>SMTZ1_10002547_pt1 | contig 24271 bp, 27 predicted proteins | sample DeeMarSWOR136_30_FD_25667 | JGI IMG/M metagenome (IMG submission 25667) | reverse complement strand
CAGTTTGTTTTCGTCTTCTACTCCAGCAAATTTATCTTCCGAACCGCTGACTGGCACATTACTAAAGCTAACCCCATAATTCATCTTCTGAAGTACCATTTGCCCATCAAGTCAAATGACGAACTTAAGCAAACTCTCGCGCGAGAAGAAGTATTGACGATAAAGAAGGAGATATATGATGAGATTTTGGCTAAGCGGGGCGAAATCGACTGTAGAGAAGCCCAAAAAGTATTCGGAAAACATGGTATAGCCTGTCAGTCTGAGAACCTTTCGGTTAAAAGAGTCAACATTTACGAGCTCGTAAAAAAGGTAGCGGATAAATTCGGTTTTCCAGTGCCTAAAATTGTGGTTGCAAACACCATGGTTCCGAACGCTGCGGCTTCTGGTCCCAGTCCAAGTCGTGGCGTGGTTTTGATAACTACGGGGCTTCTGGTCCAGCTTGAAGAGCCGGAAATTATAAGCGTGTTGGGTCATGAGTTCGGGCATCTTAAAGGGCGCGATCCTCTTCTTCTTTACGGATTAACCTCTGCCGAGTTTCTCTTCCGCTTCTACGTGCTGTTTACGCTATTCCCGTCAATTTTTAATTCGTTCCTGTTCTTCGCCTACTTCTGGGCTGTGATGGCGGTTATTTTTTTCATAGCCAAATTCTTCGAGGCCCGTGCCGACCTCGTATCCGCCATTAAGATAGGTCAGCCAGAGGTATTAGCAGGTGCACTTGAAAAAATCGGCTTCCAAAGACTACTTTACGAACGGACGCCGTCCTTTAGGCTTCAAGAATGGATAGGTTTAGACCCTCATCCGCCTATTTACTTTAGAGTAGACCGCTTGGGGAAGCTTGAGGCTCACACGGAAATAAAGCATCCTTTAATTCAATCAATTAAAGATGTATTATCGGGATTCAGAGCCAGTTGGTAAGCAACTCCAGTGTGTTACTGACGGAATTGCGGCCACCACTTCTTAGTTGCTGGCAATATTTCTTAGACTCGTCAGAAACTGAAAATGCCGTCTGAGCTATTCCAATTTTCTTAAATAATTCTGCTGTTCCTTGTAATGTAAAAGGTGACAGATCGTTTTGTCCAAAACTGGTAACTCGAAGCATTATACAATAATGGCGTTAGTTGTAATTGTCATAGACGTTATTGTGATTGGTTACTCTGTAAGCCTGTTTTTGACAAGTGCGTGTCAAGTGAAAGCGCCAACGTCTCTGCGTCTTTCACAGTGGTCGGGCTACATTGTAGCTTCAAACATACATGACTTTTCTCCAGTAGTAACAAGCGTAAGCGGCTCTTGGACGGTGCCTCGAGTCCAACCTTCGAAGAACGACACGTTTTCAGGAGTATGGGTGGGAATAGGGGGATATGGAGAGGAAACTTTAATTCAGGTTGGTACTGAGCAGGAGTACGTTGACGGGCGATCTGTCTATTACGCATGGTATGAACTGTTGCCTGATTATTTAGTTCGCATCTCGATCTTTCACGTTCGACCAGGTGACATTATTACAGCATCTATAAGTCTCATAAATGAGAGGACGAGCACTTGGTCGATAACGCTGCGTGATGTCACTTTGGGCGGACGGTTCGAAAAGGTTGTTGTTTACAATTCCTCAATGCTGTCGGCGGAGTGGATAATCGAGAGACCAAAAGTTAACGACGCCATAAGCACTTTAGCAAACTTCGAAAACGTAACCTTCACTAACTGCAAAGCAACCTTAGACGGCATAACTGAAAACCTCGGCAATTTTTCCTACGCCCACCTCGTAATGCACAATGAGGTGGAAACTCCGTTGGTTTCAGTTTCACCCCTAATTGGGGACGGCTCATCTTTCATCATAAGCTACTTAGAACCTCCAAGCCCAACTCCAACTGCCTCTAACGATTCGACGATCCAAGCCTTAACACCACAACATCGCGACACTTTCTTGCAATACACCAGTTCAAAACATGTACATAGTGACTCAACTTAGCACGAATACCAGTTGGCAATATTTGTTGAAACATACCTGATTCAACTAACACCAACTATTGTGGGAAACAGGAAAATCGAGCTTCGAACAGATTTCTCTCGAAGATATTTCGAACAACTTATGCTTGCCTTGTGCCTCCAAAGGAAACACTTCAGGCGTTAATGCAAACAGAGATTAGATAAGCCTTTGTAGAAAAATGGTGTAACAACACAAAAAAGAAATAAAGCTTATGAACAGAGTTAAGCTCTCTAACGCTAAAGGAGGAAACTTCTGCGTTGAAGTTGATAATGGTTGCTATTGATGGCATGGGCGATTTGCCAATTGCCGAGTTGGGGAACAGAACTCCGTTGGAAGCAGCTAAAACCCCTAACTTAGACTTTCTAGCTAAGAACGGCGAAACGGGATTAATGTATACAGTCAGAAAAGGTGTTGCCCCTGAAAGCGATGTGGCAGTCATTTCGCTTCTGGGCTACGACCCTTTTGAGTATCACACTGGACGCGGAATAATTGAAGCGGTCGGCGCGGACATCGATGTGAAGGATGGTGACTTGGCGCTGCGATGTAACTTCGCCACTTTGGGACAGGGTAGAACCATAATCGACCGCAGAGTGAAAAGAACCCTAACTACTGAAGAGGCAATGGAACTAAGCGAAGCCGCTAACAATGAGATAGAATTGGAGTCATGCCCATCAACCTTTGAATTCAGAAACACGTTGGGTCACCGTGCAGTTCTCGTCATAAAAAGCGAAGAACAATGTCTTTCCCACAAAATAACCAACAGCGACCCCGCTTACACTATTGTGAACGGCATCGGAGTCGCCACACCACATGTGGAAATGGTACTCAAAAAAAGCCTCCCGTTGGAGGACACAGAAGAAGCGCGAAAATCGGCAGCGCTCGTTAATGAGTTTATCAAAAAAACTCATGAACTCTGGGAAAACCACTCAGTAAACACGAAACGTGCAGCCGAAGGCAAGTTAAAAGCGAATGTTGTGCTCACCCGTGACGCTGGAAGTCATCTGCCAAGATTTTCCAACATCAATCAACGATATAACGTAAACTTTGTAGCTCTTGCTGACATGCACGCGGAAAGAGGAATAGCCCATTTAGCTGGGATGCAAGCAGCTCTTTTACCTCCGCCCTCAGGCGACCTTGAAAGAGACTGCGATGTCAGAGTTAAGAAACTGCTCGATGTGCTGCCCAGCCACAATTGCTTTTACATTCACCTCAAAGGTCCAGACGAGCCAGGTCACGACGGCAACTGCCACCGAAAAACTGAAATAATTTCAGCCATCGACGAACACTTCTTCGGCAGACTATTGAAGAAAATATCATTGAAAAATTACATCATCTGCGTAACCTCAGACCATGCAACACCATGTGCTTTGAAGGTGCACAGCGATACCCCTGTGCCTGTGCTCATATCAGGCGGAAAAATTAAAGACGAAAAAACCGTCAAGTTCTCTGAGCGAGAATGCAAAAATGGAAGCTTAGGGGTCTTAGACCGCGGCTACAAACTAATGCCGACACTCATGGAACTCTTGAAAAAATAGCAAGAATCCAATCCAGCAAACTAATCATTCAAAGAGCGTTCAACATATTTCGTCTATTAATATCCTGAATCTAATTTTGTAACAATTTGAACTAGCCTATTGTTATCTACAGGGCATAATCGTTGCGGCAACATCCAGAAGAGTCTATCGATCAGAAAACCATAAGGTCTTTCAAGCCAGAATTTGCAATCAGGTATTTCTCGTAATTTCATGTTAGATTTTTCATTTCGAATTTAATCCAACAGATCCTCGACAAAATTCTTCTCCAATTAATTATCAACCTTTAAAAGAATTTGTAAATCTTGCTTCATTTTCACTTCCAATTCATCATCTTAAAACGCGCGAGCCAGAAGTTATTTCGATAAGAGTGAATAGGCAAAAGCGATAATTGCTGTCGAGGATATTTATTTCTGGAGTTTCTATTTCTAAAGGTCTGGAGTTTGTTTCGAACATAACAGAGACAGTCCTTAGCGCAAGGGTAAAAGGGTGAAAGCACAGTTTGTGTTCTTTTGAGAAATCAAAGATAAATAGTTGTATCGTACATTCGTAAGGATTAGGATGGAGATTAAAAGTGTCTGTAGCACAGAGAAAGTTTTTCACAGAAGTTGCAGCGCTGGTTGATAAAACCGTTATTGTTGCAACTACCACGGGAAAGACCTTTACTGGAACGTTAATCGGCATTAACCCTGATAGTTTAAGTCTTGCCATAGCCGAAGCAAAGGATGAAACTGGGCAAGTTTCTCATAGAGTGTTTCTAAACGGAAATGTCGTTGCCCAGGTGTCAAGCACGGAGAAACCCTTTGACCTGAAAGCTTTGGCCACACGCCTTGAAAAGGTCTTCCCAACTATGGTGAAACTCTACGAGGGCAAAGGTTTCATATGGGTCATGGACAAGGTAAAACTAACCGATAAAGGTGTTGTGGAAGGTTCAGGACCAGCAGCCGAACGAGTGCAAAGAGTTTACGATCAGTTCATCAGCGAAAAAAAATCTAAATAAACCAGCGCATCTGTTGCTCCTCTTTTTTCTTTTCTTCAGCAATATCCTTTATCATCCCAAACGACTCAAGAGTCTTCTTTGTTCGGTCCACCGCCGCATCCAATCGCGACAAGTCAATATCCAAATCCAGATATTTGCCAACCATAGTCAAAGCGTAACGTGCAGCGTTCGCGTCTGGGTACATTCCGAAAGTATCCACCAAAATGGCGAAACCCTTAAGGTTTCTAAGCCTTCCCAACCCAATGAGCAAACCTGCAACACCAAATATGTGCCCCACCATTACTTTTGTCCCCAAATCCAATGCTTCCTTCATTGTTTTTTGATCCGTAGCGGCACTGTAAATCGCCGGAACCTGCTGAACCTCATCCTTCTTGAAACCTCCAATAGAAACGACAAAGCGGCAACCTAGTTCCTGAACCAAATCCAGTACTTTGCCCACGAGTTCGTACTGCCCAAAGGTAGTTAACGCTTGAGTGTTACCGTACCATATCACCAAGTCGCGGCCACCATCCTTTCGTTTGCAGTAGTAAAGTTCGTTTATGGGTGAACGAGCGCCACCAGTTTCAGTTGTCACGGCAACATCTTGGAAAGAAGCAGAAAATATCGCTGCAAAACGTTTCGCCTTTAACTCGCTGATCAGATGTAAAGCGGAAATGTTGGCTACGAAACCTATTCCTGGTAGCCCTTCAATTAAGATAGGATCGTTGAGTTTTGGCTTTTCGTAAATTTCAACTGTGCAGACCATGCTTTACCTTCCTGAGTGTTGGCTGGGTATTAGAGAAAATAAGCACATATAAGCGTGTCTAATTCAAGCCTTGATTCGCTTTTACCGGTCACTAAAGCTTTCACAGCAGCCGAAGCACTCTGCGTCCGAGGATAAGTCTTTTATTTAATTAGTGAATAAAGGGACTATTGTGGGTTCAGATGTCTGTTAAAAGTAGAGACCTCCGCTGGAAGAAAATCATTTGCGAAGACTTAACCGTAGGAGAAGCGAAAGAACTTATAATAGATCCTTCCAGCTGGAAGGTCACTCATCTTGAAGTTGCCCTCACTAAAGAAGCTGCTGAGTTGGCTTTCGGCGCTCGAAAAGGAGGAATACGGAATCTTCTCGCTGTATCCGCTATAGATAAAGTAAACAAGTTCATAAAATTAAAAGTTAAGAAAGGGCAGCTTCAAATCTACTTGAAACCTCCAAAGCGCAAATAGCAGAGTCCCAACAACGAATGTAGCTTGCTAAAACTCCCTGTTTTCCCCTTTTTCTATATAGCACACCCAGCAATTCCCAGTTCAAATTCACGTGGCTTTCTAGAAAAGTGGCTCCCCGTTCGGTTTTTTCGGCGGTTTTTTGGTGGCTTAACAAGGTAATAATTTACTAAGTGTGTAGGTATCTGATGACGACTAAGTCTTGCAGGTACTTTTCGTTTGTTTCAACGTATTTTCTAATTTTAAAAAGTGTTCCCCAGCTTGAGTCCCATTTGCTTCGTCCTATTCTTTTGATACAGGGGATTGGGATTTCGATGACTTTCATTTTGCTTTTTGCCATTTTGACTTCCATTTCTGTTTCGATCATGAAGTCATGGGATTGCAAATGCAGTTTATTCCATGTTTCCTTCCTGAGTAGTCTCATGCCGCTTATTGGTTCTGAGGTTTTAAATTTTTTCAAATAGCTTCTGAATATGAAGGGGAAAAGACGGTAATGGATAAAAGTGTTTACGGAATCGTTGGCGCCTTCCTTTTTCAGCAGTCTGGAAGCAACAACCACATCGCATTCTTTTATTAGGTTCATCATTTTTGGTATAAACCTTGGCGGGTAGGTTCCGTCCCCATCCAAGAAGCAAATTATGTTTGATTTCGCGTTTTTAACTCCTGTGGACATGGCTATGCCTTTGCCTTTTCTCTTCTCAAAAACGATTTTTGCGCCATATGCTTTAGCGTTTTTAACAGTGCTGTCAGTTGACAGACCATCAACTACCAAAATCTCTTTGTCAACATCCAGTTTGTTAATTTGTTTTAAGGTATGCAGAATACCCTTTTCTTCATTCAACGTCGGAAGTATTATGCTTATACTAGGCGTCATCGGAAAGCAGCAATTGGTATCAGTATTTCCCATATAAAATATTTGTTCTCGAACAATCAGTTTATACTCTCAGGCATGGAGCAAAGCACAGAAGCATGGTTCTTCTCGGCCAAATCTATCTCGAAATCCAAAGCCCCAAGCGAGGTCTCAGAGCCATCAACCGCTACTAAAGCCTCTTGATCAACACTATACTTACATTTCAAAAATACTTCTTCGACGCGCCAAAGCCTTTTCGTACAATGTTAGAGACGCATGTCACCTATGAAATTTTATGTCACTGTGATCTAACACCCTGTAGAAGTAAACTTTCAGAAAGTCAGTTACCACAAACAACAGTAAGGCATAACCCCAAACAAAAAGAGCTAGCTCCCAACCAATAGCAGGCAATAACACTCCGTAAACAGTGATCAAAGTAGCCGTGATCTGAGTAAACACCACAGCCAAAAGCAACTGTCGAGCGGGTCTTATCGACCAAAAATGACCTCTTGTCCGAGCAACAAAAACCGTCAGGTGACCGGCAACTGAAAGCTTGAGATAAATAAATGACTGAAGAACATTTGTGTCTAAGCTGAAAACATTTAACCCTATATAAAATATCCCGAAAGTCGAAAAAACGCCGATTATCCCGAGGAAGGTTGCTATACCCAACACCGTTCGCATGTTCCATTTCTCTGGCTTATTTGAATACCTGACTTTGTCATAAGCAATTGTTATAATTGGTAGGTCGTTGAGTATAGCCAACAAAACTATCATAAGTGCTGTTACAGGGTAAAACTGAAAAATAGTGATGGCTAGAGTGATGAAAAGGATGACGCGCACTGTCTCAGCTATACGGTACACAGAATAATTATTCATCCGCTGAAAAATCTTGCGACTCTCTTTTATGGCGTCGATTATCACTGAAATCCCAGTTTTTGTCAATACGATATCGGCAGCGGATTTCGCCGCATCTGTGGCTCCAGCAACGGCGACCCCCGCGTCAGCTTTCTTTAGCGCAGGAGCATCGTTAACACCGTCACCCGTCATACCCACAATATGTCCTGCATACTGCAATCGCTCAACAATATCGTATTTATGCTCGGGAAAAACCTCCGCAAAGCCATCAGCTTCCTCCACAATTTTTTGAGACTTACTTGCATGTCCTTCTATAAATGAAGAGGGCAAGATAATGTTGGTTCCCAAATTAACACGCCCCGCAATCTCCTTGGCGATAGCGATGTGGTCGCCCGTAACCATCTTAACGTCAACCCCCATTGATTCAGCAATTTGTATTGTTTCTGCTGAGTCTTCCCTTGGCGGATCAAAAAGTGCGATAAGCCCTAAAAACTGCCATTTATCCTTTCCACCTGTCCTGGCTACTCCAAGCGCGCGATACCCTTTAGCTGCAAAGGAGTCAACGTCACTGTTTATTTCCTCACTAATCGATTGATTACCGCTTGTTAACGAAAGAATCACTTGAGGGGCACCTTTAGCCACTTTAAATTGATTGCCGTTTTCCTCTTCTATTGTGGCCTCAGTTCGTTTTCTAACAGGATCAAAAGGCTTAAATTTAGTCAGCTTGTAACTGGTCACGTTGTCTGCTGTTCTTGCTGACTCCTTAAACCTTTTGATTATGGCTCTGTCTATTGGATCACGATCTTCCTCTCTGGACGCAAGCGTGCCGCATAAAAGCACGTCATCCTTTGTACTTTTTCCATAGGGTTTCACTTCGCCAACTGTAATTTCATTTTTTGTGATTGTTCCAGTCTTGTCTGCACACAAAACATCCATGCCTGCCATCTCCTCGATAGCGACAAGTTTGCTGACGATGGCTTCTTTTCTAGCTAACGCTATGGCTCCTAAAGCCATCGTTACTGAAAGGACAGCAGGAAGCGCCGCGGGTATAGCAGCAACGGTCAAAACAAGCGCGAACTGTAGAATGTCCAGTATGCTCTGACCGTGAAAGAGTGATACAAGAATGATTACTGCCACCAACATCAAAGCGAGAACAATTAAGTAGTCGCCGATTCTGATGATGGCTTTCTGGAAGTGACTTTGGGTTTTGCTTTCTTCCACCAGCTTTGTTGTCTTGCCAAAATACGTTTTTGCGCCAGTGGCAACAACTAACCCGTTCATTGAACCTTGCCGCACAATAGAACCTGAATACCCGATATCAGCGACTTTTTTCTCTACAGGCAAGGATTCGCCAGTTAAGGCTGACTGGTCTACTTGCAGATATTCACCTTCGATTAGTTTGACATCGGCTGGAATTATATCTCCCAGTCGCATTCGAACAATATCGCCTGGCACCAGCTCCCGGGCAGGTTTTTCCTGCCACTTGCCATTACGCAGAACTTTGGCTGTAGGTGAAAGCTTCTGTTTGAGCATTTCGATGGCATTACCCGCTTGATGTTCCTGCCAGAAACCAACTATTGCATTTAATGCCAGCAACAAAAAGATAATTGCGAAGTCAGCCCAATGTTGAATTATGGCTGACATAACAACCGCTGCTTCAATCATCCAAGGGATTGGTCCCCAAAAGTAGCTTAGAAACTGTAGAAAAGGATTAACTTTTTTTTCGGGTAATTCGTTTGGACCGTAGCTTTGAAGCCGTTTTTCGACTTCGTTGGACGAAAGACCTTGGCTACTTGCAGAAAGCTTTTCTAAGAGCTTAGTAACATCAGTTTTTTCGGCTTCTTTAGTGCTTGCCAAGCTTGGTTTCCTCTTTTTTGAATTTGTGTTTTCTACCGCTATTGTGAAAGCAATTTGATAAAAATAAAGTGTTTTTGTAACTTATCTAAAATGCTTTGTGACTGTAACGTACCAATCACATATCCGATAAATGTTGGTATGACACTTGAAAACCTAGCGTTAATAGTGAATTATGGTTTTGCTTTAAGTTCCCTCAAGCGCATTTTCACAGCTCGAGTTATCTCGCTTCTAAGCGCCTCATTGCTTACGCCCAAGCGTACTCTACCTATTCTTTCCAGCCTCAAAACCAGCTCGACGTCTCCAAAGACCACGCGAATCCACTTTTGAAAGTCTTTACGGGAGTAATGAAAGTTAATCGACTGCACATTAGTGGCCGCCAGTTTTTCAACAAAATCCATCAAGCTAATCGCTGTTTGTCCAGTTGGCTTTCCGATTTCTAAGTAGAAATGGAACCCTTGGCTCTCGGGCACCCTTCTCAGAATTTTGGAAACATACTCTTTATTTGAAACTGACTTTTTTAATGAAGGTCCAATCGCATTTGGTTTGCTTACCAAAACTAAACCCTAGTCAGTACTTGAAAAGTTGACCATATAAAAGCCTTATGCACTCTGGTTATTACGAACTTTAATATCTCACTAATACATAATTTCACGTACGCGTTTTTGTAATGGGGTGAGTTTGTGAAAAAGACAGTGTTCAGGAAACTTAGAAGCCAAAATCTTATAGAAAACTACAACCGCTTTAGAAAAACCCTCCCGTCAAAACTTCCAAAAAGAGTTTTCATTTGGGACGAAACTCTAATCGAAGGTGAGAACACCCCAACCGTTTTCTTGACATACTCTGAACGAGTTAGACTCGCTAAGTACATGGACGAATTGGGTGTATCAATTATCAACATCGGCTTTCCAGGCTTCTCAGAAGAGGAAAAAGAAACGATCAGGCGGCTCTCCAACGAAACTTTCACACAGGCAAGATTAGCTGCTTCAGCACGCACAGAAAAAGAAGACATAGACGCCTGTTTGAACTCCCACATTCAGGAAATCGCACTGTCTACACCGTTCAACCAGCTGAATCTCAAGCATGTTCTAGAAGCCACACAAGAACAGGTCATAAGGAAAACTGCTGACTGCGTAGAATATGCTAAAAAACACGGATTCACCGTCAATTTCGTACTTGAAGACGCCTCAAGAACGCCCCTCGAAGATATTTTGAATATCTACAAAACTGCCTTAAAAGCAGGAGCAGATCGCTTGGTAATCGAGGACACTGTGGGCATTTTGCGACCTTTATCAACACGCTACCTCATCTCAAGAGTCAGAAATGGGCTTTCAGAGCTAACAAAAGACAACAAGTTATTATCCGTAAGATGTCATAACGACTTCGGTTTGGCAACCGCCAACACGCTCACCGCCATAGGAGAGGGCATAACTCACCCGCAGGTATGCGTCGCCGGATACGGCGAAAGAACCGGGCTTGCACCCATGGAAGAAGTAGTTGTGTCCTTAGAGCTGCTTTACGGAAGAAACACAGGAATAGACGCACACAAACTTCACCGTCTAAGCCAGTTTGTCGAAAAAAGTTTTACTTGGCCATTGGCGTTTCAGAAGCCAATTGTAGGTGAGGATGCCTTTTCACACGCGTCAGATAAGCAGGTTCAAGGGATGCTGATGCACCCTCTCTCATACGAACCGTTCCCCCCGAAAATGATTGACAGAGAAACTACTTTGTATATGGGGAAACACCTTGGAGAAGCAGCGGTTCAGTCGTATCTGGATCTGCAGGGGATAAAAGCGACTCCTCAACAGGTGGCTGAAATCGCTAGAAGAGTGAGAAGAAGCCAGGAAAGATTAGACAAAGGTGAAATGATGATTACATTTTACGAAATCAAAAAACTGCTTCGGCAACTGCGAAAAGGGTTAGGTGAAGAAGAGCTTAAAAGGATAGTCAAGCAAGTCGTAAAATAAGTTCTCTCTATACAAACCAGAGAGTTTCTGCTTCGTTGCTTATAGACTGTCGTTGTATTCAACTGCTAGCCAAATAGGTAACACTGAAGCTGGCTTCATCTTTACCAAGAGGCGACACAGAGGTTAACTGTTTGCTCAGATCGTTAGTCATTATAACCTTAGAATAAGAGTAACTGCCTATTTTTCCAACATTATCACCTATTTTCACATATGAATCTTCGAAGGTTATGGACCCGAAGTCCGCTAGGGAGGAAATCTTTTCGTTTATGTGTGGTCTTTCAAGTATCCATTCCGCCGACAAACGCGAAGAATTGTAAATGAAAGTTCTGTAAAATCCTTGACCGCTTGTAACATCGTGTATTCTTATGGCCCATTGGTCGATATCTGAATTAAGCAACGTTATGGAAGCGGTGATTACATCTCCAGGTGAAATGCTTATGGTGTCTATTCTTACAGCGGTATCAGGTAACATCTCGTACCAAGCAGCATAAAATTCTTTACCATTCACGGAATCATGCTCAGTTCCAGTTTGAATTAACGTTTTTTCAGAGTGCCCGCCAATGCCAATCCAAGCCGAGGAGTAGGCGTCAGATGAAAAAACCCTTATATTAGGCACAGTCCACGACGCGTTAATCCCGACCACTTGTTGGCTGGCATCCCCTAAATTCGGAGTAACAATATATCCTGCCCAGTCCGTGCTTGCTAAACCCTGCCCCTGTGAGCTGCTGGAGAACACAGCTAGCAAAACGTTAAGGAAATACAGTGAAGCAGCAAACAGAAGTGTCCAAATCACCACTAAAACTGCGACAGTTTTGAATCCTCTCCGTTTTTGCTGCAGTTTAGTTCACCTCGAATATTTATATGAGAACAAAATGTTAATCTCGCATAAGCCGCAAAACAGCTTAACAGAACAAACGCATAGGAATAAATAAACAGTTCCCTAGTAGTACTTCACAATTGTTTTCTTGTATTGCAGCTCTGGTTCATGCCGAGTCGGCATAGGCTTATGTTTCAGAGTGAGAAAGTATGGGCATGTTTCATGTAGCGAAAATGAAAACTAGCGATTTTCTTTTTGCGGTCCAACTTGCCAACACGATGGGCTGGAACATGACTAAAAAAGACTTCGAGTTCATGGTGAAACTTGAGCCGCAAGGCTGTTTTATTCAGTTTCAGTACAATGAGCGCGTAGGAATAGCTACTACAATCAGTTTCGGGAAAGTCGGGTGGTTCGGAAATTTTATAGTCAAAGAAACCGCCAGAGGCGAGGGCGCTGGAAGCCTTTTGTTAGAGAAGGCAATAACCTACCTGCAAAACAATGATGTGGAAACAATCGGACTTTATGCTTATCCGCATCTGGTCAAATTCTACGGACACTTCGGCTTCAAATCTGACATTATTTTTTCGGTCTTGAAAGGAAAACCTAACTTTCCTGCAGCTCAAGACAGCTTAAAGGCAGCAACAAAGCTGAACATCCCTGAATTGGTAGAGTTAGACCGCAAATGCTTTGGAGCAAACAGAAAGAAATTATTAGAGCCCCTACTTCTTAACAAAAACAATTTGTGCCATATCTCCACTGAAAACAGCGAAATCACAGGCTACGTTGCTGCAAAAGTTTATGACAAAATGGCTGAAGTTGGGCCCTTAATAAGTCACACGAAACGTGTCGAGGACGCGCTGATGCTCCTAAAAACAGTCCTGAGGCGACTAAACGGTCTCGAAGTTTTCATATATATCCCACGAAAAGAGACTGAACTTCTTAATCTGCTGCATGCTGTGGGGTTTAAAGAAGAGTTTTCCTTAGTGAGAATGTTTTTAGGTCCCGTCATTGTCAAAAAATGCATATATGCTGCAGAGTCTTTGGAGAGAGGATGATGTTCAATGTCCGATGACCTTTGCCGAACTTTGCTAAAAGATTTTCTTGAAAGTTCATGGCCATGCGTGACAGCCATAGTTGAAAGACTTAACCGCTTCAAAGAGGAGGAAATAAAGCGTAAACCAATGTCCATGTTTCGCTTCAAAAACGGTCAGAAGATCAGCCAGAACATTGAAGGAAACCGTTTCTTCCTGAGAAGCTCAGTGGAGTATTCAAATCCACAGTTAACGTTGGAGGAAGTTCAAGGAATAACAGGCGCACGCATGCTCGAAGTCTGCGGAAACCACTTTCACAATTATGGCTTGCACGAGCCAGACGCGAATGACCTCGCAGAAATATGCGAAGCGCTGAAAAAACCGTCTGAAGGATATATTATCCCGTTTCTGCTAAACACTGACGACATAGAGCCAGACAGGTACTCCATGAACCCTTTAAAAGAATCAGTCATAGCCAGCGGTCAAAGCGCGTTTCCCGTAGCCTACGTTGAAACAGAAAACCTCAGTATAGACCAAAAGTTCGTAAACAAGTACGAGGGAAATCTAATCTGTAAGCGCGAAACAGACCTTATCAAACGTCAGCTTAGAAACGTCAATAGCTCATACGTGGATTTTGTAGACTCGGTGAAATACCAGCAGTTGGAAAGAGTATCAGAACCCTTTGGAATGGATTTAGGGATTTATGCACTGCGCATGCCCATAGCAACATTGCAAAACGAGAAAAAGGCTGATCTGCTGCATCACATAATTAGCGAAACCCACAGAGACTACGAGTCAATTAGTCGAGCGTACAATTGCATGCGAAGAAGCATGACCAAACGAAAAACCTTGTTAACTGTGCCGCATTCAAAGAAGGGATACGGTTCCAAACGCGCAGCCAGAGGCAAACTACACTTCGAAGGCGCCAAACTGAAAAGCGTCAGCGTCAAATACCGTACAACACGACTTTACCCAAACGAAATCAACCCAGAAGACGTTAGCATCGCAAAAGCTGACGACAACTTTACTGTATCAGGAGAACAACTTGCTGATTACAGCTTTCAGGAAACGCCGTCTTCACCACAGTTTTTCCTATACTCTTTAGGGTCGCCAGAAAACGCTGTGCTGTGGCACGGCATCGGGGCTTTTGCAGCGCCGAAACTATTGCAGAGTTACATAGCTGTCAGAGATTCTTGCAAAAGAGGAAAAATAATTAAAGATTTACGCCAGAAATACGGCGTATGCACAGAGGTTCCGTTGCAGTTTAATCTTGTCCCAGATTTCATGTGGGTTCACCCAGTGCACCGCAACATTGACGCCAGCGTCGGCTGCGTGGAAGACTTCAATGTTTTAGCTAACAGAGGCATGAAGCTTGAACATCTCTCAGTATTCAAGTAGGAGTCGCTTGCAATCATGAATTGGCTAGAAAACATCGTGTTTCAAATAATTCGCATGCTCAGAAAGCCGCCTCTAAATAGAATATTAAGGGTGGGTACTCCTCGCAGTTTTGCGGAATATTTCAAGGATTTCGATAAGATAGAAGCCGTGAGGCGCATTTTCGGTGAAAAAGCAGATGAAGTTCTCCAAAACCTCCAAGTTGACCTCTCCTGGATCGGCGGTTACATGTTTGTTGACAACTCCACTGGTCACCTCGTGGTGAGCGCACGCTACCTGCACAGCGGTGACAAGATGGACATTTACTTGGATATAATTCATGAACTTTGCCACGTTCGACAGCTTCTGGAAGGAAAAGAGCTTTTTGACCCACGTTACAGCTATGTTGAAAGACCAACAGAGATTGAAGCCTACCGTTACACGGTTCAGGAAGCAAGGCGACTTGGACTCAGCGACGAGAGAATATGCGAGTACCTTAAAACCGAGTGGATTAGCGCTGAAGACTTCAAGTTACTCGCGAGAGCTGTGAACGTTAAATGCCAATAAACAAGTTACGGGACCAATGTTACTGCTTCTTGATAAACCTGCAGCATTTTCTGAGCACAGATATCCCATGAAAAGTTCTCTTCAACAAACTTTCGACCGTTACTTCCCATCTTATCTCTCAAAGACTTGCTTGCCAGAAGCCTTTTTATGGCAATAGCTAACTCATTACTGTCTCGCTTTGTCAAAAGCCCAGTTTCCTTATCCAAAACGGCTTCACCGACTCCACCTACGTTGAAGGCAACAACTGGCTTGGCTGTTGCCTGCGCTTCTAACAGGGCTATTCCTTGACCTTCCTGAATTGAAGGAAGAACGAAGACATCGGCGCAGTTGTACAAGGCTGGCAGTAGCTTCTCGTTTACGTCGCCTAGGAAAACAAAGTTGCTTGCAAGTTTCGCTTCTTTTATGTGTGAGAGCAGATGCTGTTTTAGAGGACCATCTCCAACTATTAAAAAGAAGGTTTGGCTGTGTTCTTTGACAATGTGCCTGGCGGCTTCAATGAGGTAAGTTAAGCCTTTTCTTGGGATTAACCTGCCGACAAAAAGCGCACAGAGTTTGCTGTCTATTCCAAGCTGACGCTTTATTATTTCGAAGGCTTTTGAGGGCTTGAATCTATGGGTGTCAACGCCGTTGGGTGCTATGCGTATTTGCGTTTTTTCAACCCCGTAGAACTGATGTATTTTTCGGGCTGAGTACTTGCTTATTGTCACCGTTAAAGTCGCGTGCTTGGCGGCTTCCTCTTCAAGCTTTGAAAGCTGCCACATGAAAAAGTTGGCGAGGTTTGCCCGAAATGTGGAAAAGCCTGTTTGGGTTGCTTGAACGTATTCATCTGCGAGAACGCCGTGTATCGTCTGTATGAAAGGTTTCCTTACGCCTTTTTTCCTGAGGGCTCGTAAAAAGCCGTAACCGCTGGCTGCATGAGCCTCGTACATGTCGGCGTTAATTGTGTCAACCGCGGCTGCGAGGGTGTTGTTGAAAAACCAGTTATCCACTGGAAAAAGTGCGTCGGTGGAATAGCATGGGACAATACGTACGCCGTTAGATGAGGCGGTTTTTCTGAAGCCTGCTTTTGTGCCACTGTAGACTGTCATGTCAATCTGATTGCGCAAGCTCTTGGCTGTTTCGATAATGCGGCGTTCCACACCTCCAAAGTACAGGTGTGGGGGCTGAGTGTTGAAAACGGCTAGGTTTAGCTTTTTCATGTGTTTGCCCCTCTGAACTGGCGAGGAGTTTGTAGTTGTCTCTATCGCTTTTGATCTATGTAAGCATGTAGCTTGCTGAGTTTATTAGCATTCTAACTCTCTGTGTGTTGGTTTTTTGTTAATTGTGGTGAATAAATAAGAGCATTGTTGCTGAAGCCGCTTTTAAACTATGTATTTGCCTGTTTTTTCAAAATCTGTCACGATTTGCATAACGCCTTTAGGTGTGTTAACGGCTTGAAGGGGAATTTTCTGTAGCAACACCCAAGAAGATTTTTGGGCGATCACTGTTGCCACGTGTTTTTCTCCGAAACATGTTTTTGCAACCTCGACTACCGTGCGCCTGACCTTGGCTTCTGAAATTTCGCCCAGCGCATGCAAGTACTCATGTAGCAGAAGATTGTAAACCAAGGCGTTCACAACGCCTCTTGTGCTGATTGATGTTTCCACGATTTCAACTAATGCTCTGTTCAGGACAATGTTGTTTGTTCCAAGGGGGTGATATGCTCCTAACTGAAGCGGCAGATCGTCGAGGAAGAGCATCATGTTGCCTCGGTGTTTGTGCAAGGCAAATTTCACGCTGTCCTTGACGGTTTGCCAGACCTCAGCGTAGTTTTCAGCGGTTTCAAGGTTATCGCGTAACCTATCGACGGAAATTTTATCTTCGCTCAAGAGTTCTGCCTTACTCACGAGGATGACTATTACAGATCCTAGCTTTTAACTCATGCGCAAGGCGGAAGCAAAACATATAAAGGCTGATAAGTAATCGGCAAGCTTCTATTTTTCTATAAGCTATTGCTGTGAAAAGTGCCATTACGGGTAGACCTCCCGTTTTCTATATGCATTTCCTATTAGGGTTCTATTAACCGGTAAATATTGTGGTGAGGTGGGTTTTCAAGTTATTTTTGTGTTTTAACTTTCGCTCGTAAGGTGTTTAAGTAGGTTGTTAGGCTTTCTATGCAATTGATTTCTTTTCCTGTGAGAGCTGCAAGCTGGCTCCAGAATTTGATGTTGGGTTTTATTTTGTCTCTTTCAAGGCTTTGTTTGAGGCGTTTTGTTCCTTGTTTTCCTCGTCTATCAAAATCCAAAAGGAGAATTACCTCGGGAGCTTTCAAATTTTCTATTTCAGACACAGCGTCCGAAAAGGATTTTCCACCGGTTTTAACCGTCAGAAGCGTGCCTGTTATGCCTGAGGCGTGAAGGGCTTCAACGTCCTTTTTTCCTTCTACTATTATGGGTGTTCCTTTGGCTGACTCTTCCGCTAAGGCTTCAAGGACTTGGTGGATCTTTTCCTCTTTCTCTTTAAGCCACGTGGACAAAACGGTTACCTTGTTATCTTAGCTTTCCGGACCGTGTTCAAGCATTCTTGGGCTTCTGTATTACCTGCAAAGTAGCGTCTTACAGGTGAGAGTATCTCGGCGAGTTCTATTGCAACGTTGTTCTTTAAGTCCTGCGGATGAAGCTGACCTTGCGCGTATGCGGTTTCAAGCTCGTTGAAGCTGTGGAATTCTATGTTGCCGCCGAATTTGGCTGATCGCTTTATGGTAAACATGTGTTTTTCTCGGAATACTATGTTTTTGCAGATATCTATGACGGGGTTGAAGGCTATTGTACGTTCGGGGCAGAAAGCTCGCGTCATTTTCTGCTTTATTTCGGCTGGTGTGTCGTAAATGAAGATACAGGTTTCAGGTTTGCTCTTCGACATTTTTGCTGAGGCCACGGCTTCTTTCTCCTGCCCCTTTGGAATAGGCCACAGGGCTGGTTTCTCTAATCCTTGCAGCAGGTGGTGGTGGACGCACACGGGCTTCCAGTACCCGATTTTTTCACCTATCTCTCGAGCGACCACGTTGGCTTTCCGCTGGTCCATGCCTAACTGGCAAACCTTCACGTCTAAGTGGAAAATGTCGGCGACCTGCATGGGCGTGTACAGAAAATCCGAGACGTAGCGGGCGTCGGTTTCTTTTCTTCCCGCAATCTCCAAAGTGCGCCTGGTTCGGGCGATGGTCAGGTTCTTAGCAATTGCAACTGTCTTAGCCCAATAATCTATATCATCGTAAAGCTTGTCTGAGTCCTCCGAGCTTGTTGTTTAGCCACCCGTGCCATGTAGCTAAAAACGCTTTGAAGCGCAAGCCTGCATCAACAAAATCCTTCATTTTGTAAGCGCATATCACGCCTGTTCCCAAGTGCACTAGGCCTGATGGTTCCCAGCCGTTGTAGGCTACAGGGTGTTCTTCTGTTTCCAAAAGCTGCCTCAAATCTTCTAACGTTAAGACTTCTTCAGTTGGTGGCTTGCAGATCAATTCAATTTTCTTTTCTATATCCAAGACTTAACCAGCCTGCAGAGTTTTCTAACCTTTAATGTAGGTGTTAAACTTAAAAATATAGTCCGTTAACCGTTTGCATTTGTCGCGGGCGGTTGTTTCCCACGTAACCTAACACTTAACTTCACAGCGGAGCGATGCGCTCCTCTCAGCCAAGCTCTCTCAGCATGGGATGTTGTGCCCGAGCCCACCGTGTCCCATGATTGGGTAAACCCGCCCTAAGGTCAAGTAATTCTGTTTCTTTTGCTTTTTTACTGGTATCGTACCTATCTTTTGCCGTTGTTTTTGCGTCTATACCTTGTGTTTTTTCTTCATTCATTCTAATCCCTGAATTCTGGTTATTGTCTCCTAGTTATAAGCTTTTAGAAGTCTATTTTATTAGCTTTCTCAAATTCAGGTGTACGTCTTTAAATAGGTGGCTGAGAACATTGTTGTGTAGTAAACAAGATTCTTCGAACTTTTTCAAAAATTCAAAGTTTCTATTTATTACAAATGGTGAAATAAAAAAATGAAGAGTGTAGTTTATGGAAAAAACTTCAACGGTCTTCCTTAAAATGGAATATAGCATAGGGAATAAGCTTCGTTCAGCGGGTGCTACTTCAATAGATAAAGCGGTGGCAATTGAAGAGGTTGATTTTGATATGCAGGAATTAAATTGGATAGATTATGTTGCTGGTGGCTTGTTTGCCAGTGTGAAGAAGACAAGAAACAAGCGATATTATATTACAACTTGATCAAACTGTGCGAAAAAAGCGAAGTCAATTCCTTGTTGGGATTGATATGCGTCCCTTCTCGGGTGCCTGTTCCGAGAGAGTAAACTTTTAGCCTTAGCGACTTCTGGCTTGAACAGAAGAAAAAGTTTACCTTGAGGACGGCGGTAGCAGAAGGCACTTCTCAATTCAGATTGACGTAAAGAATGTGAGGGTGGTTGGATTTCATTCCTATGTTGGTTTTTGACTGCGTTGCCCTTCATTTAAAAAGGGCATAAGTGGTCTTGTTTAGCCATAATTAATTATCGGATTATCTTTCAGATTATTTTTTCTTTAACTCTATTCGATTTCTTGAATTATCGCACCTATAGCTTTCGAATAATTGTTGAATCTTGTGCTTTCAAGTTTGAATAATTTCTGGAGATTTTTTAAATCTTCCAAAACGGGTATAACATACTTCTTTTTTAGCTTCCTTGCTCTTGCTTTACTTGTAATTTTTTTTTGGCGGTTTGAACTCTTTTATATTTTCAAAAAATGATTCTGCAAAAGATATGTAAAATACTTCATAAAAGTAATCTTCATTAAAAAATTCTAAATTAATTTTATATCTTGTTTTCAAAAGTGTATCTGCGAATATTTTATCAGCATTTATAGTATTCAATATATCTGGTAAAAATAAATCAGTATAGTCTCTTTGAAGGATTTTTATTACTGCTTCTCTTAGTTCTTCTTCTTTTAAATCTCCTTCGATGAGAAGTTTAGCATAACCTTTTGGAGATAATTTTAGTATCTTTGTGTTTCTTTTATCTGGTTTTCCATCTTTTCTTAACGCCTTATTTGAGATTATGAGTCCTTCTTTTTGCATCTCTGTGGTATGTCGAAAAACTGTTGGATAATTTGCATTTTTCAATGAGTCTTTTAATGGCGGGTATAGCTGTAGTGTCAGAAGTGTTTTTACTTCGTTATAGAAACAGAACTAGAGTTATCTTCAATTGGTTAGTTGGAGTTATTCTCTTTTTCTCCTTGGTTCAGCTAGCAATTTCAGCATACGCTCAAATGAATTCGTGGACACAATGGGGTTACCCTTCAATCATCTTCGATTCGGTTAGATGGGAATATTTGGGATATGCGTCTATGGTTTTTCTAGTAATATTTGTTATTCTAAATGTGTTGGCTTATAGGTTAAGACTAAAGGACGCCAATATGGAAGTTCCCCTGAAGTGACAGTTCTATGTTTTGCCATATATTGTGGTGGCTGCGAATGAGCGGAGCAACGTGTAATGAGCCAAATAAGCATTGACTAAAACCTGATGACGTAGCATGTGCTATAATTAATTTGCGATTATAAATCCAAACTTAGTTCTAGTGCCTTATCTACTAATTGCATTTTATTTAATGGCACTTGCCCCATCTTTCTAACAAGACGTGATTTATCAATTGTCCTTATTTGATTCAGTAGGATAACTGAGTCCTGAGGAAGCCCGGTCTCAAGGGCTGTTATGAAAACATTTATTTGAAAATTTGCCCTCGAAGTATTACTTGTTATACACGCAATAATAGTGACGGGGCTGTTAATGTTACCAATGTCGTTCTGAATTATGACACATGGTCTAGTTTTTGAAATTTCCCTTCCCACTGTCGGGTCAAGATTTACTAGAAAAATATCACCCCTGTGTATCACAGGTGTCGTCAAGCTCATTTTCAACCAGCTCGAAATCTTTTGCTATTGCCAAATCTTCATTTGCATAAACTCTATAACCGACAGCTAATCGCTCTTCAGTTTTTCGATTTAGCTTTCTTTTTGTTAGATTTTCAAGCTGGATTGCTCTGAATAAGTCATTGGAAAAAAGATGCGCCCCCCAATGAGGTTCTGTTTGTGAGACAATAATCCAATTTATTTCTTCATTTTGGTCAATAAAGAGTTTTTGCATTTCATTGGAAAACATTTTTTCATTAATTATTATTACGTCTGATGAAAACGTTTCAAATTTCGGGCTGAAATATCTCTTCTCGTCTTTTTGACGATTAAGTGAAACAATTTGTTTTTGCAATTCATTCACCAGAGCTTTTGGCTTTCTTGGACTCTTCGTATTTCTTCTTCATTTGTTCTCTAACTTTTGTCAGCCCGTCTATCATTGAGTCCAACATCTTTATCGGAAAAATTAAGCGAGAAACTACATAGTTCTTATCAGCTCTAGGCTTTCCAATTACCCCTTCTAAAATTACCGAATGTTCAGAGACATGAAAACCTATTCCATCTACAAAGACCCCTTTCATCGCCTCTTCATTCAAGGGTTGAATTTCCTTTCGAGGTAACCTTTTTACTGGTGTCTTTTCAGACATTAGCATCACATTTACTAAAATGAGTTACAGGTATTAAGCCTTTATTCTGTAATCTTGGGAAGAATTAGAGTATATTACCTTTTCTTCTCCTTTTCTCAGGTTTTCCCTTGCTGTCTTTCAATATTATCGAATTGAGATTCGTAAAAGCTTTTGTTTCTCTTCTCTAACGGGCTGGATTGTTTCCCATGTAACCTAACACTTAACTTCACAGCGGAGCGATGCGCTCCTCTATGCTAAGCTCTCTCAGCATGGGATTTTTATCCTTAGCCCGCGCCTCACCTGTTCCATAATTGGGTAGAACTCGCTCGTCATAGGTGCAAGATTTGTGTTTCTTACTTACCTCTGTTAAGTCCGTCATTATGGGTGCTCATTTGCGGTGAGACGAACAAAGAGAAGGTGAAAGGAGCTTATTTGTGTTTCTTGGCGTGACTGTGAGCCTTAACTTGAGATATACTGTCATATCAAGAAAATTTTCAACTGAGCGTATTTGTAAAAAAAGGAGGCGATTTATTTGCGTTTCTTGTATAGGTGTTTTTCGCCAATGCTTTGTACGTAAAAGTACCCTTTGTTGATGAGGTCTAACGCCTCTTGCGCGTTGTTGGCTATTGCGCCCACCCATTCATCATTAAAATCTGGAATTAAGCCAATGTACCTTTGGGTGTTGCTCAGGTCTTTATGTCCTAAGAGTTACATTACTGCGTACACGTTGTTTGTTTTTATTAGTTCTGTTGTTGCTCTCCAGTGTCGCAGCGTGTGGAAGTGGATTTGGTTAATTCTTGGGTTTCCTAAGTTCTTGGCTATTCGTTTTCTTGCTCTTATGAACATTCTGCGCATTGTTTCTTTGTTGGATTGGAAAACTCTGATGTTTTCATGAGGAAGAGTGCTGAACATTGATAGGAGTTTTGCGGAGACATGTATTGCTCTCGGATTGCTGCCCTTTTCTGGCGTTATTGAGATTATCTTATGTTCAATGTCAATGTCTGTCCATTTTAGGATAATTGCTTCTCCGTATCGTGCAGCACTTTCCTTTAAAGTTTGAAAGAACGTGGCTAATTGATGCTTACATCCGCTTATTAATTGGTCAATTTCGTTTTCCAGTGGGATAAAAACCATTTTGTTTTTCGGTTTGTATTTTGGTAGTTCAGCTTTTATTCCGTGATATTTTAGGTATTGCAGGATAGCATTCCGGTAGGATTGCTTTGTTCCGTCTGAACATGTCATATTGGCTATTGTTTGTTTAATTCCGTCAATTCCAATGAGGTTGTTTCCTTTTCTGCTTAACACTTTAAGGTTGCGAGTGTAGCGTTCTATTGTTTCTTGCGCGTAGTTGTCTGCTTTCATTTTTGCTGCGAATAGAACTATTTCGTTGTCCACGAATGATGTCGGGTTTGCAGGATTGACGTCGGGCGTGGGTAAACCCGCCATCACAACTGCAAGTCTTGAGGGACTTGCTGCTTCCGTTGGGTCCGTCGGCATGGATTTGCCAGTGGGATAAAACACTAGGCGGAACCAGGCAGTTAAACATTACTATCTTGAAATAACAAAGCGTTGAAATCTAAATTAGCAATCAACAAAATATTGAAGTCGCAAAGGAGAACCCTAACGGGTGAAACGATGCCGAAAGGTTAAAGGCGCAACCAAACCCTACGTACTCGGCTTAATCTGCGTACTCGCGGTTTTAACAGCGTTTTTATATTCTTTAACTCTAGCCAGCGTCAGGAAACCCTAGAGCTTCCTGCAAGAGAAAGCGCCATACCCCTAGACGCTGTGAAAATGACACCTGAAACCAACTTCTACCCACCCATACTACATTCGGACGAATGGATACAGCCCGTACCCCTATCCGAAGCGATTAACACCGCAGGCGGCGAAGACTCTGCTTTCGTGATGCCTGACGGCAATACGCTTTGCTTCTTCTTCACTCCGGACGTAAGCATCCTAGCCGAAGAGCAAGTGGCTGACAGCGTAACGCGTATTTACGTATCAAGAAGACAAATTGGCGCGCGTCGATCTTCGAATACTACGACAGGTAAACCGAAGTTTGTTGATATTTTCGAAAAAGGCAAATGCCAAACCAAGGCATCCCTCGCAACGACGTGGTTGAAGAGGGGCTATGCTTCGACTGGATTAACAACAGAGCAAAAATAATCGACGAAAACTCGTGCGCTCAACGTTTTAGTCTACAACAACCAAACAGCAATTATTCCGAAGCAAACAAATAATGGCTACGTGAACTCACCTGACTAGGCAAGGTGTTTCTATCTGTTCAAGTAACGCTTAACGACATCCTGGACGAGGAATTTACGATCCTATAGGACATAAAAGCCAACAAGGTGACATGGAAAAACTTCGAGAACTTTTTGCTTAAGTGCAAGAGAAATTTATGTAGCATTCACAGACTGTGAGCAAGCCCGCCCTGGCGAGTTTGAGAAACTCCTCACTATTTTACACGATAACGAAACAAATAATCAACTCAAGTTCGGCGGCGTAGAAAAATAATACTGAATCAATGTGGGAGGGGCCGAAGCTGGGATTCGAACCCAGGCAAAAGGCTCCACAGGCCTCTAGGCTACCAGGCTACCTCACCTCGGCCACTATTTGGAAGACTTCGCCTTTTTCGGTGCTTACTTACGTTTACGGAGAAATATTAAGTTGTCCTTTTGGCAG
>SMTZ1_10001373_pt1 | contig 24278 bp, 22 predicted proteins | sample DeeMarSWOR136_30_FD_25667 | JGI IMG/M metagenome (IMG submission 25667) | reverse complement strand
AATCCCTTTCCTTCGACCCTGAGGTCTCAGGACCGAAGGGCAGGATGAACCCCGCCTACGAGTCTCCTGTGGCAAAATTTGTCAGCATTTAAAAGGTTGATGACCATAAGGTGGACACTCCATTTTAGTTTCCTAATAGATTTTTTCAAAGGATTCTTTCGCAAGATCAGTCAATTCTGTGTCGGCTGAGCTATTGGTCTGTAGAGATTCGATTATCTTGAATGTCGTTTGTGTGGTGTTAATCATTCCCTTTGGTGATATGGGCATGGGTTTGTTTTGCTTTAGCGATTCTACAAATGCCTCTAATTCTTCCTTATGTCCTTTGCTCGATCCAGAATGTCTGAATTTCTGTTCTTTTCCATCGCTGACCAACACAGTCTTCTCGAAGTCATCTATCACCCCGACAGAATTTGCTCCAAAGATTTCTATTCGCTCCTTAGAGTAGGACGTATCGCCTGCGGAGGTGTATATGATGGATCCAACTGAACCATCCTTGAATTTAAGAGAAACTGCCACATTATCGTTAGTAAGGGGAGTTTTTCTGGAATCATCGGCTGCCAGAGCAAAAGAAGAAGAGACTTCTGAATCTGCAAAGAAACTCAAAAGATCCACAAAGTGACAGACCTCGCCAATTATTCTTCCACCCCCCACTTCCGGATCATGTATCCAGTGGTCAAAAGGGATGAAACCAGCATTCACTCGATAGGTCATGACCAGGGGTGTGGTCCTTTCTTGGAAATGCTTTTTCAACAGTCGGGCAGCGGGCGAGAAACGCCGGTTAAATCCGACCAAAATTTTGCCCTGTGTCAGATCCAGAGTTCTTTTTATCTCTTCCAACTCACCTTCGCTTGTGGCCAAGGGTTTTTCCACAAACACGGATTTCCCGGCTTTCAAAGTTCTGCAGACCAGTTCAGAATGCAGATTGTGTCTGGTGGCGATAAAAATGGTATTGATTTTTTCGTTTTGTAAAATCTGATCCACCTCCGAGGAGCAATACTCGAAGCCAAACTTTCCTGCCACATCCTTTGCTGAAATTCCGGTGGAGGTGACTACTCCTTTCAATTTCACATCTTTCATCTTCTTCAAGTGGGGCAGAAGATTATTTTTGGCAAAATTTCCGGCGCCGATAAATCCTATATTTACGGTGGGGATTTCCTTTTGTCCATCTGGAGAGATTTGTTTCAAATAAATCTTGGGTTGGCTTTCAGAGAAATCCTCATACTCCAAGAGAACCGCCAGCGATCTCTCATCTTCCTTCATTATCAGATCATAGGCTTTTTCTGCATCCTCGATTTTAAATTTGTGAGTGATTAACTTTTCTGTATTGACTTTTCCCTGTTGAAGGAGATTCAAAAATTCTTCCATGTTTCTTTTTTCAGTCCAGCGAACATGTCCAAATGGATAATCGATGCCCATCTCCTCATAGAGAGGATCGTATCTGCCCGGACCATAGGATCGGGAGAATCTGATGTCCAGTTCCTTCTCATAAAAATTCTTTCGCGGAACATCCATATTCACTGCACCCACTACCACCACCCTACCCTTGTCTCTGCAAATCTCTCCAGCTAATTCTATGGGTTGATTGCTGGAAGTTCCCGCAGCTATTATAACCGCATCTGCACCACGATCACAGGTTGAGCTTATCACCTTTGAAACCAGATTCTCGTTTCCAATAACCAAGCCAAAATCGGCGTCTGAACTTTTTGCAAGATTAACCATATTCTGGTCAATGTCAATTCCAAAGACCTTGCATCCTGAGGCTTTCAGCATCTGTAGGGTGAGTTGTCCTAATATTCCTAAGCCGATTACCGCTACGTTTTCACCCAAATTTATTTCAGCTTGCCTTATACCCTGCAGAGCTATGGCACCCAAAGTTGTAAAACAGGCTTGACTACAACTCACATTTTCCGGAATTTTCGCACACAGATTCATGGGAACTGAAACGATCTCAGCATGATTGGCATAACCTGCACCAGCGCAGGCGACCTTGTCCCCAACCTTTAAGCCCTCCATCAATTCTCCGACCGCAATCACCTCTCCAGCTGAACTGTATCCCAAAGGAGCAGAAGATTCCAATCTGTTCATCACTTTTTTGAAAGTTGTCACCCAGCCCTCTTTCTTTACATTTTTCAAAACCTGTTTGACCAGATCCGGTCGGCTCTTGGCTTTAGCCACCATGCTTTTTCTGGCGAAATCCACCTTCATCCTTTCGGTCCCTTTGGAGATCAAGGAATATTCATTTCTAACCAAAACTCCTCTGGGCATAAGAACAGGATGCGGCACTTCTTCGACTTTCAGATCTCCGGTTTTGTTATTTTGCAACACTTGTTTCATATGTTTCCTCTCTCTGTTGTCATTGTTGATTTTTCAATCGTTCTGATTACTCCATCTAGGTATTGGTCAAGAGAAAATTCATCTTTCACTCTTCTGTGACTTTTTTCTCCCATCTTTTCTCTAAGTCTCTCATTTTCAATTAAAATGGCTATCTTTTCTGCAATCTGATGAGGAGAAGAAGGGGAAATGATGAAGCCATTATGCCCGTCGGTGACCATCTCCTTAATGCTGCCTTTGTCAGTGCTTATAACTGGCAATTTTGCGGCCATAGCCTCCAGGATAACCACCGGCTGACCTTCTCCCAGAAAATAGTAAGTGGGCAGAACAAACAAATCCGAAGTTTTGAAGAGTTTTATCTTTTGTTCGCCAGTTACAACCCCCAAAAACTTTATCTTTTCCTCCAAATTGTTTTCTCTGATATAAGTGCTCACTCGATTTTTCAAACCATTGTCCTGCCAACGTCCGGCGATAAAAACCTGTATATGCGGATAATATCTGGCAACTGTTGGAACCGCCTTGACTAAATCAAAGAATCCTTTGGATTCTTCCAAAACCCCGGCAAAAAGTATTTTGAATTTGCCATTCTTTTCCCTTTGGCTTTCAATTTCGTCAAAGGTCTTCACATCGATGCCATTATACACCACATCGATTTTATCATCAGCCAACACATCTTCTAAAACATGTCTCAAGCAATGCCCTAAGACTATGCCCCTGTTCACATACCTGAAGGCAAATTTCATATATAGCTTTCTTGATCTTGAACCATTTTGATAAAAAGTTTTGAAATAACCACCATGAAGGTGAATTACGACCTTTTTCCTGAACAAAAGTCCGGCAGTCAAAATGAAGATGCTGTCTCTTAAAAATGCCCAGAAGTTCTGAGATATAGGTATATAGACCACCTCTATGGTCTGGTTAAAAAGACATCCGAAAAGAAGAAGAATACTTCTCAAAGCAAACCAACTATTTCTCAGGGTGAATTTGCCAAAGTTCTTATTTTTCTTTCGATCCTGAGTATTTAAATGTACGAAATCCAACCCATTGCTTTTTCTCAATCCATCAAGTAACCACTTTATCATCACCGCCACCCCATGATAGGGCGGGGGCAAAGGCCCCACAATTAAGGCCTTCTTTTTTCCGGCATTAACTTTCAAGTTCATCTTCATTCTCGTCCAACTCGTTTTTCTTGATGTTGATCAAGGCCATCGCTAATCCCATTATTATCCAGAAGAATATCCCCATGAAAGGTCCTTCTAAGACCACGTTAAAAAATGCAAATATAGAGATAGAGACATGGCAACTCATCAGGGCAAGCAGATACGCTTTGGATTTGCCTGGACTCATTTTTTTGTATGCCTTTATTGCAGATCTATAGAATTTCAAAATTAATAAAAAGAAGATAGTGAATCCAATCATACCCATTCGGTTTAAAATCCATAGAAAGGAGTTATGGGGATGTAATCTTTTCTCAGAATAGTCATAAAACTTATTCGAGGCGAGCAAAGAGAAGGGGGGGCCAAATCCCTCGCCCACAAGCGGCTCTCTTGCCGTTCTATTTAGCGCCTCCTCCCACATGGCAAGTCTATGGAGGGAATTGGGATCCTCTTCAGGAGTCAGAATGGTCGAGGCTCTCCGCAAGGTATCTTTTACCAAGACGTTAGCAGACAAGATCCCTGAGGAGTAATCGACGGAGAGAATCAACAAGAAACCACCCAGGGCAAAAATCACATACTTAAAGGCACGTGTTTTACTTATCAAAGCAAAAAGGAAAACAAGTCCGCCAAACATAGCAAGAGGAAGTGAACGGTGTTGAATCAAAAAAAAGGCAGCGAAGAGCTGAAAAGGAAGCAGAATTGTGAGAAAGCTTTTGGCTTTGGATCTGACCTTGAAGATATTTAAACTTAGCCAGAATAAGAAACAAAAGGTAAGACTCAAAGCCCCAATATTCGCTCCGTATCTTTTCACCTCGGTGCTGGTTTGAAAACCAATACCAGAGGCAAAATTATAGAATATAACCAAAAGCGCGACCGCCGAGGCAATCAAGGAGTACTTTAAAAATCTTTCCAATTGGTGGATGTCGGTGACAAGCTCCAAGATCAAAAAATAGAAAAGGGAATAGTAAACTATAACGGAGTGCCTCAGCGCTTCCATTCCAAAATCGGGAAGCCCCCTAAAAAGACAAAGAAGACCAATGGCATAATAGAATAAGAAAAGAAGGTTTAATGGCGATTTTTTGAAAAGCGTCTCTTTGGTAACGAACTTTCTTAAAAAGACCAATGCCCAACTCGCGGCCAGGACAATTTCTGTTACATAAACATTGGTTTCTCCAATTCTTATTCCCAGATAGGAAAATTGCCTTCCAAAGCTTATAGTTCCCATAATCAGGAAAAGCATCAAGAACTCCGGTGACTTTATCTTCGAGTCCAAACCGGCTAATTGTTTTAGCAAGAGGGCTAAAAATCCTAAACCAATAACCAAGGCAACTACTGGTCCCCAAACCATACCCGCCGAGATCGAAGCACACAAGAGTATTAATAAAAGTATCTTAATGCTTTGACGGTACGCTGGTTGATAATAGTTCATATCAAAATGAATAATGGATTAGATTAGCGTGACTTTTTTGCAAGGATGAAAATTCTCTGTCTCCTGTAATTCAAAAGGGAATAAGCTTTTTGTCTCATGGGTGGGACCGGATGATTTCTTTGCCTTTTCGGAATGAATAAATCCAATTTGGCCTCCAAGATGTCAAAGCCCTCGCTTTTTATTAACTTACAGGCCTTCTTCGCCGAAAAAGAATGGGGGTGGAGCAGATGGTCCTGTCCTCCCAGAAGAGGGAAAAGCCTCCTACCCCAGAGCCAATAGATCGGGAAGGTGTCAACAGACAAGGCCAGTACTCCTCCACTTCTTAGGCATCGAGATATCTCGGAGATGGCTTTGGAAGGATTTTGCGTATGATCTAACACGTTATAGATTATAATCAGATCAAACAATCGACTATCAAAAGGGATATCCTCCGCAGTTGCTTGAATTCGTCTTACTTTTGGATTAAATAAATTTTGAAACCGTTCTAAATAAAAATTATTTAAGGGATCTAAGCTTAGCAGCATTCCCTTATTGAAGAAATCAATTAGAGGTTCTGCTGCACCGCCAATCTCCATAATTTTTGAGCTATCCTTTAATTCAATAAACTGGCTGATCCATTTCTCATTTTGCTCGGCCCTTAACAGCAGCGTCATTTTGAAATCTTCCGAGACGTATTTACTACGGTTTCTGATCCAATGTCTCTTTTCAATCTCCTGAGCCACCAACCATTTTTGATGATTTACCATTATTTGCATGCTCCTGAATAAGATTTTATTTTCGCTCTTCTTCTTTCCTCATCTTTGGCTGTTACCCAGGAAGGAGAAACAAAAGCAGATTTCTTTTCTAATTTCATGTGTGGAAAAGCATAGGCCGTCCAGATAAGGACCCTAAGAAAAAGACAGATGTCAGTTACATAGGCAGCGCCAATAAGTCCATAGTTTTTTATAAAAAAGTAGTTAAGGAAAATGCCTAAAATGGGCCCGAACGAAAAATTCCAGATGAATATCTCCCAAAGTTTTTTATGGGACGCTGAATAAATTACCACACTGGCCGAGACGGCATAAATTAGTAGAGAGCTATACCCCACACTCAGAACTTTGATTATGGGTACCGAATCAAGATAATGCTCATTGAGTAATTCCGAATAAACCAAAAATCCGACCACCTTTTCTATCCAGAAAAAGTATAAGAAATTTGTTATTATCGCCAAAAGGCTGACCAGTCCCAGCACTCTTTTTAAATTTAGGTTCTCCTTTAAATAGGGGAACATTACTGTTTCGATCACGTTGCATAATAACGCATAAGGGATGACAAAGACAGCGGCGGCTAAATAGGTTCCGAGTTGGCTTAAATCCAAAAGCTTAGCTACAAACATTTTGTCGATATTTCTTATCAATTCGCCATTCATGCCCAAAAGAAAGATAGGGAATCCGTAAAAAAGAAAATGTTTTTTCTCTACCCCCTTTAAACCATTAACCTCACCGATCTGTTTATGATTGAACTTGGCGAAGAAGATAAAAAGATAAAGAATCAGAGAATGAAGCAAAAGCACAGTAGCGGCACTTTTGATGCTGAAAAAGTATAAAATGGCAAAGGACAAAATGAAAAAGGTGGTTATCATATAAGCTTTGTATTTGAAGCCAGTAGTCACATATTCTTTAAACCCCTTGAAAACAGCTATGTATTCATTAAAGACAATCAGACCAATTATGCCCAAAGAGGCAAAGAGGAAAGTCCAATAATTATCCCCTAAGGTAAAAAACCACAGCCCTAAAAACAGGATTATGACCACTGGTGAGGAATATTTGACTGCCGAAAAAAAATGTCTCTTTATAAGTCGGGGAGAATATCCTTGGGCTATGAAGCGAACGGTAATATAGGGCAGTCCCAGCATTCCTACAAAACTGAAAAGGATCATCAATCCATAACTGTAGTCAAAGAGGGCATATTCTTCAACAGGAAGCTCTTTCATGAGAAACATCTTTAATGCAAACGTCCCCAAGCCTGCTGCTAACACCCAGGAATAAGAAAAGATTATCGTTTTGACTATTTTGAGATGTTCCATATTAACGAGATCTTACAATATTGTTCACACAAAAATAGCTTCCAGTTTTTCTTTTCCCCCTAAATATCTTTAAACACCCCCACAATTCTCTCACTGGTTTTTCCGTCCCATAAAGGAGGGAGGACAAAATCTCTGTCTCCATCCTGCAATAAAATGTCCACCTCTTTTGTTATCTTTTTCGGATCCAGACCGACCAGGTGATTGGTGCCCGAAGTTATGGTCACCGGCCTTTCGGTATTCTCCCTCAAGGTTAAACAAGGAACTTTTAAAAATGTGGTCTCCTCCTGAATTCCTCCGGAATCGGTCAAAACCAGCCTGGCGTTTTTTTCAAGTTTCAGAAAATCTATATAGCCTAATGGCTCAGTGACAACCAACTTCTGGTCTTGAAGTTGAATCTCCCCCATCATCCCCTTAGTTCGAGGATGAGCCGGGAAAATCACTTTCGACTTTTTGCTGACTTGTTGAACCGCATTCATTATCTTACAAAAACTATCTTTTTCATCCACGTTAGAGGCGCGATGAAGGGTGAGCAGACAATATTCTTTTTCCTTCAACTGGTATCTAGTCAAAACGTTTGATTGTGAGATCTTAGAATAATACCCCAGAAGTGAATCAATCATCACGTTGCCCACAAAAAAGATTTTGTCCTGAGAAAATCCTTCCCTTCTCAAATTTTGATTGGCATCCTCACAGGTGGTGAAAAGATAATCCGAAAGAGAGTCGGTAACCACCCGATTTATTTCCTCCGGCATATCCTTATCAAAGCTTCTTAAACCCGCCTCCACATGGGCTACCGCTATCTTCAGCTTAACCGCTACCAAAGCGCAAGCCAGAGTGGAGTTCACATCACCCACCACTACTACTAACTCAGGTCTATGCTTCAGCAGAACTTCTTCAAAAGCCATCATGATCTTTGCCGTCTGCACGGCATGAGAGCCAGAACCCACTCCCAAATTGATATCCGGTTCAGGCAAATCTAAATCCTTGAAGAATACCTCAGACATCCTTTGATCATAGTGTTGTCCAGTGTGCACGATCAAAGGCGTAAATCTTTGAGGACGTTTCAAAAGTTCGAAATACAGGGGGGCGATTTTGATAAAATTAGGTCTGGCGCCCCCCACCAAGATTATCTTCTTCACACTATCCCCCCATTTTGGATGGAGAATTGCCCCACCTTAAAGCGATTGCACAGATTGTCACCCTTTCGGTGATTCAATCATTTGAGCGGATTTCTTAACTCTTCTCTTCATCTTTTTGGTCTCTTTTCTGTCTCCGTAGTAATGATAATAATAGTAGTAATAATAGGAACCATAGGTGCTTTTGGCTTCCACCTTATTCAGTACCACTCCCAACATTTTTGCCTTCACATTCTCCAACAGAGTCTTGGCTCTGGCAAGAGCTTGCTGGGAGGTCTGCCGGGCAGAAGCCACCAAAACCACTCCGTCCAAAAGGAGGGACAAAACAGCTGCATCGGTGACCGCTATCACCGGAGGCGAGTCAAAGAGGATCATTTGATATTCGGTCTTCAATTGCTCTAAAAACATCTTCATCTTCTCCGAAGCCAAAAGCTCTGACGGATTTGGGGGTATCACCCCACAGGTGATGATGTCCAAGTTTTGGATGGGGGTCTTCTTTATGGCCATTTCCAAGGGAGCCCTCCCTACCAGATAATTGGTGATTCCGATTTCTTTTTCCAGGCCAAATATGGAGTGAAGGATGGGACGGCGGAAATCAGTATCCATGAGCAGGGTTTTCGTTCCCATCTGAGCAAAGGCGATAGCTAAGTTGGCCACCGTGGTTGACTTTCCCTCCCCTGGTCCCGGACTGGTTACCAATATGGTCTGAGGAGGAGAGTCCAGATTGGTAAACTGAATGTTAGTTCTGAAGGTGCGATAAGCCTCGGACACCGGGGATTTGGGGGCAAAATGGGTAATTAAATTAGATGCTACCTTTCGCACCTCCTTGTCCTGTATCTGGCTTTGTTCCCTGGGGGGCTTCTTTGCCGCCTTGGTCCTTCCAATTTTGGGTACGTACCCCAAAACGCTCAACCCCTGATCTTCAATATCCTCAATGCTTTTGAGCGAGGTATCCAGTGATTCCAAGAAAAATGCTAATCCTCCTCCCAACAGAAGTCCAAAGAAGGCTCCTAACAACACGTTTAATTCTTTCTTTGGTCGGATGGGTTTTTCCGGCGGAATGGCTTTGTCCACAATCCTGACATTCCCTATCTGCCCGGCCTCCTTTATGCGAGCTTCCTCATATTTTTCTTTCAACATCAAAAAGATATTCTCTCCCACCTTGGTCGATCTTTCCAGACGAGCCAACTTCAGGCTTTTATCCGGAAGCAGGTTCATCCTCTGAGAATATCTGTCCACAATGCTCCGTAAGGCATCTGCTTTTGCAGAGAGGGACCGGATCTCAATCTCCATAGCCAAGATTTTGCCCACCAGCTCCTGAGAATAGCTTAATGGATCTCTTAAGGTCAGTTCCCGTGAAACCAGCTGACTGGTCTCTTCGATCAATTTGGACTTTGTCTCTTTTATTCTGGTCAATATCTGCTGCATCTTGGGGTGACTCTCTTCAACTCCTTGAGCCACATATTCCGCTCTCATAGCTTCTAATTCCGTTATCTCTTCCCTCAATTTCGCTATCATCGGGGTGGTGGTCTGAGTTATCTCCTCTAATAGTTGGCTTTTTCTCTGACTCAATTGCTTTTTTGTGTGATCCAATCTCTTCTGGTTTGCCTCTAACTCTATTTTGGCCTCGTTAAACAGAGATTCGAAAGTGGCCAGTTGCTTGACCAGTTCCACGGTTTCTTCCGGCAAAGCCGAAACTTCCTCCTCTTGCATATAATCCTTTAAATCTTCCTCTGCCAAAAGCAGGCTGTCCTGGACGATTTTCAATTGTTCTTGAAGAAATTGTCTTACCTCGGTTATTTCTCCTCTGCTTAGCTGGAGGCTCTGTCGATGATATTGGTCCGCAACAGTATTGGCTAAAAGTGCTGCCAGCTGAGGATCCTTTGCGGCCACTTTCACCTCAATTATGTCCGTGTCTCTGATTGGGGTCACTTTCAAGTTGGATTGCAGGGATTTGGTGATCTGATTTTTTGTGGGAAGAACTCGGTTTTTGCCAGTCATCACATTTTCAAAAGCTTCCTTGTACGCAGAACTCAAGATGGCATCTATCACCCCTTCTGCGAGAGTGCGACTTTTTAGAATCTCCACCTGGGTTCTGATCGCAACCTCCTTCTTCATGAAGGTGGAGATGTTAAATACGTGATCCTCCAGCCCCCCCTCTTTTTCTATCATTATGGTAGTGGCGGCCTCATACACCGGGGTGGCAATGAGTGAAAAGCCTGTCGCCGCTCCTAACAAGGATATCAAAGTTAGAATGACCAGCCATTTTCTTCGCAGAAGAATTCGCAGATAATCAGCTAAAGTTATCTTCTTTTCCTCTTTTGTCATGGTTTTTTCTCTCCCTTTTTAAGGCTCAAGCTTTTCAATCGGTCATCAGCTTCACCACGCTGGCGATCACCGCCACGTTATATAGAATGGTAATGAACTTTCCAAAGGAGCGTCCCTTCTTGGGAACTATCACCGTGTCTCCAGGCTTAATTTCCGGGATTTTGTCGACATCGTTCTTTTTCAAACATTTACCCACATTAATCAGCATATTCTTTTTTTCTCCGTTAAAGTTTCTTATCAATCTGACCTTGGACAGTTTGGCATTTTCCAAAGGACCCCCGGCTGCTGACAAAAGCCCGATGAGGTCAGTTTGGTCGGGAACATATTGTGATCCAGGTTTAGCTACGGCTCCCCATACGTTAACCTTCATGAGCAATTGGTTCTCAGTTCCCCTCTCCAAATAGTATTGGAAGGCGGGGTTGCGATTTTGTGTTGTGTTTGCCTCTTGGGTCTGGGCTTTGGTCATTCCGCCAAGTTGGAAGAACACCAGATATAAGGCGAGGACAAGTGAGGACAATTTTCTTATCCTGTTCAATTGACACCTCCCGGTTTAAAAGTTAACTGAATTGTATATTTTTTTATTCACTCCCAAAAGAAAGTGGAATCTTCGAGTTGGTTAGTTTCTCTCCCTGAATCACCCGCTGAGGATTGGAGAGAACCAGCTCCTTTGCTTTTTTTTCTCCTATGATTTTGGACGCACAGCTGAAGGCCTGAGGCAAAATTTCGATAGAACAAGAAAAATGGTCGTGAGCATCGCTGGCTAAGAAATGGACTAAGTTCTGCCTTAATAACTCCTCTGTCATCCTTTTAATCTTTCTGCCGAAAAACCCCAAAAGGCTTCCTGCATTGACTTGCATCAAAGCACCCTTCTGCACCAAATTTTCCACATTGCCCAATTGTTTTTTTGTAATTATGCTTCTTTCCGGATGAGCGATTATGGGAATTTGCCCTTCCAGCTGCAACTCAAACACAATCCGGTCAACATGAAGAGGAAACTGGCCCCAAGGAAGTTCCATTAAAAGGTACTTCCCGGTTTTATTCAGGGTGAAGAAATCAAACTTCTTCAGGGAGTTTATATCCTCGCGCACATATATTTCCGATCCTAAAACTAAATGCACTTTGCTTTCACTCTCGGCTATTTTTGCTTTCAGAAGATCGAAGCTGCGATTTATTTTTTGCTCAAATTGAGGAGTCACCTGGTGCAAGATGTGAGGAGTTGCGCAGATTGTGTTAATTCCGGCTTCCTGACCCTGTCTGACCATAAATAAGGACTGCTCGACAGTCTTAGCGCCGTCATCCACCCCGGGTAGTATATGCGTATGTATGTCTATCATGAAAAGCTTCTATTCTGAGATCATCTCCTGGTTGATTAGGAGATGCCTTTGGATTGCCGTTTTTGTGCGTTTAACCGCACATCTGAAAAGTAGAAATTTCAATTCCGCTTTGACGAAGCTTTCGACAAAAATCCTGGGGACGCTTTTCAGCGAAAATTCAGAGGATGTTCTCTATTTTCATCTACGACTAAGTTCGGAATTTCAAGACTGTTTTTAAACTCGGATGGTTAAAATTCCGATTCTGTTCGTGCGTGCTTCGTTATTTCTATCGACACAAACGGCAAAAATTTTAGGATTGAACCTGGCTAAGAAAAGAAGCTTAATATTAATGCAAATGCACTAAATGTCTTTACATTGTTATTGCGAGCCACGAACCAACACAGTTCGGAGCGTGATCCCGCCAAAGGCGGGACCTCTCTACGCCGGCAATGACATTTTGTCTAATATGTTTGTTATAGCCTGTTGGTGTGGGATTTCTGAGCAAGCCACATCTTTTTTGTCAACACCATATCATCGAACTGAGCTAAAACCTCATCGCCCTCTTTTTTGAAATATTTCCTGATGTTTTTATATCTATCATCTCCAAAGATGTCGAGCTTGGTTCGAGGGTCGTGTTTCTTATATTTTGTTCCGACGTATTTGAATCCACATTTTAAGTAGCATCTTATGGCTCTCTTGTTGTGGGAGGCCACATCCAGAAACATATTTTCAAATTTCATTTTTTCGAAAAAATACTTTGCTAAGGTTAGGATGGCATCAGTGCCATAACCTCTGTCGGTGAATTCATAACCAAGGAATATCCCCATCCAGGCGCTCTTGGCCACCCTATCAATTTCATACAAGGAGATAAAACCCACCAACCGATGATGACGGTTGTCGATGGCAAGATAGATAATGTTGGAGTCATATTTTCTTTTGAAATACCATTCTTCCCTTTCCCTCTGCCCCAAATTGGGAGGATTATAGTGAGAATAAAGAGGATCAGGATATTTTTGCCAGGCTAATCTTTTGTCGATATCGTCTCTCCTCAAAGAGCGAATGATTACCTTATTCCCTTTGAGAAGAAGATGATCTAATCTGTTTTTCCGAAAGATCAATTTCCTGTTTTTCATCGGTGATTATTGTTCAGCACTCTGCGAAATGGTTGATTGGAGTGTCAAGCCTTAGGGCTTGTTGAAAAAGCCACACTCAGGGGCGGGATGAATTCCCGCCCCTATGAGCAACAATGACTTATCACCCATAGGGCAGGGCATTCAGCCCTGCCAATAGGGTTTTTCAACAGTCCCCTTAGCCTGACCCGAAACCTGTTGTTCCTAGGATCCCGTTTCGTGGGAAAAAACAATGAACTTTTGCAAGGTTCACCTAAAGGTGAGCACTCCAGTTTCAGGGTATAGACTTCGCATTTGTCTTCTCCATATTGGTCTTCGGAAGTCTGTGCAGGAAGGATAATCCACAAGTCATTCATAAATTCTCTTTAATATTCGCAAAGCTAAAAAGGTAATCCAACGAGAAGGTTTCTCTTTTTGTCCAAAGTCGAAATCTGACCAAACATGGTGAATCGACTCGGGTGTGAAACGCCCACTTGAGTCTTGCTTTGAAGCCAACAGATGAATCATATCCTTTAAGCGGTGATCTTTTTTAACAAATTCGAATTGAGAAAGCGTGTCCAGAGATTTCAAAATACGGTAATCGGTAAAGGGATATTTCAGTTTCTCCCAGCCGGTCCCGATTTGGCTGTCATGCCCTGCATATTTAATCTTGCCTCTATTTTCCCAGCATTGCAAAAGAAACTCTACGCCTCTTTTTGTCACTTTACTTTTCTTTAGCAAAGGATTTTGAGCCATTGCGCCTAAGGCAAACGTGGTGGCAAAAGCACAGCTGGGTTCTTTTTCTCTGGGTCGACCGATCTGCGCAGTATCTTTGCACCACCAGCCACCGTCTGGTCTTTGTCTCGAAACAAGCCATTCATAGGCCTTCTTTAACCTCGCATCGTCTGAAAAGCCCATTTTTGCCAAGGGTTCAAGAAGGATAGCGGTGTGGCAATCAGCCGCCTTTCCAGGATTGAAACTTTTGAAGCCACCTAATTTCAGTTGCAGACCAAACACATACACGCAGGCTCTTGCAATTCTTTTTTCCTCTTTGGTAAATCCAAAATCAGCCAACATTGGAAGGAGCCAAAAAGTGGTATCCTTCTTGGGCCACCAGGTGAAAATATCCTTGGGCACTCCCCAATATCCGTCCTTATTCTGTTTCTTGAAAATCTTCTTAATCAGCGGATGTTTGGGGATTTCTTTTCTTGCCTTGATTGCCTCTTTATCATTTTCGTTTTTATCCAATAGGTCAACCAGGGTTCTATACCTAACCCAGGGTTCGCCCTCCAAAAGCCAATTCGTCGGGTCTTCATTCAGCATGTTTTTCCAATCACTCATTTTTCCGTTGGTGATGGAATCGTGATTTGTCGGGATGACCGCGCCAAGAAAATGCCACAACGATTTGTCATTGCGAGTCCCGGTGAAGTCGGGACGAAGCAATCTGTCAGTAGTTGTAATTCAATGAGATTGCTTCGTCGCTACGCTCCTCGCAATGACCAGGAGCAAGCAGATCTTTAGTTGCGGTTCGTGTGGCCAGAAGCGGTTCTGTCTATTCCAACCATTTGCTCATTATCAAAAAATCCAATTGATACCAGTGTTTTCTCAGATACGCTTCCAGAATGAAACCTGATTTAAGATAAAAGCTAACTGCGGGGGTCAGAAAGGGAAAAGTATAGGCAAATATTTTGTGGCAGCCTTTATTCTTACAATATTCGACCACCCCAGAGAGGAGCTCTTTCCCAGCTCCTTTTCCCTGAGACAGAGGATCAGTGCAAATCCATGAAAGGTCAGAAATGCCCCCTTCTTCTATTCTTCCAATGGCTAAACCAATTACCTCCTCTTTTTCCACAGACACAAAGGCAAAGGTGTTTTTTCCTTCTATGAATTGAGAGAAAGCATCTGGAGAATAGCGTTTCAGTTCCTCTTCGAACAGTTTTTCAGGATAAACTTCCTTCTCATACTTTTCCCACGATTCCCTTCTTGCCCGATGCGAGATTTCGACGCAAGCTTTAATGTCGCCCTTATTCATTTCTCTGATGAGCATCCCGAGCTCCTTCTTTTTTTGCTCATTGGTTTGGAGTATGAACTTGTTGGTGCGGGGTACCCCTCGGCCTTCGCCGTCAGGACAAGCCCTTACCCCGCAGCTTTATGTTTCGGGTTGAGGGTTCATCCTGATCCCGCCTTTGGTCTTCGACCCTGAGCTCAGACCGAAGGACGGGAGAAGGGCACCCCGAAACAACGAATAAACCTCAATCACTCCATATCTTCTTATTCAACACCGAAACCAAATCATCTATTTTACACCTAACCTGCTCCATCGAATCTCTTTCTCTCAAAGTGACGGTGTCATCCTCCAGAGTCTGCGAGTCTACGGTGATGCCGAAAGGTGTGCCAGCCTCATCCTGGCGGCGGTAACGACGACCGACTGCACCGCCTTCATCGTAAAAAACGTTAAAATGAGGTCTGAGCATCTTCTCAATCTTTTTGGCAATCTCGGGCATGTTGTCTCTTTTGACCAGAGGCAGGATCGAGGCTTTGATAGGAGCGATTTTGGGGTCTAGTCTTAATACCGTTCTCTGTTCACCTTTGACTTCTTCCTCGTAATATCCATCTACCAAGCACACGAGCAAGGTTCGGTCGACACCCGCAGATGTTTCAATTATATATGGGATGAATCTCTCTTTGGTCTGGTCATCGAAATATGTGAGGTCTTTGCCCGTAGCTTGAGTGTGTCTCGAAAGATCGAAATCCGTGCGATTATGAATGCCTTCGATTTCTTTCCATCCAAAAGGAAAGTTATATTCGATGTCGTAGGCAATCTTAGCGTAAAAGGCTAATTCTTTCTTTTCGTGCTCATGAAATCTCAAATTCTCTTTTCTTATCCCGACGTCATGATACCATCTCATTCTCTCTTCTTTCCAATAGTCAATCCATTTCTGATCCTCTTGGGGATGGACAAAATATTGCATCTCCATCTGCTCGAATTCACGTGATCTGAAGATGAAATTTCCAGGAGAGATTTCATTTCTGAAAGCTTTGCCGATCTGAGCAATGCCGAAAGGGATTTTCTGTCGAGCAGGTCCCATAACATTTAAGAAATTCACATATATCCCCTGTGCGGTCTCAGGTCTTAAGTACACAACAGACGCATCATCTTCCACCGGACCCATATGAGTTTTAAACATGAGATTGAACATACGAGCATCGGTCAAGTCGCCTCCACAGGCCGGACAGACTACTCCATTTATATCATCTGCTCTGAATCTCTGCTTGCATTTTTTGCAGTCCACCAAAGGATCGGTGAAACTCTCCACATGTCCGGAGGTCTCCCAGACTTTTGGGTGCATCAATATGGCAGCGTCCACCCCCTCAACATCGTCCCGATACTGGGTCATGGATTTCCACCAAAAGTCTTTGATATTTTTCTTCATCTCCACACCCAGAGGTCCATAATCCCAACAGCTGGTGATGCCACCATAGATCTCCGAGGACTGAAAGATGAATCCTCTCCTTTTGCACAGGGAAACTAACTTGTCCATCAAATCCGGTTCGGTCTTTTTTGCCACCTTTCCTCCTTTTGAATGGGTATTCGCACAGCTTTCGCATCTTACCGTCGGTGCCGGTGCTCGTATTCCTTACCTTCCAACCGTTGGTGCGCGGGTACCCTTCGGCCTTCGCCCTCAGGACAAGCCCTTAACCCGCACCGAACTCTTCTTTTAGAAATTCCAACGACTTCAACTCCCTTCCCTTTCCAGTATGATAATCCAAAAGATTTAAGACTACCTTTAACATTTCACGGAACCGTTCCTTTGGAATATTATACGAATTCAACTTGTCTAACTTAATGGATTGAAGTCTGAATGCTAATTTTGTCGAATCCTTTGTCAATCGCAGATATGCCTGATCCTCTCTGGCACATCTTACGCAAACGATGCCTCCTTTTTCTGGACTGAACAAGATCAACTTCTCCGGAATAGTTTTGCCACAGGAAATACATCGATCAAATTTGGGCTTATATCCTAAAATATCGGTTAATTTTAAAACAAAAAACAAAAAGGATTTCTCCACCGATTTTGGGGTGCAGGCCTCCATAAAAGACAAAGTGTTTAAGGTCAGTTCAAAGATTTCCGGGTTTGGCTCCTCTCCGGTGATCAGTTTGTCCAGAAGCTCCAAAGTCCCAGAAGCAAAGGCATATCGGTTCAAATCCCTGGTGATCTTCTGAAATGGCCGTAAAATCTCACTTTGTGATAAAAGGTAAATCTCGGTGGTGGTCTTCTTGTAAAAGACAATATGAATATGGAAAAATGTCTCTAAGGTTCCAGCCAATCTGCTTTTTGGCTTTCTTATTCCTTTGGCGATAACCTTGATCTTTCCATAATCTTTGGTATATAGGGTGACGATCTTGGAGGTGTCTCCAAATTTCAGCCGTTTTAGAACAATGGCTTCTGTCTTGGTGATGCTCATCTGGGCAGACGCTCACCCGCCTGGGTGGGCAGGGAATCGGATTCTGGAGTGACTTCCTCGGAAGGAGATATCTCTTCACTTGTGTCAGGTGGAACTTCTTTGAGAGGAACGACCCGGTAAACCTCCTCCCCCTTTTTCACCATCCCCAATCTCTCTCTGGCTTGCTTCTCTATATAGAACTTATCTTCTTCTAACCTTTTCTTCTCAATTTCCAAATCAACTATTTTTGCCTGGAGCATCTTGGATTCGGTCTCCAGATTCTTCTTCTCCTGCCATAATGAATGAATCTGGATGAACCCATACGGTCCAGCAAAGAAGCGATAGCCCACGAAGACAAAAAGCAAAAGGAACAGAACCTTTTTAATCTTCTTTTTCCGTTCGAGGGTTCGCTCTTTTATCTTTTTGAAAAAATCGCTCTGTAAAAACGCTTTAGACTTTTTTCTTTTTCTCATCTTTTTACAACGTACCGCCTCACCCTAACACTCTCCCCCAAGGAAGAGGGAAGTTTCCCTCCCTTGACGGGAGGGATTAAGGGAGGGTGATTCGTATGAATGCATATGCATAAATTTTCATACTCTTACCCAAGATTTAATCGGGTCTTCCCTTTGAAAGGAACTCTTCAAGTCTTTTCATTACAGCTTGCCTAACGAGTTCTGATTCCTTATAAGCCTTTTCTGCCGTATTATGATCCACTACCGGGTACTCTCCTGGATAGCGAAACTCCACCCCATAAGGACTGAGCCACACACAAGAGCCGATTTCTTGACGAAGAGAAGAATCTGCAGAATCAGTGAGGTTTAAAAGTTCGTCTAAATCGTGTGTCTTTCTAAATTCAATCTGGTGGCAAACTAGAAATGCCTTTAGGAATTTCTCTGCGGCTTGCTGGGAGTGGAAGGCACAGGAGAAGTAGTCATCTACCTCTGTGCCCAAAAGAATTTTCGCTGCTTTTAGGTCTGACTCACCTTTTTTGAGCCATTGTTGCACAAAATCCCAGATAACCTGCTCACGGTTTCTCATAGAGTACTTCTCCGTATTTTGAAGCGGGGTAGGTTATGCCGCCGATGATGTCTTTGGTCTCTGTAAATTCCTCCTCGCTCACGCAAATGAGTTGAACAGGGACAGAGAAATCATCCAACAGTTCCCGCCGTATTTTGTAGGTCTCCTCAGAGCTCAGGCGTTTTTCAGTGACAATTAGAATATCAATATCGCTATCTTCAGTTGGCTCACCATGAGCATACGAGCCAAAGAGAATGATCTTCCTTGGTTGATATTCCTTTGTTATCCTCTCCACAATTTTGGGGATTATCCTTCCTACCTTTACGTCACCAGCCATGTTTCTATCTCCAAGAGTTCATTTCTGAATTCGTCTTAACTTAAACGCTTGTTCAAAGGTTTTTGCTCTTGTTATCTTTTTTCTTAACCCGTCATAAGGTGGAAATGCACCACCATAACCTATTACTCGTCTGGCCTTCTGGATCATGTTTAGCTGTTCGGCGGTCCAATTAGGAGAAACATAACTATTCTTGGGCATTGGCTCCAACGGTTCGTATCTCATAGGATATGCAACAACACCCCATTCTAAAAGTTCTTTTATGCGCAAGAGGAAATCGTCTGGGTTATCATTCTCGTGGTTGAATAGGGAATAGACTATGATTCTTCTTCCCCTAAAGCCTACATCTTTCAAAAGTGCTATCGCTTTTTGCAGATGCTTTCTAATTCCCATGGTGTCATAGGCCAATCTTAAAAGCGGGATTTTTAGTCCTTTAAGTCTTAAGGCAATCTCTTCGGTTAATAATCGAGCATCAAGACCTTGATTGAAATCAACCTCAAGATTCAAGTCTTCAACCTCATCGAAAATATCTCTCCAGTAAGGAGAGGCAAGGATGTTGTTGTCCCAGAAGATGATCTTTTTGTGTCCCGGATATATCAGCTTTTTTATTGATTTCCTTGCTTCGAATTTAGGCTCCAGTTTATTTACCGAGCAAAACGAACATTTCCTTATGCACCCTCTTGAGGAAAAGACAATGCTCGCATCCCACTCGGGCACAACAGAATAATCGGGTAGAATATTGTCTATTTTTTTAAATAACCGCTTATGGATTTTTATTCGTTTTTTGAACGCATCACGGAGATGGTCAGGACATAAAGTTGCGTATATCCCGCCAACAATTACTTTCGCCTTTTTGTATCGGTCGCTATAGAAACGGATTACCTCGTGCACCGGTTCCCAGGCATAAGTGAAAAGACTAGTGATGTAGATTTTATCAGGAATAAAACTATTATTTGAACTACCTTTTGCCAATTTAACCAAATCGCCCCTCTTTTTGTGGTAAGCCGCAAGCTTAAGAAGTGCCAGAGGAGGATAGGACGTGTGATACTCTTTCCGTTTTTCAGGTTCGACGAGTAGGATTTTCATAATGACAAAACGTTTGGATATTGAAATTTGATCCCATCACATTCCACAAAATTGATAAAATCTCTACATTCTGCCTTGAGTTTTCCAAGACGTGGGTAAGTTTCAGCTAAACCTTCGTTTATACTAGCCACGACTTTTCCATTGTATTCAAAACCCTGAAGAAGCTCCGGACTTTCGACACAAAGAAATCTATCGCGTCTGTCTTCTTGTAGACTGTCCAGATAGCCTAAAAGGACTGCAAAAGGAAACCTGCTCAGCTTTATCTTTGTTACACCGATTTCTGTAAGTCTCTCTCTAAATATTCTATCATGAAGAGAAATTGAAAGCGCCGCCGGATATATGTGATTAACTAAGAAAACCTTCCTCGCTTGATCCTCTTCTTGTACCGCCTCATAAAAGATATGAACTAAGAACCTAAAGCATCCCGCGACACCGTGCGCGTCAGAGAAACTTTTACGGAAGATTCGCTCCAAGTGGGGATCTTTGCTCCCGAAGACTTCGGGATACCAATCAATCTTGTGCTTTTTGTCGGATAGTGAAAACTTAAAAAGAGAGATTAGTTGCTTCAAGTTTTCTTTATATATCTCGTTATCCCAGACACTTGCGGTTTCTTTCTCGAGCATGGTAATGGGAGTTCCAAAAATATCTTCTTTTAAATCCTCGAACTTTGCTATGGGATATCCTACATCGTGAAAAATTGCGGTAAGCAACCACAAAAACTCAATGGAGAATCCCGGGTATTTGGGGAAAACAGTTTTATAGTACAGACTAAAGTCTTCCTTATAATGATCAAGTATCAACAAACCCAGCAGGTAAATATGAAACGAGTGAAAATAATGATCTCGAATATTGGCAAAGAAAACTTCAAATCTGCTTAAGATTTCCAGAGACTCGACTCCGGATGTGTATCTGGTGTCGGACCTTAAGAGCGCTAGAATTGTATTTTTAACAAGGGCCTCTTCTTTTTGCTCATCCAGTTGTCCCTTTCTTTTAAGCCCAAAGTATCCTCTGGCAAAATCTTTTAGTATCGTTCTAAATATTGAATTGCCCATTTTGATATTCGTGATTTCCTTGATTACCCATAAAGGGTAATGTCCGCCATATGAGGCCGAAGTTTTTTTAGGAATTATTGGCTTTATCGCGTCGCGGACTAGTAAAAGGTTTTCGTGTTTGTGCAAAATCAGCCCAAATCCATTTTCAAGACAGTTTTGTTCGAACATGTCCAGAAGCGACTGATTTTCCAGAACAAAAAAGAAATCAAGATTCCAATGTTGTATCGCTTTTCTTACTTTTTGGCATAAGGTGTCTGGGAAATATTCTGCATCATAGATAATAGTGAATGCCATGTATTTGTTGCTTTGAGTGTCTTCAAACAAGTAATCTGGGCGCCAGTGTATATCACCAGGTAGCGTTCTCAGAAACCGATCAATACTCCTGGGCTTAATAGCATTCAGGGAAATTCCTCGTGATTTTGAGAGGTGTACTCTCAACTTCCGAATAAAGTTGTTTGGCATCATCTTAGTCTTTTTAATACATTTCTTGCTATGCCTATTAATTCATTAAGGGCAGTTTGCAAATCTTTCTTCTGTTTATGCTTCATCGTCTTTATGGCTGTTTCTGTATAATCGCTTAATGCCTTCACCAAACTCACAATAGTATTGATCAATTTCCTAGAAGAATATGCAGGTTTTTTTGCTTCTTCAGGGAAAAGCGCAACATACTGTTCATGTGCTTCTGGAAAAGTAAATGACGTATCTTTGATGAATTCCAAAAGAAGGCTCTTTGCCTTAGATACTTGCTTTGTATCTCTTCTTCTCTTTGTTAAAATAGCGGCATCTCTTATCTGTTCAGCACGGTCTACAAATCCACCGGTAACTTTTGCAAATAATGCCCTCCTAATATCATCAGGTGAAATTCTACCTTTTAGGTCTGGAAAATTACGTAACGCCGGACCGACGATCTTGCTCTCTATCTCGACGGCGTAACTATAGTAGTTCTTGTCCTCCGCTCGGTAGATGTCATACCGGAGCTTTTTCGGCCATCTAAAAAACAGCACTCGGCTGCGAGCATTATTCCGATCCATTCCCGTCTTGTCCATGAGTTGCTTGACAAGCTCTTTCTCGATGTCTTTGCTTCGTCGGTGTTGCTTTCTTATTTTTTCCCGTAAAGCGACTACTATGCTTTCCAATGCCCTGGCCTGCTCTATCGCTTCCCATCCTTCTTGATTCATGTGGATCTGAAACATTGTTGCAAGAACATCGATATACCTCTCCCGAGGCCAAATGTACACTGGAATTTCACGACGATTGGTTTCAATTGCTGCTTTCCATCGGCGCTCACCATCTATGAGTACATATTTCTTTCCGTTTACCTCTCTTGAAAGTCTTCTTACAATTGCGGGGACAATGACTCCATGCTCAGCCACAGACTCTTTCAATCGCAAGAAATCTTTATCCTTATAAAAATCATCTCTACGGGGGTTTTCTTGGCTTGGTTCAATCTCTTTTGGGTTCACCCATTCAAGTTGAGCTTGGCTATCTTTCTTTTTCATGAATATCTCCCGGTTTCAGCTCGGTATTCGTGTCGTTCGGTCATCGTAGTCCCGCCATATGCTTCAGTAATGGTTGGCATCCTTTTGTCACGCAGACCTCGCCATGGTTACCCTACCATTCCTTTATGTTATAAAATACTCTCTTTCCTAAAAATTGTGCTCTTTCGCCTAACTCCTCTTCAATTCTGAGGAGGCGATTGTATTTGCAGATTCTGTCGGTGCGGGAAGCTGAGCCGGTCTTTATCTGTCCGCAATTGGCTGCCACCACCACATCGGCAATTGTAGTATCCTCTGTCTCTCCGGATCTATGGGAGACCACCGCGGTAAAACCAGCTTTCTTCGCCATCTCGATGGCATCCAGAGTCTCGGTCAAAGTGCCAATCTGGTTGAGCTTGATCAAAATGGAGTTGGTTGCCTTAAGCTGTATCCCTTTTTCTAATCTTTTTATGTTGGTAACGTAAAGATCGTCTCCCACGATCTGGATTTTGCTGCCCAATTTCTCATTGAACTTGACCCATCCATCCCAGTCATCCTGAGCCAATCCATCCTCGATGGAGATGATGGGATATTTGTTCACCAGATTCTCATAAAAGCCGATCATCTCCTCGGAGTTGAGCTTTTTGTTCTCTGCCTTGAGATTATATACTTTCTCTTTTGCATCATAAAACTCTGAGGCGGCTGGATCCAAAGCCAGTAGGACATCCTTGCCCGCCTCATAACCAGCCTTTTTGATGCCTTCCATTATGACTTGAAGCGCTTCCTCATTTGAATTCAGATTGGGAGCAAATCCTCCTTCGTCTCCCACTGAGGTGTTATACTTTTTGCCCTTGAGCACGCTTTTGAGATTATGAAAAATCTCGGCTCCCATTCTCAAAGCCTCTTTGAAATTGGGGGCACCCACCGGCATGATCATAAATTCCTGTAAGTCTACATTATTGTCCGCATGTGATCCACCATTAACAATGTTCATCTGAGGTACGGGGAGGACCCTGGAGTTCACTCCCCCAATGTATTGATATAAGGGGAGACCGCAAGATTGAGCAGCTGCTTTGCAGACGGCAAGCGACACTCCCAAGATAGCGTTTGCCCCCAGGCGGCTTTTGTCTTGGGTGCCGTCCAATTCGACGAGAAATCTGTCAACTTCCACCTGATCCAATGCGTCCAGATTCTTCTTAAATAATTCAGGAACAATGATGCTATTGACATTTTCTACCGCTTTGCTTACGCCTCTTCCGAGGTAGCGGCTTTTGTCCTTGTCTCTCAGCTCCAAAGCCTCATGCTCGCCGGTAGAAGCACCAGAAGGGACCGCCGCCCTTCCCAGGCTACCGTCCTCTAAGACCACATCAACCTCCACAGTGGGATTGCCTCTTGAGTCCAAAATCTCACGCCCGTGACATCCGATGATGAGTGGCATATCTTTTCTCCTTCCTTACAGGTTAAAGTAGACCTTTATTTTTTGTTAATCTAAATAGCCGAAAAGAACTTTGCAAGAGAAAAATAGAGCGTTGTCTCGGGTTGCTTGGCAGGAAAACACACAAAGCGAGGGGATAGGGGTATCTTCCCACAAGCGGTTATAAGTTCCTTTTGATCAAAACGTTACAAGACGGAAAGATAGATACTTTTTCCTAAGCCCATCCCGATCTTCGGCACGAAAAATTTTTGTCTTAGTGCAAAGATTTTTCTTGACAAGTCGATATCCAGAGATATTAATTATCCCGCCAAAATTCGGCGGACGCTCTGTCTCTTGTTAGATATAGGTACGCCGGGATGTTCAATTGTTCGGCATTAACGAACTTAGCTCCCATGAGGAGGTGAGAAGAATGAAGTGTGCTTCGTGCGGAGACGAAATAAAGGGTGGTGCCGTATGGAGAGACGATCAACCATACTGCTCAGAAGAATGTGCGGATGTGGGTCCCGGTGAAGAAGAAGAGGAGGAAGAAGACGAGGAGGAAGATAAATAGCATTTACTTGTTCTA
>SMTZ1_10005687_pt1 | contig 24279 bp, 21 predicted proteins | sample DeeMarSWOR136_30_FD_25667 | JGI IMG/M metagenome (IMG submission 25667) | reverse complement strand
GGATTGCCAGTTTGAGTTCTTCCTTTCCGAAGGATTTGATGAAATAAAAAAAGATGTCCTGTTCCCTGACTTTGGCTTCCAGGCTCTTCGTGTTCTTTTTCGTGGTCATGATAATCTTTATCTTGGGATCTATGCTTTTGATGATGGACACAGCTTCGTATCCCTTCATTTCCGGAAGGTTCACATCCATGATCAGGCAGTTGAAGCAACCTTCTGACACTTTCTTGATCGCTTCCGGAAGGCCTTTTCCTGCTTCGACGTTGAAGTTTTCTTTTTGTAAAAACATTGTCATGTCTTTTCTATCCCGGCCGTCAGGATCGATAATCAGGATTTTTCTTTCAGTTTCTATCATTTACAGATCCTTCATCATCTTCTAATGCAATTCATGTGCCATATCTCAGGGAAGGGAAGGAGAAAATGGCGATTTTTAACTTATTGATAATAAATAAGATATTAAGATATGGTCGCAGGCGCTCTCTATTTAGAACAAAGGGCAAAAAGGAAGATGGGGAATTATTCCCCACCTTTGTTGCAAAATGGGGTCAGGCTTTAATTGGGGGAAGATCCGAAAACCATGGAATAAGAAGCTTTGTTCTGGATTAACAAGCTCAGCTCCCGAAAGAACTGAAGTTTTGATAGCCTGACCCCAAAGAAAAGGGATCGTCCAGCCAAAAAAAATTGAAGTAGGAATAAAGGAGGGGATTAGTGATCCTGGCTATTTATCCAGAATTTCACTAGGCTGGACGATCTATACACAAAAGGGGACGGCTCTCCTTTTTCGCTGGGAGCGATAAAGAAGCAGCGGGCTCGTCTTTTACTCAAAACAATAATCCTCTTTTTAACTCAGTTAGTGATCTGAGCGAGCACTTTATTCAGAGCCTGACGGACAGGCCTTGAGATCTTATGACCCTCCTCGGTCGTTTGGGGCTGGATACCCAGGACGTAAGAGTTTTTCAAGTGGTCGTAGCTGATATTGCTGGTAAGGAAAGGCAACAGCCTGTGGCTCAGGATCGTGTCGGAAAGTATATAGTGGAACGGAAGAATGGTCACTTTACCCGGCTCCTCTCTGAAGTCCACGGCATCAAGGAACACCAGAGGACGGTCCAGGCCGTTTTTCCAAGGCGAGTCAAGGTCGGCGAGTTCCGATTCGAGCCAGACATCGTTGATTCCGCGTTTTCTCAGCGCCAGAGCGAGCTTCAGGCCAACTCCATCGTCTGAGCGGTCGTTTTTTCCCACGCCGACAAAGATGGGAGAACCGTGCTCTTTGATCTCAGCCAGTTTTTCCTTCCAGCTGTCGGGCGTAGCTTTCCTGACTTGAGCCATATGGACGGAGCAGCTGATGCAGGGATCAAAGGCCCGAACGACAAGGTCCATCCTGTCTCTGATCTTCCCTTCTTCGCCTTTGTTGAGGAGGTTTTGAGCGGCGATGTAACAGTATCTCTCGATGTCCTCTGCATTCTGGGCAGTGGGAGTGATGATGTCCGCGTGAGTGACAAGACCGTCAGCGATCTCATAGGAATGGATGAGAAGGCCGCGCGGAGCTTCCATAGGAATGGATGAGAAGGCCGCGCGGAGCTTCGACGATTCCCGTCCCTTTCCCTTCCTTTGTCTTGTAGGGGACAAGAGGAGGATCGGGGAGCTTGATCATTTTATCGATGATCTCCGGTATCCTTTCGAAGGCATAGCAGATTTCCAGCGCCTGGGCCGCGTTGTTGAAGAGAGGGTTTATCTTCCAGCGCCGGTTGAAATGCTGTTTGTACATCTTTCCCGCCTCTCCCTTGAGTCTTTCGCCGAGGTTGTTGACCCGGGCCAGGGACCCGACAGAGTACGGCTTTCCCTTGTACCGGCTTCTCTTGGCATAGGAATGGGAGACAATAAATTCGTTCGTCAATTTTTTATAATCGTCCTTGCTCAAGGTCTCGCCAGTCGACAGGATGATCTCGTCTCCGGCAAACCCGTACTGGTTCTTTTCCGGGTTGCAGCAGGCATACACAGTCTTTTCTTCGGGGACAAAGGGGTAATCCAGCCCACAGAAGAGGTTGACGGTTTTGAGGACAAAGGGCATGAACTGGATGGCCCGGCTTTTTATCCACAGAAGCTCATCCTTGGAGGGGTATTTCCCGAAGCCGCCGATGACAGGATTCTCTCCGTGGATATACCTGCTGGCAGCGGTTTTCATTATATGGTTTCCGAATTCCTTCATTTCGAGGGCGATCTTGACTTCGAGGCTAAATTTGGCAGCCATGGCGATGGCGTTGGGAAACCCGACATAATCCGGCAGAGCGAGATAATAGGTATGAAGGGAGTGACTCTCGATCATCTCTCCCATGTGCATCAGCTCTCTGAAGAGGGACACTTTGGGAGGGACTTTCACGGACAGGGCATTTTCCATGGCCCGGAGAGCGGCGTATTTATGGGATATGGTGCAGATGGCACAGATGCGGGGGACGATATTGACATCTTCCTCAGGGGTCTTGCCCAGAGTCAACCTTTCGACAAGACGCGGGCCCTCGTTTATGACGAATTGGACATCTGTCACGGCCCGGCCATCGATGGTGGCGGTGACTCCTCCGTTCCCTTCAACGCGGGCCAGGTGGTCGATCTTTATCCTTTTCATCTTTTCTCTCCTTTGATTTTTCCCAGGAAATCAGCGATTCCCGTTCCGCTGAAGTTACCCATTCTCTTCTTTATGAAATCGTCATCGAACCCTTTTTCTTTCAAAAGATGATACTCAGAGGTGAGGTTGGCCTCGGCCAGCGGTCCCCAGCAGCCCACACAGGGAAGGTTATGGTTGATACAGACCGCACCGCAGCCGGCGGCAGTGAGCGGACCCAGGCAGGGGATATCTTTATTGAGAAGACAGTCGTTCTCGTTCCATTTGCATTCCACGCACACCGGGAAGCGGTAGAGCTCAGGAGGGTTTCCTCTTATGATCCGGTTGAAAGTGGACAGGAACTGTTCTTTGCCGATGGGGCAACCGGGCAGATAGTAATCGACTTTGATGTAGGCATCGATGGGCCTGGATTGAACGGGGTTGGTATGGGTCATCTTCGTTTTGCCGTAGACCTCCTGGTAATTCTTTGCCCATTCATTTTCTTTCAGGAAAGCGGCCTGGATTCCTCCATAACAGGCACAGATGCCGATGGCCACCACGACTTTGGCTCTTTTTCGTATATCCAGGATCTCCTTTTTCTCCTTCTCGGTGGAGACTGAGCCTTCCACCAGAGCCACGTCCAGCTCTCCGTCGATGTTGTCGCTTTTGGCCATCAGAAATGATTGGATGTCGGCCGCCTGGAATATATCGACCAGCTCTTTTTCACAATCGAGGATAAGGAGGGCATCACCCGCGCATCCGGTCAATTCATAGATCCCGATTTTCAGTTTGTCTTTTTCCATTTCTTCCTCCTAGATCAGCTCTCTCATGTGGAGAACATCCCAGTAGCTGAAGACCGGGCCGTCCAGACAGGTGTAGATATAGTCGATGGCGCAGTGCCCGCATTTGCCCACGCCGCATTTCATCCTCCTCTCCAGCGTCATCAGGATCTGGTCCTTGGGAATGTTGAGCTTGACCAGTTCCTTGAGCACGAATTTGTACATGACAGGAGGGCCGCAGACGAGGGCATAGGTGGTGGCCGGGTCGATCTCTTTCACCCGGGGGAAAAGGGTGGTGACAACGCCTACCTTTTCTGTCCATTTTCCCGTATCATCGGCATCCACGGCCAGGTGGCATTCCAGGTCCTCCCGCTGCTTAAGGGAGAGAAACTCTTCTCGAAAGATCATTTCAGCAGGCCGCTTTGCTCCGTGAAGGACGATGACTCTCTTGAACTGATCACGGTTATCCAGGCAGTAGAGCAGGACCGAGCGAAGAGGAGCGGCGCCGAGTCCACCGACGACGATGAGGATGTCTTTGTCTTTCATTTTTTCCACCGGGAACCCGTTCCCGTAGGGACCCCTGATCCCGACCAGGCCGTTTTCTTTCAAGCGGAAGATGGCGTTGGTCACAGTCCCGGCTTTCCGGATACAGAATTCCAGGAGGCCCGGCCGTGAAGGCGTGGACGATATGGAGAAAGGAGCTTCTCCCGCGCCCAGGACTGAGATCATGGCAAACTGGCCCGCCCCATACTGGAAGGAAAGGGCTTTTTCCATATCCACGATCCGAACCTGGAAGAATTTCACGTCTTCGGTGAGATGATAGGTGCGGACGATCCGTGCCGGCTCAGGGATGAAAGGATTGGCCTGGGTGATGATTTTATTTTCTCCGTTCATTTTGTCACCTCTTTGTGGAGTCTTGACCAGAAGGTGTCCTCTTCCTCACCGAGGAGGGCTTTTCCGACTGTCCGGACGTTTATCTCGACAGGACAGGTCGCGATACAGCGTCCGCATCCCACACAGCCAGGTTTTCCGTATTTGGAGATAAAGGCCTGGAGTTTGTGGGTGTACCAGAGCTTCAGCCTGTCAGACCTTTTTTCTCGGAAGTTTTCTCCTCCGGCGACCAGGGAGTACTCTTCAAGCGTGCAGGCATCCCAGTGGCGCATGATTTTGCCGTCTTTTCCGCCCAGGAACTGCTTGTCCATGATGTTGTAGCAGTTGCATGTCGGGCAGACATTCGAACAGGAGCCACAAGCCAGGCAGGCCGTGCCCAGCTTTTCCCAGAGCGGGTCTTTATACTTGAGCTCTACCAGGTCAGGCATAGCGGTGAAGTTTAAGCTCCACTTGTAGGCTTTGTCTCGCTTTGTCTGCCATTCGATGTAAGTCTGGATGTCCCTGTCCGTCAGGTTTTCATCATACAGCTCCGGCTTGAGGCGAATGAGGTCGTCTCCCTGGCTGGAGCCGATCCAGACGAGAAAGAAATCTTCGAGGTTTGTCAGGAAAAGGTCGTATCCCTCTTCGATGATATGGGTGTTGGTGGATTTGGCAAAACAGTATTCATCCGGCCAGCAGGAGAGGCCGATGATCAGAGTGTTCTCTCTGGCTTTAAGGAAATAGGGATCGAGGAAAGCCTGCCGATGAAAGCTATCCAGGGTCAGTAATCCGTGGATATCGCAGGGGTGAACGCCGAACAGGATTTTTTTTGAAGCGTGGGAAAAATCTTCTCTGTACCCCTTTGCGGAAGTGCTGAACATACTGAAACACGGAGGAAGAAAGATCTTTCTTGGGGGGAGAATCGTCCGGGTGGTATTCATCTCGATCTGCGAGAAGTCGGTGAGGTCGGCTTTCTCAGAGATGATCTCCAGGAAAGGAAACAGGTTATTCTTTTTAAGTTTGATAATCCTCATTTTGACTCCCTTGAGTTTTATTTAAACAGTATTTGCTCCTCTGAAGAAGCTTTGGTTATGAAATCTGGAGACTCACAGTCATAATGGGCGTGAGTCTCTTAGACAGATTGAATATGCAAGTTACATGCCTGTTTGTCTCCGGACACAAAGATTCTCTACAGTCTTTAACTTATTGATAAATAATGACTTATAAATCGTACGCGGGAAATAAAGGGTAATGTGACGTCTTCCTAGAGAAAAGAGTGGGGAATTTTTCCCCACCTGTGTTCGTTTTTGACATGAAAAAAAGTTAAAAAAAGCAGCCAATTTTACTCGCTTAATAATTTGATAATGCTTTTAGAATGTCATTGCGGACGAAGCGCGGCAATCCCTTAAGGAAAAAATGCATTGATTTTTACGAGATTGCTTCACTCTGTTCGCAATGACAGTTTTTCATTTGATATCACTAAAAAAAAGAAAAGGGACTGGCCTCTTTTTCTGCGGGAGGCAGGCTTGGATCGAGAAAAATAATGATAAAAAGATTATCGAAGCTGGATCACTGAATTTTATACTTTTTGATTTTTGCCATCAGGGTTTTGCGGTCGATTCTCAGAATTTTGGCTGTCTTGCTTTTGTTCCCATGCTGAGCCTGCAGGACGATTTTTATATATTCTTTTTCAATGTCATCCAGGGATTTGTACTTTCCTCCGACCGGCAGGAAGAAAGAAGAGCTGGCGCTGATGCCGTGATAGACGAGGTCTTCGAGCTCGATCATATTTCCTTTGGAGAGCACCATGGCCCTTTCGATGGTGTTCTCCAGTTCTCTTATATTCCCCGGCCAGCCATATTCCATCAAGGCTTTTTTGACTGCGAGGGAGACTCCCTTGACCTCTTTCCTGATCTTTTTACAGTATTTCTTGACAAAATGGTCGATAAGAAAAGGGATGTCTTCTTTTCTTTCTCTGAGCGGAGGGAGATTCAGGGGAACAACACTCAGACGGTAGAAAAGGTCCTCCCTGAATTTTTCTTTCCTGACCAGGTCAGCCAGGTTTTCATTGGTGGCGGCCAGGATGCGGACGTCCACTTTGATCGGCTTGGTGCTTCCCACGCGGGTCACCTCGCGCTCCTGGATGACTCTCAGGAGCTTGGCCTGGATGTTCAGGCTGATGTTGCTGATCTCATCCAGGAATATCGTTCCTCCGTTGGCGACTTCGAAACGGCCGTGCTTTGTTTCATGGGCCCCGGTGAAGGAGCCTTTGACATGTCCGAAAAGCTCGCTCTCGAAAAGGGTCTCCACCAGTGCCCCGCAGTCCACGACCACGAACGGGGCATCTCTTCTGGGGCTGTGGTTGTGGATCTCTCGAGCCAGGATCTCCTTGCCGGTCCCGCTTTCTCCGGTGATGAGGACAGTGCTGTCAGAGAAGCTGATGCGTTTGACAAGGTCCAGGACTTTTTCCATCACCTTGCTTTTGCCGATGACCATGTCGAACTCAATCCGCTTCTCCAGTTCTTCCTTTAAGTATATGTTTTCGATGATCATTTTCCGGGTGTTCAGAGCTTTCTGGGTGACGAGCCGGAGCTGCTCGGGTGTGAACGGCTTTGACAGGTAATCAGAGGCGCCTCTTTTCATGGCCTCGACCGCAGAGTCAATGCTAGCGTACCCGGTGATGATGATGACCGGCGTTTTTGGATTGTCCTCTTTGATCCGGCTGAGGATTTCCATCCCGTCCATGCCGGGTAGTTTGAGGTCAAGCAGCACAGCGTGGAAGAATTCTGTCCTGAAGAGCCTGAGGCCTTCGATCCCGTCTTCCGCCGTTTTGACCGAGTAGCCTTCTTTTTGGAGGACTTGACTGCAGGAGTCTCGGATGCTCTCTTCGTCGTCGATGACGAGGATGTTCGCGTTTTTAACCATCCCTGCTTTCCTCCCTAACCGGGAGCTTGACCGTGAAGGTCGAACCCTTGCCTTCCTGGCTCTCAACTTCGATCGTCCCGTTGTGTTTTTGGATGATGCTGTAGCTGATGGCCAGTCCTAATCCGGTGCCTTTGCCTACTTCTTTGGTGGAGAAAAAAGGCTCGAACAGTCTTTTCTTGTCTTCTTCCTTTATGCCGTGGCCTGTATCTGAGATTCTGGCTTCGATGTGGCCCCCCTCCGAATCCATGGAGGTGCTGAGGGACAGGGTGCCTTTTCCGTTCATGGCTTCGGCGGCATTGATGATGATGTTCATGAACACCTGCTGGAGCTGGGAACCGTCTGCCACGATTTTAGGAATATCAGAGGCGTATGTTCTGTTTACTTTGATGTTTTGAAAGAGGGCCTGGCCTTCGACGATGGCCAGCGACCTGTCCACAACCTCATTGAGGTTTATTTGGGACATCTCCGGTTCCTTGGGACGGGCGAATTCCAGGAGACCTTTGACGATATCCTTGCAGCGGGAGGTCTCCTTGACGATCTTCTTCAGGTTTTCGTAGTGGGGGCTCTTTTTGGGAGTGTCCTCGAGCAGCAGATGGCTGTAGATCAGGATCCCACCCAGGGGATTGTTGATCTCATGGGCGATTCCTGCGGCCAGCTTTCCCAGTGAGGCCAGTTTTTCAGACTGGATGAGATGAGCCTGCATCTCTCTCAACTCCTTGGTGCGCTCCTCGACTTTTTTCTCCAGGGTCCTCCCCCATCCGATCAATTTCAGGTTGGCCGTTTTCAGTTTATCTGTCATTTGATTGAAGGAATCAGCCAGATAGCCGACCTCATCCCGGGAAAGGACTTCGACCTTATGGGACAGGTCACCTCTGGCGATTTCCTGAGTGGCGATCACCATTTTCTGAAGGGGATCGGTGATCCTGGACGTGGCAAAATAGAGGATGACCAGCAGGAAGACCACGCAGAGTGCGGCCAGGAGGGTGAAGGTCAGCATGACCCTGTTGGTGGTGTCGATGTACGGCCTTTCCAGCATCCCCACGTACAGGATGCCGATGATCTTGCCGTTTATTTCCTTAATGGGCTCATAAGCAGTTATATACCAGTGGTTGACCACGAAGGCTCTGTCGATCCACGGCTGCCCTTCGACGAGCACGGCCTGGTTGACTTCTTTAGAGACGCGCGTTCCGATAGCTCTCTCCCCGTTTTCATTCGGCACATTGGTGGAAATGCGAAGGTCGTGCTGGAAAATAGTCGCCGTTCCCCTGTCGCGGCCTTTGTATTTCTCCCCTTTATAGACGATCTCCTTCACCCTGTCGACGATGTCATAATTCCGGTTGAGAAGGATCCCGCCGTAGAGGATTCCGAGGATCGTTCCGCTATCGTCTTTGACTGATGCGGCGGCTTTGAGCATCATTCCACTGGTTTCTTTATTCTCGGGCCTGGGAGCAGCTTTTGGTGTGGGGATGAATTCCATGTAGGCTTTGTCCGCCAGGTCTTCCCCTTCCTTAAGGAGCTCTTCCCTGGGAATGATTTGAGGGTAGGCGAAGTTACCATTTTTTTGGGCTTCTCTGATGATATCGTCTTGAGATTGGTCATCTCCCACGACCTCAGGATTCCTGGTTCGGATAACCACTTTTCCGTTCCTGTCGGTCAGGTTCAGGATATCCAGCCCCTTTTCCTCTCTGACCCGCTTGAGACTCCTGAGGATTGAATTTTTGTCGTTGTTTTTTATGGCCTGATGAAGGCCTTCCCTGTCAGCAGTCAGACTGACTATTTCCCTGATTTCCGAGATCTTTTTGTTGAAGACCATCCAGGCAGCTGACAGGTCGTGTTTGACCTTGACCTGGGCTTCATGAATGATGGTGTCCTTGACCAGCCTCCAGCCAAAACTCAGGGATAACACTCCGCCGATGACGATGACGATGAGAAAGCTGATGATGAGCTTTGTCCTCAGGGAGAGGGGCGGAATTTTCATTCTCTATGAGTTGCCTGATGGAAAGAATTTTAATTAAAATTAATTATACTATAAAGAAAAATACAATTCCAATTTGTAGATAAGTTCATAATATATTTATGTAAGACAAAATCTTAGTTTGATATTTATTAATTGATTTTCTATTTTGCCTGTTAAAGTAACGCAGGCTGCAATTTTTAAAGAGAAAGATGGCTGCTATGCCCAAGAAAAAAGTCCTGTTCATTTGCACCCATAATTCCGCCCGGTCTCAGATGGCCGAAGGCATTCTCAAGGCTCTCTATCCGGAGCGCTATGAAGCGTACAGTGCCGGGACCGAGCCTTCGGAGATCAACCCCCATGCCGTAGCGGTCATGGAAGAGATCGGCATCGACATCTCCCGTCAGCGGGCGAAGAGCATCCAGGAATTCAGGGATGAGATGTTCGATTATGTGGTGACGGTCTGCGACCGGGCGAAAGAGTCATGCCCTATTTTCCCCGGGCGAAGGATAATCCACAGGAGTTTCCCTGACCCTTCTCCGGGCAGGGGCAGGGAAGAGGATATCGTTGAAGGATTCCGCAAAGTCAGAGACGAAATAAGAGATTGGATCAAAAGCGCCTTCAAGAACGGTTAGGGGTCGTATCCCAACATTCGACATTTCCCGTATCTTTGAGCTCCCTTATCCATGGCGTTCATCAAAGAATGTGTTCCTTTTTTCTTTTAAAACTTTAATTAAGCCTGTGTTTGTTTATCCACAGGGGATAATGTATAATGCCTCATAATCATACTCTCTCGACTCGAATATTCTTTGGGATGAATTCCGTTGAAAGAGCTGATCGCGATTGTCGATGACGAGCCTGATATCCTGGAGTTGGTCTCTCTTCATTTAAAAAGAGCAGGATTCAGGACAGATGGCTTCCTGAATGCGGAGAATTTCCTCAAATTCATCAAGGTCGAGCATCCTGACCTCGTCATTCTTGACTTGATGCTGCCCGATGCCGACGGACTTGAGGTCTGTAAGGAATTAAAGAAGCAGGCGGAATACTCGTCCATCCCGATCATCATGCTCACGGCCAAGGGAGAAGAAACGGACAAAATTCTGGGTTTGGAGCTGGGAGCGGATGATTACGTAACCAAGCCATTCTCGCCCAAGGAGCTTGTGGCTCGGGTGAAAGCGGTTCTCAGAAGACAGCAGAAGAGAGAAGAGCTCCCCAAAATTGAGATTGGAGATATGTTGATAATTCTTCCTGAAAAGCATGAGGTTTATGTCGAGGGGAAGAGGATCGAGCTGACCTCGACTGAGTTCAGGATTCTGCAGCTTCTCAGCTCAAAGAAAGGCTGGGTTTTCAGCCGGGACCAGATCCTGGATTACCTCTGGGGGCAGGAAAAAGCGGTCGTGGACCGGACGGTCGATGTTCACATCAAACATCTGAGAGAGAAACTGGGCAAAGCTTCGCCTTTGATCAAAAATATCAGAGGGGTGGGATACAAGCTGGAAGAATGAATCGATCGATTTTTATCAAGATTTTTGGCGGCTACCTGCTGATCATAATCACCTTGACAGTCCTGGTCTCTCTCCTGTCCTATAAAGCCATTAAAGATTTTCATCTGGATACTCTTTCTCGGGATCTGACCCATCTTGGCTCGAGCTTAAGAATCAAGGTGCTTTCCTATTTAGAAGACCAACGTTTCGGTGAAATGGACTCCTTTGTCAAGGAATTCGGGAAAGATATAAATACCAGGATCACGGTTGTGAATAAAGAGGGTATCGTTCTGGCTGACTCTGATGAAGATCCGAAATCAATGGTCAATCATCGATTCAGGCCAGAGATCGCTTCGGCTTTAGACGGCGAGATTGGAGAATCACTGCGGTTCAGCAATACGGTCAAGGAGGATATGCTCTATGTCGGCTTGCCCATTGAGAGGGAGGGGGAGATTGCCGGCGTTCTGAGGGTCAGCCTTTACCTGAAAGACATCAACCTTTTCCTCTCTCGATTAAGGTCAACCATTTTTCAGATAGTTCTGCTCATTACGGCACTGGCTATGGCGGGTGCTCTCTTTTTTACCTTTGCATTTTCCCGACCAATAAAAGAATTGACTCTTGCTTCGAAACGGATAGCCTCCGGTGATTTTGACACCCGTGTTTTTTTAAAAAGCCGGGACGAACTCAGAGAGCTGGCAACAAGCTTTAATTTCATGACTGAAAAAATTCAGAATTTATTCACTGAGCTTTCCCGGCAAAAAGAAGAGCTGGCCAGCATCATCCGCTCGATCGAAGAGGGGCTGCTGGCTCTTGGCCAGGACGGGAAAATACTACTCAGCAATGAGAGTTTCAATAGGATCATTCGAAGCGATAGCGTTGAAGGCAAGTATTACTGGGAGGCAGTCAGGAAACCAGAATTTATTGAGTTGATCAAGAAAGTTCAGGAGGAGAAAAAAAATTACGCTGAGGAACTCCTGTTTGATGGCAAGACCTATCTCTGCAGTGCAGCCCTTCTTCCTTCCCGCGAGGAGATCGTCGTCACTCTTCACGATATAACAAAGATCCGGGAACTTGAAAAAATAAAAAAGGATTTTGTAGTCAATGTCTCTCATGAGCTGCGGACTCCTTTGACGGCCATCAAAGGATATGTGGAGACCCTGGAGGAGGAAGTGAATGAGAAGGCTGGAGATTATCTCAAGATCATCAAAAAGCATACCGACCGGCTGATCCTGATTGTCAAGGATTTGCTTCTCCTTTCCGAGCTCGAGGAGAAAGAGACAAAGCTGGAACCGGAGAAAGTGGATGTGAGGAGCCTGATCGAAAATGTCCTGGCCATATTCGAACAGCAACTGAAGGAAAAGAAGTTGAAGACAGAGATTAAGGTCGTGAATAAGATCCCGCTTATCAAAGGAGATCCGTTCAAACTGGAGCAGATGTTCTTGAACATCATCGATAATGCTGTCAAATATACCAAAAGAGGGAAAATCACCATTTCCCTAAAGAAGGAAGATAAGGATTTAGCCGTGGAAATTGAGGACACAGGAATAGGCATACCTGATGAGCATCTGTCCCGGGTTTTTGAAAGGTTTTATGTGGTGGACAAATCCCGTTCGAGGAGCCTGGGAGGGACAGGACTGGGTCTGTCCATCGTCAAACATATTGCGCTGCTCCATAACGGCAAGGTGAATGTGGAAAGCGCACCTGGCAAAGGCACTAAATTCAAAATCCTGCTGCCCGTTTAATCTTAATTTTTGGGCTTGTCCTCAAGCGACGGTAATTGAATGGAAAAAGAAAATCCAACCTGTCATGGCGAGTGAGACGCAGCAATCTCGTAAAAATTAATGCATTTTTTTCCTAAGGGATTGTTACGCTGCGCTCGCAATGACACCAAATGAAAGAGATTGCCACGCCCTTTGGGCTCGCAATGATAATGTAAAAGCATTTAGTGCGTTTATAGTATTCAGAGCGTCTTTGTTTTTCAGAGTCGCTTGTCTCCTGGGATGAACATCTTCCCCGATTACGTTTGAATTACTTCTTCAAGATTCTATTTGAGGAATTCCTCCCACCATATTTATTTTCACACCTCATTCATTAACCTGAATTATTCATAAAATATGCCGATACCCTATTCTTATTTTTTAAAAGGGACAGTCCCTCTATTCTATATAGTATTGATTAAAAGGGATACTCCCCATTTTTTTGTGAAAAAATTAACAAAAAATTAACTGAATTTTAATTTCCTGTTAACAGGCCAGGGCTAGAATTTGAGTCCAGATCGAATCGAAAAGGTGATTCACCCAGAAGAAAAGGAATGAGAAGAAAAAGGAAATATCCAAGGAAAGACAATAAGAAAAGGAGGAATTCATTGAAAAAGTTAAGTATGATGTTAGTGATTGCCTTGGCAATCGGGCTGCTGCCGAGCGTTGCTCAATCTCAAATCGATGGCTACATGTTCGGCGAGTACTACTCTGTGCTCAAGCACAGTGATGCGAACATCGACGGCCGCCATGGTTTCTGGTTCCGCAGGATCTATTTCACCTATGACGGCAAACTGACCGATACTATTAAAATGCGGCTCAGGCTGGAGATGAACTCACCGGGTGATTTCACTTCAGGCTCTTCCCTGGATCCTTACGTGAAGGATGCCTATCTGAACGCCAAACTTGGCAGCCATAATGCGATGTTCGGCATCATGGCTACCCCCACTTTCGGTTTTAACCTCGAAGATCACTGGGGATACAGGCATTTGGAGAAGACACCTCTCGACCTGTACAAGATGGCTCCTTCCCGGGATTTCGGGATCGGACTGAAAGGAGACCTGGATAAGAAGAAGAGTATTTCCTACTTTCTGTTCCTGGGAAACGGCGCCTCCAACAAGGGTGAGACGGACAAATATAAGAAATTCTACGGTGCGCTGGCCTTCAGGCCCTTTGAGGGCATGATCATCGAAGTCTACGGAGATTACGAGCCCAAACCGAACGACAGAACCTACTCTACCTACCAGGGTTTTGCCGGATACGGGGGGGACTGGGGACGGATTGGCGTCCAGTATGCCAGAAGACACTTCAACGAAGAAGTCCCTGCACCTGGACCCGATATCAACAGGAATTATGACATCTTCTCAGGATTCGCCGTGATCAAAGCGGGAAGCTCTGTGGAGCTCGTCGCCCGCTATGACAAGGCCTTTGGTACCGGGTTTGAGCAGAGCTTCAGCGGAAGCGGGATCGATTATGTTCCTTTTGCCGATAACAACCCGTTCAACCTGATCATCGGGGGCATCAGCTGGGAAGTGGCCAAGAATTTTTGGCTCATCCCCAACGTCAAGTATGTCTTCTACGACGAGCCTGAGGCGCCCGCAGTCAAGCCAGACGATAACGTCTATGCCAACCTGAGTTTCTTTTTTAAGTTTTAAAGGAGGTAAAACCTATGAACAACAAAAAATTAATCTTGGTGGGACTCATCTGTTTTGGGCTTATCCTCTCCGGAGGATTTCTTCAAGCCCAGAGGAAGATGACCCAGGTCAAAGGGTCTGACACCATGGTCAACCTGGTCCAGATCCTGGCCGAAGAGTACATGGCCAAGAATCCCCGCTCGCCGATCGCTGTCCTGGGAGGAGGTTCCGGAACAGGTATCGCAGCTCTGATCAACGGCACCTGCGACATCGCCAACCATTCCCGGGAGATGAAGGATAAAGAGCTCCAGATGGCCAGGGATAAAGGTATCGAGCCTCGAACATTCATCATCGCTGTGGATGGATTGAGCGTAATCCTTAATGGAGGCAATCCCGTTTCCCAGCTGACCATGGACCAGATCGGTGCCATTTACAGGGGCGAGATCAAGAACTGGAAGGAAGTCGGCGGCCCGGACAAGGCTATCTCTCTGTATGGAAGACAGTCCAACTCCGGAACTTATGTCTTTTTCCAGGAACACGTTCTCAAAAACCAGAATTACTCTGCGGAGATGATGCGGATGAACGGAAATGCCCAGATCGTGGAAGGCGTCACTCAGGATAAGAATGGAATCGGCTTTGTCGGCGTGGGCTACGTGGTCGATGCCAAAGGAAATGTCAAGAAGGGGATCAAGATCTTGAACGTTTCCAAGGACGCCAATGCAAAGGCCTTTTCGCCTCTGAATAAAGCCGCTGTGGATTCGGGTGACTATCCGATTGCCCGGCCCCTGTACCAGTCCACTGCCGGTGTTCCCCGGGGAGCTGTCCTGGATTTCATCAATTTCGAGATAAGCCCTGAAGGACAGAAAATAGTGGAGAGAGAAGGATTTTTTCCGATCGGGTCTTCTCATCAAGTTGAGAACAAGAAGAATTTGAAGTAGTCTATACTGACTGGCTGGGCAGAACCGTCAATTCTGCCCGGCCTATTTCTTTTTGTTGTTAAATTATGAACGTGATAAATAAAGTGACAACTTATGAGCGGCGCTGCATAGTCGCACATGTTTTGCAATATCCTCGATGGCGTTTGTATTAGGACAAAATGAGAAGGTTAAACTTAGCCAGGCTCAAGGAATCGGCGATCCGCGCCTTTTTCTTCACCAACGGCATCCTGGCTGTTTTCATTTTGATCGGGATATTTTTCTTTCTTTTTTACACGGCCGTTCCGGCGTTCAGGGAGATCAATATCGCTGAATTCCTGACCAGCAAGAACTGGGACCCGACTTCCCCGGTCAAGGAAGAATACGGAATTGTATCCATGGTTATGAGCACGTTCATGGTGACTCTGGGCGCTCTGGTCATCGCCATTCCCATAGGAATCGGCGTGGCGGCCTACCTTTCCGATGTGGCGCACTGGAAAGTCAGGGAGATCGTCAAACCGATCATCGAGATCCTGGCGGGCATCCCTTCGGTGGTGATCGGCTTCCTGGGCATCGTCCTCTTTGGACCCGCCATCGCCAAGGTGTTTGGAGTCAGCCACGGCCTCAATGCCCTGAACGGCTCGATCCTGCTGGCCATCATGTCCCTGCCCACGATTATCAGTATTTCCGAGGATTCGCTCAGTGCCGTGCCGCGGGCTTATGCCGAGGCCTCCCTGGCCCTGGGGGCTTCTCGCTGGCAGACTCTAATCCGGGTCAGGATCCCGGCCGCTCTCTCCGGCATTATCGCGGCGGTGATGCTGGGGATGGGGAGGGCTATCGGCGAGACCATGACCGTGCTCATGGCCACCGGCAACGCGCCGGCCTTTCCCAAAGGTTTTTTGAGTTCGATCCGGACTTTGACCTCGACCATTGCCATCGAGCTGGGTGAGGTTCCGTATTACACGACTCATTATTATGCACTTTTCGCTCTCGGTCTGGTTCTGTTTGTGATCACCTTTGTGGTCAACCTGATATCAGACATCATCCTCCATAAATACCAGGAGAGAGAGCTGTGAAGAAAAAAAAGATATTTGAGTTTGTTGGCTTTTTTGCCCTGCGCGTCTGTGTCTACTTTGTGCTGGCTGTCCTGCTGCTCTTTCTCTACGATATCGGGAGCAAAGGTGGGGGAGTGATAAGCTGGGAGTTTCTTTCCGAGGCTCCGCGGCGAGGAATGACAGAGGGAGGGATCTTCCCGGCCATTGTGGGAACGTTTCTGGTGACCATCGTCACCTCTATCCTGGCTGTTCCTCTCGGCATGTTCGCGGCCATCTATTTGAACGAATACGCCAAACAGACTCGGTTGACCCGTATCATCCGTTTATCCATCCGCAATCTATCCGGTGTCCCGTCCATCGTCTACGGGTTGTTCGGGGTCATCCTGTTCGTCAATATATTGAGGTTCGGGACATCGATCCTTTCCGCAGGTCTGACCCTGGGCCTGATGACTCTTCCCTGGACCATCACGGCCAGTGAAGAGGCACTGAAAGCCATACCCAATTCTTACCGCGAGGGGGCCCTGGCTCTGGGCGCCACCAAATGGCAGGCGATCCGGACCAATGTCCTGCCCTACGCTCTGCCGGGCATGCTGACCGGAACTATCCTGGGACTGGCGAGAGCTGCCGGGGAGACGGCGCCGATCATGTTTACCGGTGCCGCTTTTTATCTTCCTTTTCTCCCCCAATCTCTGAGCGACCAGTTCATGGCCTTGCCCTACCATCTGTACGTGATGGCCACCCAGCACCATTCCATCGCTCAGGTCAGGCCCATCGCTTACGGAACGGCTCTGGTGCTGCTCTTGCTCATAATCCTGATGAACATGACCGTGGTCATCATCAGGTACAGGCTGAGGAGAGTGAAGAAGGAGTAACTCATGGAAAACAACGTGAAAATTCAAGCGAAAGGACTGAATTTTTATTACGGAAATAAATTGGCCTTGAAGAATATCGACCTTGTGGCTCCGGGCAACAAGGTGACCGCCTTGATAGGTCCTTCGGGCTGCGGCAAATCGACGTTTATCCGCACCTTGAACAGGATGAACGATGTGATTCCCAACACCCGGGTCGAAGGAGAAGTGATCATCGACGGGGTTAACATCTACTCTCCCAAGGTGGATGTCGTGGAATTGAGAAGGCGGGTGGGGATGGTTTTCCAGAAGCCCAACCCGTTTCCGAAGTCCATTTTTGACAATATCGCCTACGGACTGCGGATCAACGGCATGAAAGACAAAAGAAAAGTCGAGCAGACCGTGGAGAAAAGCCTCAAAGAGGCTGCGCTCTGGGATGAGGTGAAGGACAGGCTCAGGGATAACGCCTTCTCTCTCTCCGGGGGGCAGCAGCAGAGATTGTGTATCGCCCGCTCTCTGGCTGTGGAGCCGGAGGTCATTCTTTTCGACGAGCCCTGCTCGGCTATCGATCCCATAGCCACGGCCAAGATCGAAGACCTCATTCAAAAGCTCAAAAGGAGTTACACCGTGGTCATCGTCACCCATAATATGCAGCAGGCGGCCAGGGTCTCCGATTACACCGCCTTCTTGATGCTGGGGGAGCTGATCGAGTATGGAGAGACTCCCCGGATATTCACCAACCCCAAAAATAAGCTTACCGAGGATTAAAAGAAAAATTGATGCAGATGGCTTCTCTGACAGAGGAATCGATCTCTCTGGCGGTGAGGAGTCTGAAAGAGCGCAAAGAGGAACTGGCTCATAAAGTCTTCAAGGGAGAAGAGGCCATCAACCTCCTGGATGTGGAGATTGATAATCTGGGCCTTCAGCTTCTGGCGCTGAGACAGCCGATGGCTGTCGACCTCAGGCTCATCAGCTCTGCGATGAGGATCGCTGTTGAGCTGGAAAGGATAGCCGATCTTTCGGTGAACATAGCTGAGCGGGTCCTTGACCTGCTCAAGGTGCCGCTTTTGAAGCCCTTGATCGACATTCCCCGGATGGCGGACTTAGCCCAGAACATGGTCAAGGATTCGATCGAGGCCTTCATCAACCGCGATGACCGGCTGGCCCGAAACGTCTGCGAGAGGGATGACGAGGTGGATGACCTGAATAATCAGATCTTTCGCGAGCTCCTCACCTACATGATGGAGGACCCGAGCACCATAAAGAGGGCTGTGGATTTGATCCTGGTTGCCCGGCATCTGGAGCGGATGGCTGACCATGCGACCAACATCAGCGAAGACGTGATATATTTCGTCAAGGGAAAATCCATAAAGCATCATTGCGAGACAAAATAAAGAGGGGAAAGAAGGGAGAGGTCTGTCTGTTGAAGACCTCTCCCTCGATTGACGTTTAATCTCTTTTGAGCTGTTTGACGAGCTCTTTATCCTTGTCGTAGATGTTGATGACCAGCGGCATGTCTCCGGGAAGGGCGTGGGTTCCGCAGGCGTGGCAGGGATCGTAGGGCCGGAAGGCCATCTCCGCCATGTTCAGCAGTCCTTCCGAGACTTTTCCGCCTTTGATGAAGGCTTTGGCTGCTTTTTCGACGGACATGGAGATGGCAGCGGAATTATGGATTGTCGCGACTATGAGGTTGGTTTCCTCCACGATTCCCCTCGGGTCCGTCTTGTAGTGATGGATGAGGACTCCGCGGGGAGCTTCGATGACTCCGACTCCCTCATCGGGCTTTTCAGTGGGGATATTGCGGATGCCGAGGTCGGTGATATCTTTGTCCTCCAGGAGCTGGACCATGGCTTCGGCTGCCTGAAGCGCTTCGATCAAACGGGCCCAGTGGAAGGCCAGGGTGTTGTGCACGGGTTTCCCGCCGAGTGTCTTGTACATCCTCTCATAGTGTTCCTGGGCCAAAGGAGTCGCCATCCCGTCGGATGCATTGAGCCTGGCCAACGGGGCAACCCGGTAGATGCTGGTATCCTTTCCTTCGATAAAGCCTTTCCAGCCGATCTTCTTCAGGAAAGGAAACTTGATATAGGTCCAGGGCTCCACATGTTCTGCTATATGATCGAGATAGTCCCGGGGCTTGAACTTGGCGAATTCTTTTCCTTCGGTGTTGACGACGCGAACATCTCCGTCATAGAAGTTGACCTTGTTATCTTTATCCACGAGGCCCATGTAGTACGTCTCCATTTTGTAGGCGTCTCCGACAACAATATCGACATATTCTTTGTTCTTGAGGACGATATCGTCGAATGCCTGGAGAGCGAATTGGGCGAATTCGACGGCAAATTTTGCGGTTTCCAGGAATTGGACCCTGTGCTCTTCATCCAATCCCTTGGAAACTCCTCCGGGAAGCCCGCAGACAGGATGGATGACCTTTCCGCAGAGATAATTCAGGATATCGCGACATTCCCGCCTGACACGGATGACCTTGCCTCCGATTTCCAGCCCGACTTTGCCAATCACTCCCAGTATGTTTCTTTCTGCTGCGGGCGCTTGAGGCCCGACAACAAAATCTGGTCCGCCGAGGAAGAAGAAATGCAGCGTATGGTCTTCCATCATAAAGGCGTTATAGACCAGCTCTCTGAGCTTTCTGGCTGTCGGGGTGGGTTCGACATGGAAGACAGCATCCACAGCCTTGGTTGAAGCCATATGGTGGGCGGTCGGACAGACTCCGCAGATGCGAGGAGTTATCCGCGGCAGCTCCTCAACTGGCCTTCCTACGGCAAACTGTTCAAACCCGCGGAGTTCCGGGACCTGAAGAAAGGCTCTTTCCACGTCGCCTTTATCATCCAGGAAGATCTCGATTTTGCCGTGGCCTTCCAGGCGCGTTATAGGGTCAATGGTTATTCTTTTGTTCATCTCGCTCATTTTATGGCCTCCATTCGTCTCCGCCTCAAGATTGATGAGGGCAAGCTGAATCTATAGAAGGTTCCAGCCGGGTCAATTATCGTATCAACGATTTTTTCTATCTCTTTTTCATCATCCGTGTCCAGTATGGATGCCAGGGCTGAAAGGAATTTCGCTCCCTGGTCAAAGACCTGGTCTGTCGGGCCAAAACAGCCCCGGCAGGGCATGTTGGCTTCGATACATCGTTCGCCGCAGCCAGTCCGGGTCGCAGGCCCCATACAGATGATACCCTGAGCAAGGAAGCATTTCTCAGGGTCCATTTCCACTTCCCAGGGTCTTTTGATTTCTTTGATGACCAGTTTCTCTGGCTTGGACTCGTTCCTGCCGCAGTCGTCACAGAGGGACTTGTTCGGAGAAAGCACGGCTCCCTTGGGCGGAAGCTTCCCGTCCAGGATCGCCTGGATTGCGTTCATGATCAGGTCTCGAGGAGGAGCGCAGCCCGGAAGGTAATAATCGACATCGATCACCTGGTCCAGAGCGTAGACCGTATCGTAGAAACGGGGAAGTGTGAGCTCTTTGCCTTCGACCTCTACTTTTTCTAAAGGAACTGTCCTGTCAGGATTATCAGTAGAAGGCGTGGTGAGGTAGGACCGGTTGAAGATGGTTTCTTTGTTCCAGAAGTTGCCCAGGCCAGGAATCCCTCCCAGGTGAGAGCAGGCTCCGTGGGCAACGATGAGCCCTGATTTTTTCCGCAGCATTTTGACCATCTCCTCCTGCTCGGAGAGCCTTACAGCGCCGTTGATGAAACTGACGGCAATCGAGCCGTCCTCCATGGCCTCCACATCCTTCTTCTTGAAGTCCAGAGCGACCGGCCAGAAGACGATGTCCACGGCAGCGACGACTTTGAGGATATCCTCAGCCAGGTCAACGATGGACTCCTCGCAGCCTCCGCAGGATGAACACCAGTAGAAAGCAACCTTAGGCTTGGCTGCGCTCATGTTTTCCTCCATTCCAGTTCAAAGGTCCCAGCTTTCTGATCTGTTCGGTGAATTCATTGCAGACCTGCTGAAATTTGACTCCTTCAGCAGCAGAAACCCATTCCAGCCTGAATCTTTCTTTTTCGATGCCGAACTGCTCCAGCATCCTGGTCAAAAGTCTGTGCCTTCGTAGAGCTTTATAATTGCCTTCTTGGTAATGGCAGTCTCCAGGGTGGCAGCCTGAGATGAGGACGCCATCGGCCCCTTCTGAGAATGCTTTGAGGACAAACTGGGGGTCGACTCTGCCACTGCACATGACCCGGATGATACGAATGTTGGGAGCGTAAACCATGCGGGCCGTGCCGGCTAGATCAGCGCCGGTGTAGGAGCACCAATTACACAAGAAACCGACAAGTCTGGGCTCAAAAGCACCATTAGTCATATTAGGCCTCCTTGTTACACACTCGGGTATGAATGAGATTATGAAAACGAATCATTATATCTGAATTGAATATTATATTCACTATTTATGTTGAGTGGCTAGACATCTCCCTTAATCCAAAGTATTGATGACCGATATTCTCCTTCTTTGATGCTCAGCAGGGTAAGGGAGATTGTAATCTGCGAAAGTATCGGATGCTAAGATACATCTCCCGGATTTCTCTGTGCTTAAACAAAGGTCAAGGCTGAGACGCTACCCTTTTTATGAAAATCTTTACTAAAGAACAGGTTTATATATAATAGTAACAAAAGGAAAAAATAGGCTTGAAAAAGGAAAAGGCAAACACGAAGGATTTCCTCGAAAGCATACTGGAGAGCGTGGATGGAGGCCTCCTCACCATAGACAAAGAACGCAGGATCACATCATTTAATAAATCTGCTGAGGAAATCACTGGTTTCAAGAGGGAGGAAGTGCTGGATAAAGACTGTTGTGACATTCTTAAAAGCGATCTCTGTCAAGAAGCCTGTCCTTTAGAAAAGATCTTAGAAACCGGAGAGCCGGTTTACAATTATGAGATTATGATCGCCAATAAAGCGGGGAATAAGATCCCTGTCAACATAACGACTTCGCCGTTGCTTTCCAGCAATAATGAGATAATCGGCGTTGTGGAAAATTTCAGGGATTTGACCAAACACAAGGGATTGTGGGGGAGGTTGCGCGAGGAGAGAAACAAGGCCCATCAGTATCTTGATATAGCCGGAGTGATTATCGTCGCCATCAATGAGGAAGGGATAGTTTCCCTGATCAACAAGAAGGGATACGAAGTCCTGGGATACACAGAAGAAGAAATAATGGGCCAGGACTGGTTCGATCTATGTGTCCCGGAAAGCGATAAAAAAGAAAGAAAAGACATTTTTAAAAAAGTGATGGCCGGCGAATTGGACGAGGTTGAAAATTATGAAAACTTGATTGTCACCAAATCCGGTGAGGAGAGGATTATCGCCTGGCACAATACCACCATACGGGATGAAAAGGGGCACATCATCGGCACTTTGAGTTCAGGAGAGGACATCACCGTGCGGAAGCAGACAGAGGAAGAATTGATCAGATCAGAGAAGCTGGCCTCCTTAGGGCAGCTCGCAGCCAGCGTTGTCCACGAAGTGAATAATCCCCTGGCCGGCATTCTGGTCTACATCAAGCTTCTCCTCAAGAAGTATAAAGAAAAGAAACTCCAGACAGAAAAGTCAGAAGAGCAGCTTTTAAAGATGGAAAAGGAACTGGAGAGGACTGCCCGGATTATCAGAAATCTTCTCGACTTCTCCCGCCAGTCAGAACCGAACATCAGACCGGTGGATATCAATAAGGTGGTTGAAGCGGCTCTGCAGTTAGTCGGGCATCAGATCAGCCTTGAAAACATAGAGCTGGAGAAGAAGCTAGCAGCTCAGCTTCCTCTTATCCGGGCGGACTTTGACAAAATCCAGCAGGTGTTGATCAACATCATCATGAACGCCATCCAGGCCATGCCCGATGGAGGCAGCCTGGAGATCGCAACATCTGTTGCCGATGCAATTGAAATCGGCGAAGCACGCAAAAAGACTGTTCGAATCGATATCAAAGATACAGGAGTAGGGATCTCCAAAGAAAATCTGGGTAAGCTTTTCACGCCGTTCTTCACGACTAAAGAGAAAGGCAAAGGTGTGGGGCTGGGGCTGCCGGTTGTTCACGGGATTATCGAGCAGCACAAAGGAAAGATGGAAGTCAGCAGTGAGCTCGGTGCCGGGACAACGTTTACCATCTACCTTGAGGTCATGGATGAGAAAAACGACTGAAATACTCGTCGTGGACGATGAAAGTATCGTCAGAGAATCACTCCACGACTGGTTGGACAGTGTCGGTTATAAAGTCATCACGGCCGAATCCGCGGAGGAAGCCCTCCGGATAATCCAGAAAAAAAAGATAAAAATCATGCTCGCCGACTTGATCATGCCGGGTATGAACGGAATCGAACTCATGAAAAAGGCGAGAGAAATAGTCCCGACGATATCCACAGTCATCATAACGGCGCACGGCACAATTCAAACAGCGATAACAGCGATAAGAGAAGGAGCTTACGATTATGTCGAAAAACCATTCTGTCCGGAGAAAGTGGAGCTTCTCATCAAGAATTTAGTCGATCATCAGAACCTGATCGAGGAAAACATTTCTTTGCGGCGGAAGGTTGAAGACAGGTACCGATTCGAAGGGATCATCGCCAAAAGCCCGAAGATGCTGAAGATATTTGAATTGATCAAAACCATAGCCCCGACGACGGCCACGGTGCTCGTTATCGGAGAAACCGGAACGGGAAAGGAAGTCATTGCCCGGGCTATTCATCATCAAAGTCAACGGCGAACCAAACCCATGAAAAGGGTTCTTTTACAGGTGCGGTAGAAAGAAAGAAAGGCAAGTTCGAAGCGGCAGACAAAGGCACTCTTTTTCTTGATGAGATCGGAGAAATAAACGCCAATACGCAGGTCCATCTCCTCAGAGCGCTTGAAGATAAGAAGATAACCAGGGTCGGCTGTAACGAAGAGATCGAAGTGGATGTCCGTTTTATTTCGGCGACAAACAGGGATCTCAGGACCATGGTCAAACAGGGGGATTTCAGGGAGGACCTGTATTACCGGTTGAATGTGGTCAGGATTGAACTCCCTTCACTCAAGGACAGAAAGGAAGATATCCTCCCCTTAGCCGAGCATTTCTTGAAGAAGTATAGCGAGGAAAATAGCAAGAGCATAAAAAAATTCTCTCCTGAGGTCGTGAAGTTCATGCTGAATTACTCATGGCCCGGCAACGTGAGAGAGCTGGAAAACATGATCGAGCGCGGCGTGATTCTCTCCAAAAAAAATTCCATCACTCTGGATGAGCTTCCTCAGGACATCATTCATCCGACTCCTGTGGAGGGGAAGACTATCGAGTCGGTGGAGAGAAACCATATTATTCGTGTGCTCGAAGAGACAAAGGGCAACATCTCAAAGGCAGCGAAAATACTCGGTATTCGCCGGATGACCCTTTATAACAAGCTAAAGAAATACAATTATGTTGTCAATAATTTGGACGTATAGTGTCCAATTTATTGACACCTCGTTCTTTCTTTTTGTCCTCTC
>SMTZ1_10001372_pt1 | contig 24281 bp, 22 predicted proteins | sample DeeMarSWOR136_30_FD_25667 | JGI IMG/M metagenome (IMG submission 25667) | reverse complement strand
GAGATAGACTTCAATGACATTCTAGAATTGCAGGATAGGGTGGTTCAAGAGATCCTGGTGCCTTATGAGATGACCATGTTTCAGAGACGCTCATGGTCTGGCACACCTTCGAAAGTGTTTCGATTATAGATCAATGGATTTGGGACAAGGGAATTAAAAGGTTCCTTCTTCGCTGAAGTAGGTCGCTGATACTTGATAAAAAGGAGCGTGTGGAATGCGACTAAAAGACAGGGTGGCCATTATAACTGGTGGCGGAAGTGGCATCGGGCGGGAAACCTGCAGGCTCTTCGCTAGGGAAGGGGCTAAAATCATGATTGCTGACCTAATAATTGAAGAGGCCAACAAAGTAGCTGATGAACTCAAAGCCCGTGGGCATCAAGCGATGGCTATGAAAATAGATATAACCAGTTTTGACGAAGCGAACCGATTAGCTGCAGCTACCCTGGATAAGTTTGGCCAAATAGATATACTGGCCAATATCGCCGGGGGGTCAGCTGGACCAGTTATCAAGACAAAACATAGCCTCTTCGCCGAGTCAACCAAAGAGCGCTGGGAAGACATGATTAATCTTAATCTTTATGGGACATTCAATTGCACACGGGCAGTAATTAATCACATGATAGAAAGGCGCAGCGGTAAGATTGTCAGTTTCGCTTCTACTGCTGGGATGATTGGTATGCAAAAGGCAGCTGAATATTCGGCGGCCAAGGGCGGTATCATTGCCTTTACCAAGACACTGGCTAAAGAGGTAGGACAATATGGGATAAATGTTAACTGCATCTCTCCGGGCGTAATTGGCAGCCCTCGTGTTCAGCAAATGCCCAAAGAAATGGTTCAGCAATGGCGGGAAGGCATCCCTCTTGCTAGGTTGGGTAAACCTGAGGAAGTAGCTGATGTGGTATTGTTCTTAGCTTCAGATGAAGCCAGTTATATAACCGGTGAGAACATTACAGTAGCCGGAGGTCTACCTCTGGGACCGAAAGGGTATTAGTGTACATGTTCAGCATGGGCTATTACAGAGGGCCTGGCCAAGATGTTGACATATGAGGAGGCGAATCTATGTGAATAGGAGGCTTCTGATGATATGATAGGCAGGCCTCTTTAGTAAGAGCAGTTCTCCTGCTCTCCAGTTTGCTTGAGTTACTCTAATATAAGATAAACAGGAGGTAATTTTAGATGCCGTGGCCGATTGAGTATTTTCATTATATTCCAGCACCATCAAGTATTATTGAAATGATGCCTGGGGCAATGAAGATAATGACGCAATGTGCTGCTGTGAAACCTGGCGAAAACGTTGTTATTGCCTGTGATACGAATAAATTGCGACTTGCCGAGGTACTGGCAGCCGCAGCTTATGCTGTGGGTGGGAAACCAGTTATTACCATGTTCCCACCCACTGGCGCTCACGGCGCTCAAGTGCCCAGGTCGGTCGTTGCTGCCTGTGCCCAGTCAGACGTATTCCTTCTCCCCACGAGCTGGTCAATGACCCACACTGACGCGAGAGTTGAAGCCATCAAAAACGGAGCGAGAGGCTCCACCATGTGTGAGGTAACCGAAGACTGCCTGTGTACCGGGGGAATCTTGGCCAACTACGAAGAAAATGATAGGGTCGCTCGTCAACTGGGTGCCATCCTTGCAAAAACCAGGACCATCCGAATTACTTCGCCGGCAGGCACTGATATTTCCGGGGATGTTACTGGCCGTCCGGTCCAGTATGAGACCGGGCTATTTCGCGAGCGTGGCCAGTTTGCCGCTCTGCCTAACAGTGAGCTCAACATTTCTCCAATCGAGGGCTCAACCGAGGGAGTTTTCGTGGGTGATGTCAGGCTCATGGGCTATGGTGTTCTCCGTGATGAGCCGGTTACAATTAGAGTTAGCGAAGGTAAAGTTGTTGAGGTAACGGGGGATAAACCAGCCGAATACCTTCAGCATACGCTGGCCTCGTTCAAAGATCCCACCGTATATAATCTGGCTGAATTTGCTATGGGGCTCAACCCCTTCAGCCGTGCCTATGCCACCAATCTGGAGGATTTGGGGAAGCTTGGCTTTGCTCATCATGGGATAGGCAGCAACTACGCTATTGGGGGCAAGGTTTTAGCACCCTGCCATATTGACGTTATCTATAAAGATGCCACTATCGAATTCGACGGTAAGGTTGTGCTTGACAAGGGCAAGATTCTGGTTTAGTTAAAGGTGAGTCGTCAATAAAGAGCCCCCTGTTTTCGCCTATAAAGGTTCTTTCGGGTAAATCAGCCTGGAAAAGAGGTAAAGGTGATGGAGCCAAAAAGGGTGAGTTTTATTGGTTTGGGGGAGATGGGAGCCTTCATGGCTAAGAATTTGGTAAAAAAGGGATTTGAGCTTACTGTTTATGACGTGGCAGAAAACCCGGTCAAGGAGCTACAAGCCTTGGGCGCAAAAAGTGCCGTGACCTGTAAGAAAGCAACCGAAACAAGCGATGTAATCATCATCATGGTTCGTGACGACTCTCAAATTGACCAGGTTGTCTGCGGAGAAAATGGCGTCTGGGAAGGGGTGAAAGCGGGGTCAATCATTATCATTAGCAGCACCGTGGATCCTTTTCATTGTCAGCGGATAGCCAGCAAAGGTGAGGAAAGGGGGGTAAAGGTTCTGGACGCCCCGGTTAGCGGCGGGTGGATTGGCGCAGAGGCCGGAAGTTTGACCTTTATGGTCGGGGGGGATAAGGGGGCTTTCGAGAAATGCCGCCCCGTCTTTGAAGCCATGGGAAAGAACCTGTTTTATCTTGGCGGCAGTGGAATGGGGGAGGTATGCAAGCTGGTAAACAACTTCTTAATGGCCATCAATCTAGCTACCTTGTCGGAAGGACTGGGCCTAGCCCATAAGGCTGGCCTTGACCCCGAGACGTTCATCAACGTAGTTAAGGTGAGCTCAGGCACCAGTTGGTATGCCCAGAACTGGGAGCTAGCCAAAGAGCATGTTAGAGACTATTGCCAAGGCAAGAAGGGAGCACTGTGGTTTGCTTATTCTAAGGATATAGGATTGACTTTAAAACTGGCCAAAGATGTGGGACAGCTTGTTCCCATTGGTGGACTTTTCCCCCAATTAGACCCGTTCCGGTTCTTCCCCGGTGTTGAGCGGTCGTTTTATGACTATGGCCCTTCTTGAACTTCGCATGGTTAGGTGATGAGCACTCCAGCATCAGCGGTTGACGAATATCGTCTCGTTCTTACCTACCACACTCCCCCTCTCCTTTTTTCAGGGGTGAGCCCTTGCAACCTCTTCGACAATAGCCGTTCCCCAGCCGGGTCCGAGCGGCATCTTCAAGTAGCCGTTTATAATTTCAGGTACATTAGGCAGAACCCCGCAGAGGCTTACACTAATAAAGGTCGACAGGTGGCTGTAGTAGTTGTGGGGTGACATAGCAAATTCAAAGACTTGGGCAAGGTCACCAACTTTTTTCGACTGACTAAATCCTTTCAAGGAACGTCAACCATGAACACATCAGCAGCGCGGTAGCCTCTGAATAACAGGATTTGACAATTTGGCTTTCTGTTACCTTATGTTCACTAGAACGACTTTCTGAATTGTCGTAAACACATTCCGCACGCCCATGTATTCAGCTTGCAGTTGAGATATTGACATTTTATCAGACAGGATTATAATACACTTGTTTATGTATATTCCTTACATATAAAGAGAAGTTAACGGATGACTCTTGGTATAAGCTCATAGAACCTAGAACAGAGCAGTAAACACACTTTTGAAGTTAGATATAAGACCATATTGAGATTGGCAGCTAATATTTTATGCTGCCCGTAATCTTATGATAATTTATGAAAAGGAGGATTTAAAATGGGTGCCAAGAGAACGAGGGAAATTGCCGAATGGGTATCCAAACTTAATTATAAGGATATACCTTCAGAGGTAACTGACTATGCTAAATTACTAGCGCTGAGTCACTTGGGGATGACGTTAGCCGGCTCGGTGATGCCCTTTGGTAAAATTGTAATTGAATACACGAAGGACAGTGTTTGCAAGGAAGAAGCCGGGGTTACCGGAGGCGGATTCCGTACCTCGGCGGAATATGCCGCGTTAGCCAATGGTTCACTTGCCCATACCACGGAACTGGAGGATGACAGCTTCCCCGATGGGCTTTATTCATGCGGTTCCTGGCCTACCACATTTGCTATCGGTGAGAAACTCGCCAGTTCTGGCAAAGATATAATAGAGGCGTATGTCTTAGGATATGAAGTTGCCTCTAGAATTGGCCTGGCATCATTACAGGCAGTAGTAAACGGCCACCTAAATGCGGCCGGTTGTTTAACCATAGGTTCAGCTGCTATAGCAGCCAAATTAATGAAGTTAACTGTCGAAGAGACAACACACGCACTGAGCCTTGCCGCTTCACAAGCTCAGGGTATAGCTCGTCAGACAGGTACAGGAGCGCACTTGATAGAAGCAGGTTTCGCCGGTCGAAATGGCATTTGTGCCGCGCTACTAGCCAGACTTGGTTATACCGGCAACCCAGGAATTATGGAAGGAAAGGGAGGCTTCATGGACCTATGGGCAAGACAGCCTGATTTTGACCTACCTTTGGGGGACGGGTTTAGAGTAATGGATATAGGTATCAAGAAATATCCATGTTGTTACTTACAGCAGCGTAATATAGACGGCGTGCTTGACATGATTTCGGAGCATAATATTTCTTGGGACGATGTCGAAAGTGTCGAACATGAGATTAACCACACCGTATCAATGTACTTGAAGTATGCTCAACCGGAAACAGGAGAAGACGCCAGATTCAGCCTTGAGCATAGCACCGTTGCCTGTTTCTTTGACCAAGACGTTTTCCTAGACAGCTATACTGACAAAAAGGCTAGAGACCCGAAGTTTAGAGAGGCACGTAAAAAAGTCCGAGTGACAGTACATCCTGAATGGGAGGGGGGTTATTTCTCCTTTAAGAGCCCCTTGACCATTCGGCTAAAAGATGGTAGAGAATTTAAAAAATTATGCATTGATGCCCGGGGCGACCCCTCCAAACGGTTAACTTCAGATCAAGTGACTAAAAAATATCTCGATTGTGTGAATTTCGCGGGTACCTTATCAGAAAATATGGCTAAAAAAGCGGCTGATATGGTACTCAATTTAGATGCAATGCCGAATATTACTGAATTAATGAATATTTTCACTTATCCCGCAAGGTAATGCTGGAAAAAGTTATTTATTGACCTCTACTGGCTATGAGAGTGGTTGAATCACTGAAGCGGTTCAACGTTCATTATCAGATGACCGCTTTCTTCATCAAGCCTCTCTACCATTTTCACCCCAGCAATCTCTCCAACAAGTATAACAAGGCGAGTCTGAATGGGATTCCCACCCTCTATTAGATGTCCTCCGCATATATTACCGTCAGTGTCAGCAAATAGCCCGTGAATATGATGGTCCATCTCACCTTTAGCCGAGTCATAAATAAACCCCTCAAGGCTCATAACCTGCAATGGGCCTGAGATTACTTTAGGTGGGCCGAAATCGGCGCCGGTCTTTGAAGTTTTACTCACTATAACATTCTCAATCGTCAACTTTCGCAGGCTACCAACGGTCGATAAAATTGCTGCGTAGCGAATACCGTTATTACGGCAGGCTTCTTTAAGACTTGCCACCAAGTCCTCACCGGTAGGCAACTGCATCGGTAATACTTTGCCGATACGGCCACAGATGTTCTTACCTTTAAGCTCCCCCACGTTTTTCTGACTCCTTTCTTTTGTTATTTTAGCTGTTCAAGGCTTCAGGTAATATATCACCGCTACCACAGTTAGTCAATAAGAGTGTCAACGCAAAACTCAGGGTGAATCAAAATGAGTCAGACAAAAGCGTCAAAGAGGCAAGGAAATTTTTAATATAAATTGTTGACAGGCTTTTATATTAAGGGTAACATTTACCAAACCAAAGCAAAAACAAACGCGAGTCAGCAAATATGTGAATTTATAATACGGGGGGATTAATACAGTGCAAATAAAAGGCTGGGTTGCTATTGTTACTGGGGGTGCCAGCGGCATCGGGCGCCAGACGGCGCTACGTTTGGCCAGAGAAGGTGCTAAAGTGGCCATAGTGGATAAAAATAGAGACGGAGCTAATAAAGTCGTCGAAGAAATCAAAGCTCTAGGAGGAGAGGCGCTAGCCCTGGAGGTAGATATAACAAGTCTGGACGAAGCTCACCAGATGGCCAAAGCTGTACTGGACAAGTTTGGCCAGGTAGACATATTAGCCAACATCGCTGGGGGAGCGTTCCCAAGCAAGATGGGAACCTTCGCTCAATCGGACAGACAGGTATGGGATCTGAATATTAATCTCAATCTATTCGGAACATTTAATTGCACACGCGCCATTGTCAACCATATGATAGAGAGAAAAAAGGGCAAGATTGTAAACATCGCCTCCGTTGCTGGGATGGTGGGTCAGGCAACTACGGCTGATTATGCCGCTGCCAAAGGTGGAATCATTGCTTTCACCAAGTCATTGGCCAAAGAGCTTGCGCCTTACGGAATAAATGTTAACTGTGTTTCCCCATCCATGACCGGAACCGAGCGGGTTCTCAGCATGCCAAAAGATTTCTTGGAAAAGCAAATCAAAACTATTCATCTTCACAGGTACGCTGACCCTGAAGAAATAGCCAACGTGGTAGTCTTTCTGGCTTCGGATGAAGCCAGTTTCGTAACGGGAGCTAACTACGTTGCCGATGGTGGCATAACCTTATCTTACTAGACATATTTAACCGCTGATAAAAGCACCCTGTTTTAGATGAAGCGGTAGCCTCTGGACAATCGAATTATAACCTCAGGCCAGAGGGCTGCCGCTCACTATTTTTATCGTGCTACTTTATCATTTGACCAGGTAGCCAGAGGATTATCTCGGGGAAAACGGTACATAAAACTATGCCGATGACTATCAGCGCAACGAATGGAATTACTCCGCGTATAATATGGGCGGTGGTTACTCCCCATTCTGGCTTTGATATACCTTTGACAAAGAAAATGGCATAGGCGAATGGCGGCGTCATAAATGACATCTGGAGGTTGACGCAAATCATAAGGGCAAACCAGATGGGGTGAAAGCCCAGGACGTCGCCAATGGGAGTTACAATAGGAACCATAACGAACAGTATGCCCATCCAGTCAATAAACATCCCCAGGATGAAGATGATAAACATGATGACAAAAAATGCCCCCCACTTGCCGCCCGGCATAGCCAATACCAGGTTGGTGACCACATCGCCACCACCAACTCTCAGAAAAGTGCCGGTAAACATGGTGGCTCCCCACATAATGAGGAATGCCATACAGGTGATTCTCATGGTTTGGAGCATGCTCTTGGTGAGTGTCTCCATAGTCAGCCGACGGTAGGCCAAGGCCAGTATCATTGAAGCCAGCGCACCGAGGGCGGCCGCTTCCGTTGGCGCGGCGATGCCAAAGAAGATGCTACCCAACACCGCCAGTATTATGAAGACAGGTGGCACCAGACCACCCAGTAGAATGCCGATTTTCTTCAACATGGGAACCGCTCGCTCTTCGGCCGGCATTGGCGGGCCATCTTCAGGCCTGATAAGGCATCGAATGCCAATATATGAAATGTAGAGGACGGAAAGTAACAGGCCCGGCATGAAGGCACCCATCATCAGCTTACCCACTGACAGGCTTGACATAGGACCATAGACTACCAGCATAACGCTTGGCGGAATGAGTATGCCCAGTGTGCCACCAGCGCACACCGAGCCACAGGCCAACTCACGGTTATACTGTCGCTGGAGCATGCTGGGGAGAGCGATAAGCCCCATCATAATAGTCGAGGCAGCGATGATGCCAACGCAGGCGGCTAGTATGGTGCCCATCAATACCGTGGCTATGGCCAGACCTCCCCTCAGCCCCCCCAGCCATAGATAAAGCGCCCCGTAAAGCCTCTCCGCCGTCCCTGATGCCTCCATCATATTGCCCATAAAAATGAACAGAGGCACGGCCAAGAGGATGTAATCAGACATCAGGCCTAATACACGCAAGGGAAACATTTTGAAGACCATGGGGCCCAGAAACAGGATGCCAGCAAACAAACCGACACCACCAATGACAATGGCTAGAGGATAACCAAAAAGGATACCAACCAGTAACCCCCCAAACATCAATATAGTTATTATCTCAGGACTCAGCTCTACCAAGGCTCTTTACCTCCCTTCATGAAGGTCTTCAAGTCCCTAAGGAAGGTAGCTACCCCCTGAACACACAGGAGGGTAAAGCCGATGGTGACTGCGGTCATATATGGCCAGACCACTGGATACCAGATACTGTTGATGTCATACTTTTTCACGACAAAGGCTTCCCAAGTATATGCGCCAAAGTAATAGGCAAAAAGACCATACAGAGGGAAAAAGAAAATGATGGTAAAAATCAAATCTATGAGCAATCTCACTTTAAGCGATAATCGATTATATATAACGTCGACTCTTACGTTGCCACCAACAGAATGCACGTAGGCCAGTCCGAGAGCAGAAAAAGTAGCTCCCATCATGTAGCTCAAAGCGTATGACCAGATTGTAGGCGCATTAAAAAGATACCTCATGAGGACGTCATAACAGATGCTAATTGTCAATAGAATGACTATCCACGATGCTGCCTTGGCGATCCGCTCGCTGTTTGAGGTTATACCATTATAAAAACCTCTCATTATAAACCTCTTTAGAACCTGAATATCCCAGCCAAAAATTTGGTAAAGAGATATATACTCATTAATAATCGGAACCTTTGGTAGCCCTCGCTCTGTTTGAGGGCTACCAAAGGCAAGACTTGCTCAAACTAGTTACCTAGTCATATATTGAGTACTTTAACGTTGTTGCTTCCTTTCCCTGCTTGAACAGCTTCACGAAGGCTCTCTTGTTTTCCCATATCTCATTGAACAGCGGGTCAGCAGCGGCATAGCCTTCCGTGATCTCCCGAGTGCGTTTGGCAATTTCCGCCTGGAGTTCATCGCTGACATAGAAGATATTGGTGCCGTAATCGCGGTATTTTTGTATACTCGCGCTGTCACTGAGAAGCAGCTCGTTTCTGAACTCATAACTATGGGCCTCAATAGCTACTATCAGCAACTGTTTCAGGTCATCAGGAAGCTCAGCCCAGGCCTCACGGTTTACCTTGATAGTATGACTGGCGGCCGGTGAATGGATGCCCGGAAGACCCATATATTCCATTATCTCGTGGAAACCCATCGGCCAGTTCACCGTAGGGCCAGCGTATTCGAAACCATCAATGACGCCTTTCTCCGCTGACTGGTAGACTTCGGCACCGGGTATTGTTACCACGGAAGCCCCAAAGGTCCCCAGCACCTCAGCCCAAAGACCGATGGTGCGGAACTTGAGGCCATCCAAGTCCTCGGCTGTTTCCAGAGGCTTATGTGAATAAGCAAACACTTCCTGTCCTTCCGTCAACAAGCCAATTACTAGTCCATAGTCCTCAAATACCTTGCGTGCGTAATCTAAACCATCACCGAGGTAAAACCAGGCGCTGTCTTCGTCACAGGTGGTGCCGGCCGGATAGCCTGAGGCACCCAGCAGCAGGGCTGACTTTCCAACGATACCCATCTCGGCACCCAAGTCAGAATGGCCCATGTGAAGTATGCCGTCTCTGACCGCTTCGGTCTGTTCGTAGGTGGGGACAATCTCATTGCCGGGATGAAGGTTGATAATGAACCTGCCTCCGGATGCTTCCTCTATGAAGGCACAAAGTTTCTGGTGAAACATGCTATAGGTTGCTGATCCAACGGGATGAAGAGTCTGATATTCCCATTTGATCACTTCAGCTGGTTGTGCTGGGGCTGGGGCTGGTGCAGGTGCCGGTGTGGGAGCTGGTGCAGGCGCTGGAGCTGGGGCCGGTGCTGGAGCTGGAGCCGGTGCTGGGGCAGCACAACTTAATACGATGAGTGAACACAAGATTACCGCTATCGCCAGAATAAGTAAAGATTTGGTTCTCATTCCACCCTCCTGTACTAATGATTTATTACCGCGATAACTATAGCTGTTACTGAACGTGTTCACCCCCTTTGTCAATATATTCGAATATCTTGGGCGTAGTATCGTAGACGAGCCATCGCTAACGCGATTATACTACAATATTTTCTTTTGTCAATCTGCATTTCTTAAGATTGGAAAATAAATAGCAAGTTTCGATATAATACGACTATAAATCGACATCTAGCTTCTTCTCGGCTCATTTTTCCTAGAAGGGAAACTATGGACAATATATTTACCGATGACGATTACATGCTCTGGAGGCTTTTCACACAAGCTAGAAATGCGATTAACAAACTGAGACAGAAAGAGCTGCTGCGTTATGGCCTAACGCCCAGAAAAGCGGCCATCTTACTCATCTTGCTGGCAGCGAAAGATGATGTTAATCCATACAGGATAGCAAAATGGCTGGTACTTGAACATCATTCTGTCTCTGAGTTAATAGACCGCATGGAGAAAGAAGGTTTAGTTAATAAAGTGCGCAACCATGATAATAGAAGCTCAATCAGGATTCAGTTAACAAATAAAGGTGTTAAAGCTGCAGAAGAAGCCGGCAAGGCTGAATCTTTTCATACAGTGATGGATATTCTTTCTGAGAAAGAACGAAGTCAATTTATAAATGTGCTAAAGCGCCTTCGCGATAATGCGCTGCAGGAACTAGGGATAATGAATAAACTGCCCTATCCGCCTTTTTAGTAGCGGAATATCTAGTATCTTAATCTCCAATTAGCAATTTCAATAATTAGAGCAAGTGTTACTTAGTAACATATTTCATCATAAGGTGAATTCCAAAATAGATGATTCTTATACTGACAAGGCATATGCTCAAATTCAGCGTTGTGCCTGTCTCATTTATGCCTTGTCTCCCTTATCAATAAGAGACCAATCGCGGCTACGAAAATCATTGTTGCCCAGAAGATAAACGGCCATAATTGGTTGATTTCAGCTAAATTGCCACCAATGATAGGAAATAGGAACCCCCCAACATTTTGGCCAGCGACCACTAACCCCACTGCACTTGCACCATAGATGGGACCAATTCCCTTCATTTCGAGAGGTATTGCCAAACTTAGCGTGATGAAACCCATAGCAGTAATTCCGATTAAGGGGATTAGTAACCAGAAGAACAGTGTGCCAGATATGGATAGAAGATAAGTGCTCAAACCCATTACCGCGGCACATATGATGAGGACTATTTTTCTGGTTCCAATTCTATCCGACAGTGCCGGTAATACAATGGTGCCAATAATGCCAGCCATAAATATGGTGGAAGATATTGTGTCGCCAGTAACTTTCAATACCCCGGCACTTTCCAGATATACGGGTATATAACCCATTAGCGCAATATAGGAGCCGACTACTCCCACATTGGCTATTACCAGAAACCACAGGTCTTTAACGCGAACTATCCTGGCTAATGCTTCACCGAAAGGTACCTCCCTCTCAGTTGTGCCAGTGCCAGCGATGGCCTGGTTTGACTTTTCTCTCTTGATTACCAAGAGCCAGGCGATGCCAAGAAAGATACAAATAGCACTATAGAAGAAAAGTACATTTCTCCAAGATCCCACCAGTGGTAGTATAAAAGTAGCTCCCAGTGCTGTAGCTAAGATGGCACCAATATTGAATCCAGAGTTAACAATTCCAAATGCCAGGCCTAACTGTCTTTGGGAGAAAAAGAGGCCGACTATTTTGGGCAGATTGGGAATTACTACACTGAGAGAAGCACCACATAGAAACATGAATATTATTAGTGTGACAGGATCACCAGAAGTACCTCTGAGACCATTTGCCAGAGCGATGCCAAAACTGCCGATGCCGATAACTTTACGGAAGTCGAAGCGGTCACCGAGTAATCCACCAAGAATGGAAAAAAGCGCAACTCCAAGAGGAAGGGCACCCCATATCATGCCCACATGTGCTAAAGTCAACTGCAATTCACGCGTAACACTGCTGAAGAGAACCGGCATCGCTGTAAAAGGCATCCCGACCACACCGATAAAGACCAAATTAGCCATAAGCACTACAAGCCATTTGTTCGGTGCTTGCCCTTTACCAGTCATTGACCGAGTGCCTTTTGAGCCCTTTTTACTTAGCATGCGTTATCAGTGTTTATTATCGATAACATGGGACAACCAATTATGAGCATTATAAATAGCCTTGCTCTCTTGTTCAAGGTTTCCAGATTGAATACTCCGTCATTTTATGTGATTTGACAATTTGGGCGTTTGCTACCCGGCTAAACGAAGCAAGTGGTTGCTATCTGCAGCTTAAAATAGTAAAAGAATGCTTGGTTTCCCAATGGTTTGTAAACGGCATCATTATCTCCGGCAAAGCCTTGGATGCTTTCTTCCAAAAGAGTAAAATAATGGTGAGGAGAAAACGATGAGTATATCAATCGTGCAAATGGCACCTACGGCCAAGATTATAGTGGAGCAGGTCCTTGTCATCAAGCCAGGAGAGATGGTGTGTGTCTTTACCGATACGCAATGCCCACAAAGCATTACCCAGCTTCTGGCAGCTAGTGCTAGAGCCGCAGGGGCTGAGACTGTAATCGTGATTGTCACACCTAGAGATGTAGGTGGGGTGGATCCTTCCTCATCGGCGGCGGCAGCAATTCAGGCAGCTGATGCCATTATCGCCCAAGCTAGTTATGGTATCCTCCACACTGAAACTGTAAGGAAGGCATTAAGGCGCGGCGCCCGTGTGTGCGATATGTGGGGCTTTAACGAAGACATGATGTTACGCGGTGGCGCCACTGCCGACTACGGAGAAATAAAAGAGCTTTCGCAACGACTAGCGCAGGTACTTACTTCAGGCAAAGAAGCCCGTATCACTACACGGGAGGGCAGCGACCTCACCATGTCACTAGCGGATAGACAAGCACATGTCTTGGCCGCTTTGGCTACCGAACCTGGCCAGTTTTGCGCTTTCCCCGATGGCGAGGCCGCTATCTCACCTTTAGAGGGAAGTGCAAAAGGCATTCTTGTGAATCCTTTTTGCATGGAAAAAGAGGAGCTGAGCTTTCTCAAGGAGGGCCTATCGCTGAAGGTGGACGGAGGCAAGGCGGTAAGAATTGAGGGAGGTATCGCAGCAAAACAGCTAAATGGCTTCTTGGAACAAATGGGTGATAGCGCCAGAAACATCGCTGAGCTGGGAATAGGCACCAACCCGAAGGCTCGCCTTGGCGTGACTATTAGAGAGACGAAAAAGTCTTGGGGTACCGCACATGTTGCCCTGGGCGATAACAAGAGCTTGGGCGGGAAAGTTGAGAGCCCTCTTCATATGGATATGGTGTTCCGGGAGCCGACCTTGGTGGTCGATGGCCAAACGGTCCTCAGGGAAGGCCAGGTTTCTCTCTAAAAAACGAGGCAAAGTGCATGAGATGGGAAATTAGGTCACATTTCAAGCTATTGTGCCGGCAGTTATGTTTTCAACTTCTTGAGTAAAAAGGCTATGTTCTTCCCAAAATTCCAAGCTGTGTTAAGCCCTTCCTCGTCGTTTTCTACATCCCCCTTATCACGGCCAAATGAAATATTTGAATGAATTGAGCCAGGCATAAAAAATCCCAGCACGTGAAACCAGAAACTAAGTTGAGCCGCTGTAAAGTATAAACTGGAGCGGCGCGCAACTATGAAAGGCCCACCCACTTTGCCTTCGAACAATCTTCCGTTATGCGTAGCAATATAACCGGTTCTTTCCATAAGAGCTTTCAGTAAAGCTGTTGCCGAGCCGTAGTATACCGGTGACGCGAGTATGATGGCATCGGCCAACTTCATTTTGGTATATATCGGGAATAGGTCATCGGCTATGGGACACGTCTCTTCATTCTGACAGGCCATGCAAGCATTACAAGGTTGTATATTTAGACCGGCTAGCCTTATAAGCTCGGTCTCTATTCTCTCCTCCTCTATGGCCTTCAGAGCATGTCTGGTAATAATCTCTGTGTTGCCATTCTTCCTGGGACTGCCGACAATACCAATAGCTTTCATCCTGTCACTCCTCCATAGCTCTACCAGTATATTTTACCGTTGGTCAGTGGTGTTGTGTTTACCCACCAACAATGGAACATTTCAGTGAAATCATCGAACTGATATTCTAGGGATAGGTATCTATTCGCCGGTCTGCCGCAGGTAATAGCGTCATCGGCTATTACTACACAACATCTATCCTCGCCAAAGCCATCGTCACTTAGTCGGGAGACGGTATACCTTCACGGCAGTATCGTGGAACAGTGCGGCACGCTCCTGCGGCGTGAAGTCTTTAGAGATGCGCTTAAAGGCATTCCACAGAACGGCGTACGAATAGGATATCTTATCGACCGGGAAATTACTCTCGAACATACAACGGTCTACTCCAAACTGCTCAATGCACCAGCGATAATAAGGTGCCATGGCCTCGGCCAACTCGGCTGAATTAGGCGGGACGGTACGCTCATGCCAACCAAAGCTACTGCGTGGCATCCCGAGCCCACCCAGCTTCACAAACACGTTTTGGCAGGCAGCCAGCGCAGCAATCCCGCGCTTCCAATCATGAAAAACCTCCTCGCTCTTCCCGCCATAGGGGCCGATACCAAGGAGACCTCCGATGTGGTTCACGACGATGGATATGTCCGGGAAGGTTCTCGCCAAGTCCACCAGTTCCATCAACTGCGGGTGATATAGCCAGGCATCAAAACTCAAGTTGTACTTCTGCAGACACGCAAACCCTTCTCGAAACTTTGGATCTAATAGCAGTCCCCTGGGAGGGTTCCGAGATGATATAATCTCAGGACTTGCATCCCAAGTGCTTATGTGTCGAATCCCGCGGAACCGGTTTCTGCTGGCTTCTATATGCGCCTCGAGAACCGCCGCTACCGCAGCACCTAAGGTGAGGTCAGCGAAACTCACAATCCCGCTGGCAACGGCGGTCACCCCGTATTGTCCAGCGGCAACTTGATCGGCAATGCTCTGCACAAACTCTGTCTCGCCGATAGGCCGCATCTCTTCGGGGCCGTCCTTTTTATACATGGATCGGCACTCCACAAATACGGTCTGGACAATGCGGTGGCCTCCTCTGATATCCTGCAGCAACTCTTCAAGCAAGTATCGGTCGTTGGGACGATCCCACAGGTGGTGGTGTGGGTCACAAATTGGTAGTTCAGGGTCTATTGGCTCCTCCATCGTTAATGCTAACCATGCTTCATGCTCGGTCGCCATCTTGCACCCTCTCGTCTTATTTTAAACCACTTACTGTATTATCTATGGATTTTCATATATCAGCTGATATATCTATTATAATATGCCCTTGTCATTTGTAGATGTCAAATAGGCCATAAACCTAAACGCAACTGGACGCCAGATTGTGCAACTCACTTTACGGCCTTGCCTGTATGCTTCAGAACCAACGCCACCGTCACTATTTCCATAAGTGAGATTGATGGCCATCCTTTTTTACAGTGGGCTAGTGTCTTCTTCGACAAATGCAATACAGGAGCGACTGCGTTCGCCTTTAAAATACCGGCGCTGGGTGACTGCTATAAGGGTAACGCGTAGGCTTACCAAGTGAACGAAATAGGAAATTGGAGAAAGAAGGTGGGCAGACGGGCTGAGTTGACAAAAATCGGGGAGAGTCATATCATTTTGGCGTCATCGATTTGGCCTAAAGCGACGGAACATTACAGCACCAATACTAATTTAGGGGGTAATAGTAGAGTGATAAAAAAGCGAGACGAGCTCCTTCAGGGTCCCAGGGAGAAAGCAATTGAAGCGCTTAATCAGAATGCAAAGGCGCAAACCTTAAAATATATCAATGAATTATATGAGGAATTCCGCCCTATCCATGATAGATACGTGGAGAGCATAAATTCGTTATTGACGTTCGTTTCTCAAAGGCTCGGGGAGAAGGCAGTTGCCGAAGCCGCCCGGTACTATGTTGAACAAACGACTACCGACATGTTTACCCGAATGAAAACGTTAAACCATGAACAACTGGTCAGGGCGTTCGCCGACCTGCATAGAAAGCATTACAGCCGCTTTTACGTGGAAGAAAACAGCGATAAGACCGTAATCACAGTAGCAGAATGCAACGTCGGCGCCCGATTACTAAAGGATGGCGTAGCTCAGCGGGAAGGCGGCCTGACCAAGAAGGCATGGGACTGGTCTTTCAATCGTACTGGAGTCCCTTATTATTGTATCCACGCTCATGTCTTCAACGGTCTCTTCCAGAGACTTGGGGTACCCGTGGTAGTCGAATGGGGAAAACAATACGATGACGAAGGAAAAGCCACAGATGAACCCTGCCGCTATATCATTCGTAAGGCAATTAAATAACTGTCGGTATTCCAAACAACCACAAGTTATTTTTTCTTCATCTCAACCCTAGCACCAGACCTTCTCGCTTTTCCTTTACGGTGGTTTCTTACTCACTCTCTTTTTACTGGTTTGGGGAACACACGTAGCTGCTTTGGCAAAGTAATTAACATTTCGTCAAAATGTGACTTCCAAATACTATGGCATTCGCTGTAATCTGATAGAATATGTCTAGGTAATCATGGTGAAAATTTGCCGAGTTGGTTTAATGGTGTTGATTTCCCTGCTGACGGTACTCGTAGCCTGCGGGCCAGAGCCACTAACCAATGAACCCTCGCAGCCACAGAGCAGAAAGTGGGATGATCTCCAAACAGTCGTCTTCTCCGACGCCAATCTGGGCGCAGCTATCAAAAACGCACTGGTGCTCGAAGGGATGAGGAGAAAAGATAGAGCTCTCGCTCAGAAGCCGCTGGATGAGCCAATCACAACCGATGAGCTAGCCATGCTCACTATAATAGAAGCGAGAAGCAAACAAATCTCCAATCTATCAGGCATCGAATACTGTGCAAATCTGGCCGAGCTTTACCTTACTGATAACAACATCGCTGATATTTCAAGTCTTTCCCCTTTGTTGTCCTTAACCAAGCTCGACCTTGGTGCTAACCAGATTAGTGATATATCCTCGCTGGCTTCGTTAATTCGATTGAAAGAACTTGACCTTTACCATAACCGGATAAGCGATATAACCGCTCTCGCATCGCTGACCAATTTAACCCATCTATTTCTATTCCGTAACAGCATTCATGACATCTCGGCACTCTCAAACCTTTCAAAACTCGACGAACTTGACCTCTATGGCAATGAAATAGACGATGTTTCTCCGCTGCTGGAAAACGAAGGGCTGAGCAATGGCGATTTCGTGCGATTGGCGGAGAATAACCTGGACTTAACGCCAGGTTCGGCGGATATGGCTGACATTCAGGCCCTCAAAGATAGGGGAGTTGCCGTTGTTCTTGAGTAAAGAAAAAATCATGCTTAGAATACAGAAAATCTCCCATCAATGCCAGAAATTAAAAAATTATTAGGTTAGTTTATGACATTCCCCGCCCGATATCCGAGAGTCCCAACCATAATTCATAAAAAACCTTCAGTGCTATTGACAAATAAAATAGTTATGTGTATCATATGTGATAATAAAGCCCGCATATTGAGAACCTTCCTTAACCTTCCTTCTCCAGCGATTGTTTGAATGGAATGAAAACCGAAAATACCTCCAGATCAGTCAGGCGAGCAATATCTATTCTAAATTGTTTTTTGCCTAATGAATTGGATTTAAGTGTCGGTGATATCTACCGGAAAACGAAAATCCCCAAGGCAACGATATATCGCATTTTAAGCGCCCTGACCGAGGCCAGACTTATCTGTAAAAACGAAATTTCAGGAAGGTATGCTATCGGTCCAGAGTTATTTCTCTTGGGCAACCTATTTTTAGGCACTCTTAACATTGTCAAGATAGCAGAACCCGTGGTCAAGTCATTAACTGAGCTGACAAATGAAGCGTTTCATCTCGGCATTCTTAATAAAGGCAGTATGGTTCTTCTCATGAGAGAGGAATGCAATCAAACTGTCAGAGTAGCTCTTCCCCTGGGAACCATCAGGCCGGCTTATGCCTCTGGTATGGGTAAAGCACTATTAAGTGAATTGAATGATGAAGAGATAGATGCTCTTTATCCTGAAGAAAAGCTGCAGCCGCTCACTAGGTACACTATTGCCACCAGAAAAGCACTCAAAAGTGACCTGAAACAAATAAGGGAGACCGGCGTTTCCTTCGATGTTTGGGGTTCCTCAGAAGGGGCCACCGGCATTGCTTCTATGATACGTGACGCCAAGGGTCTAGCTGTAGCCGCCTTAGGTGTTGCCGTGCCGGATTCAAGGCTTGACCTGGCCAAACGGGCAATTTTCGCCGATATCGTGAAGATGGGGGCCAAATTGATTAGTTATAGACTCGGTTTTAAAAATGACCATAATCCGGTGCAAGATTTTAAAGAAATACGTCGCTACTGGACATGCAAATCAACCAATTCAGCACGTAAGGCGAACCTTTCAACGGTGGCTAGTGGTTAAAACCAGCCACAAAATAATATGGAATATATTTGCTTTTACATATTCACATAAAATAAAGTGTTATGAAGGGGGTGATAGGTTTCAAATCTATTATCAAAAATAAGGCCCAATACGTTTGAGGAGGTTAATATGAAAAGGAAAGGAATTCTTCTGGTGTTCGTTTTGACCGTGGTCGGGAGTTTGATTGCTGCCTGTGCGGCGCCAGCGCCAGCTCCTGCGCCAGCCCCGACTCCGGCGCCAGCGCCAGCCCCGGCTCCAGCACCAGCCCCGGCTCCAGCGCCAGCACCGGCTCCAGCACCCGCACCCTCTGCGCCGGAAGAGGTATATAAGTGGCGCTTAGTAAGCATGTGGTCTGAGGCAGAACTTAACTTTGATGCCAATCAACGGTTTGCTGATGAAGTGAGAGCCATGACCGATGGCCGGATTAGCATCGAGTGTTTCTCTTCTGGCGCACTGATGCCCTACACCGAGTATTTTGACGCCGTAAGATCCGGAGTTGTTGAGATATCCAACACCGGTGGTGGTTACTGGTCAGGCAAGGACCCGGCATTCTCGGTGGTAGATGCAGCGAGCATCCTCATCGGCGATTACCCGCGGACTCTGGCTTGGTGCTGGGAAGGTGGCGGTATTGATATGCTTAGAGAGCAGTATGCCAAATACGACCTCTATTACATCAGTCATCATATGTACACCTTCGCGGGCGAATCAATCGTCTCCAAAGTACCCATCCGCAACGAAGAGGACGTCAAGGGCCTGAAAATAAGGGCCCCGGAACTGCTGGCACCAGTCTGGGATGCGCTGGGTGCCAATGTTCTCACCATTCCCGGAGCGGAAGTCTACACCGCCCTATCCACTGGTCTCATCGAGGCTTCTGACTGGTCATCTCCAGCGGCTAATTTCCGGCTGGGTTATGCCGAAATCTGTCCGTATTACTCAAAGCCAGGCGACTATTATATGGGTGGCTGGGGAGACCTAATGATGAAGATGGAGACGTGGAACGCGCTGCCTGACGACCTGAAGGCGATTCTGGAAGTGGCCGGCAGGTCTCATGCGGTTCATATGTGGACCATGACTTCCTACGATGACCTTACCTCAGTTGGCAAACTAAAGGAAGCTGGCGCCGAAATGATAGAATGGGATCCGGCGCTGACCAAGAAGATAAAAGGGCTAATCAGAGATGTCCACATTGAGACGGGCCGAGAAACCGAGATGGGTTCGAGAATGATTGACAGCATACTTGCGTTTCTGGAACAGGCAGGAGGATAGCTTAATTTACCACTGCGCTCTCTTCGGGGGAAGCGGGCATCTATCGCCCGTTTCCCCCAATCATAACTAGGAAAAGAAATGAAGCGGCTTTTACATATAATTGACCAGATAAGTAACTGGAGTGGTAAGACCTTTTCTTGGCTCCTGTTAATTACGATGCTTATCATAGGCTTTGAAATTATCATGCGAATATTTGGAAACCCGCAGATATGGGTTTTTGATATTACCTTATTTACTGCTGGTGTGGTTTATGTTGTCGGTGGTGCTTACACACTATTGAAAGACCGCCATGTGAAAATGGATGTTCTGTATACGCGGCTTTCGCCAAGAGTACAGTCGCTTCTGGACCTGATTACCTTCCCCGGCTTTTTGATCTTCTGCGGTATACTGCTCTGGCAGGGGGGAATCCGTGGCTGGGAATCATTTCGCATGAATGAAATGCTGTATACCGGTTTTCGGCCAATAGTCTGGCCAGTAAGATTGATGATTCCCCTCGGCGGGCTGTTGATATTACTCCAGGGCCTGGCGAAGTTTGTCCGTGACTTTCATATGGTCATTAGAGGGAAAATGCTGGATTGAACATTGACATTGTTCCACTGAGCATAATTATCGTCGTCGGCATGTTCGTCCTGCTTTTGATGGGATTGCCGATGGCATTCGTCACCGGCACGATGGCCGTTGCCCTCTGCTTGGTGCTGTGGGGTCCGGACAGCCTGTCAGTTGTCTTAAACGTGGTCACCGGCTTCATGATGAACTATGTCTTCATCGCCGGGCCCATGTTTATTCTCATGGCCAATGCCTTGGAGAAGAGCGGGGTGGTGGAAGACCTTTTCCGCGCCGTGCGTGTCTGGTTCGGTCCGGTGGGCGGCGGACTGGCCATTACCTCTATCATCGTCGGCACTATCATGGCGGCAATGTCAGGCATCATCGGGGCGGCAGTGGTCAGCCTCAGTCTTCTCGCCCTCCCCGTCATGCTTCGTTACGGCTACAACAAGCAGATCGCCTGCGGCTCGATTATGGCAGGCGGAGGTCTGGGAACCCTGATACCGCCCAGCATCGTCTTCGTGGTCTACGGACTGGTAAGCGGCGCTTCCATAGGCAAGCTGTTTATGGGCGGCGTTTTTCCGGGACTTATGCTTTCCGCCGGCTACTGTACCTATGTGCTGATTGCCTGCCTAGTCAAACCAAGACTTGGGCCACCAGCCACGGAAGAGGAAAGGAGCCTCACCATTGTCCAGAAACTGGCCTTAGGGAAAGGTCTGATACTGCCGGTACTTATTATTCTCATGGTTTTGGGGTCGATTTACGCCGGCTTGGCCACTCCCACTGAAGCCGGTGCCGTGGGCAGCATCGGCGCTTTCCTCTCTGCCATCGTTCATCGGAGGTTCAACTACAGACTGGTGAGAGACTCAGTCTACAATACCATCGAAGCCACGTGTATGATGGCCTGGCTGGCCTTCGGCTCGCTGGCGCTGGTGGCCGTGTACGGATTAGCCGGCGGCACCGAGTTTATCAAGCGGCTGATGCTGGACTTGCCAGTAAGCCCGTTGGGCATCATTATCGTGATGCAGCTGATAATCATCATACTCGGCATGCTGATAGACTGGCTGGGCATCCTTTTCCTGACCATACCCCTCTTTATCCCCATCGTCACCGCATTGGGCTTTGACCCGGTCTGGTTTGGCGTCCTCTTCGTGATGAACATACAGATGGCCTATCTTACCCCACCCTTCGGCCAGGGCATGTTCTACGTCAAGGGAGTGGCCCCTCCTGAGGTCAGCATGCTGGATATCGTCAAGTCTGTCCCACCTTTTGTGGCGATCCAGTTAGTTGGCCTGATGATGGTAATCTTTAACCCTCAGATAGCCCTGTGGCTCCCTAATCAGATGATCGGAAAATAGCGCTTGAGGTTTTTACTATCGGGTAACCAGTTGAGTAGATGTAGCCCGCATCAAGGAAGAGAGCCTGAATTCACACCCTAATTAGATCAAGATAGACTACCTATGAGGGAGGATTATTAGATGTTTGATGTGACTAATCTTAATGAAATCAGCAATGCTATAATAGAAGGAGAGGGCGATGTAGCTCTTGACCTGACTAAAAAAGCCATAGATGCCGATATTCCCGCCAATGAAATTTTGGATAAAGGTGTTATCCCTGGTCTTCAGAAAGTCGGCGACTTGTTTGGAAAGGGTGAATATTTTCTACCCGAATTAATAGTATCGGGCGAAGCAGCGACCAACGCACTGGAATTGCTGGAGCCCATACTGAGTAAGGGAGGTGCACCTTCCCGAGGTAAATTTGCCATAGGAACGGTCGAAGGTGACGTGCATAGCATCGGGAAAAACATTGTTATCATGATGTTGAAAGGAAACGGCTGGGACGTAACGGATCTGGGTGTAGACGTATCACCGGAGGAATTCTGCTTAGCAGTAGAAAACGGCGACTTCCAGATTATTGGACTGTCATCCCTATTGACGATGACAATGCCCAACTCAGCCAAGACAATCGAATCATTAAAGGCAGCCGGGCTGAGAGATAAGGTTAAGGTAATGGTTGGTGGTGCACCGGTGACACAAGAGTGGGCTGATAAGATCGGAGCTGATGCTTATGCCAAGGACGGACCCGCGGCTGTTAAGGTTGCAGCAGCTCTTTTAGGGAAATCTTGAAGGGGGAAATAGCAATGCAAAAACTTACCGGTCTGGAGCGGATGCTCAAAACAATCAAACTCCAAGAGCCAGACATTGTGCCTCACTTTGATGGGATCGATAAAAGAGTGAGAGATGCTATAATGCGTGACACAAACGCCTCCTATGAAGATTTCATTGAATTCCTAGATATCGATGGCATCGTGATTATCGATAGGGTGTACACGTGGAGCTATGAGAACTTAGGCATCAGCAAAAGCGGTAGGCAGGTAAAGCGGTGCCAGTGGGGGGCAACTATCCAGTTCACTGCAGAAGAGACAGGCATTCCCGTGGAACCAGCGATTAAATCAGAGAAAGACCTTGATTCTTATGTACCTCCTGACCCTAATCTGCCCTGGAGATATGAGTGGCTGAAGCAACTGGTGAAGAGATTTAAGGGGCAGAGGGCCATCATTGTTGGCTGTACCGACGTTTTTGATGTTGCCAAGGAGAATTTGCTAGGAGATACCCAGTATTACAAGGCCATGGTGAAAAACCCCGACTTCATAGACAGGGCGAATGAAATTGCGCTTAACTACCAGCTGCAGTATGTCAAGAATTGTATCGATATCGGTGCTGATATAATTTTCGTCAACGGGGACTGGGCAATGACTGAGGGGCCAATGGTGTCCCGTGAATTTATCAAAAGGTTTGTAGCACCTCCTTTCCAGAAGATAGTAGAATACGCTCACAGCCGAGGCGTGCCGTGCCTCAAGCACACCGACGGAAATATCTGGCCTATCTACGATGTCATTATTGATGCTGGTGCCGATGGCATACATCCCATAGACCCGATGGCGGGCATGGATATTGGTGAAGCCAAAGCTAAATTTGGTGACAAGGTGTGCTTGCTGGGCAATGTTAGCTGCGCTTTCAGTCTGGTTTCAGGAACTACTGAAGAGGTGCGACAGGAAACGAAAGAGGTCATCCGGAAGGCCGGCAAAGGGGGGGGTCTCATCTGTATGTCAAGTAATTCAATCCACAGCGGTGTGAAGCCAGAGAACTACCTAGCCATGGTGGAGACCATCCACGAATATGGGACTTATCCGCTCGAAGAACACTTCAATAATTTAGTGGAAGCTGGCAGTGGTATCTGGTAATAACGGGAGCTTGCTTTTTTACACTATTGAATAAAAGCTGCTCCTGTTATCTCACTACACTTTAGTCTCCTATGAAAGAATAATGTGAAATGAGGAAGGCTACGGGCTTTATTAACCAACCCTTGTAGCCTCTACGGTGAGTAAGAGCCCGCCCACAACCCCTGAAAGAAGTGCTGTGCGTTAACGCCAAGCACGCGGGTATCATACCCTCCCTCCTGGACAACAAGCGTGGGCAAGCTGAGTAAACCGATCATTCTCCCTATGGATTCGAAGTCTTCAGCTACCAAGCTCCAGCTGCCGGTCGGGTCTTCCTTGGCTGTGTCCAGCCCCAGAGCAACGACCAAGAATCTGGGGCCGTACCTTTTCACTCGCTTCAGTGCCTCCCGGAGGACGTTCCGGTAAAGCTCACCGTCAACGCTTTCCAGGAGGGGGATATTCAGGTTATAACCGTAACCCGCGCCCCTTCCCTTTTCACTGACAAAGCCGCTGAAATAAGGATAGGCAAAACCGGGGTGACCGTGAATGGATACGGTCAGCACGTCGGAACGCTCATAGAATATCTCCTGCTGGCCATTACCGTGATGATAGTCAATATCAAGGATGGCAACTTTACCATACTGGCTGAGGTGTTCTGCAGCCGCTGCGCCCGAATTGAAATAGCAAAAGCCGCCGAAGGAAGCGGGCTCGGCATGGTGGCCGGGAGGCCTTACCAGAGCATAAGCCAGGCGGTAACCTTCCAGGAGCTTCTTTGCCGCCGTCAGGGCACAGTCCACAGCCCTTTTGGCCGCCA
>SMTZ1_10001365_pt1 | contig 24338 bp, 16 predicted proteins | sample DeeMarSWOR136_30_FD_25667 | JGI IMG/M metagenome (IMG submission 25667) | reverse complement strand
AGTTGGGACCTATAGCTTTCGCGGATATTCCATTCTTATTCTTACTTTGTATCCGCTACATTATATCAAAGATAGTGGGGAAGTTTATTATTATGATCATTTTACTGTCACAATTACGACAATAGATGATGAACAACCTTGTTCTCTCTTTCGTGGATTGAATAGAGACGCAGAAGAAGTGAAAAATAAAGTTGTCAACCCAGAAATAATACAGACGTACATTAGATCACCTGAGCATCAACCATCATCATCGCTTGTTGATCCATCTGATTCATACCAGTATGTTATCATTACATCGAAAATATTATCCACCATATATGGATCGTATACTTTTCAAGATCTAATTGATTTGAAAATTCGTAAGGGCATCAATGCAACCTTGGTCAATGTTGAGGATATAATTAAAGAATCCGCATATTGGAACATCACACACCCCTTGTTTAATGACACCCCAGCACAGATACGGAATTTCATCACAGACGCCTATCTGAACTGGGAGACTGACTATGTTCTATTAGGTGGAGATGCAGATAGTTATTATTATAATTATTACGGTGAAGGTGAGTGCATCATCCCTTATCGGGGACTGATTGCTTTAGCTGATTGGGTTTTTGATGAGTGGATGCCATCGGATTTGTATTATAGTTGTCTTGATGGTACTTTTAATTCAGATGAAGATAGTGCGTGGGGGGAACCTACGGATGGAACGAATGGTACCGATGTGGATTTATTTTCTGAAGTATACGTGGGAAGGGCATCGGTGGATTCCATCCAGGAGGTATCTAATTTTGTCTGGAAAACCATCATGTATGAATATTCATCTGATCGATATCTTGAAAAGGCGCTAATGGTCGGCGAAAATTTACCAGGAGATGGGGGCGCCATAAAAGATCAAGTCATTAACGGGTCTAATTATTCTTGGATTACGGTCGGCATTCCAGGTGACGTGTACAATATCAGCACATTGTATGATCGTGATTGGCCTGGAGGCTGGCCTGCATCAGAGTTGATTAGTAGGATTAATAATGGAGTCAACATCATAAATCATATCGGCCATTCATATCCTTTTGGGAATATGAAATTAGCTCCCAGCGACGTGGAGAATTTCATCAACGATCGCTTTTGTTTCATCTATTCTATAGGGTGTGAAGCGGGTGCCTTTCACCATGATGACTGTATGGCTGAAGCCTTTACAACTACCCCACATGGTGCTTTTGCTACTATTCATGCCACCTGCACTATTGGGGCTAGTAACGTGTACGACCGGGAGTTCTACGATGCGATCTATGGTGAAAATATCACTGAACTTGGTAGGGCGAACCAAGATTCAAAAGAAGATCGTCTGGGGGTTGGATATTTAGATCGCGATACTTTCTATGCGCTTAACCTGTTCGGTGATCCCGAGGTTTCTTTAAAAAGGCCCCTAGCTCCAGATCATGATGTTTCAATTACAGATCTTACTGCACCGTTGTATGTAATGCCAAATGAGACGTTTTCGGTGAACGCCACCATTATTAATTTTGGAAAATATAATGAAACTGAAGTACTAGTAAATTTGACTATCGATGGTGTGAGTGAAGATAATGAAACAATTACTATCCTTCCTCGTGGTAATGACATAACATTGAGTTTTAACTGTTCCCTGCCCCTTGGTGTTTATAAAGTTGGTATCATAATTCAGCCGGTTTGTGACGAGAATATCACACTAAATAACGTATTATGGAGAACAGTGATCTGTGGCCCTGATGTCGCAATAACAGATGTCTCTATTCAAATACCACACTACCTCAATACCACGACAGGAATCGGCGTAACTGTGAAGAATAACGGCAACAATAATCTCAGTGATGTGAATCTCACATTAAAAATCGATGAGGTTCTTATTAACAACACCACTATCTCAACATTATTGAGTGGTCAAACCATTTACCAGATCCTTGACTGGACACCAACTATGGGCAAATGGTGTGCGCTCTCTGTCTGTGTTACTCCTATAGCAGATGAAAGTTATACAATGATTACAAATAATTATTTTAACACCTCGGTTCATCCTGTAAATCATACTGTTTATGTTGACGATGATGGAAACAAAGATTTTGATACAATAAATGATGCTATACGTTGGGTGGGGTATGGCGATTCTATTTTTGTGTATAATGGAACGTATTATGAAAATGTATGGGTTTATAAAACCATCAACTTGATTGGTGAAGATAAGGAACATACCATCATCGATGGAAGCGGTTTGAAAACTGTTTATATCAATGAATACGGGGTGAACATCAGCGGTTTTACCATACGAAATGGCAAATACGGCATTTACGCCTATGGTTATGTTTATAATAGTATGTGGTGGTATGGTCATCACCATACTATTATAGGTAATATCTTCTCGAACAACGGTTATGGTATATATCTTCATTGCTCTTCAAATAATATTATCACGGATAACAACATCGATTCAAGGAGTATTGGCGTATATCTTTACAGTACTTGGTGGCCTTGCGACAATAATATCATCATGAGTAACAACATCTCTTCAGGATTTGGCATAAGGCTCTATATTTATGTTCGTGGAGTCTATTGTCATTGTGACAACAATATCATCACGGGTAATAACCTCTCAAATATGAACTTGGGAATAATTCTCGAGAGGTGTGACAATAATATCATCACGGGTAACAACCTCTTGAATCTAGTCTCTGGTATATACATCTTTTATTCTAACAACTGCAATATTTCGGGTAACAACATTATTTCAAACTCTGATTATGGAATCAACCTTTATGTGACTGACCTCACCATAGTTACGCAGAACAACATCATATCGAATCTTTATGGAATCATCGTAAATTCCGGTAACCAAACTATTTATCATAACAACTTCATCGATAACGCTTACAATGCCTACGATTATTCTCTTACAACAAATATATGGGATAATGGCTACCCTTCTGGTGGGAACTACTGGGATGACTACATTGGTGAAGATACCGATGGAGATCATATCGGTGACATCCCATACAATATTCCTGGCGGGAGCAATAAGGATAATTATCCTTTAATGGGAACGTATGGCCAACCAAATGCGCATTTCACCTATATACAACAAGGAATGAATATAACATTTAACGCATCTTCATCCTACGATTATGATGGAACAATCGTTTCGTATAACTGGGATTTCGGTGATGGATTCAACGGCTCTGGATATCTTATCTCTCATACATATATAACGGCTGGTTCCTACCTGGTTGTATTAAATGTTTCTGATAATGAAGGAAAACAAGATAGCACCTCTAAGATAATTTTATTAAATTCTCCTCCGCTATTTGGCTCACCAAATCCTGCAAATGGTTCGACTGAAAATCCGTTGAGTTTCACCTGGAGCATACCTATAAATGACTCTGATGGTGATTTATTCTCGTGGACAATTGAATGCAGCAATGGTCAAACTAACAGTGGTACTGGTGATATTAATGGGACGAAATCTCTGGTGGTTTCTGGTCTTGTGTATTTAATGACTTATAAAGTATGGGTGAATGCGACTGATCCAGTGGGTAGTGGTCAATATACTAGACATTGGTATATTTTTACAACTAAAGCAAACATTGCACCATCTCTTGGTACACCTTCTCCAACTAATGGTTCTACGAATCAACCGCTTAGTTTTACTTGGAGCATTCCTATTAGTGATCCAGATGACCTTATCAGTTGGACTATACAATGCAGTAATGGACAGTCAAGTAGTGGGAATAATGAACCTTCGGGAACAAAATCACTTCTTCTTTCTGGTTTATCATATGCTACAACATATAAAGTATGGGTGAATGCCACGGATTGTTATGATTGGGTGCGAAGATGGTTTACATTCACCACAAAAGTAAATCAACCTCTGGTTTTTGGTACACCTTCTCCGGCCAATGGTTCTAATGGTAATCCTTTGAGTCTTACTTGGAGTATTTCTATTAATGATCCTGAAGGGGACTTTTTTGATTGGACGATACAATGCAGCAATGGTCAAACTAACAGTGGTACTGGTGATATTAATGGGACGAAATCTCTGGTGGTTTCGGGTCTTGTGTATTTAATGACTTATAAAGTATGGGTGAATGCGACTGATCCAGGTGGAAGTGGATTGTACACAAGGAGTTGGTACGTATTTACGACAACATCAAACCAAGCTCCCAATAAACCAACCATTGATGGTCCAATACATGGAAAACCTAAAGTATCCTATAACTATAATTTTACTGCTGTTGACCCTTATGGAGATGATGTTTATTATTGGATTGATTGGGATGATGGTTCTCCAGCACTGGAATGGATTGGTTCTTACCCATCAGGACAAGTTGTTGTTCTTAATCATACATTTTCAAAAAAAGGGACTTATTTCATAAAATGTAAGGCAAAGGATTATTATAATTTTTCAAGTAGTTGGAGTCAACTAGAGGTTACAATACCAAGAAATAAAGCTCTCTTTGTCAAACAACCAATCTTACTTTGGTTGTTTGAACGGTTCCCAAATATGTTCCAAATAATAAAACATCTATTGATACTATAAATTGACAACAAAAAATTAACATTTCTTTTTTTCATTTTAGTAATTATTAATAAAATTATTAATATAAAATTAATCAACCAATAATTAATATATTTATTTATATGTAGAAAAATAGAATATTATTTAATTATTTTTATATTTTAATGCCCGCACCGGGATTTGAACCCGAGTCTGAGGCTCCGCAGGCCTCTAGGATATCCAAGCTACCCCATGCGGGCAAATATTATTATTAATAACTTACCATACCTTATAATTTGTTTAAGAAATCAAAAGTGAAAACATCAATTAATACATAACTATTTTGTATAATTATACAAAATTCTTTAAAAATTTAATAAATTAATTAATCATACTAAACATATATAATTTTGAAGACCAACCAAATATAATTTTTATTTAAAATTTCATTTTTTATAAGTTTAAGCTTTATTTTTTTAGTAACATTACTAAAAATATTATATGATTCATCTCCAACAATTACAGGATGAATTAATAAACTAATTTCATCTACAAAACCTTGATTTATTAAAATATTACTCAATATTTTTCCACAATCTGTAAGAATAGTTTTAATCTTATATTTTTTAAATAAAAATTCAAAGGATTTTTTCAAATCTACTTTACTTTTTCCAATAATAAAATAATCATAATTTCTTTCTTTTAAATAATTTATATATCTCTGAGAGGTTTTTTCCGATATTAACACAATAACATCTTTACAAAACTCAAATCTTCTAACTTCATGAAGTAAACCAAATAAAGAACTTTTGGAATCTATAATAACCCAATATGGTAGATTTGCATCCCTCTTTGGTTTAACAAAATCCTTTTTTTCTTCTAAAGAAACATTTCTATATAACTTAATTCCAGATTTGATCGTATTTGATCCAATAAAATGAGCATCTGGTTTATATTTACCAGCAATTTGATAATGAATCTCCATATTAACTTCAAAATTTGTTAATGACCCATCTAAACTTATAGAATTATGTACTATGATTTTTGGTAACATACAAAAAACCTATTTATTTTTTTTAAATCCACATTTATAACAAATTAACCTGTGACAAGACAATGTTCCGCCGCAATTGGGACATTTCCATTTTTGTCTTTCTTTTTTTAAGAATTTTACCATACCATTTTGTTCAATAAACTTGAAATTATCAATCATACTCATATTGTATTTGGTTCGATATCTTTTATCAATATGCTTGATTCTCTCACATGGATATTTTTTACAACAATAACAGAATTTGTAGTTATTTTCCTTTAACTCTATACAATTTTTAATTCTACAATTAATAACACTTTTGGATTTGTTTATATCACTATATCTACAACCAGGGCATTTATTTTTTTCTCTAAGATATGCCATGCAGATTCCGCAATTCATTCCACATACAGCAATTAGTTCAGATTTTGTTAGTTTTTTATCATTCATTGGAAAAGGAATGCAAAAAATGTGTTATATAGATTTACAATATTTTTAAAATATTTATTATGTTACTTTAAAGCAAGGCTACTTTTTATAGATTTATTTAATAATATCAACCATAGCTACTTTTTCAAGAATTAAATCCGCATATTTGTCTTTCATTACTGTTTTTATTTCATTTTCTTTAATACCAAATCTTATAAGAGTTTCTTCATCTCCTTTAATTACATTGTCATCTCTAACTAAAGAAAGCATATCTAAAAAATTTTTTATTATATATTTTGAAGCATTTTTTTTTACATTATTAATAAAAACAAAAACTATTTTTTCATTTTTTAGCTTTACACCAACTTTTGATATTGCTAGTTTAATCTGTCTTTCACCAGATGCATAAAGAAGTATTTCTTTTTCAAGTGAATTTGTTGTATTGGTTTTTCTTTCTATTGCTCTAACTGCATGTTCAACAGCGGATAGGATATGATTTTTACCAAAAACCAAATCTGCATCAAAGGTTTGAATTATAACATTGTTTTCCTTTGCGAAAATATTAATTTTTTCTAAAAAATCATCAACATTGTTGATTTTTCCTTTTGCACCGATTATTTCTATCATAGATTCCCTTTTTTCTTTTTTTTAATAATAAATTCTGAAAGCTCTCTTTCTTCACCTTTATCACTTTCACCTATTTGATTTTTAATACTTTTTGCTACTCCTTCACCTATTCCTTTAATTTGAGCTAGTCTTTTAACAGGCACACCACGTAGTTCATTAATTGTCTTAAATCCCTCATTAAATAGTGCTCTTGCTCTAAATCTACCTATTCCTTTTAAAGAAACAAGATTTAAAAGTTCTTTTTTACAGCCATACTCAACTCTTAAACTCAAATCATTGATTTCAGAAAGACAATTAAAATTATACATTCTTGCAAATTCTTTAGCTGCATGTAAAATCCAACCTACTGTTTCAATGATATTATAAATATCTCCAGAACCAACATCATACTTGGTAATAATATAATCCTCATAAACTTCCTCTGTCCAATCTTCAACTAAAGAAGCTGTTTTTAAATCACTTAAAAACCATTCATATTCCTCATTTGAAATATCTGGTTGTTCAATTAAAAATTCTCCTTTATGTTTTTCTGCTTTTTCTTCTACCCATGAGTCAGTTCTTCTTAAATACAAGGATCGAACATCTGGAGTTGAGCATACTGCATGAAGTAAAGATAAAATAGATATTTCATTTTTACATGATTTTTCTAGTGCATTTTTCAGAATTAATGCAGATAATGGATCAATATACAGTGATGAAGTTCTTTTACCAAATAACGTTGATATAAACTGATCTTTATTTATTATTTCAACAAAACCATTAGTAATTAAAAAATCAATAGCTTCATCAATATCATCTTTTAATGTAAAAGTATCAGATTGATGAGCGTAAAAAGTACTATCAATAAACTTGTAAACTCCTTCCATATTATCAACAAAATTAGTTGCTATCGAAGAAAGTAAATGCATTCTTAGTGCGGATTGACTACCTAGTTTTGAAAAAATAGGTTCTGTATCACCCAGAATATATTTATTAAAAATTTCTTCTTTTTGTCCTTGATTTTTTGCAATTGTTATTGCTTCACCAAATTTATCATACCTTGGTCTACCGGCTCTACCTGCCTGTTGCTTATACTCCAAAATTGGAATTGGGTGCATTCCGAAATTAGGATCATAACGCCAAAGATCTCTAATGACAACCCGCTGAGCAGGAATATTCACACCTGCTGCAAGAGTAGGAGTTGCAACAATACATTTAATTATTCTATCCTTAAAACCTTTTTCTACAATTCTACGCTGGATACTGGAAAGACCTGCATTATGAAAAGCAACACCTTTTTCTAAACAATAAAAAAGTTTTTTATCAACTGATGTTAATTCTGGTAATTCCTTTTTAAATAATTCAATCAATTCTTTCAAATCTTTTTTATCATTTTTTTTCAAGTTATTCTCTACTATTAAAGATAATTTGTTTGCAACTGAAATAGTTGATTTACGTGTATTAACAAAAACAAGTATTTGACCTTTATTTATAATAGAATTTTCGACTATTTTTTCTAAAGGTGTTTTTTCAGTGCCTTCAATAAGTACAGTTTTACCGTCATCAAATTTAATCTCATTTTTATAAAAAACTCCTTCCCTTAAAGGAACAGGTCGCCAATCAGATATAATAAGTTTGCTGTCAAGCCATATTGATAATTCCGTAGCATTTTTAATTGTAGCAGATAATGCAATTATCTGTGTTTTTGGATTTAATGCTTTAAAATGTGAGATAATAACTTCAAGAGTCGGACCACGGCTAGGATCATGTATCAAGTGAATTTCATCAATGACAAGAACTTTTATCTTGTCCATCCAATTCACTCTATGTCTTAAAAGCGAATCAGCTTTTTCAGAGGTACAAACAATGATATCAAATCTGGCAAGTCTAGGATCAGAATCATCAAGATCTCCTGTAGAAATACCTACTTTTAATCCAAGTTTTTCAAAAAGTTGAAGCTCTTCATACTTCTCGCGGGCAAGTGCTTTAAGTGGTACAACATAAAGTGCTTTACCACCTACACTTAGCAATCTATTTACTATTGCTAGATAGGCAACAAGACTTTTACCACTAGCAGTTGGAATAGAAAGAACTAGATTTTCTGCTTTAAGAGCATAAGGTAATGCCTCTGCTTGTGGTGGATAAAACTCTGAAATTTCATGCTCCTTGAGAATCTCAATTATTTTTTGATCTAATTTAAGTTCTTCTAGCTTCATCTAATTTCTAGTATGATGAAAGAGGTTATAAAACAAAAGGCTTATTCAGGTTTAGTAAAATAATAAAGTGATAATATGGGACGAAGACAAACAATGATGGAGAAATATAAGCAACAGATGAAAGCTTATAGACGAAAAAGAACTATGCAAGATAACACTCCATTTCTACCATCCTCTGGAATAGTTTATGTTATGGATTCACTTGATGCTACAAAAAAAATGAAGACAGAGGTTTTGAAAACACGTACTAAACAACATAGAGAAATTATAGATAGTTTAGCCTGCCCAGTATGTGCAAATCCTATGGAATGGGATTCAAAATGGGAAGCTTTTATTTGTCAAAAGCATGGTAAAAAAGCAATTTATGAACTTGTATCAGAAGGTTAATAATTTTAAGACACTTTAAGTACAACTTATTATATTATTGGTCGGTGACTTATTAATGGTTGAAGAAAAAATTGGAATAGTTGAGCATTTCTTCACAAACGTTAGCGTAGCTGCTATTAAAATAACAAATGGTGAACTTAAAATAGGAGATACTATCCACGTTGTTGGTGTGCATACTGATATAAAACAAAAAATTGAAAGTATGCAGATTAACAGAGTACCTGTAACATCTGTTAAAGTCGGCGATGATGTTGGTATTAAGTTAAATGATAGGGCTAGAGAGCATGATGTTGTTTATAAAATAAAAGAGGAATAGAAAATGAAAGAGTTAGCAGAAGTAAGAACATTGAAAGTTAATCGATATATAATTATTGATGACGAGCCATGTAAAATATTGAGTATTTCTACATCTAAACCTGGTAAACATGGTGAGGCAAAAGCAAGAATTGAAGCAGTTGGAATTTTTGATAACCAGAAAAGAAGTGTTGTACATCCTGTTAAACATAAAGTCGGTGTACCTATGATTGATAAAAGATCAGCTCAGATATTATCTCTTATGGGTGATAATGTTCAATTGATGGATATGGAGACCTATCAAACCTTTGAAATGACTATACCTGAAGAGCTTAAAGGTCAATTGGAACCAGGAAAAGAAATATTATATCTTGAAGCACTAGGTAGGAAAAAAATAACAAGGACATAAAAAATAATTTTTTTTGACCTATATGAATTTCCCAAAATATTTTGCAGATGCTGAATCAAATTTTGATGAAGCAAAATTTGTCATATTTGGTGTTCCTTATGACAAAACTTCTTCTTTTAGATTAGGAGCTAGTAAGGCTCCTGATGAGATGAGAAAGGCTGGTTGGAATTTTGAAACCTATAATTTAAAAACTGGTTTTGATTTAAAAGATGCTAAATTTCATGATTATGGAAATTTAGAAGTAGAAAATGCTACTCCTTCTGAGATGGTACAAAAAGTAAAAGAATTTACATCCAGGCTTTTGTCAAAAAACAAGATACCAATTGGTTTAGGTGGAGAACACTCTATAACTTCTGGAATTATCCAGGCTTTCCCACAAGATATTGCTGTTATATCACTTGATGCTCATATTGATTTCAGAGAAATTTATGAAAATGAGTCATATAATCACGCATGTGTAACAAGACGTATTGCTGATCATATTGGGATTAAAAATATAGCAGTACTTGGTCTCAGATCTGCAGAAAAAGAAGAATTTGAAGAAGCTAAAAAACAAGGACTTTTTTTTATCGATGCATTTGAAATAAAAAAAGCTGGGATAAAAAAATCATTAGATAAAACAAGAACTTATCTTAAAAACAAAAAAATATATCTTACATTGGATATCGATGTTATAGATCCTGCTTATGCTCCAGGAACTAGTACCCCTGAACCATTTGGTTTAACACCTTCAGATATTATTGAGTGTATAGAAAATTTTTCTTCAAATCTAATTGGATTTGATGTAGTAGAAGTTTGTCCCACATTTGATATGGGCCAAACTGCATTACTTGCCACTAAAATGGTTAGATATGTTATTGAGTATATTTCGAGAAATAAAAGGTAATTTAATATATAATGACTATATTCAGCATCGTCATGCAAAAAGAAAAATTAGCAATTATAGGACTAGTAATTATAGTAATTGTAGCTTTGTCAGCATTTATTGTTCTAATCTACGGTGAAGACATTTTTAGCAATTTATTTGAAAGTGAAGATCAGGTATCAGCAAAAGATGACTCAATAATTTGTTATAAAAACAAAGAAAATTTTATTAATAAAATCATTTCTAATGATAAATACATAAATATAAGTTCATTTGAAAATCAAATTAAAATAGTAACACAATCAAAAAATGGAATAGTAAGTGTTACAAATGAAAATATTTTATATAAACCTAATAAGGATTTTCTTGGTTCAGATTCCTTTGTTTATAAAATAATAGATCAAAATGGTAAAACTTCTCAGGCTACTGTTAATATTCAGGTTGAAATAGCCACAATTGAAATCGGTGATTGTACTGATGTTTATTATGTTGGTATGTTTACTAATGGTACAGTTTTTGATACAAACATTAAGGAGGTTGCAAATGCCTCAGGAATTTATAATGAATCAAATCCATATGCAATAGCTAATGTCTTTATAGATCCAAATTTTGAATTCTATCCTCCTGATGGTTATGAAGAAAATTATTCCGCGGAATATATCCGAGGTTTTTTAAATGGTTTAATAGGTATGCGCGAAGATGAAAAGAAAAATATAACTATCCAACCTGAAGATGCATATGGTATATGGAATGAATCTTTAGCAGAAGAATTTATGATGGACAGTATCCCTCTAGATAATATAATAGAAAATAATGTAACTGAAAATATAACTGATTTTTCAAGTTATTACCCTGATGTAACTGTTATTGAAGGTGAAACTTTTGATTATGGATTAAGCGCATTTGGAGAAGAAGGTATTATGGATGCAACTATAATAAGTGTTACAGACACAGATTTAACATATAGGCTATTAGTAGAAAATGGTACAACTATTAAACTACCTTTATTTAACTGGAATGTTACTTTTATTGTAGAAAATGATACTGCTTTTACTATGCATTCTGATGTAGAAGTCAATCATACTTTTACATATGGTGATTATTGGGGAGCAATACATTTTAAGGTATTAGAAGTAAATGAAACTGCAGCAAAACTTGCTGTAAATATGGAAGCACCAACAATAGAATATGTTGGACAGACACTTATTTTTGAACTTGAAGTAGTTAATATTTATAAAACATCCACTCAACTAGATAGTTGAGTTTTTATCTCTTTTTCTAATTTATCTAGGAACTCTTCTTCTTTTCCTTTTGGTATAGTAGCACCAGCAGCAATATTATGTCCTCCACCAACACCATTAAATGCTATTGCTGCTTTTTTCATTGCTTGAGATAAATTGAGACCTTTTTCAACCATCTCTTCTGTTGCTCGTGCACTAACCTTAACCTCACCTTCTCCTTTGTCAGCAAAACCAACTAAGGGTAAATCTTTACTTATTTCTTCTGAGTTAAGAAGCATATTTGCTACAATTCCGATTATTGTATCACGTATACCACTACCTGCATGGAAAAACTGCAGATATTTTCTTTTAATTATACCTTCTTCTTTTGCAAACTGTATTCCTTCAACTAGATTATGTCTATGACCAATTAGTAGATTTCTTGCTTTTTTAAACCATTTATCTCTATCACCTAAACAAACTTTTAATCCCACATCATGTTTTCCATATCTAGCAGTTGAATTCAATAATGTTGAATACTCTTTTGCATCATGAACCTCTGTCCCTTCTTTTTCTTCTATTAATATGTACACTTCACCAATAATTCTCTTTGTTATCTTATGACCAAATCCTTTTGTTAAAAGTAGTTTTGCAATATTAGATATAATAAGTCGTCTTTCATCTTTACTTAAATCAATCCATCTTCTCCAGTAATCACCATCTTGTATGTTGATACCTAATTCTTGTAAAAAATACATGCAAGCAGATTCACGGCCAGTCAAACCAGGAATTATAGGATCATTTGCATATTGTAACATCTTATAAATTGGACGGGTTTCTCTACCAAAATATCTAATATCAATCTTTGGTTTAACAAAATTATATTTTTCACCATCACTTAGAATTTCTCTATTTAATCCATAAAGTTTTTTAAATTTTCGATCTTGTAAATCTCCACATGCACCAACTATTGCAAGAGAGGATAAATCAACATTTTTTTTATCTATTTTTTTTGAAACAAGATAAGTTAAACCAGCACCACTTATTTCAAAGCTTCCGTCTAATCCAAAAAGATGAGGATTAAGATGAAATGGTAAATTTGAGTTTTCCGAACAAGCATGATGATCAGTGATTATCTTATTTATAGAATTTTCAGATGCAATACTACTTCCTAAATCTGTGAACCATATAAGTTCGTGATTTTCATTTTTTAAACGCTCTAAAATATCTTTATCAAGTTCTTTGATAAACTCAATAGAAAAATTTTTACCCATACGTTCTAATGTTTTATATGCAATAGATCCAGCTGTTATACCGTCTGCATCTATATGGGTTACAACATGTATATTTTTTGAATTTTTAATTATACTCACTATTTTTTCTATTCTTTTTAACAAAATAATACACCAGTAAATTTGATTTAGTAGACAATGATACTGCCTTTATAACTAATTTTATTAACTCTAGTTTTATGTATATAATAATACTATTAAAATGTACTATATTAAGTTGTAACATTTTTAAAAATATTTTGTATAAAATCTACAACCTGTAACTTAAAATAATAAATATTTTTAAATACGCATAGTTATATTTAGTAATGGGGGAGTCTGGATAAGAGTTATTGAGGGTACATCCCATCCCAAAATCTTTTTTTCCAGATTCCTCTAACATTAACTTATAGTTTATTTTTTGATTTTATCCAATTTTTATAAAAAAGGATATTGGCAGAATTATTTTTCTGCCATTGATTTATATTTCTTGAATCTGTCGTTTACGTCCTTTTCCAATTTTGAATGTAATTTCTCTGCTTCATTTGGGAATGATTGTGTAAGAGTTCTATATCTAACTTCTCCCATAATGAAATCACGGATTTTACCATTAGGCTCTTGCGAGTCCAGTTGAAATGGATTTTTACCTTCATCAGCTAATCTTGGATCATATCGATAAAGTGGCCAATAACCTGATTCAACAGCAAGTTTTTCTTCATTCTGTGTTTTTCCCATACCTGCTTTTATTCCATGATTTATACATGGTGCATAAGCAATTATTAATGATGGTCCAGGATAAGACTCTGCTTCTTTTAATGCCTTTAACAACTGACTTTTATTTGCACCCATTGCAACCGATGCAACATAAACATAACCATATGTCATAGCCATAACACCTAGATCTTTTTTCTTTGTTTTTTTACCTGAGGAAGCAAATTTTGCAACTGAACCAATTGGTGTAGCTTTACTAGATTGACCACCTGTATTTGAATAAACTTCTGTATCAAAAACTAGGATATTTATATCTTCACCCATAGCTAGTACATGATCAAGACCACCAAAACCTATATCATAAGCCCAACCATCCCCACCACAAGACCAAATGGATTTTTTAGTAAGCATTGTTCTGGCTTCCCAGATATCGTTTAATAATTTTTCATTATGATTGTTTTTAAGTAATTCTTTTATTTTGTCGCCCCATTGTTTTGAGTTTTCAGCATTATCCTTGTTTTCAAGCCATTTTTTAAATGTTTCTTTTACATTATCATCAATTTTGTTTTCATTAATTGCTTGTTTTATTAAATCAGCTAATTTGTTACGACGTTGAGTTGTTGCAAGAACCATACCAAAACCATACTCGGCATTATCCTCAAAAAGTGAATTAGCCCATGCTGGACCATGACCTTGATTGTTAACTGTAAATGGCACAGATGGTGCAGAGCCGCCCCAGATACTTGAGCAGCCAGTTGCATTAGCAATTATCATTCTGTCACCAAACATCTGTGTAACAAGTTTTAAATATGGAGTTTCTCCACAACCAGCACATGCGCCAGAAAATTCAAATAATGGTTTTTGGAACTGAGAACCTTTTAAACTATATTTATCAAAACCTCCTAAACGTGTTGGTATAGTTTCAGAATAACGCTGTAATGGAACCTGATTAAGCTGTGTAGCTATTGGTTTCATAACAAGTGCTTTTTCTTTAGAAGGGCAAATATCAGCACAGTTTCCACAACCAAGACAATCCTCAGGATATACTTGAATTCTGAAACTAAGTCCTTCAGCTTCTTTACCAACTGCTTTTTTAGCAGTAAAACCTTTTGGTGCTTTCTTCAATTCATCCTCTGTTAAAAGAACAGGTCTAATAGATGCATGAGGACAAACCATTGCACATTGGTTACACTGTATGCATTTATCAATCTGCCATTCCGGTACATTAATTGCAACACCACGTTTTTCATATTTTGTGGTGCTTAATGGGAAAATTCCACCGGGTTTAAAAACACTTACTGGTAGTTTATCACCTTGCTGTGCAAGCATAGGTCGCATAACTTTTTTTATAAATTCAGGTTCATCCATTTCTTTTTTTATTTCAGGTTTTAGTTCTTCCCAAGAATTTGGATAATGTATCTCATTTATGTTTTCTAATGCAGTATCGATAGATTTCCAATTCATTTCAACAATTTCTTTACCTTTACTACTATATGTTTCTTCAACTGCTTCTTTTAAATAAGTAATAGCCTCTTCAATTGGTAAAACTTTTGAGAGTTTGAAAAAAACGGTTTGCATAACCATATTTATTCGTCCACCAAGACCAACATCTTCTGCAATTTTCACAGCATCTATTGTATAGAATTTCAGTTTTTTCTCTCCAATATTTTTTTTCAAAGAATTTGGTAGTTTGTTTTCCATCTCTTTAATAGACCAAGGACAATTTAATACAAATGTTCCACCATGTTTAATACCCTCAAGTAAATCATATTTATCAACATAAGATGGATTATGACAAGCAATATAATCAGCATTAGTAATTAAATAAGTTGATTGAATTGGATTTTTTCCGAATCTAAGATGAGAAATTGTAATACCTGCTGATTTTTTGGCATCATAAGCAAAATATCCTTGTACATACATATCTGTGTTATCACCAATAATTTTTATTGCATCCTTGTTAGCGCCAACTGTTCCATCTCCTCCAAGACCCCAGAATTTACATTGAACAAGTCCTTCTGGTGTTGCATCAATTTCTTCTTTTATTGGTAATGATGTTGAAGTAACATCATCTGTTATTCCAACTGTAAAGTTGTTTTTAGGTTCATTTGATTTTAAATTATCAAAAACAGCTTTTGCCATTGAAGGAGTAAAATCTTTTGAACCAAGTCCATAGCGACCACCAATAATTAAAATATCTTTCTTTTGATGTTGATAAACAGCTGAAATATCAACATATAAAGGTTCACCGAATGAACCATTTTCTTTAGTTCTATCAAGTATAGCAATTTTTTTAACAGTTTTTGGTATAGTTGCAATAAAATGAGGAACAGAAAAAGGTCTATAGAGTCTAACTTTTACTAAACCAACTTTCTCACCTTTATTAACTAGGTGATTTACAGTTTCTTCTGCTGCTTCAGCAGCTGAGCCCATCATAATAATAATAATTTCTGCATCAGGTGCACCAAAATAATCAAATAAATGATAGCTTCTTCCTGTGAGTTTTCTTACTTTTTCCATTTCTTCTTCAACTATTTTTGGTACTTTCTGATAAAACTTATTTCCAGCTTCTGTTACTTGGAAGTAGATATCAGGATTTTGTGCACTTCCTCTAAGATGAGGATTCTCTGGATTTAAAGCTCTTTCTCTATGTTTTTTTATTGCATCCCAATCAACAATAGAAGCAATGTCATTATAGTTTATCATGTGAATTTTTTGGATTTCATGTGAACTTCTGAATCCATCAAAAAAATGTAAAAAAGGTACACTCGCTCGTAATGTGGCTAAATGAGAAACAAGTGCTAAATCCATGATCTCCTGGATTGAACCAGATGCTATCATAGCAAAACCTGTTGCACGTGTTTCCATAACATCTTGATGATCACCAAAAATAGATAATGCTTGACCTGCAAGTGCTCTTGCAGATACATGAAAAACACAAGGCATTAATTCTCCAGAAATTTTATACATATTTGGAATCATAAGTAAAAGTCCTTGAGAAGCAGTATAAGTTGCACAGAATGCACCAGTACTAAGCGCGCCATGTACCGCACCTGCAGCACCTCCTTCTGACTGCATCTCTACTACTTTTAAAATTTGACCAAAAATATTTTTCCTTCCTTCTGCAGCCCATTCATCCACCGATTCACCCATAGGTGAGGATGGTGTAATAGGATATATTGCAGATACATCAGAAAAAGCATAAGCTATGTGAGCAGCAGCAGTATTTCCATCTACTGATTTCATAAATTTATTTTTTTTCTTATCATTTGTTTTTAATTCACTTACTAAAGTAGTTGTCATATAATGCACCTCTAATTTTTTGGCAAATAACCCGAATAAAGGTACACTTGATAAATATTTGCAAAATAATTTAAAAATTTTAAAAATATATTTAAAATACTAATTTTTTCAATGTATATTATTAAAATCTTGGATTTCTCTTACATATTTTTCATCTGCTGGGGTTTTAGAAATAATATACCCTTTTCTTTTTCTAGTCCAATTTGCCCAATGAGCTAATACAAGGGGCAACACAAGAACTGATAACAAGAAAGCATAAGTTATTGTTATAGCAGTTATAACACCAAATTGTACCTGAGGTGGAATTGGAGCAAAAATTAATATTATAAAACCTAAAACGGTTGTAAAAGCTGCGATTAATAAAGCACCACCTGTTCTTGAAATTGTTTCAACCACTGCACTATTAATATTTCCTGTTTTATCAGCAATTAATCTAAATCTTTCGGTTGCATGTATTGCATAATCTATCCCACAACCTATAGTTAAACTTGTAACCATTATTGTTAAGATATTTAATGAATATCCTATGAAATACATTGTACCAAGAATCCAAATTATTGTTATAAAAACAGGTATCATAGCAACTAGTCCAAGTGTAAATCTTTTATAAACAAAAATCAAGATGATTAAGGAAAGAATAATACATAAACCTGTTGATAAAAACTGACTTTCTGTAAGGGATTTAGTGATTTTATATGTTATTGTCAGAATACCAGTTACTATTGCTTTGGTATCTCTACCATAATATGATATATCATCATTTAATTCTTGGTTTAATTTTCTTAAATCCTTATCCAGTTCTTCTGTTTTACGACCTTCTGATACAATAGTAATATATATCTGGATTATTGTTGCATTATATATTCCATTTTTTGATTTATGTATGCTGGTTTTTGATTGAATTCCATAAACCAAATCATTATAAAGATAATCATATAAACGTTTTACATCCTTGTTTGTCTTTGGAATATAAGTTTTTTCATCTAAATTAAATTCTTTAATTAGTGATTTATTATTATTTACAGCTTGTGTAATTATAGTATAAATACTACTTGTCTTTTGTGTTCCATCTGCTTTTTTTGCAATATAGTTATCATTATTGAAATTTTGATGTGTTTTAGCTATTCCTTTTAAACCATCAACTGTTGCAACATCTCCTTCAATTAGGATATATTCCATATCCTGACTAGAAAAAGGAAATTCAGAATAGATTTTTTCATATAATTGTATTGAAGGATTTTCTTTTGGTAAAAAGGAATAATAATCAAATCCTGTTTTAATTTGTGAAGCTCCGATTGCAGATGTGATGGTAATTAATATTGTAATTAAGATAATTTTTTTCTGATGCTTTAAAGCAATTTTTGCTATTTTATTCATATAGATATTTAAAGAAATTGATTTTTTCTTTTTTTTATCATATTTCTTTTTCTTCCGGTCAAGTAAATACCTAAGTGATGTGGTAAGGGTTATTGCAGTTATGAATGTATAAATAATACCCAATGCTAGAATTATTCCAAAAACTCGAAGAGGGGCAATACTTGCACTTAAAAACGATAAAAAAGCAATTACTGTTGTAATCATTGATAGAAGCATAGCTGATCCTATTTCTATGATAGATAATTTTATTGCTTCAGAAGGTGTTTTTCCTCTACCTATTTCGATTCTATAATTATGTAGCGTATGTACAGAATAATCAACACCTAAACCTAAAATTAATGGAATAATTGCTACAGCAATTATGTTGAAAGCCATACCTAGTAGTATCATTGTTCCAAATAACCATATTAATGAAACAGCTAAAGCAGTCAATGTCAAAAACATATAAGATATATTTCTAAATGAAATGATTAAAACAGCAATAATAACAATAAAAATCATTGGTATTATTATTTGATTTGCATCAGATGTTATTTCATTTATCTCTGTAGTAATTATTCCTTCTCCAGTTGATTGAATTTTAATAAAATCACTTTTTTCATCTAATTTTTCTACTTCCTGTTTTATGTATTTATTAAACCTTTGATTTTCTTCACTTTCTGTACTTAAATTAATACTAGCAATAATTAAACAACTATCTGATTTTTTATTTATTTCATAAGATGCAGGTAAAAATTCTTTAGCAGCTATTTGTAACTCATCAAATAAAAAAGATTTATAGTATAAAAGATTTTTAGAAACACCATTATCTGGTGCAATATCAAGGTTTATCCATGATTGTTCAATATCTTTTAAAGTTAATTGATCAGGTACTGAAATATAATCCTCTGTCATTTCAAATAGCTTATCAAAATCTTCCCAAGAAATATTTGCATATTTTTTAAACATTTTTTCTACAATTTTACCTAGAATTGGTCTTCCAATTATTTTCTCGATTTTTTTAAATAAAAAACTTGTATTTATTGATATTCTCAACCAAGGTAATTTAAAAAATGGCGCCTGATAATATCTTGTCCCTAACTTAAAATTTGTAAGTTTAGCTGGCAATTCAATTCCGCTATATTGTGGTGCTATACCATAACCACCTAATTCTCCTCTTGATATTTTTATATCTATTATGTCCTTGTTAAAATTAAAATTAACTTCTGCAGATTTTAAAGGTAAAGGTAAATATATTGTTTGATCAGGTGGTCTTATCCATAAATAAGCTTCTTTTTTATATGTATTAAAAAGTTGGCGCTCTTTAATATGTCTAATAAATGCTTTTAGATTATTAATTGGTCCTTTACCTATTTCCCAAAGCACATTTTTTGGCTCCAAATGAGCCGTGATTCTATATGACACATTAAGTCTTTCATCTGGTTTGATTAAATTTTCAAAATCAATGTACCATTCTACAACATTTACTCCAGGTATAGGTGATTTAAGTTTTGATTCAAATGATGATAACTCATAAACTTCTATTGAAAATTTTACTGTTTCCTCAGTAAAGTCTATATAACAATTTTTAACATCTATATCATTAATTGATTTTCCTTTTGATATTCTCGGATATTTATTATAATCTATTTTTTCATTTGGGTCATCCTTTGCTAAAATCTCTATATTGTTTGTACCTTGTGTTTCAAGTAAGTCTTTAATTGCAATATTTATTTGTTCATCTGTACAGTTTTCAAATGGTTGCCCAAATTCAAGTATACACAGTTGATTTATAAGTGTTGAAATGCCAAAAACATTTACAACATTATCTAAGTTTTTTATTTCTTTTTGTACATAATTTTGTTCTCTTAATGCTTGAGGTGTAAGAACACTATCTGCTTTTTGTTTTTCTACAAATAAAAACATTATTTGGTAGTTCTGACTGAAATAATCGCCTATTCTTAAGGTTGCTTTTGTCGTTTCATCATCTGGTGCAAAATCTCTGAAGTCTGTTTTTATCTGTAAGGATGGTATTATTATAGCAAATCCTACAGTTATAAAAAGTATAATAATTATAACTAATAAAGGATGTTTTTCAATTATATTGCTAAATTGATTCAATATACTTTTTATCTCTTTTAACAATCGCATAGCTGATACAATCTCTTATTAAATTATTTATATAACATTATCTATATTTTAAGTTATATAGTATATATTATATAGCTTTCGTTATTTTTTATTTTTAATGTTATTTTATTCCTTCTAATATACATTTTAAAGTTTTCACAATGATTAAATACAGTTTTACATTTACCCCCGAGGAGGAGAAATCAATATGGATATTATATCATTTATTGTAGCATTAAGTGGATTAGTAGCATTAATATTTGCTGGTTATCTTGTTTTTAAAATCCGACAACAGAGTTCAGGTAATCAAAAAATGCAAGAAATTAGTAACTCAATAAGAGAAGGAGCTATTGCATTTTTAAATAGTGAAAATAAGGTACTTATTATTTTTATAATAGTCATTGCAGTTATTCTTTATGGATCATCTTTTATCCCAGATAGTAAAATGCATTGGGGGACATCTATTGCTTTTATCATAGGTGCGATTCTTTCTATACTTTCAGGTAATATTGGTATGCGTATTGCAACTCTTGCAAATGCTAAAACAGCTGAAGGTGCAAAAGATAGTGTCAATAAAGGTTTGTCTATAGCATTTTCAAGTGGAGCTGTAATGGGAATCTGTGTTGTTGGTCTTGGTGTTCTTGGAGTATTAGGAATGTATACAATTTTTACAAGTATTTTTGAATTCGATGCATATACTACTGCAAATATCTTGTTTGGTTTTGGTTTCGGTGCATCTTCAGTAGCATTGTTTGCAAGAGTAGGTGGTGGGATATATACAAAATCTGCAGATGTTGGAGCTGATCTTGTTGGAAAGGTTGAGTCGGATATACCTGAAGATGATCCAAGAAATCCTGCGGTTATTGCTGATTTAGTTGGAGATAATGTTGGTGATGTGGCTGGGATGGGGGCTGATTTATACGAGTCATATGTAGAATCAATAATTGCTTCAATGGCTTTAGGTGCTATTGCAGGTGGATTTGCATTAACAACATATGGCAAAAATGCTATTATGCTTCCTTTGTTGATTTCTGCTATAGGTATTTTTTCATCGATTATTGGAATGTTTTTTGTTAGAACCGGTAAAAAAGCAAATGTTTACTCAGCATTAAGAAATGGACTTTTTGCTAGTACAATATTAGTTGCTATTTTAGGTGGTATAGCTACATGGTTTACTCTTGATGAACATAAGATGGAACCTTATTTTGCTATGTTAGCTGGTTTAGTTGCAGGCATAATTATTGGATTAAGTACAGAGTATTTTACATCCGAGAAACAAAAACCAGCACAAGTAGTTGCAAATGCATCAAAAACAGGACCTGCAACAGTTATAATACAAGGGATTGTTACTGGTATGACAAGCACTATTATTCCTATCATATCCGTTGTTGCAGCTATGCTTATTGCTTATTTTTTTGCAGATTTTTATGGCGTAGCTATTTCTGCAGTTGGAATGTTAAGTGTTCTTGGTATATCTTTAGCAACAGATTGTTATGGACCAGTTGCTGATAACTCAGCAGGTATTGCTGAGATGGCTGGCATGGGTAAGGAAGTTAGAGAAAGAGCTGAATCTCTTGATGCAGTAGGTAATACTACAGCAGCTATGGGAAAGGGTTTTGCAATTGGCTCTGCAGCAATTACTGCTCTTGCATTAATTGCCACCTTTATGGAATCACTTAAAATTTACCCAGAGATTAATCAACAACTTGCTGTGCTACTTTCCATTACTAATCCTAATTTGGTAGCAGGAGTTTTTATTGGAGCGATGCTTCCATTTGTATTTATTGCATTGACAATGGGTGCAGTTGGAAGAGCAGCCTATAGTATGGTAGAAGAGGTTCGTTATCAGTTTAAAGAGTTAAAATTACTTATTGATCCAAACAGTAAACCAGATTACAAACGATGTGTAAAAATAAGTACAAATAGAGCATTAAAAGAGATGATTTTACCTAGCTTAATGGCCGTAGTTGTTCCGATTATCGTTGGTATAGCTCTTGGCCCTGCTGGACTTGCGGGATTACTACTTGGTTCTATTTCTACTGGATTTTTGCTTGCAGTTTTTCTTGCAAATTCAGGTGGTGCATGGGACAATGCAAAAAAATATATAGAATCTGGTAACTTTGGTGGTAAAGGCTCCCCAGCTCATAAAGCTGCTGTTATTGGTGATACTGTAGGTGACCCCTGTAAAGATACTTCTGGTCCTTCTTTAAATATTTTAATAAAATTAATGTCTGTTGTTTCTCTAGTTTTTCTACCACTCTTTATTATTTTTCAATAGTAATAAAAAGATTCAAAAAGCATATAAGGAGAAAATATATTCCAGAACGACAATATTTAGAGTAGAATAGTGATATTATGTATTATAAAGTTAGAGTGGAAGATACTATTAGAATACCCCCCAATAAGTTTAGTGAGAATCTGGATGAGGTTGTTACTAATATTGTTCAAAAGACATTTGAAGGAACAATGAGAAAAAATCATGGTGTAATTGTTGTTACTGATAATGTTGAACCTTTGGGTCCAGGTATTGTTATACATGGAGATGGTGCAATGTATCAAAAAGTAACCTTTGATGCGTTGACTTTTAAACCAGAATTACAAGAAGTAATTGATGCAGTTGTTTGTGAGATTGTGGAGTTTGGTGCCTTTTGTCATATTGGTCCCCTTGATGCTCTTGTACATATGAGCCAGATTATGAATGATTATGTTGAAGTAGATGCAGAAAATGAGTTGATAACTGGTAAAGAAAAAAAATTGACTTTAAAAACCGGAGATGTAGTTAGAGCAAGAGTAGTTGCTGTTAGTCTTAATGAGCTTTCTCCAAGAGAAAGTAAAATTGGTTTAACTATGAGACAACCTGCGTTGGGCTCCCATGAGTGGATTTACGCTTCAGAAGAAGATACAAAAGTTGATAAAAAAGAAAAGAAAAAAGAAAAGAAAAAAGGAAGGAAGAAGGGTAAGAAATGAAGAATATCAAAGCATGTAAGATCTGTCATGTTTTAACAGAAAGCGATGTTTGCCCAAATTGTTCTCTTCCCACATCTAAAAGATGGCGAGGTTATGTTATTATTCTTGATCCAACTACTTCTATGGTTGCTAAAAAAATGAATATTACCAAACCAGGTAAGTATGCTTTGAAGGTTATGTAAAAATAATTATGCGCGTTTTACCAAATAATTTAAGGAAATTTCTAAAGGAACCAATGGGTGAACTTGTAGACGAAAAAAAACTTTTGTATTTGTTAAAAAATGAAAGATTTATTGTTTCTATTGGAGATTTAGTTACTTATACAATTTTGAAAAATCATATTGAACCTGTTTTTTGTGTTGTTGATTATAAAACACGTAGAGGCATATGCTCCCAAGAAATTGTTGAATTTATAAAATCATTTGGTAAAAAAAGTATTTATGTTAAAAATCTACCTGGGACTATTTCTGATGATCTTTGGAGAATTATTGAGCTTGCCTTTAAAAATTTAGAGCAAACTTCTCTAAGAATTGAAGTAGATGGTGAAGATGATTTAGCTTCTCTTGCTGTTATTTATTTAGCACCTAAAGACGTAACTATAATATATGGATTGCCAGAT
>SMTZ1_10001364_pt1 | contig 24340 bp, 26 predicted proteins | sample DeeMarSWOR136_30_FD_25667 | JGI IMG/M metagenome (IMG submission 25667) | reverse complement strand
GAAGATGTTATTCGAGAAATGGCAAAAAATTTCATTTTAAGAAATTTTCCTAATCTTGAAGATGATTTTAAAGTGAAATTCAAAATTGAAAGTATGGAGAGTATACATCCCTATAACGTAGCAGCTGAATTAAAAACAAATATCGGCGAATTAAAAAAAAATCTAAAATTATAAAATTGATTTAATTGTTATGCCGAGTTCTTCCTCTTTCTTTAGAAAATCTTTATGATTTATTGTTATTTCTTTTAAAATTTAACAGAATGAGAGCATTACATCAAGAGCAGAGATCGGATGTTCTTAATTAATATTTAAACTCATTTGCATGAGCAAAATATCTCTAATTTGGGCATAAAATTATTTCTCTTTATAAAATGAAAAATATAACTAATTAGAGTTTTTTCTTCTTTGCAGAAAATCTTTATATACAATCAGATAATTTTTTACACTCAATATTTTAGGATTTCTTTGAAAGCTACTTGGAATAGGAGCATTACAACGTGAACAAAGATTAGAACTTCTTAACCAGTCTCTAAATTCGTCTGCATGGGCCGGATATCTGCATTTTGGACAAAGGATAATACCTCTTCCATTATCCTGGGGAAGTTTAGGTAATTGAAAACAAAAAATACATTTGAAATCATCGGATGAAAGAATTGCAGCTTTTGGTTTATACATACTGATGTTCTTAATTTTTACAGATCTAGGTTTAGTTTTTGACGTGTTAATAGTACGAGTACTAACTTTTGATGAAACACGTGTGGTTTGACTTCTTGCAGTTGGAGTTGTTCGATAGATTCGTGATGTAGAAGTACGACTGGTTGTTCTAGTTTGGCTTGAAGGCCTTGCTAATTGAGGATTTGTTAAATTTTCTATTCTACTAGAACGTCTGCTAACATAATCTCGTGTTAAATTTGGCAATGTTTGACTTCTCCCCGCAATACTGTACACATTTATTATAAAAGTGATAATCAATAAAATAAATAGAATTAAATCAAAATAGATAAAAACCCAAAATATAATGATTGTTAATATTATAATAAAAGAGATAAAAAAAGCAACTATTCGTGCTTTTATTGATTTGGTACCAAAATAAATCACATTATATTTATTAAAACATTGAAATAGTTTGATTAAACCATAAAAAATATAAGGCAATCCAAATAAAATACCCCACCAACTAATATAGATTGTTTCTTCTGTAGTAAATAATCCTGAAAGACTTCCCCACATTATATAAAATATACCAAAAAATAATGGTAATACAACGAAGAAAAAAGTATTATGAGGAGAATTAAATTCACGATATCTCTTAGTATTTTTTATGATTTTAATTGTAAACATCAACCAAAAACCAACTAAAATCCATGAAAAAAAAATATAAAAAGAAAGGCTGATGACTACCCCATGTATTAATCCAATAAAAAGGCTTGTAAGGATTATTATGGAGTTGTATCTTTTAACCACCTATATCACCTAATCATTCTTCATCATATTCCAAATAAGCAGGTTTTCCTTCTATTATTGGGTTCATAAATTCTAAAATTTCTGGAAGCATCCGAATATCTAATGATCCTTTAATTCCATAAACTAATGGAAACCAAGTTTTAGTTTTAAGATCTGCTCTGTATATCTCAAAACCTGCTGAAGTTCCATCAATAAGATATGGATCAACAACAAGTGCGACTGCTTTATCCCAAAGTTTTTGGTATCGTGCTTGAGTGCCTATATCCTCCCCACTCATCCAGCACCCATAAGAAGGATGTGAATGATACCATCCACAAATGAATAACTTTTGCTTTTTAATATCTTGGAAAGCTCTGGCATAATTTTTATAATCTTTAATTTCAGCATATACTGCTGTTCCATGCCCCATCGGATATGCATCTTCAACATAGAGTAAATTTTTACTCTTGTCAAAATTTCCGGCAAGAAGTCCTATTACTTCAACCCATTTTTCTTTTGGAATCTTTTTATTAGCATATTTAAGAGCATGGCTAGCCAATTTAAGGATCGCTTTTACAGAAATATATAATTCCTTCTCTATACTTTCTTCGACTTGTATTTCAATTTCCTTTTTTTTTACCGCTTCAATTTCAGGTTTTTTTGAATGTTCTATTGATTTTATATTAGGAGCTTTGTTTGTTAACATTAAAGATATTTCTTCTGTTAATTCACTTTCTTCTAATTTTAATTCTTCATAAATCTCATCTAATAAATCTTCCTTTAGTTTTTCTTTTATCTTCTTTTTAATTGTTTCTTTGATTGAATTAGTTATTGAATGATCATTCTCCATTAATATTATCACCATTTTTTATTAGCATATTTCTTAACAAGATTTTTTACTTTCTTTTCATAAAATTTGGGCTTTTTCATCATTTCTAAGGCTGCTTTTTTATTGAAAACATCTGTAGGATTTATATATTTTCCTCTAGTATTTAACATTGCTATAATTGCTTGGATTACAGTAACTGCAGTTTTCGAAGGGCTCCATCCCCCCTTTTTACCGACTAAGCTTGGATCAACCATTGCTAAACAGATATTCCGTTGACCTTTATATTCAGTGGGTTTTGGCCAAAAATTAGGGTGCCATATGGGGGTATGCATTCTTACAAATGGTGGTTGTTTTGGATATTGATTTGGAAATCTCATTTCTAACTTAAAGAGCCCTCCTGAAAAAGCTGTTCCTTTAGGGCCTTTTATAGTAATAGCAAGATGATCAATGCTTTTTCTCTTTGGATTAAAGGGTTTTAACTGAACAATTTTACCTTCCTTTAATAATTTCTTTAAACCAGCAAAATCTTGAGAAATACGACTACTTCTTATACTCATATCTTAAACCTTTTTTTCTATTTTATTTAATAAATTTTGTACTTTTATTTTTGTTTTTTCCTAAATCTTTAAATAATTTTAATAGTGGCAAAAATTTCTCCACCTTTAAAGCCAGCTACTGTTATTAATTCAAAATTTCTTATTTTATTTTCAATGGTTGTTTTATCTAAATCAACCATCTGAATATCATTAAAATCTAATAATGTAATCACTGGCTCGAAATCAGGATCTAATTCATATCCATTCTTTTCTAAGATTCTGATAATATTTGAGCAAGGTGATCGAGCTCTTAATTTAATTGAAACTCGACGTACTTGTTTTCCACACTGGGAACATTCAGGATTTCTTTTTTTTTCAATATGATAAAATTTCATAGTTATGGCATTAAAAATAACATATGTTTTAATTGGTTCCCCTAATCCTTTGTGACCCTTTTTCCAATGAAGTATCTTAATAGCTTCATGCGATTGAAGAGCTGAAATAACCGCATTAATAGTAATTATTCCAGGATCGTGTCTATCAATTATCTTTACAATATCTCCTTTTGTATATTCTGGAGGGAAATTATGCTTATTTACTAGCTCATTTGCTACTTTTTGAATAAAACTTATGTCATTAATATCTTTTGGATTGGGATCTCTATCATATTTTTCTCTAAATGCCATATCTCCTTTAAAAACACAATGAATTCTTTTACGAGGGACTCCTACTACAGTGCATGCTGCCATCTCATCTCCTTCCTTAACAGGAAGAGGGTTACATTCATAGCATGCATTTTTATATGGAAAAATTGTGTAAATATGACCATGATATCCAGATACTCCTCCATCTACTAGTGGCTTTCTAAACCTAATACATTGAGCATTTAAGTTTAAACGTGCGTTCATAGAATCAAGACCACCAATAACAACATCCGCTTTTTGGTATATTAACGGATTCAATCTTTCTAAGGAAGTATGATATCCTTTAACAGTTATATTTGGATTAACTTCTTTTAATTTCATGGCCGCGAAAATTGCTTTTGGTTCACCCTCCTTTGCACCTGCAAATAAAATCTGGCGATTTAGATTTGAATGCTCAATAGTGTCTAAATCTACTAAATCTAAATGGCCAACTCCCAACATAGCTAAATTCTTGGCAATTTCACAACCTAACCCACCTACTCCTGCAATTAGAATTCTCGAATTTTTTACTAATTTTTGAGACCATCCTTCAAGTCTAAATTGTCTATCATATAGTTCTCTTTCTTTAGGGCTCAATACCTTGCTAAAAAATTCTGAATCTTTTTCCATTATAATCACCATAAATATTTAATAAAAAAAATAAAAAATAGAGGGGCATAATGCCCTTATTATATAGATTATTCAAAAAGTTATATAGTTTACCCAGCTGTACTCGCGGGGATTAGAAGAATGTCATCTCCATTAGATACATTATAATCATTAAGAGGAGAGTTTTCATCCATAGTCACTCCTCCAGATGATAAGTGAAAGTCATCTGGATTTAAACCAAATAGATTTCCAAGAGTGTTTTTAACATCTCTAACTCTATTTCCGTCATTTACTGTTAATTTTTCCTTCTTTTCGCCGGGACCAATTGTTGACATGAAGTATAAAGTTAACTTCTTTCCTGCTGAAGGTGTTTTACTTTTAGCAGCAGGAGTTTTAGAATTTATTGATTCTTCCTCAAACTCATCAAATTCTTCATCAAAACTCATTCCTATCACTCCTTTTTTGTATTTTATTTTTATTTTTTATTATTAATTAAATGACGTTAAAATGATATTATAAAACCCTTTGGAATAATTGTGAAGTTTTTTAAATTTTATTTTGAGTAAAAAGGATTAGTATAGAAATTATACTATAAATTGAATGAATGCCTATTGATATATATTGAATATAAAATATTATATGAGAGAAAACACATAATTATAAAGACTAGAAACCTCAACTTACCTCAACTTAATAAAACAAAAAACTTATGAATTCTACAGAGGACTTAGTATCTATTGTTCTTGAATTAGTAAAGGAATATTTAGCAAAAAAAACCTTCTCCTCAATAAAAAACATAATAGAGTTTGTCAATAATAGATTGAGGTTCAATCCTAATATAAATAGAAATAAAATTGAATTGATCATAAAATCGCTCATAAAAAGAAGGGTAATAATACCAGGAACAAAATTAATGAAAAATAACATTGTAGAGCATCCTATAAGGAATGAGATCTTCAACTATATTAAAAAACACCCCTCTAATATCAATGAAATAATGAAGGTTCTGGGTATTGGAAGTAATCAAGCTTTATGGCATTTATCATGCTTAGAAAAATTTCGATTTATCCGGTCAAGACAAATTAATAATCATAGAATGTTCTTCAAATTTGATTCAAATCCAAAACTTGACCCCCTTTACTATTATTTTAAGAAAGAAATCATTCAAAAAATCATTAATTTTATGAAAAAGGAAGATAAAGCATTTAACATTACTGATATTGCAACAAGTTTAAAGAAAAATCATAGTACTATTAAAAAATATCTAAATATACTTAATACTCTGGAAATAATAAAAATTGAGAAAGAAAAAAATAGAAATATGTTCAAATTAGATTTAAAAAATTATTCTAAAGCTAAAAAATCAATTCAAGGCATATGAAATTGAATACTCCAAATTTATTCCAATCCCATTTAAATTTAAACTTAGATATTTTAAATTTAGAAAATAATTTATTTAAAAAATTATGAAAAAAAATTATCGAATATTCACAGTTATTGCTCTTTACGTGGCTTGCTTTATTATTTACATTCTTTTTTTCATTTTAGGTATAGATAATATTCCTCTATTTCTATTTCTAACTATCGGTAGTGTAGCTATATTATCTACTAGTACAATTTATACAGTTGTACAATCTAAAGAAAGCCAGGATTATCGAATCAGAGATAAAAAATTAATAAAAAAGCCAAAATCTATGAAACAAAAGATTGATAATACTATCGAAGATTATCTTAACGCTATGCCTTCATTAGAAGAATATATTAATTCAGATGATTCTTATGAAGAGATGCCCGTAATTAATAAATATATCTTTTCGATATTTAGTCAAGAAGAATTAGAAAAAATAAATCTATTAGCTTTATCTAAAATGGATAAGATTTTATTTATCAGGGAAATGCTTTATTATGATGCAGATGAGAGACGTAACTTAATCGATAATATGTTAAGAAGTAAAGATAAAACTGATAAAGAGATACTTTATACACCACCTAAAAGCACTATTGGAATGGAAGACCAGATCCGTGTTTATGTAAGATCACTTATCGAGCCTGGGGAAAAAACCAAGATCATTATTATTGATAATATGGATTTAATAAGCGAAATTAAAAACCGGATTGGAGTATTGTTTGATTATGATATGCATAATTTTCTTTTATCATCTGGAGGGATAATATTAAATGAAAACTTACTTATCAAAGATTATGATATCGATGATGACGATGAAATTGCTTTAATTCCTTCTAGAAAAGATAAAAATTAAAGAAAGCGGATTTTTAGTTAAGAATATTATAATTTTTTAAATGATTAACCCTGCTGTACTTGCAGGGATTAAAAGTATATCATCTCCATCTTCTACATTATATTCGCTTAATGCATTAGTTTCATCCATGGTAATTCCACCAGCTGATAGATGAAAATCACTTGGATCTAAACCAAATAAATTTGCTGCAGTTTCTTTAATATCTCCAACTAAGTTTCCCGTATCTATAAGCAATTTTTGCTTTTTTTCACCTGGTCCGATAGTGGATAAAAAAAATACGGAAATCTTTTTCCCTCCAGGTGCAACCCTAGCTGCAGGGGTTTTAGATTGCATTTCTTGTTCTGGCGTTTTTTCCATTGGTTCTTCTATATCTTCCAAATCCTCTAAATCTTCTTCTAAATCTTCATCTAAATCCTCATCAAAATCTTCCTCAAAACCCATAATTCATTCACATTGCAAAATTTGAGTTATTAGTAATAATAAAATAATAGAATTAATATTATATAAATAAATATATCAATACTTTTTTATATCTCTTTTATAGGACTTAGATAAGTTTCATGAAATGTTGAAAATTCTAAATTAATATTAAATTGCCATTAAAATGAGTGATGAAACCCCCCCAAAATATGAAATTCATGAGAAAACACCAAATAAAGACTTAGAAAATATTCCAGATAAAAAACTTCTCAAAAAATTAAGAGTAGAACGAGAAAAATTGAGGAGGGAGAAGATTGAATGGGAAAAAGTAGTCAATACTATAGAAGGATATCATGAAACTATAGAGGATCTTGAAAAGAAAAGAAAAAATCGCGAAAATGAGATTAAAAATCTTTTAAACCAACGTGAACGTTTACAAAATGAATTAAAAAACATAAAATATGAATTGGAGCAACGGCAAAATGAGATAATTGCTCAAGATCGACAATTTAAAGAAAAAATTAGAAGAAAAAATGAAGAACTAGACTCTAAAAATGCTCAAATAGAAAGATTTCAAGAAAGGTTAGATAAATTAAGAGAAAATATTGAAAATGAAAAGAAATTGTTAGAAAAAGAAAAAACAAAAACAGAAGATCACTTAAAAAGTATCAAGACAAAAATTCCTGGTATGGAGAGGAGAGAAAGTGCACTCGTGAGAACTATTAATGATTTAGAAGATAAATTAATGGGGCTAAGAAATGAGATCAGAAACTTAACAAAGGAAAGAGATAACTTAAAAAGAGAAATAGATGACCTAAGAAAAGATATTTCTGCTGAGAAGTATAGAATTAAAGATGAAAAAAGAAAGTTAAAAGATTTAAAAGAAAAAATCCGTTATGAAAAAGATAATCTAGATCTAAAAGCTCGTGATATTAAAAAGAAGAAAGCTGACTTGGTAAAATACAAAAACCAAGTGGACAATGATGTAAATGATCTAGAAAAAAGAAAAAGACAACATGAATCATACTTAAATGGATTGAATAAGAAAATACCCCAAATGGAAAACAAGGCTCATTCTCTCGAAAAAAAAAATAGGAATCTTGAGGATCAACTGAACCGGTTAAATAATGAACTAAAGAGATTAGAAAATGACAAAAATAGAATTGAGAATGAAATTAGAACTAATGAAAATGCGATATATAAAGAAAAATCTTTCATTGAACGAGAAAAAAGCATTATTAAGCGAGAAAGAGCTAAATTAGAAAAAGATAAACAAAGATTGAAGAAAGAAAGAAGTGATTTCGCTAAAGAAATAAAAAAAGTACAATCAATTCCTAAAACTAAAATTAAATCTAAAACTCCTTCTAAATATTAACTAGAGTTTGTGAGACTGGTGGAAATTCAAAAAGGAATTGAGGGAGATTATATAGAAACAAAAGACGATAATCTATTTTTTGATGTAAAGGGGTTTTTACATCCTTCTGATCGTAAAATTTGTTTTTTACGATTTTTTCCTGATCGTAATGGAGATCGTGAAAGAAATGGTATTAAATACAAAAAAATTTATAATTTAAATGATCGGTATTCTTTTTTGAAAGAACATTATCCTAAATATCTTTTCTTTTCCAAGCAATACGATTTAGAACTTCAAGGAGTTCTGAATAATGATATTAATAAAATTTATACCCCGAGAGAATATTTCAACAAATTAAAGAAAAGGAATAATCTAAAAAATTTAGAAAATTATTCTTTAGAATTCTGTGAATTAATGATTCAGGAAGGTGATATACCAGAGAATTCAATTGGTATAACAGGATCACCAATGATAGGATTAGACAATGAAAAATCTGACATAGATATAATAATTTATGGAACAGAGACAAGTCTCACTTTTCAGAGGAGATTAAACGATATTTTGAATAATACACGGAACTGTAGAAGGTACAACCTAGAAGAATTTAAATCACATTACACTTGGAGATTTGGTGGATCAAATATATCCTTTGAGAATTTTATGAAGAGTGAATCTAGAAAGCTCCATCAAGGAAAATTTCATGGAATTGATTTTTTTATTAGATATATTAAGAGTCCTAAAGATTGGAAGGGAAGCTATTATGATTATCAATACAAAAACTTAGGAAATATAAGACTTATAGCAACCATTTTAAATTCGAAAAATTCTATATTTACTCCCTGTTCCTATAGAATAAATACTAAAAATATTCTTGATACTAGTCTTAATTCGAATGATATTAACATAAGTGACATATGTGAAATAAATTCATTCAGAGGTCGTTTTTGTGAACATGCTAAAGAAGGTGAAAAAGTACTAGTTGAAGGAAAATTAGAAAAAGTAAAGTATAAAAACAAATTGGAATATTTTAGGATTTTATTAACTGATCCTAATCAAGATAGAATGATCATTATTTAATCATAAATAAAAGAAGCTTAATTAAATTGGGATTAAAATATTACTAAAACCTTTATATTTAAAAAAGATTTAATGATTAGATTTAGAAAAAAATGAATTCTTTCAATGCTGATTTACATATTCATGGTCCTCACTCCATAGGGGTTTCAAGTTCCTTAAATTTAGATACGATGATAGATACTTGTAGAAAAAAAGATCTAAATATTTTAGGTACAGGTGATATATTACAGCCAAATTGGTTGAAGTATTTAGAAAATAACTTAGATAAAGATAAAGATGGAGCCTATTATTATAAAGAAATTTACTTTATACTTCAAACAGAAATAGAAGACCAAGAGAGTATACATGAAGTTATCTTTTTTGAAGACTTTGAAATGGTAAAAAATATCCAAAAAAAATTAGAACCTTATTCAAGTAATATTTTAGGAGAATGGGGAGGGAGACCTAGAGTTAATCTATCCCCTGCCGAATTAACTGATATCATTACGGACGAGGGTGCTTTAATTGGTCCCGCCCATGTTTTTACACCTTTTAAAGCTATCTTTCGGCAGAATAAATATAAAACACTTAATGAATGTTATGCTGATGCTACAAAAAAAATTAAATTTATTGAACTAGGACTTTCTGCTAATACTGATCTTGCTGATAGATTAGAATGTTTAAAAGATATCACATTTCTAAGCAATAGTGACGCACATTCACAAGATCCGCGTTCTTTAGGTCGTGAATTTAACAGATTTTATATTGATAATCCCTCTTTTAGTGAAATTTCACAGGCAATAGAGAGAAAAAATGGGAGGAAAATAACACTAAATGTTGGATTAAATCCTAAACTTGGGAAATATTATGTTATGTTTTGTAATAAGTGTAGGAGAAGGATTTTATTCAAAAAAGTGAAAAAACAATTAAACTCTTTCTTTAATCAATATTCAATAACAGATAAGTTTGTTATATATTATGCTAATGATCCTATATCTTCAAGATTAGATTATTTAGAACAAGTTTCTAAAAATAAGATGACTTGTCAGGCATGTAAAGAACAATTAAATAAAAATTTCAAAGTTAAACTAGGAGTAAGCGAAAGAATAGAAAAGATTTCTACATATATAAAACCTAAGCACCCAGATCATAGACCTCCATATATTAATGCTATACCTTTAATAGACATTATTCGTTCAATTAAAGGAATTAAAAGTATAACAAGTAAAACAGTCCTAAACTATTATGAACAAACATTAAAAGAACTGGGAAAAGAATTTGAAATTTTATTAGATATACCAATTAATAAGATTGAAGAATATGATCAAATCTTAGCTTCAGTTATAAATGCTCTCAGGAATAACAATATTGAGTATACTCCTGGAGGAGGAGGTACATATGGTCATATTAATCTTGGTGTATAAAAGTATAGTTGGTTCAAATTAGTTAATAATTCCTATTGATAAGAATAATTTAGAATATACAATAGAAATATTTATATCCTTAAACACTAAATTCTAAATCTAACTTTAAGAGATCACCACATTTAGAACATGTAAGCCAATCGAAACATTTTAAGGATACTATTATAAGGTCGATTTCTTTTCTAAGAAATTGATTTCTGAACTTCTTCTTATAACTACAAGATTCACAGCTAATAATAGCTCGAACTTTAATGAGTTCGCTATTCTCCATACTGTTTACAGATTCTTTGCCACTTTTTTGAGTATTATCAATTTCCATATTTTTAACCCTTAAACCATGATATTCATGAAAATTAAGACTTATAAATATTTACAAATTTGATTAATCATTTAATTCAGATGAAAAAGAAGACGTAAAAGAAAAGAATTCATAGATTTTATTATCATCATATAACTTTGTTCATTTAAGAGAAGAATCTTCTAATTAATTATTTTTAATTCTATATAAGATATATAGAACAGAGATAAAAATTTCAGATTAAGGAAGCTAAACTTCTTCTTTATGAGAAAATAAAATAGAATAAGGAAATTGCTCCGATTGTTTATTGAATAGAAAAAAAATAAAAAAAAAATTAAATATTAAATGTTAGATACCCGAAAACAATGAAAATAACGAAAAAGGCTGCTAAATTTATAAATGTGAAAATAAAGTATGCATGAACAACATCTTTACTCACAAACATCAAATGGGTTAGATACCAGGCCATTAAACCCCCTATACTCCATAAAATAATATCTGTACTAATGTTTATCATACTATCGAATACTAATTTAACACCTACAGCATATAGAAGTGTATTTTCAATAATTTCCCATAATATTGATGCGATTAGAGTAATTATCCAAGTTATGCGAATATTTTTTGGAGAAGGCGTTTCTAAGCCAGGTGGTTCCCCTGGCTCATCTATGATGTTTTTGATGATAAAATATAGGATAAAAATAAACATGTACATTCCTAATCCCGCTAAAAAGTGTCCTAAACTCCAGAAATCAAATGTTGCTGTTGAAAGATCTGTTGGATCTACAGCAATTAAAGTCCAATCCAAAAGAATTGAAATAAGAACAGCTATTATTAATAAAATTATGAATACTAATAGTGTTAGTAAAATTTCCCATTTTGCTTTCATTTTCATTCGAATCGTATTTGATTTACTTTAAAATTGAATTTCTTTTGTAATTAAATTTGTTATTGTATGTTAATATTACAATGGTATTTAAAATCATATACTTTTAGCTATAAAAGCAATCGATTAAATTTTATCTGGATATTATCTTCATATTACTTTCATATATTATTCCGATATCTTTCTCATATTATAACATACTCATTTTATTTGATGATAATTAATGAGCGATGACATATTTGATTTAGCAGAACTTGCAAAATCTAGAACATCAGTAAGAGAAAGATTTAATGAAATTTCACATTATAATCGAAATCCTAATTCAAATCCAAATTGTGATGATGATAAATATCTAGCAGATTTATTAAAAGTCCTTAAGATCAAATCATTTGTAGTTGGAGTGGGGGGTGCTGGAAATAATACTGTTTCACGATTAGAAGAGATGGGAATTTCTAACGCAGAAACTATGAATATAAATACAGATGCACATGATTTATTTTATTCGAACTCTAAACATAAAATATTAATAGGTAAGGATCGATGTCGAGGTCTAGGGTCAGGCAATGATCCTGAAGTCGGAGCTGAAGCTGCCGAAGAAGATCGCAACAGATTGCATGAAGTTCTTAATGCAGATATCGTTTTCTTAACATGTGGTTTAGGTGGAGGCACAGGAACTGGAGCTGCGCCAGTCATCGCAGAAGAAGCAAAAAAAAATAACGCTATTGTTGTAACATTTTGCTCAATCCCATTTAAATCAGAAGGAGTTCAGAGAGGAATAAGAGCAAAAATAGGATTAAAAAATCTCGCACAATATTCTGATTTTCTTATTACAATTCCTAATGACAACCTTCTGGAAATTGTAGGGAAAATACCTATGATAACTGGATTTAAAATTATGGATGAGATTTTAATTAGGAATATCGGAGAAGTTGTTAACTTAATTAATAATTGTGGATTAGTAAACATTGATTTTGCAGATGTAAAAAAAGTGTTTGTAAAAAAAGAAAAATATCCTACAGGATTAATAGGAATAGCTGAATCTTTGGGAGATGAATCTGATTTAGTAGATAAAGCAAAATTGGCTATAAATAATCCTCTTTTGAAATCAGACCCTCATCAAGTCGATAGGTGCCTTGTTTCTGTTTCTGGGGATCATTCTTTATCTTTATCCAAGGTTGATAAAGTTGTTTCGACTATTACAAAAGAAATTCCTGAGAAGGCTAATCTGAAATTTGGAGTTCAAAACAAGCCTGACATGGGTTCCAAAATAAAAATAATGGTTCTAGCAAATGGACCCGTATCTCCTTACGTACGCGCTGCTGTAGATTCAGATATTGACTTTTCTCCATCAAATATCGTTGGCTTTTAAAATATAAACTCGATCTTTATTTCTAATTCTAAAAGATTTATCTTCATTTTTTCATTTTCACTTATATCCTAAGTTAAATTTTTTTAGAGATATCAAAAATGAATACACAAGAAATGCCTAAAGATGAACTTAAAAGAGAAATTCGTAAATTTTTGGATGAAAGGAGAGTACTAGTTCTCTGTACTTGCAATAATAATATTCCTCGCGCAACTCCAATGGACTTTTATACAGAGAAAGATAGTTTTAACATTTATGTTGGTCCTGCTCCTGGAAGAAAAGTTAAAAATATCCAAGATAATCCAATTGTTAGTATTGGTATATATACTCCAATGTCTGAAGGAAAAATCCAAGGTATGCAAATTACTGCTACAGGTAAAGATAAGTTGATTTTTTTAAGAGAAGGAGATGAAGAATTCAAAAAAGGCCAAAAAATTGTACGTGGAAAAAGAAAACTAATTCTGAAAATCATACCTGAAAAATTTGAATTACTTGATTATGATTTCATCAAAAAAGGATATTCAAGACTTCAGGTGTTAGATTTATAATAAAATTGATAATTTAATCAAAATTATAGAAAACATACTTTTTTCTTTTTCAACCTTCAATTATATATCAATATGCTATATATTATCTTTCACTATTTGATATTAATTATATCTTTTACTAATTGTTTTAGTAATAAAAGCAAAGAAGATAATTTAACCTAAAATTTTTAATATAAAGCAAATTATTGATAATACTTGAATATTTTTTTCTCTTTTTTAAAAGTTTCTTATTAGCAATTTTTCGAATAAATCTGAAAAGTGAAAGAAAAATGAGAGGTAGAAAACTTCAGCTATTTGCTTACACGATAGGAATTGTATTTATCGCACTTTCTTTTGTACAATTCGCATATGCCAATATTCTACAAGATGAAATGTCACACTATCAAAAAAAGATCGATAAAATGGAAAAAATTAGAGCTGACTTATGGAAGTTAAGAAATGGGTACTTAGAAGCTTATGCAGACCTGTTAAATGCAGATTGGACAACCTATTATAAAATCACCTACGGATGGATAACAGAACTAGAAGGAAATTTAACAATAATCGGTGCTATCCCTGAAATCATGAAAATGGACTATTTTTTCTTTAACAATTTCCTGATTAATTATAGAGATAATGATTACAGGATCTTATTTGTTAGTAGCATAATAAACCTTACATATGCAGCTCCGGATACCTCATATTTATATAATGCTCTTTCAGACTATTCTTCCTACATTATTACAGAAGATATACCTTATTGGGCTTATTTATTATATACACCTGATAGTAATTTGTTTTATTGGAATAATACAATTAGAATATTAATTGATTGGATGCCAACGGCTACAGCATTGCACATCTGGGTTGATTTTATAAAATTTGATGAATTTGTTGAGGGGGTTTATCTTCATCCTTTAATTGAAGCGGAAGGAGCGTTGAGCCAGTTATTTGTAATATCTAGTTCTATCACCATTGGTATACTTCTTCTTGGGTTTATAATAGATTTTGGAAATATTAGTGAAGCCATGAAAAAGATTTATATTATACTTGCTCTTATTTCTGTCGGAATAGCGGTTTTTTCTTCATCGGTAACTATTATTAGAATTATTGGAGGTGGACTCTAATGAGCGAATTTAAATCCAGCAATGATGAGACGTTAGATAAAACTAAATCTAGAGGACTAAAACCTCGAAAATTTCAGGCAATAGTTTACGCTCTAGGTTTAGTTTTAGCATTGGTTTCTTTTACAGAGTTTTATTACGGCAATGTTTTACAAAATCAAATCGAAGATTATGAAAAGAAAGTAGAATATTTGGAAAATCTTCGGGAAAATGTCCTTGATATAGAGGAAAAGTATACTAATGCTTATTATAATTTAATTAAAGCCGACTTGATTGCCTTTTTGAAATATAATTCTACTCAGATAAATATGACTGAAGCAGATTTGATTGTCACTGTTGAGACTTTTTCTTTCTACAATGCATTTGTGGCTTTTGCAGGCATGTTCTTACAGGATTATGAAAATAAGGAGATTAAATGGTTATTTACAAAAGGAGTATTTAATTTGTATTACAATGATTACCCTGGTTTTTATGATGAATTGAAAGCTTATTTTAACTATTATGAAGATCTTCCAAATGGAAATGAATTAGATGATTGGATTATATGGTTAATCCCAGCAGACTTTTATTGGTATTCTGGAACTCATCCATTATTCATAAGCACTATTCCTTATTATCCTATTGATATTGCTGTTGATATAGTAGTTTTTGATGATTATGTAAATAAACATTATTTCATCCCATTAAACGAGGCAAAAGGTACCTTAATAACACTCCAAATATCAACAAATGCAAACACTATTGGAATTTTAATACTTGGTTTTCTTTTAAATTTTGAGGATGTTTCAGGAAAATGGAAAGTAATATATGTTTTACTAGCTACAGTTTCAATGCTTCTAGGTAATGTAATGACAATTGCATTATTTTTAAGCTATTAATTAAATTAACCCTATTTTTTTTTTAATTTCTACAAAATATAAATAATTCTACTGCAGCAAAGAAATTTAAATTTTCAAAATAATTCTTCTCTTCTGCTAATAGTAAAATTTTCTTTTCATTTTTTTCAATATTCAAATTAAAATATTGAAATCAAAATAGTTTTAGGAAAAGGAACATTAGATTCTTCAATAATTATTAATTGTAAAAATCTAACTATAATGCTTTCCGATCAACTTATTAATCAACTTAAAGATATTCAGACAGATAAAAAATTAAAATTAGTTTTTAAAAAGATTGCCTCCAAAGATCCAGATAAATATTTTCCTACTAAAGAGATGGAAAAACTGGGATACTTAAGGAAAAATTGTGAACACTGTGGAACTTATTTTTGGACTGTTGATAAAGATCGAAAAGTATGTGGAGATCCCGCATGTTCAGGGGGATTCCAAGTTGTTATTGATAATCCTTCTAAAATAAAATTGTCTTTTATTGGAGTTTGGGAAAAAATCGTAGAAATTTTAGAACCTCGAGGTTATCTTCCTATAAAAAGATATCCATGTGTAGCCCGATGGAATCCTACATCTGAGTTCACAATCGCTTCTATATCTGCCTTCCAACCATTTGTAATAACTGGAGAAGTAGAACCACCAGCAAAAAAGTTGATAATTCCCCAATTTTGTTTGAGATTCAATGACATTGAGAATGTTGGAATAACTGGCTCTCATAATACTGGTTTTGTAATGATTGGACAACATGCATTTTTGTCACCCGAAGAATGGAATCAGGGAGAGTTTTTTTTAGATATTCACGATTTCATTCATAAGGGAGTTGGTCTACCAAAGGAAGAAATAACAATACATGAGGATTCCTGGGTGGGTGGTGGATCGTTTGGATGCTGTCTTGAATTTTTTAGTCGAGGCGTAGAGTTATTCAACCAAGTTTATACTATGTTTGAACAGACTCAAGATGGACCACGCGAGTTAAAATTAAAAGTCCTTGATATGGGAATGGGTCAGGAGCGAGTTGCTTGGTTTTCGCAGGGAACCCCTAATATTTACGAAGCCATTTTCCCATTTGTTTTAACAAAATTAAGAGAGATTACTAAGATTGAATTAGATTTGAATTTATATAACCAATTTTCTCAATATTCTGCTTACTTAAACATAGATGAAGTTGATGATTTGGACGAAGCATGGCAAAGGGTTGCGAATGAATTAGCTATTGGAGTAAAGGAACTTAAAGATAAAATACTGCCAATGACTGGACTCTATTCCATAGCTGATCACGCCCGAAGTTTATTATTTGCTATAAATGATGGTAAATTACCTTCTAATGTTGGTGGTGGTTATAATTTAAGAGTCATTTTTCGACGTGCCATAAGTTTTATTGATAAATTCAACTGGGATATTGACATGGCTGATGTGTGCACGTGGCATGCTGAAGAATTGAAAGGTATTTTTCCAGAGGTTTCAGAACATTTAGATGAAATTCGTGAAATTTTATCTGTAGAAAGAGAGAAATTTTATGCAACAAAGAAAAAAGCTGGAAAAATTTTGGAAAGAATTTTTAAGAAAGGAGATATCTCTACAGAAACTCTAATAGAATTATATGATTCCAATGGAATCAGTCCTGATATGGTAAAAGTTACTGCAAAAAAGATGGGAGTTAAAATAAAGATTCCCGATGACTTCTACAAATTAGTTATGGAACGACATGAAATATCCGAACAAATTCGCGCAACTGAAAAACAAATTGAGCTAGATTTAGAAGGAATTCCCGAAACTAAATCTCTTTATTATTATGATTATACAAAAATTTCTAATGAAGCTAAAGTTTTGAAAATTGTTGATAGAATGGTTATATTAGATAAATCTGTTGCATATCCTACTTCTGGAGGTCAGCTACATGATATAGGAAATATAAACAACCAGAAATTCAGTGATGTTTTTAAACAAGGTAACCATGTTATTCATTTTCTTAATGAAAATCCGAAATTTAAGGAAGGAGATATTGTAAAAGTCGAAGTAGATAAAGAATGGAGGAAACAACTTTCTCAACATCATACTGCCACTCATATTGTAAACGCAGCAGCTCGAGAGATCTTAGGCAGTCACATTAACCAAGCTGGTGCAAAAAAAACACTTAAAAACTCCCATCTTGATATTACTCATTATGAACAAATTCCTAAGGATAAATTATTAGAAATTGAGAAAAAAACAAACGAAATTGTGGAGAAAGGCATCAATCTTAATCTTAGTTTCATCCCACGTTCAGAAGCAGAACAAAAATACGGCATGACAATATACCAAGGCGGTGCTGTACCTGGGAAATCTTTAAGAATTGTTGAGATACCAGGAGTTGATGTTGAAGCTTGTGGAGGTACACACTTAAATAACACCTCAGAAACAGGCTACATACACATAACCAAATCACAAAAAATTCAAGATGGGATAGTCAGACTTACATTCACTGCTGGTAAAGCTACAGACAAACTTAAACAAAAACATAAAATAATTCTTGAGGAATTAAAAAGTATATTAAAAGTCGATCGTAAACAACTTGTAGGGCGAGTAGAAGAATTATTCGAGAAGTGGAAAAAAGTTAACAAATCTCTTAAATCTGGTAAAATAGATGAGAATGATTTATATTTAACTTCCACTGAAGAATTTAAGGGTGATGTCTTATCAGAAATTTCTCTTTTTTTAAACACAAAAAAGGATGAGGTACCAAGTAAAATTCAAAAATTTTATAATGAGTGGATAGAAGGGAAGAAAAAATTATCTAAAATCAAAGATTTGTTTGATGAACAAGCCATTAGAAAAAAGATAAATAATGCTCAGAAATATCGTAATACTAAAATAATTTTGGAATCAACAGAGGATTTAAGTCAAAATGATATAAAAAATTTAAGTCAAAAATTTCTAAAGATAGATCCTACTAATATTATATTTGTCTCAGATCAAACTGAAAAAGGTATCATGGTTATGGGGATGTCAGGGAACAAATTATCATTAGATTCAGATATTAATATTGGAGATATTATATCAACAACAGCTAAGTATTATGATGGAAATGGTGGAGGCACTTCTGATTATGGGCAAGGTTTTATTACTAAAAAAGGAACAACTTCAGCAGATGTTTTGAGACATATAAAAGACATTTATTTTAAAGAGCAAGATTAATAATTGAAAGATATTTTTGTCAATACCTGCTAATAAAATAAAAATTGCTTTAATTATAAGAAAAAAAGGGCTTTTTCTCGTAAATATCCATAATATTGGATTTTATGTTTTAAAAGATAAGTCTAAAAACTATATAGACTATATAGTCTTTATAAACTATAACGAGAGTACTTAAAACTCTAAATTTTTTATTAATAATTAAAGAAGAAAAGAGAACATATATATAACTAATTTAGAGAAAAAATATGAAGACTGTATATCAAGAATTTTGCTGTCCACAATGTGGAAAGGTACGTTATATAAACGTTAATGGTGTGTGTTTTGACTGTAACAATAAAAATACACTTATCTCATTAGCAGAACAGCGTAAATTACAGCAAAAACATGAAATATTAAACCATTCTATTAGTATAGAGAGTTATAACTAAGTATTTTTTAGTAACTATTTAACTCTCATTTTAGCTAATTAATCTTTTTTATTTAAAACTTATATCTCATTAAAAATATTTTAAATTTAATACTAATTATTAAATTTATAAATTTTTGAAATTCTCTCTAAGAAATTTAACAAAATTTGAGTGGGTGCTGATAAATTGGTCAATATTATGCATATATCAGATTTGCATTTTGGTTCTGAATTTGTTCCTCAGTATATGGAGAATATTATTACATACATAAAAGAAAAAAAGCCTGATGTAGTAATATGTACTGGAGATTGTGTGCATAAGGGAAGGGTTGTTCAAATCAAAGGAATAACCCCATATTTCAATAGAATTAGGGAAATAACAAAATTGTTAGCCGTACCAGGGAATCACGATGCAAAGAATTCTGGTTTGATATTTTTTGAAAAACTAATTGGACCTAGGAGATCAAGATTGCTTCTTGAAGATAAAGATACAATGATAGTTGGACTCTGCTCAGCAAAAGATGATATGGCTGAAGGAATGCTCGGTGATGAGCAACTAGACTGGGCTTCGAGACAATTTAATAAAAATTTAGAAAATAGAGTGATAGCTCTACATCATCATTTAATTCCTATTCCAATGTCTGGACAAAAATTCACAACGGTTCGAGATGCTGGAGAGATTTTAGAACTCACTCAGTTATTCGAAATTGATTTAGTTTTGATGGGACATCGACATGTTCCTCATGCTTATACAATTTCTTGGAGAAATGACTCAACTACAACTTTTCTATATAGTGGTACTTCAACTTCAAATAAAGTACGTGCTGATGATTCCCCAAGTTTTAATCGTATTTACCTTAATGAAGGTGATTTAGAGGTTTATATGGTTAATTCAACTAATCTTGAGGAGACGCTATTATTGGAACGAAAAGAACATCATACTGAATTTATTAGACCTAGAAAAACTAGAATTGAACACTTATTAGCATCAGAAGTATGGGACGAATGATAAAAATCTATAAAAAAGGTGGATAATATTTCTAAACCAGTTACACCATTGTTAACTGTAGATGCTTTAATCTTATTAAATGATAAAAAGGATATTCTCTTAATCCGACGTAAAAATCCTCCCTTTCAAGGGCAATTTGCGTTACCTGGAGGTTTTGTTGATGTAGGTGAAACTGTTGAAGATGCTTGTATTCGGGAAGCAAAAGAGGAAACAAACATTAATGTGAAAATTCTAAAATTAATTGGAGTTTTTTCTGATCCAAAAAGAGATCCGAGAGGACATACTGTAACTATCGCATATTTATGTGATCCATTAACAAAAAAAGAAAAGCCAAGAGCATTAGATGATGCTGCGGCATTAGAAATTGTGCCTTTATCAAAACTTTCCTCTTTAGAATTGGCTTTCGATCATATGGACATTATTAAAAGCTCAGGGATCTTAGATGATTAAGATTAAATTTATTATATTTTTTGCTTTATTTCATAGAGATTATGAAATGAATCTTTAACAAAGAAATAATATCCATTGCCATCCTTCCTTGGAACTTTTATTATCTCAAATCCCATGGAAGAAGCTCTATCAATAAATTCATGTGGATTATTTATTAATAAACATGAATGAGTAAAAATATCATTTGCTTCACTTTTATCGTCTGTAATAAACACTTCAAAACTTAATGCCCCTTTTTCATATCTTATAACTTTTTGTTCTTTACTTACCCTAAAAAACATTTCCATTAAATCGGCTGAAACAGTAAAGGATCTAATTTTATTTAAATCTAATAATTCTATAAAGAATTTATCTGCATCTTTTTCAGTATTTAAAGCAACAGCTATATGCTCTACTTTTTTTTCACTCATATTTTAATTACCTGAAAGATTCAAGCTCCTAATAGATAAATTAATAATTAAGTATTTGATAATGGGTGAAGATATAATAATTTTAATAAAATGTATTATGTTTATTTTCTATTATCAATCATTTAATTTTTAATAGAGATTTTTTTTAATATTTAAAAATTCTTAGATAATAATATTATTATTAATTCTTAAAAAAAGTGGAATGAGGTTAGGCATTTAGTAAATGACAGAAGTCTCAGACCAAGAGTTTATTAATAAACTATTAGAGGTTGTTTATAAACTGTCAACCATTGTAAAAACTCAATCCCCTCGATTTAAGAAAAAATGGGAAGATTACCTAAACCCTATAAATGATAAACCTCATATAGTTCGTCAAATCCCTCTTGATAAAGAAAAATTCATCAATGATATAGATTATCGGATAAATGTTCTGAAAAATGTTGAGCAAGCTACTGTTGATGGGTTTTATTTAGTAAAAACATTACTACAAACAATATACGGCTCATATTTTGATTCAGAGTTATTTAAACAAGATTTTTCCGAAGATGATCAATTAATTCTAAAATATTTAATAGCAAAAGAAATTCTGGGAAATTTAATTCAATACAATAAATTAGATCATGAATCTGTTCCTTTAAAGTATAATATTATGGCAAGGAATTACACATTAATTAAATTGAAAGGTCAGACTAATAAAGATATTCTAGATAATATGAAAAAATTAAATATAAAAGATGAATTGTTAACTGATGTTACTAATATAATGAAGGAAATGGAAGCAGAGGGTATTATTAACATTGAGAAGAAAGAGAACGATTATTTATATACTTTGAAAAAAGAATTAATAATAAGTAATGAAGGAAAGAATTATTATAGTAAAGTACTCCAGCCTTTAGTTGATTTTCCCACATTATTTTTTCGCAGCTTTTTCAATATCAGAGAATTAAATGTTACGCTAAATCAAGATGTTCCCTTTAGAGATCTCCTTCAAAAAATATTAATAAAGAGTGCAACACAAGGATTTTCCCCCACTAATTATGTATTTAAAAATTTAATTACCTATTACGAGAAGATAAAAGAAGGAACAATTTAATTTTAATCAAGAATTTTAGAAATCTTTTGTTTTTTTCACAGGGATTTTAAAATCTTCCAGAAGAGGTAATAAATGCTTCTTATCATCGGAATTAGTTCCTTTCCAATCTACAATAAAGTAATCTACTTTTTCAAGAGTATTATTTATCATTTTTGAAATTAAATCTTTATCTAAATCTTGAATATAATATTTTGGACAAATAAATGACATTGCAATATTAGCATTTCTAATTAACCTATTAAAATTTGGAGTATAATGGGTTCCTCCAAATCCTAATCCAATCTCTTGGTTATCTAATCTAAGAAGCTCTAAATATTTGAAAACTGTGTGAATAATCGCGTTTGCTAAATACTTTCCTGCTTCTTTTATTACCCATTCATGTTTACTACTGCCTAATTCCATAAATATTAATGGCTTTTCTATTAATGTAGGGCCATGGTGAGTTACCTCAATATCAATTGAAAAATTTTTTAATTCTTCTAGTTTTTCCTGTTGAAATAAAGAAAAAAAACCTGCTTTATGAAGTATCGCGCTAGCTTTCGATAAATCTCGTGGCCTTCCTCCAAAATCTGTGTCATCACTCCAGTTTCCAGTGGTGTGTACTAAAAATGCTGGTCGAGCAGTTTTGGATGTATGTCTACTTGCTAGTATAAGGAGATCAGGATTGATATTAGAGTTTAATAATTTCAAATCATTTAGGAAAATAAGCGGATCTTTAGTTAGACCAAGAAATATATCGTTTTCAGCTATAATTGCGATTTTTTCTATTCCTGACCTTATTTCATTCAATCTAAATACTGAATTATCATGCCATATGAAATCTGTCTCCTCAAAATGATATAAATTTGATTTTAAAAAATTATCTCGAATGTTCATCGATGCTTTATCTTCGGTTGAGCTTATTATCAGAAATTGGATAAAATTTCACCTAAAGAACTTAGTTTTTAATATATTGAAATAAAAATCGAAGAAATTTTTAATTTTATTACACCTACAACTTTATAAAATTTATATCTATTAAAAATATTAATGAGTACTAGTTTTATTGGTATAATAATCCTTTCTTTAGGTTTTGGTACTATTTTTTTCTTTGCGGATTATTATGAAAAAAAACTTATTAAAGTTCATGCTTCGCTTATAGCAGGAATATCAGTTTCTTATTTTTTTCTGATTGTTCTTCCTGAAATTGGCACAAGATTACCAGAGTTCCCTTTTGAATTAGTTATTTTTGAATATCTGTTTGTCTTAATAGGTTTTACTTTTGTGCATGTATCTGAGAAATTAATCCTTCAAAGGGTAGAGGTACATACTCAAAAAAAAATCAGAAAGTTAGTAAAAAAAGAAAAAATTTTAGAAAGTGTGGAGCATAATATGGAAAAAATTCTTACTAAAGAGTTAAGAAGTGAAAATCTAGATGAAGTTGCATTGCGGGAGATTGCTCAAACCTTAACAGAATTAAATGAACAAGAAGAAGCAATGAAAGTAGAAATAAACAATTATAAGATAAAAATTCAAAACCATATAAATAAAGATTTAACACGCTTCCGTTCTATTACAAATTATATTTATCATTTTCTCGTAGGGATTATTTTAATAGGTTTACTAGCAATTGATGAATTAATAGGAGCAATTCTCTTTTTCATATACGCTCTATTTAGAACTGCGGTAACAAAACGATCTGAGGCACATCTCATATTCACAGATTTAGATATCTACGAAGAACAAAAGTATGAAGAAAATCCGATTATTAAATATATCTCAAGTAGTTCCGCCCTTACTGGAATAATAATTGGATTGATATTAAAATCATTTTTACAAGTAAATTTAGAGCTCTTATTTATCTTCTATTCTTTTATCTCTGGTGTTATCTTATATGTTATTGTTAGAGAAGTTATTCCTGAAAAAGAAAAAGGAGATCCATTGAAATTTCTAATTGGTTTAGTGGGATTTGCTATAGTTATAATAATTATAAATGTTTTTGCAAACGTGCTATACAAGTGATTTGTAGTACGTTTCCTTAAAATGTTTTATGATTTAATAAGAAAAGAAATATCTTATAAAATAGAATATATATACATTATATCCTTAATATCTA
>SMTZ1_10002194_pt1 | contig 24344 bp, 25 predicted proteins | sample DeeMarSWOR136_30_FD_25667 | JGI IMG/M metagenome (IMG submission 25667) | reverse complement strand
GCGTGAGTAACTTTTGCCAAATTCACAATTTTCAAGCAATACGCAATCCTGGCATAAGGGATTTGCGGGTTTGCAAATCATTCTGCCATGAGCGATTAAATTCAGATGAAACTGATAAATCCAATCCTTGGGAACCAGCCTTTCTAATAAGACTTCAGCTTGGGCAGCATTTGAATTTTGGGGAACTAAGCCTGTTCTCTTGGAGACCCGTAATACATGGGTGTCCACCGGCATAGCTGGTTTATTCAAGGAAAAGAGCAAAACGCAAGCGATGGTCTTTTCCCCCACTCCCTTGAATCTTCGCAACCAGCTTTTGATTTTGTTAGTTTGCCATCTTCTTAAGAAGGACAAATTTAGACTGCCGTTTTCTTCATATATCTGGCTTAAAATATTTTTTATCCTCAGAGCCTTGATGTCCGCCAATCCTCCCGACCTTATAGTGTCTGCTACTTTTTTAACCCTTGCCTTTCTCACTTCGTCCCAATTTTTGAATTTAGATTTCAAATTGGAAAATGCCTTATGGCTGTTGTTATCCGACGTGTTCTGAGATAGTATTGTACCGATCAGCACCGAAAGGGGATCACCATGCACCCTCCAAGCCTTCTTGCCATACTCTTTCTGTAAGAGATCAGACAATCTTTTTATCTTTTTGTTCATAAGAAGAAAATGATTTTTACTATCGCGTAGCGAAGCCTTTATGGCTTCGCCCATCCATGTGCGCGGTCGTCTAATCGCAGAGGCATGAAGCCTCTGCTACGCTATGGGACATCATACCATTCTCTCCACCAACTGGTGCGCCTTGGTGAAATATCCTCTTTGGGCTATGCGGGTGGTTATCACCGCAGTTATGGTCACCGCCGAGATCAACATATAAATCACGATGATTTGGATCAACACTGCCGAAAGTGGGGAGGCACCAGCCAAGATCATTCCGGTCATTGCTCCGGGAAGCTGCACCAATCCTACCACCTTCATCAAATTTAAAGTGGGAATCATAGACGCCCTAACGGTGATCTTATAAGATCTTGACAAAGCCTGACAGGCAGTCGCGCCCAAAGCCAATGCCTGTTCTATTTCAGCCTTCTTGTTTTTCACCTCCGAGTCGATCCTCTCCAAAGCCAAAGCCGATGCGTTCATCGAATTTCCGATGATCATCCCCCCTAAAGGGATCACATATTTGGGATCGATGGTGATTATCCCCAAGATGAGCATGCTTCCTAAGGTGAAAAAAGTTCCCACGCCGATGGAAAAAGCGGAGATTCGCACCCCCGGAACAAGGGTCTTGGTTCTACTACCTGCAGTATGGGCACCCGCCATCACCATCACTAAAATGGTCAACAAAATCAGCCACAGTTTATTCAAATCAAAAATGAATTCCAGAGCATATCCAATGGCAACCAGCTGAATGAAAGCCCTAAGGGTCCCGATGGCAATATCTTTTTCCACCCTGATCTTCTCATACCAGGAGATTCCCAGAGCCACCGCCACCAAAGCCAGAGAGATCAGCACATGATAAAAATTCTGAGTCATATTCACAAATTTTTGAAAAGTTTGTGTTTTTACTTAAATGTAGGGGTGAACCTAAAGCTCCACCCCCACCAGGTATTAATAAATCGCCAAGTCATGTCGTTAAGTCAAAATCCCTTTAATAAACTCTTGAGTTATCGAATTTTGGGGGTTTTCAAGCAGATAAGGAATCTCTCCCTCCTCGATTTTTTCCCCATTCACCAAAACCATTCCCCTCTCCCCCACCCTTTTGGCTTGTTCTATGTCGTGCGTCACGAAGACGATGGTAAGACCGATCTTAGATTTTAGATCTAAAATAAGACTTTCGATATTGTGTGTGGCGGTGGGGTCTAAAGCGGACGTGGGCTCATCCATAAGGAGAACCTCGGGCTCCGAGGTCAAAGCTCTGGCTATAGATATTCTCTGCTTTTGCCCCACTGAAAGCTCATTTGAATTACGGCTCAATAGATTTCTTTTCAGACCCACCAAGTTTATATATTTCTCCGCTACCCCTTCGAGATTTGGCTCCTCTCTTATTTTAAGGCTAAAGAGTATATTTCTTTCTACCGTGCCATCGAACAAAATCGGCACCTGAAAAACCAGCGCCACCTTTCTTCTCAAGGCTATCACATCCATATCTTTTATATTTTGACCATCCAAAAAAATAGAACCATCTGAGAGATCTTCCAATCGATTCAAAAGCCTCAAAAGAGTTGATTTTCCGCTGCCGGAGGGTCCCACCACAGCAAAGACTTCCTTTGGCTTTATCTCAACGCTGATGTCCTTCAAGACCGTGATCTCTTCCATATCTTCGTTTTGCCGAATTAGTCTTCTCTTGGTGATCCGCTCCAATTTTAGCTTTATTTCGCCCATCTGATTTTTCAAAAAAAGCCCAGAAAGAAAATAGCATAGACCACAGTTATTGTCAATTCAATTTTGATTTGTGAGGATCTCTGGCGTGGAAAGTAGCCCTCATTTACTTTCCAAAAAAGAGTGCATATATCACGTTCTTTTACTTTCTATAAGGACAATTCTTCAGATTACATGTTTCACATATTTTCTTTGTCTTGAGACTCTTGAATTCTTCTCCGATCTTGATTGCAAAAGAGACGGACTTTCTTGGAATCATCATACATGATGGGTTCAGCTTAACCCTTATTCTTTCCGCAGGAAGAAGGGAGAAGATGAATCTCTGTCCTTCCAGAGACCAATCCCCATAGCCAGGACTGAATCTTTGACTGCTACCCAAGCCTTTTTTTTGGCACCACTGACAAACCTGCAAGTTGAGAAAGTCCGCCGTACTTTCTGCCGCCACCGAGCCCATGGCATCTAACATGACCGCCTGAGCAAGTTTTCCCTGTTGGTTAAGTTGACTAACCTTATTTTCCAATTCATCACCGATGGTGCAGAGCCCCAAGGCAATCATATCTTCTCCTCTAAAATATGGTCCCTCTTTCAAAGCCATCTTGTCCACAATTTTGAACATCCCCTGTGGATGAAGCATATCTTTCGACAGCGCCTTGGTCTCTTTAATGAGATTTAGCAATTTGGTTTTAATGGTTTCTTCTTTTCTCTTATGGTGAGCTAAAAGCCTCAGTATCTCTTCCTCATCTATGGTTAGGTCAATTTTTTTAAGGATCTTTAACATTGTGATTTTCTCGAACAGAGAAATGGAAGTACTAAGTATTAACGAGTCCTTTCTGGTGAGAAAGCGGAGCGCAAAAGTTTCAATCTTGGAGAATGTTTACCCAAACAGCCTCTTGTGAATCTCACGGATAAATTCAGGAGTAGTGCCACAGCATCCCCCCACGAAGTTGGCGCCTGCTTCTACCATTATTTTTATGTCTTCTGCGAAACCCCGAACATCTTGGGGGTAGACCAGCTTCCCCTGAACGAGCTCTGGCTTTCCTGCGTTAGGCTGAATGATTATGGGCAGATCAGTGCTTTTTCTTAGTTCCTCAGCCAGCCCAATCATCCCCTCGCTTCCCAACGTGCAATTGGCACCAATCACATCTGCTCCAGCCTTTTTGAGTTCTGTCGCACATTCGGAAATGGTATTGCCCATCATGGTTGAATATCCCTTGGGTTTTTTATCAAAGGTCATGGAAGCAAAAATGGGAAGATCAGAGACCGTCTTTACGGCTTTAATAACAGCCAGAGCTTCTCTGAGATCATACATGGTTTCAATGGAGAAGAAATCCACTTTGGCTTGGGTTAAAGCTTTTGCCTGCTCCAAGAAGGATTCCTCCAATTCCTCAAGGGAGAATTTTCCAACCGGTTTCAAAAAGCCGCCGCAGGGACCGATATCGCCAGCTACGAACTTTTCTTCTGGACACACCTTTTTAGCAATCTCCACCGCCCGCACATTTATCTTTTCTACTTGATCTTCATAGCCAAAGGAGGCAAGTCTCAACCGACTTGCTCCAAAAGTATTGGTTTCGGTCACGTCGGCGCCAACCTCAAGATACTTTTGGTGAATGTTTTCGATTACCTCCGAATGGTTTAGATTCCAGCTTTCGGGACATTCCCCCTCAGGCAAACCCAAAGAGACAACGGTGGAACCCATCCCACCATCGAATACCACCACCCTCTTTTTCGCTAAATTCAGAATTGATTCTTTGTTCATACGCAAAGAAAACCCGAGAGTATGTCGCTATTGCCTTTCGAACTAAAAACTTAAAGAGAAAAACTAAAAACCATAATCTAAAGATAAAAACTTGAAATCTAGGCAGGAATGTGGTTGCTCGATTTTCGTAGTATTTTGACAAGACCAGAGCCCAATGGATTGGGCAACTACAATCCTATGTTAGCCTCTTCTTAGTCTCGGTTTTAGGTTTTGAGTTGTGTTCTCATTTTTATCTTTTGGTTTTTATCTTATGGCTTCGACTAATTGATTGCTAATGCTGGAGAGCGCTTTTGGCAACATTTACCGCCTCTACTGCGTTTTCCGCATACAAATCCGCACCGATTTGCTTAGCCCAATCTTGGCTGGTGGGCGCTCCTCCCACCATCACCTTAAGATTTTCTCTTATTTTCGCCTTAGCTAATTCCTCAATCACTTTGGCTTGATTTTGCATGGTGGTGGTCAAAAGGGAAGACATGCACACAAAATCGACTTTTTGTTCCTTTGCTTTTTGTACGAAGGCATGGTTGGGAACATCCACCCCCAGATCTATTACTTCAAACCCATGAGCTTGAAGCATGGTGGCAACGATAGTCTTGCCAATGTCATGTATGTCTCCCTGGACCGTCCCTATGAGCAACTTGCTTGTTTTTTCCCTTTGAATGTTTTTCTTAAGAAGAATGGGCTGCAAGACCGAAAGGGCAGCCTTCATGGCCTCAGCACCTAAAACTAGCTCCGGGAGAAAATAGGTCCCCTCTTCCCATAACTCTCCCACCCTCTTTACTCCTTTTACAAATCCTTCATCAATGACCTTGAGAGGATCATATTGAAGTTCGATAGATTCTTTAGCAAGTTTGACGGCTCCCTCCTTGTCGCCTTGTAAAATCGATTCAAAACATTTTTCTAAAAAATCCTGCATTTTCTCCTCTTATGTGAACTTGATGGTGGAAGAAGTTATCTTTTAATTTCGCCAAGATTTTAAAAGACTACTAAAAAACCCTTTGGAGAATTAAAATTGGAGTGTCCACCTAAAGGTGGACCCAAAAGAAATTCTTTGTCTTTGAAGGACTTTAAGATCCTCGCCAAAGGCGGGGACACTCCAGATTTATTCATTCAAACTTAACTTTTTCAGGAACCCTTTTAAAAAACTCTGTATTTTTTCCCAATCTTATTGAAAGCTTCGATGGCTTTGTCCGGATGATGTTTTTCTTGCGCAGCGGAGATTTGAATCCTCTTGTGGACTCAAAGTCCATACTTTGCGACTATCTCCTTCTTTTTCTTTCCCAATATGTCATATTTCGTGCCGATTTTAGCAAAGGCTTGGATAGCTTTGTCCAGATGCTCCATTTCGTGATCTGCTGAGATTTGCACTCGTATGCGGGCTTGACCTCGGGCTACCACCGGATAGAAGAATCCAATAACGAATATGCCCTCGTAATAAAGGTCCTTGGCAAAATCCTGAGCCAATTTGGCGTTATAAAGCATGATGGGGACGATGGGATGAATACCTTCCTTGATATCGAAACCTGCCTCGGTCATCTTATTTCTGAAATACAGGGTATTTTTTTCGAGCTTATCCCGCCTGTCCGTGGTTTTTGAGATGAGGTCCAAGACCGTGTTGGCGGCGGCAACTATGACCGGTGCCACGGTATTGGAGAAAAGATATGGTCTGCCCCGCTGCCTGAGCATCTCTACAATCTCCTTCCGACCACTTACGCAGCCACCCGAAGCTCCTCCCAGGGCCTTACCTAGTGTAGTAGTTATGATGTCCACTTTGCCGATCACTTCGCACAGCTCATGCGTTCCCCTACCCGTTTTTCCGATAAATCCGGTGGCATGAGAATCGTCTACTAACACCATGGCATCGTATTTTTCCGCAAGGGCACAAATCTCGTCGAGCTTAGCTATGTCGCCATCCATGGAGAAGACCCCATCGGTGGCGATCATTCGAAAACGGGCACCTTGTGCTTCCTGCAGCTTCTCCTCCAGATGGGCCATGTCGGAGTGCTTGTAGTTGTACTGTTGAGCATTGCAGAGCTTCATTCCGTCCACGACGGAGGCGTGCACCAGTCTGTCGGCGATGACCGCATCCTCCTTGTTTAAAAGCACCTCAAAAACAGCGGCGTTGGCATCCATGCAGGAGGCGAAGAGTATAGTATCCTCGGTCCCCAAAAATTTGGTCAACTTCTGTTCCAACTCCTTGTGTATGTCCTGGGTGCCGCAAATGAACCTTACTGAGGACATGCCATACCCCCGGTCATCCAGCCCTCTTCGAGCCGCTTCCATGACATCAGGATGACTGGAGAGTCCCAGGTAGTTATTGGCGCAGAAATTGATTACCTCCTTGGGCGGGGATCCTTCAGGATATTCCACTTTTACATCCGCACCTTGGGGAGTATGGATATAGCGTTCCTCCTTATACAGCCCTCCTTCTTTGATGCTTTCTAATTCATTTTGATAGAACTCTTTAGCTTTACCGTAAGCCATGACTACCTCCTAATTGATCGTTACCTCACCTCTGGTTGGTAGCGGACGGGGCGTCCGATACCAGCAAACGTGGCGTCACGGACGAGACATCCGTTCACGGCGAGTCTGTTCAGGATGAATCTGTGACAAACAGGCCAAGTACTCATTTTTTGAATTCGTTGATTATTTCGATAATTTTGTTTACCGTCTCAAAATTCTCAACTGTTCCTTTCTCATCCGGGATTCTTACGCCAAATTTCTTATCGATGAATGCCACCAAAGAGACGATGGAGAGCGAATCGATCAATCCCGAGGACATCAGGGGAGTAGTCTCATCGATCTCTTCATCCGGATCCTCCACAAATTCCTTTTTTATGTATGCAATCAGCTCTTCTTTCATTTAGATTCTCCTTGAAAGTTTTCAAAAAATTAGGATTTCTTTCAAAATCACCAGTAAACACTGGAAGATTTAGGTACAGTTTTTTGAATCCTTCTATTTGCCGTAATCTCATTTGCGTCTGACATCAAAGGTCAGTCATTCTCCAGGGTCGAAATGTCGCCTATGGGTTCTCCCCTCTCCTGGGCGCGCAAGACCCTTCTCATGATCTTGCCGCTTCGGGTCTTGGGCAGAGAGTCGACGAATTCGATCTCCTGGGGCATGGCGATAGACGATAACTTCTTACGAATGAAGTTCATGATCTCCAGCTCAAGCTCGTCACTTGACTCAAATCCAGGCTTTAAAGCCACAAAAGCTTTAACCACCTCCATGTTTATCGGATCTGGTTTCCCTATGGCGGCAGATTCAGCTACAGCTTGATGTTCCAAAAGTACGGACTCTATCTCAAAGGGACCAACCAGGTGTCCGGCGACATTGATCACGTCATCATCCCGTCCCATGAACCAGAAATATCCATCCTCATCAATGCTTGATCTGTCACCGGTTATGTACCACCCATTTTTGAATTTGCTCTCGTACCCTGTGGGATTGTTCCAGTATGTTCTGAACATCGAAGGCCAAGGCGGTCTTAAGGCCAGAAGTCCAGGTTTATTTTCTTTCGTAATAGGTTCGAAGTCGTGACTCAGAACTGCAGCTTTTATGCCGGGAAAGGGTTTGCCCATTGATCCCGGCTTGATTTCCATTCCGGGATAATTTGAAATCAAAATGCATCCGGTTTCTGTCTGCCACCAAGTGTCATGGAAGGGCAAGCCATAAGCTTCCTCAGACCAGATAACAGCTTCGGGATTCAGTGGTTCACCCACAGAGCATAGATGCCTGAGGGATGAAAGGTCATATTTTTTGACAATTTCCTTTCCTGCTTTCATCAACATTCGAATTGCTGTAGGGGCGGAATACCAGACCGTTATCTTGTGCTTTTGAATCAATCCATACCATTTCTCTGGAATAAAGCCGCCATCCAGCACCACCTGGGTTATGCCCAGGCTCCAAGGACCGATGATCCCGTAAGATGTGCCTGTAACCCATCCCGGATCAGCGGTGCACCAGTAGATATCGTCCGGTCTTAAATCCAACACCCACTTTGTGGTTAAATATTGAGATAGAATGGAGGAATGGACGTGCAGTGCTCCTTTGGGTTGTCCGGTGGTTCCAGAAGTGTAGTGGAGAACCGAGGGCGTTTCCGGAGTCGAAGGATAGCACTCAAAAGATTTTATCCTGGGAGCCTGGCCAAACGAAAATGCCATTTCCCTCTCTTTAACTGGGATATCCTCGTCTTCTGACATCACCACAACGTGTCTTAGGTCTGGAAGTTTATCCTTGATCTTTCTTATTCTGGGCACAAGCTTTCTGGTGGTCAAAACAGCTGAGGCTTTGCAGTCCTGGAGTCTGGTAAGCAGGGATTCTTCTCCGAAAGCCGAAAAGAGAGGCACCACAATTCCCCCCATTTTCAAAATTCCTAAAAACGAAAAATAAAGTTCAGGGATTTTGTCCATGAAGATGACGATACGCTCGCCGTTTTTTAGTCCTAACTTCTCTTTCAACAGGTGAGCAAATGAATTTGAATAGATCTTTAAGTCTTGGAAAGTATATTTCTTCACTTCGCCTGAGAAGCTCTCCCAGATCAAGGCAATCTTATTGCCCAAGCCCAATTCACAATTTCGGTCTGAACAATAGTAGCCAATATTGAGACGACCACCTTCTTTGTACGAAAGCTCCCTTTTGGCAATGGACCAATTAGAATCTTTGCACCTCTCCTCGTAAGAACCGATGTTGCTCATTTCAAGCCACTCCTTCATTCTTCATTTTGTCTGCGCAGAGACTTATTACTTCCTTGCCATCCTGCACCCTTATATCCGCGACCTGAGGGGTGACGATGATTCTTTCGTCTTTAAGAAGCCCCCCTCCTTCATGTTTTGTAATTCTTTGGCTAAAGAATCTTTCAGTTTAGTATACATTTTCAGACCTCCTGTGACCATGCGGTTCCATGGGCAAAACCAAAATTAAAATGAAAAATTAAAGATACAATCAAATTATAAGAATTGCCGTGTTCTTTGCAACTCTTTTCGCAAAGTCATTCCTAATATTTTGACACACTGATCTCTTCCATCGTACCTGTAACGAGAAAAACGATACGCTCGCAGATGTTGGTTACACGATCAGCAATCCTTTCCAAGTTGTGAGCCGCCCACATCAGATACGTGGCTCGGGTAATAGTCTTCGGATCTTCAAGCATGAATGATAGAAGTTCACGATAAACTTGATCGTAAAGCCTATCCACTTCATCATCTTCATGGCAAATCTCCCTGGCGGTTTTTGCGTCCCTTTTTACAAATGCCTCAAGACTCCTTTTGATCATACCAAATGCTTTGCCGGCCATTTGAGGAATATCAATCAAGGGTTTAACCAGCGGCTCGTCTCCCAGCATAATGACGATCTTGGCAATGCCCTCAGCATGATCGCCCATACGCTCTAAATCGGTACTGATGTTAAGGAGTGCGATGATCTCCCGTAGGTCAGTAGCCACAGGTTGTTGAGTGGCGATCAGGTTGATGCATTTTTCCTCAATATCCCATCGTTTCTTATTGATGAGAAGGTCTTCAGATATGATTCTCTTAGCCTCGTCCATATCGCGGGATTTCAATGCCTCAACCGAACGAGTCACAGCTCTTGTGACCATCTCGCCCATACTGAGCAATTCCTGTTCTAGTTCTTTTACGTTTTCCCTAAAAGCTTCTCTCACCATACTTATTCACCTCCCCCCATTTTATCCAAAACGGCCGGTTATATAATTTTCGGTTAGTTTGTGTTCAGGTATAGTGAAGATCTGGTTTGTGTGGCCAAACTCGATAAGTTGTCCCAAATAAAGAAACCCTGTAAAGTCGGAGACCCGGGCGGCCTGCTGCATATTGTGAGTAACTATGATGATGGTATATTGCTGTTTCAATTTTATCATCAGTTCTTCTATCTTGAATGTACCAGCAGGGTCCAAAGCAGAACAAGGTTCATCCATTAGGATGACTTCCGGCTCTATAGCTAATGCTCTGGCAATGCATAATCTTTGTTGTTGACCACCTGAGAGTTCCATAGCAGAAGTATTAAGCTGATGTTTAACTTCTTCCCAGAGACCACTATCCTTTAAGCTTTTTTCCACAATCTCAGAGAGTTTCTTTTTATTCTTAATACCGTTTATTCGCAAGCCATAGGCAATATTATCGTATACCGATTTTGGAAATGGGTTTGGTCTCTGGAAGACCATTCCTATTCTACGCCTGATCTCTACCACATCGGTATTTTCTGCATAAAGGTCTTTTCCATCAAACAGGATTTGGCCCTCAATTCTTGATTCAGGAATTAGATCGTTTAGTCTGTTCATACACCTTAACAAACTGGACTTCCCACACCCTGAAGGACCAATAATTGCAGTTATGTTGTTTTGGGGAATTTTCAAATCTATCTCTTTTAATATTCGTTTTTCCCCATAGAATAAGCTTAGTGCTTTTGTTACAATCTTATCCATATAATACAAAGCCACATTAGGTTACATACTAAATTTTTTTCTATACCTGTATCGTAGGATGATTGCTGTCAGGTTCACCATGAAGACTAAAGCAATTAATACCAAAGCTGTGCCATAGGCCAGAGGTCTTACCTGTTCGATGGCGTGATGTTGTGTTGATAAAATGTATAGATGGTAAGGAAGAGCCATAAACTGATCGAAAACCGAATCAGGCAATCTGGGAAGATAAAAGGCAACTCCAGTGAAGAGGATGGGCGCGGTCTCTCCAGCAGCCCGTGAAAGCCCCAAGATACCCCCAGTCAGTATTCCTGGAAAAGCAGAAGGCAACACGTTAGAACGAATACTCTGCCATTTGGTTGCACCTAAAGCCAGAGCCCCTTCGCGGTAAGATTGGGGTACGGTTTTAAAAGCCTCTTCTGAGGTCGCAATAATCCAGGGCAAAGTCAGAAGTCCCAGCGTCAGCCCTGAAGAAAGCACAGAGGTGCCAAATCGTAAACCTTCTACAAAGAGAGCCACGCCGAACAGACCATAAACAATGGAAGGCACCCCGGCAAGATTTCTTATAGACACTCGGATAAACCGAGTGAACCTCCCCTCTTTTGCGTATTCACTCAAGTATATGGCGGCAGATACACCAAGTGGTATTGAAAAGAGTGCCGTTATGAAGGTCACGAAGATAGTCCCTATAATCGCTGGAAATATCCCCCCTTGTGTCATCCCTTCACGTGGGAAATCCACTAAAAACTGCCAACTGATTGCACCCGCTCCCTTTTTGGTGATATCAAAGACAATGATACACAAAATCAATAAAACAGTAATGGCAGACAGCCCAAGGATACCAAAGCCTACTGCCTCCTCAAATCTCTTGAGCTTCATGCCCTCCCCCTTCGATGTTTGACAGTTACCAACTCGGCAACCAGATTTACTCCAAAGCTCGTAAGAAAAAGAATTGCGCCGACAGCGAACAGGGCATAATAATGGGTCGTGCCATAAGGGACTTCTCCCAGTTCAATGGCTATGGTAGCGGTCATTGTTTTTACGGAGTCAAAAAAGCTATGGGGCATTGCCGGAGTATTTCCCGTAACCATCAGAACGGTCATTGTTTCTCCAATTGCTCTGCCAATTCCCAGCATAACGGAGGCTACAATCCCTGAAAGGCAGGCTGGAAGGGTTACCCGAATTAACGTGGTCCATCGGCTTGCTCCGAGGGCATAAGAAGCCTCGTTGTAATCCTTGGGAACTGCTCTTATTGCATCCTCCGAGACACTGATAATGGTGGGCAAGGACATAACTGCCAGAAGGATAGAACCATTTAGTGCGTTTAGTCCGCTGGTAAGGCCAAATATTTTGGCAATAACAGGTCCGACCAACACAATTCCAATGAAACCCATAACCACGGATGGAATTCCTGCCAGAATTTCTATAACAGGTTTAAGCGTCTCTCTTTTTTTAGGACTGGCAATTTCAGCAATGTAGCCTGCGGTTCCGATACCCAACGGCACAGCAATAATTATGGCACCCAGAGTCACCATAACAGTGCTAACCACCATAGATAAAATTCCATATGAAGGTTCTCCATAAGCGGAAGGGTTCCATGCGATCCCGAGCAGGAAGTCAAAGAACGGAACATCTTTGAAGGTCTGCACCCCTCTAATGAGAAGCATCAAAAAAATTCCTAAAAGAATGATAACTGCCGAGATGCCTGTGGTAAAGAAAAAGAAATGTATTGCTTTCTCTTTAATTCTTACCAAATTCATTTCTTCTCATAGTTTCACTTTGAGTTTAAAACCGAGTATATTGAAGTCGATCCAGCTTTTGTCCTTCTTGCTGGTCTGCCAGAGATAGAAAATATCAGCCCCAAGATGTTTCATCAGCTTAGCCTCGAAGCCCGCATACAGTCGGTTACGGCTAAATTCCCCTTTATCTAAATCCGCAAAGACTTCATCGGCCAGGTAAGGTTTAATATCAAACTTAGCCCACCTTGCAGGAAAAGTCATGGCCAACTTGTTCCTGTATCTCCAGACATTTTGCTTTCCCGCACGTATACGGTACTCAAACCTATTTCTGTCGCTGAATACAAAATCTCGCCATTTCCCGTTTATTGTCCCGTTGATAAGGGGTCTGTTTTCCTCTTTCCATTCCTCTTTCGTCTTTTCGAAAATTTGGCGATAGTTGAGACCCAGACTGACCAGATCATTCAATTTGTAGGTTATACCGCCATCCGTATGGTGATAATACAGTTCCTCCATATTGTCACCAATGCGGAATTCCTCCTCTAATTTCACCTTCCAGTTTTTCGCGAAATTTCCTTCGACACTTTCCGTATTCCAGAGTTGCCAATCACCATCCTTAGCAAGGGACTCTGATGCTACGAACACTGCCAAACAAACGATGAATGCTGTTTTGAGCAAGCCATTCAACCCTGCCTCCTTCTTGTTATTTGATTATGCCTAACCTCCGATTGTAGTCCATATATTCAGCGGTCACCGGATAATAGCCCTCCATTGTTACCAACTCTTGTCCTTCCTGGCTCAATTCAAATTGAATGAACTCCAATAGCTTTCCCTTAGGCTTGCCATCGGTATATTGATAGAGGGGACGGGTCAGGGGATATAGACCGGACCTCACATTTTCCTTTTTTAAGGGTGTAACAGCAGGTAAATTTGCTTCTTTTGCAATGTTTAAAACTTTTATGCCCGATATTACCTCGCCTTTATCATCTACCACATATCCAATACCTACGTATCCAACCCCTGCTTTATCAGTTTTAACTGCTTCCACGATCTGAGCACTTCCGTTCATCCTTCGGGCTTGAGGAGAGTAATCCCCTTTAAGCACGTTATCCCTGAAATAGACATAAGTTCCCGAATTGCTCTGTCTGCCATAGAGCGAAACAGCCAGATCCGGTCCACCAATCTCTCTCCAGTTGGCAATCTCTCCCTTAAAAACTTCGGCAACTTCACCGAGAGTCAAAGAATCAATGGGAAGGTTTTGGTGAGTGATTAGAGCTAATCCATCTAAGGCAAAAACGATCGCTACCGGATCGACGCCTTTATCTTCTGCCTGCTTTATCTCTTCATCCTTCATTGCCCTAGAGGAGTTTGCTATGTCTGTCTGCCTATTAATGAGAGCAGCGATTCCCACACCAGAGCCACCTCCTGTAACTGCGATAGACATCTCTTGATTTTTTCCCATAAAAGCTTCTGCAAGCCTCTGAACTAAATTAACCTCAGTGTCAGAACCCTTGATTTGAATAGAAACTCTATCAGCCTCGTTTTTCGCACACCCTGTTATGAATACGAGAGCCAAAATACAAGTTATTCCTGCAATAACAAAACGGACCTTCATTAAGTCCTCCTTTCTTCAAAAATCTTACAAATCTTGACCAAGGCCTCTATACGTAATATTCGGATAAGAGTTGCCTGTGAGCGCACTTACACGGTGAGTCTGTTCAGAACGAATCCTTCAGGATAGACTCATCAGGACATGTCTGTGACTAACGGGAGGCAGTTCTGCTGGTTCCTACCTGCGTTCCCAGGTCACCCTGAAGTCTTTGGTCACCTTCTCGACCAAGTCATCGACAAGTTTGCCGTAGGCCTTCTCCGGGTCTTCCGCATCAAAGGCGAAGTTCTTCCCGCCGAAGAGACTGACTTGCCCGACCCGTTTTGTCGTGTTCGCGGAGCCACTCCAGATTGATGCGCCGGTTGCGGTCTCGACCATCTGCGCGGCAAGTGTCGCGTTCACCTCAGCCGCGAAGCTCAAGTAGCCAAGCCCCGGCGTGATTGTGATGTCCGGCTTGACGTCTGAGATCACCAGTTCGCCGGTGATGATGGTGCTGACGTCGCGTTGTTGACCGAGAGCCTTGAATGTGGACTGATCCAACCGGTCGCGACCAACTTCCGTGAGGACTTCAGCCTCAGACCCCAGCTCGACAATCCGCACCATTCCCTGGTCTCGCCGGGCCGCCTCGGTGAACTTCCTTGTTGCCAGAGGTCCGAGTTCGCCTTCGTTAGAGGACTCGAATTCGATGATCCCGAAGACTTCGTGTTGCTTAAGGTCAATCTTGGGGGGCACCATCACCTTGGGTCCGCAACTCAACGCCCCAGCCAAAAGCACTGCGGCTATGCCCAGGCTCAATGTGTGTTTCAGGTAACAGCTCCTTTCAATGAAGGGGTTGAGAATCATAGCTGTGTTGCCTCTACCCATCTTGGGACTTCTGTTTATTGCTATCGCTTTCTCCTGTTAGTGTCGGATGCGCACATCAGATACCATTATCATTGACCTCACGAGCAAGGCGTCCGTTCACGGTGAGTCTGTTCAGGATAAACTCTTCAGGACGTGTCCGTGACGGACAGAGAATGAAAAATCAGAACATACGATTTGAAAATAATAATTGTCCTCTTTCTTTGCAAGTCTTTTCCTAAAGTCATTTTTTTGGAGACCGATTTTAAAAAGTTTTTGACTTTTCTCCACAATTGATTATAATATCTGCCCGATGAAACATGAGTGCTTTTTAGGGCAGGACCTTGATAGAATATGAAGCCTTAATTCCGGAGGAAAAAAATGGCTCTAAAGTTACCCCGGCTTATCCCCAAGGAGGAGAAATTTTTTAATCTTTTAGAGAGCTCAGCTAAGAATCTAAAAGAAGGAGCTGAGGCTTTAAGAGATTTGGTGCATAATTACACGGATGTGGAAAAAAAAGTGAGACACATAAAAGAGATAGAAAGCAAAGGAGATACCATAATTCATGAGATAATTGACAAGTTGAATAAAACTTTCATTACCCCCATAGACCGAGAGGATATTCATATTTTAGCCTCGGAGCTGGATGATGTTCTGGATGCCATCGAAGGAATCTCATCTAGACTTCTTAATTTCAGAATAAGGAAGCCCACCCCTGAGTGTATTCGTTTAGTTGACATCGTTTATGAGGCAGTACAGCAGATTGAGAAGGCTATCTCCAATCTGCAAGATTTCGATAATTTACCCCGGTTCTGCATAGAGATCAATCGCTTGGAAAATGAAGCTGATGAGATTTCCCAGGAGATGGTGGGCCAACTTCTGGATCAGGAACCGGACTGGAGAGTTGCCATCAAATGGAAGGAAATCTACGGGCGTTTGGAGACCGCAGCGGATCACTGCGAGAATATCGCCAATGCCATTGAGTCGGTGGTTGTAAAAAGTGTCTGATCTAGTTCTACTACTGGCTATAATCTTAGCAGCTTTGGTCTATGATTTTTTCAATGGCTTCAACGATTGCGCCAATGCCATAGCCACTACCATTTCTACCCGGGCGCTCTCACCCCGGCATGCCATAATTCTGGCTCGCACTCTCAATTTTCTCGGAGCTTTGAGCCATACCGCAGTGGCTGCCACCATCGGAAAAGGGGTTATTGACCCAAAGTACGTGGATTTGCCTTTAGTGCTCGTGGCTTTGATTGGAGCCAGTGCCTGGACTGCCTTCGCCAGCTTCTCTGGAATTCCGGTAAGTGTTTCCCACTCTCTGGTAGGTGGACTCTTGGGAGCTGGGGTCGTGGCAGCTGGTTTTAAGATTCTGGTGATGCAAGGCATCAAAAAAATCACGATAGCTATGTTGGTCTCGCCCATCTTGGGGTTTCTGGGCGGCCTGCTCTTGATAGTTCTTCTCTCTTGGTTTTTCAAAAACTCCGCTCCCAGAAAATTGAACCAACATTTCAAACGATTACAGATACTCTCCGCCGCCTGGATGTCTTTTTCTCACGGGATGAATGATGCACAAAATGCCATGGGAATTATCACCATGGCTCTGGTAAGTTATGGGGCCCTTGCCACTTTTAGAGTCCCTCTCTGGGTCATGATCGCCTGTGCTACCGCCATGGGGTTGGGCACCAGTATGGGAGGATGGAAGGTGATCAAAACCATGGGCAGTAAAGTCTTCAAGTTGCAACCGGTACATGGATTTTCAGCCGAGACCTCTGCGGCTGCTGTTATTGCGGGGATGTCACTCCTCGGAACTCCCATCAGCACCACCCATGTCATCTCCACGGCAATTATGGGATCAGGCTCCTCTGCCCGTCTCTCTGCTGTCAGGTGGGGAATAGTCAAGAATATCGTCATCGCCTGGATTGTTACCATCCCTGCTGCAGGGGCAGTTGCAGCCCTGCTCTATCTTATTGTTCAATCGATCTTCTAAAGGGTGAGGAAAAAGACGTTTAGGTTAGAGACCAGGCTTATTCTATAGCCGAATTCTTTTACACCGAATCTTTCTTTCTTCAGTTTCAGATTATAAGTTGAAAGCTCTACAATAGCAGATTGATCATTGCCACACCAATTGATTTGTTCGCAGTGTTTTTTCTTTATTCTGCATTACATAACCAATACTTATAGGTCCAATTCGTGCAACGACAAAATGGCACCTCATTGCTTCCTTCTCCTCTTGGAAGTTTTCTAAATCTTGACTGAGCCAGTTGTGTGTTATCAGGATAAATGTTGGGTGTGAACCGTTACCTCACGATGAATCTGTCAACGAACAGGAGGGAGATCGAAGGCCCCCGCAAAAAGGAATCTTTTGTATTCCAGGTTCAAGCTACTTAGCTTCGGGAAATAAAACCACCTTTCCCACCTCTTTCCTTTTGGAGATCACTGCCTCCATTCCTTTGTGAAAGTCTTTAAGAGGCATTTTATGAGTAATAACCGGAGAAATATCGACCTTCTTATATTTCAAAAGATTGTTTAATTCAAACCAGGTTTTAAACATCAATCTTCCATTTATCCCGATGATCTTTGCACCCTTGAAAACAACGTTATTGCTAAGATCAAACTCAATCTTTGAGGAGGGAATGCCGAAAGCGGTGAAAGTTCCTCCTTTTTTCAAAATGGTAAACCCATCGTCTATTGCCTTTTGTGCTCCAGCCATCTCCAAGACCACATCCACCCCTTGGTAGGAGGTGGCTTCCATGATTTCTTTCACCGGATCATTAGTAAGAATGCTTAAGGTTACATCAGCGCCCATTGTCTTCAGGAGTTTGACCCGGTAAGGAAATTCTCCTACCGCAAAGATTTTTGCCGCCCCCACTGCTTTTGCAATTCCCACGGCGAAGCAGGCGATGGGACCATCACCCATGATGGCGATGATCTTTGCTGGAACCTGACTTTCCATAACCGTATAAGTGGCATTACCGAAGGGTTCCTGAACTGAAGCTATCTCCGCAGGCAGAGTTGTGTCGTTTTTCCAGGCACAGACCTCAGGTATCGACACATATTCAGCAAAACAGCCATTTATGTCGACGCCTAAGATTCTTAAATTCTGGCAGATGTGCTGTTGACCGGTTAAGCATTGAAAACAATGCCCACAGGGTATGTGGGTTTCCGCCGAGATGAAGTCTCCTGTTCTAGTTCTTTTGACCAAATTTCCCACCTCCACCACCTCTCCGGCACATTCGTGTCCGAAGATCATGGGTGGTTTGATTCGACTTTGTGCCCACTCGTCCCAGTTATATATATGGGCATCGGTTCCGCAAATCGAGGTGGCTTTCACTTTCACTAAAACTTCATCCGATTTGATATTAGGAATATCGACCTCCACCAACTCTGCTCCAGGTGCCCTCTCCCTCTTTATTACCGCAAGCATTTTTTCAGACATCTATCTTCCTTTTTTCAAATAAAAAAGCAGAGCTTTTTCCTTAAAGCTCTGCCTTTAAAAATTTGAATTGTAGTTGTAGTCTTCTCTTCAGAATTAAGAATTCTTTTCGATGATCTCTGTTTTTTTGTTTTGAGCATTAAATCCATCACCAGCTGTGCATGGTTTGCGCTAATTTTCAAAATCGAAAATATAAAATGGCTTCAATTTTGTCAAGGAAATTAGTAAGAAGAGGTTTGGATTTCGATGGATGAGATTGGGCGGGTGGATCTGCCAACGGATGTAAGGGATTAGTCAGCGGATGAAGCAGATTAAAAGGACTTGTGGCGAGCTTGCCGAACCATGCTTTATCCGTTTCATGCGTTTAATCCGCTGACCGCTTTACCGCCTTCACCACTCTATCGATTCCGCCCAAATCTTTTACTGTTCCGATATGACTATAATTTTCATTCTGGCGGATTAAATCTGCCAGTTTTCCGGCTTGACCAAAAGCTGTCTCCAAAGCTAAAAATCCGCCTTTGTTCAAGAAATCGAGAGAATCCTCTATTATCTTTTTGTGGAAAAAAAGACCGTCTTTTACGCTTTCCAAAGCTACTATGGGCTCGTAATCTTTGATCTCTTCAGGCAAGGTTTCAAGCTCTTCTTTGCTCACATAGGGTGGATTTGAAACAACACAGTCTATTTGACCTTCAAGGTTTTCATTTTTCAAAGGACCAAACAGATCACCGGAGAAAAATTCGATTTGATTCTCGACCTTATTTTTTATCGCATTTTCTTTGGCTACCTCTAAAGCCTCCTTTGAAACGTCAGTTGCATAGATAAAAGGACTCTTTAGACTTGCTGCCAAACTGATGGCAATAGCACCTGAGCCTGTCCCCAAATCTATCATCTTGGGTTTCTCTTTGTGTGCAAGTTGTTCGATCACTACTTCGACCAAAGTCTCAGTTTCTGGGCGGGGAATCAGTACCCGTTCGTCCACCTTAAATTCCAGTCCGAAGAATTCAACCGTGCCGATGATATATTGAACCGGTCTGTGAGAAATTCTCTCCTCTATCCACTGAGTAAATCTCTCAATTTCGTCAGAGGTTAGAACTTGATCCTTGTTCAGATACAGATCGACCTTGTTTTTATTTAGAACCGCCCCTAACAAAAGCTCGGCATTGGTGCGAGGTCTGTCAATTCCGGCAGACCTTAACCTTTCGACGGCTTGATTTAGGATTTCAAGACAGGTATTGCTCATGAGGAATTTATAGCAAACGAATTAATAAACTGACGTTATCACCCTCCCACTAACCCCCTCCCATCAAGGGAGGGGAAAATTTATGAAATCCCCTCTCCCCTTGTGGGAGAGGGTTGGGGTGAGGGGGCAGCATCGTATCAGAAATAACTATTTCTGCATTATTTAAACTCTGTAGGGACACGGAAATTTAAGAAATCATCCAATCCATCCTCCAAGGATCCAAGACAATCCACAGCTACCCTGGATGTGGAAACCCTGGATGTGGAACAGCCTTTTCGGGAAGAGCCGTAAAGCCAATTTTTGGCTGGCTTAAAACTCTCACTCTTTGTGGTTGCAGAAGAAGTGGAGTTTTTCAAAAAGATGCCGGGCAAAAAAGCGAAAGCTAACGTGATGAAACTAAAGCCTTTTAGAAATTTTCTGCGATCAAGCATGTTAGCTCCTTAACCTCCTATAAAAGTGAAATCCTTTATCTTCATTGCCGGCACGTACATCACCACCCCATATTGGGGGCACAATTTTCTCTCTTGGCTCATTATCTCCACGTTGGAGAAAGCTTCCAGTATGCTTTGTCCGATCCGCATGTTTTTGACTGCGGATTTGATCTTTCCATCTTCTATGAGGAAAGTTCCGTCCCTTGTGGTTCCGGTCACCATGGTTTTCATGGGATTCATGTAATTGATATACCAAAAATGGGTAATCAGAATCCCTTTTTCCGTAGAAGAGATCATCTCATCCAGGTTCGAATTTCCGGGAGACATAACCATGTTTTTGGGATATGGACCAAATGTATTGTTGGGAGGAAGCGCATGACCGCTCGACTCCACTCCCGCTTTGTTAGCATAATAGGAGTTGTAAACCACTCCTTTGGCAACTCCATTTTCAATCAAAGGGACTTTTTTCTTCACCACACCTTCATAATCAAAAGGCATGGCATTCATCATCGGATGGTAAGGATCTTCAACAACAGTGATATTGTCTCCGGTTATTTTTTCTCCAATCTTTCCGGCCATAAAGCTTCGACCTTGGATAAATGTCTTTGCTCCGAATCCAAGAAAACCTAAAAAAAGAAGGAGTGAGGCAACGGCTGCCTCTTCCAAAATTACGGTATATTTTCCAGGTGGGAGTTCAATCGGATTAGAGGAGAGGATTGCTTTGAAAACTGCCCGCTGAGCGATATTTTCTATATCGATGTTGTTCACGTCACGGTCATAGCCCTGTGCCCATCCGGAAACTGTATCACCCGCACTGGCGGTCAAAGAGAAGTGAGCTTTGGTCTCTTTAAAATATTGTCTTGTGCCCAAAGAGTTGACCACACAGGTAATATCGGTTTCGGTCTGAAAGGCTCCCGTGCCAGATGAGTTTTGGCTATCGCATCTTCTTACTGCAGCCTGCACGCCTTTTGCTCTCTGCGAGGGTGAATATTCGGACGTTTTCGGGAAGAAACCTTTGACTTCTGGAGCAGGCGGAGAGGTGGGTAGGGAGGCAAATTCAGAATCGACCTGTTGATATTTGGCGATCTCTTCTGCATCCTTAATTACCTTCTTTACATCTTCATCTCGTATGCTATTGGTCACAGCCACTCCAACTTTTTTCCCCAACACCACCCGTGCCATCAAGGTATGATCGGCACGAATCATATTTTGACTGATTACATTCTCCGCAAACCGCGTAAGCGAAAAATCCTCACCCATGAAAAGCAATTCAGCCTGATCCGCTTTAGAATAAGTCAACGCTTTTTCTAAAATTTCAAGAGCCTTGTCTTTTTCCATCTACTTTTTTCGCGTTTCAAAAAAGATATTAACTGCCCACCTTCACATTTCTAAACCTTGTCGGTGAGGCTCCTTGTCCCACCCGGGCGTTTTGAGCTGGTTGTCCTTTGGCGCAGTTGGGAGTTCCCCAAACTTTCCAGTATTTCTCATTGGCAATGGCATCACAAGAGTTCCAGAATTCAATTGTGTTGCCCGAATAGGACGGATTCTTAATCATCTCTTCTAATTTTCCATTTTTTATTTCCCACCCAATCTCACACCCCATCTGAAAATTTTCCCTGTTATCATCTATGGACCAGGTTCTTACCGTTTTCATATAAATGCCCTCGTCCACTTCAGAGATCATCTCTTCTAAGGTCTTATCGCCAGGCAGGAGATTAGTGTTGGTCATGCGACAGATGGGAGGATAACCCCAACTCTCTGATCTTGCAGCTGCAGAGCTTTGAAGCTTAATTCTGGCAGCGGTTTCTCTGGAACTTAAATATCCTGTCAGAATGCCATCTTTGATCAAATAGCTTTTGTGAGCTTTTACCCCCTCGTCATCATAGCCAAAAGTTCCCAGACCAGAAGGAGTGGTGGGATCGTTGGTGACATTCACTATCTCTGAAGCATATTGGAGTCTATCCATTTTATCTGTAGTGGCAAAACTGGTCCCGGAGAAGTTTCTTTCAACCCCGAATACACGATCCAATTCTAAAGGATGTCCGATGGATTCGTGTATCTGGAGAGACATCTGGGGACCATCCAAAACAACTGTGGTTATCTTGGAAGGGCATTCTTTAGCCGCAAGCAATGCCGCTGCTTCCTCGGCAACCTTTCTGGCATTCCCCTCAAAATCCAGCTCTTTGATCAATTCATAGCCTTTGGTCTCATATTGCCCGCTGGAATTAGGATATGACCTGGTTCCCATCTCCCTATGGGTTTTCATGGCTGTGGCTGAAATTCCCGCACCACTTTGAATTATTTCCTGATTAATTATAGAACCTTCGGAGCTGGATAAAAACTTATTCCATCTTCTGAAGCCCATCCAAGCTTCGGTGGAATTAATCCCCGAAACTTTTCTCATCAAACTATCTAAGAACAAAAGATAATCCAATTTTTCTTTCAAGGGGATGGTGAAGGGATCTTGAATAATAGGAGTTTTGTAATAATCGACAGTTTTCTCAACCGGAGCCAAAACCACGTCTTTTTCCTTCAGCCGGGAGCTGGCTTTGGCGATATCTGTTGCCTGGAGGCTGATCTTTTTGATATTATCTTCATTCAAGTCGGCGCTTGCGGCGAATCCCCAGGCACCGTTCACAATTACCCTTATGCCAAAACCGTGATCCCAAGATCTCTCGATAAGTTCCGGAGAACCATTTTTTACACTTAGATTCTCGTCCTCTATTCCTTCAATTCTGATGTCTGCGTAAGTTGCCCCTTTATCCTTGGTCAGATTTAATGCGATTTCAGAAAGCCTCTGGTAATCTTCCATTTGTCTCTTTTGTCCTTCCGAAAATCCTACAAAATCAGACTATGGGGTATCAAATACATGCCTATGGTGATCATAAAGCTGACTATCACCGCAATAGAGAAACCCTTTGCTGAAACTAAGTTTTTGGAGGGGTTTTTCCGCAGAACCGTTCCTTTGACCAAAAATAAAGTCACCAACCAGGAGAGAAAAGCAATTTGACCCTTGTTATCGGTCACGTCGGAACCGAAGGGAAACGCCTCCCACAGCACGCCGAAAGTATAATAGTTAAGAGCCCATCCTAAAGGAAAAAATCCCATAAAAAGAAAGATAAAGGTAACAAGAGAAAAAGCAACCGATTTATTCATGGTTCCTTTTCCCTTCTTAAGATCGACCGCTGAGAATGCGGCTAAGACCGAAAAGAAAATGGCTCCAAATAAACAAAAAATGTGAGAAAGAATGATATATGGCGGTACGTTGCCTTGAAATTTTAGCAAGATCGGTTTGAAGTTTGGCGAATTTTTGTCAGGCAAACTTACTGCAATTTTTCCATCTTTAGTTTGTTTTTGAGCTTCAATATAATACCAGGCGCGGGTTCCTTTTTTGTGATGAGGAATGGAAGCCACAAAAAGATTCCTCTCTCCCTCTTTCAAATTCATATCTACCGCCCGGAATTCCATTTTTCCAATTCGATAGAAAAGCTTTACTTCCTCTGCGCCGCTTACTTTCACCGGTATTACCACATCCCCTGCACCTCTTCTCTTGGGCACTGTGTCATGCTCAATGAGGATTCCTCCTCTATCCACCGTTTTGTGCACCGATTTCACTGTGGTAGTCTTTCTGGCAAAGACAAGAAGAACAATTGTGAAAATGAGAGCAATTAAGATTTTCCAGAATTTCATAATTATTTTTTCAGATTAAGACGAGAGTGAAGGAGAGTAGGTTGCGAAATATTTTGAGGCTGATCTCCCCGCAAACATCACTAATACGTTAGTTTATCTTGGAGTTCTCCAATTTCTCCTCTTGTTCTTTCTTCTTTAAGGCTTCCACAAATTTGTCAATTTCTCCTGCCAGAATATCATCAAGTTTGTACAGGGTCATACTGATTCGGTGGTCTGTGACCCTCCCTTGCGGAAAATTGTAAGTCCTGATTTTTTCCGACCTGTCTCCGGAACCCACCATGCTTTTTCTCTCTTGAGCAATCTTTTTGTTCCGTTCTCTTTGAGCTTTATCCAGAAGGCGTGCTCTTAGAACCTTCATGGCTTTATTTTTGTTTTTCAGCTGAGATTTTTCATCCTGGCAGGTGACCACGGTATCGGTGGGAAGGTGGGTGATTCTGACTGCGGAATCGGTGGTATTCACCGACTGCCCTCCAGGTCCGGATGATCGGAAGACGTCAATCCTTAAATCCTCAGGGTCGATTTGTACTTCCACATCTTCTGCTTCCGGTAAAACTGCCACCGAAGCGGCGGAAGTGTGAATTCTTCCGGAGGCTTCAGTAACCGGCACCCTCTGCACTCGATGCACCCCGCTTTCGTATTTTAACTTGCCGTAAACATCGTTTCCTTCAACCAAAAAAATTATTTCCTTGAAACCTCCTATTCCGGTGGGATTGGAGTTCATCATCTCCACCCTCCAACCGTGTTTTTCAGCATGTTTTAGATACATTTTGTATAGATCTGCAGCGAACAAAGCTGC
>SMTZ1_10012074_pt1 | contig 24361 bp, 19 predicted proteins | sample DeeMarSWOR136_30_FD_25667 | JGI IMG/M metagenome (IMG submission 25667) | reverse complement strand
CAAAGAGAGGTCCCCTTTCAAATCCTGAACATCTTTAATTATCTCCCTGCCCATGTGAAAAAGAAAGGCAAAAACAGCGGGAATCAGGGATAGTTTAAAATCCCGGGTGGTGATCCCTCCATAGACAAAAGCCAGAGCCGCTACAAGACTTACTGTAAAGTTGCCCCAAAAAAATTTTCTTTTTAGAATTGAGCTATAAAAGATTAGAAATATAATAGCTGCTGTCGCAATCATCACGCTTAAAGGTCTTATGAAAAGACTTAAAAAAAGTCCCACAAGAAAAAGAAAGCCAGAGAACCAAAGGGCGGATATTTTCGAAACCTCTCCTCTGGCAAGGGGACGAAAAGGCTTATTGATTCTGTCAATTTCCACATCAAAGAAATCATTGATACAGTTACCTCCCCCGGAGATAAAAAAGGCAGAAATGCAGGCAAAAACGACGCCCCGCCAGTATTCTATATTCCCTGCCACTAAAGCTCCAACCAAAACGGACAAAGCTGCAATCAGATTGTTCTGGGGGCGAGTCAGTTTAGCATATCCTACAATTCTGTCCATATCAAGAACTCGAATCAAAAGTGGAGGATTCTACTTCTCCGGGTGGATGAATTCCACCTTATATCCCGCAGAAAAGGGTGAATCCGGTCTGAAAAAAAACTGTCGTCACTGATTTAAATTAACAGGATCTCCAACAAGACGCAACAAAAATTTGCATGATACTCGGTGTCCGGTGATGTAAATATTGTTGTAGTTGCCCATCTATCAGCGGCCCGAAAAGCTTGACGTCGTCATGATGCTGCGCAAAGCAAAAAACTACGTTCTCTGGCAGGCATAGGTCTTCACTAAAGAGGGGGATTTGTAGTTTTGCGCCGGGTAGCTGTAACCTACAGGTTCCGTGAGCTTCTGGAGCAGATAGCCAAATACATTCATACCTTTATGAGAAAAAAGAAACCCCAATCCCAAAGGACGGGGATAGGGGCCTCTAGATTCTTCTTGTCAAGATTTGAATCTTGACCTTCTGACTATCCCTAACCTTCCACGGCCATCGTCACCGAAAGGATCTCCGTAGCAACCCGGAGAGATCAAGTTTCTTTTTCCTCTTCTTCTTTTCTTTTTTCCTCGATGCGAGCTGATTTTCCCTTAACTCCTCTGAGGTAGAATAGCCTTGCTCTCCTTACCTTTCCTTCACGGATTCGTTCTATTCTGGTGATATTGGGTGAATGCAAGGGGAAAATCCTTTCCACCGCCACTCCACTGGAGATCTTCCTTAAGGTAAAGGTTCCACCCACTCCTTTGCCTCTTCTCTGAATCACCACTCCCTGAAATACTTGAGTTCTTTCTTTATCTCCCTCTTTGATTTTTGTATGCACCTTCAAGGTATCGCCCGCATTGAAATCAGGAAGCTTATCCTTCAGATATTTTGATTCAACCGTTGCAATCAGGTCCATTTTATCCTCCGTGCAAAGACCTAAGATAGTCAAGTTTGGAAATTCCGTATGGGGATCTGCCTGGATCTTTCGCTGTTTTTAGATCCCGCTAAATCGGGACACTCCGGTTTTAGTTCTCCTCTCTTTTGATCTCCTCCAGCATCTCCTTCTCTTCGTCCGAGAGCTGGTCCCAATTTACTAAATCGGGTCTTCGTTGTAAAGTCCTTTTTAATGCTTCTTTTTTATGCCAAAATCGGATTTTTTCGTGGTCGCCGGACAATAGTACCTCTGGAACCTTTAATCCTTTGAATTCCGCAGGACGAGTATATTGAGGAGGACCCAAGATTCCATCATAAAAGGAATCCGCCTGAGCGGATTCAAAATCACCCAAAACTCCCGGAATCAGTCTAACCACCGCATCCATAATTATCAGAGCAGGAATCTCGCCGCCGGTTAAAATATAATCTCCAGTGGAAATCTCCTCCAAAGGATAAAGTTCCCCCAGTCTCTCATCCACTCCTTTGTAATGCCCACAAATTATGACCAGATGGTTCTTCAAAGATAATTCCTTTGCTTTTTCCTGAGAAAACTTCTCTCCCTGTGGAGTAGTCAAAATCAAACTTGTTTGCTTTTCGTCTTCCTTTCCATCAAAAATCGATTCCAAAGCTTTGCACAAAGGTTCGAGCTTCATTACCATCCCACCGCCACCGCCAAATGGGATATCATCCACAGTCCGATGCTTATCTTCTGTGGAATCCCTGATATCATGCACCCTGATTTCAACTAAATTCTTCTCTTGTGCTTTCTTTATCAAACTCTCATTCAGAGGTCCAGAAAACATATTGGGGAAAATAGTTAAAACATCTATCTGCATCTAATCCAACAAACCCTCTTTTGGTTCGATTATCATTACCTTTTTATCCAGATCTATCTTCTTTACCACCTCTTTGATGGCAGGAATATCATATTCTTGTTGTTCTCCTTGTACCACGTACACATCGTTTGCCGGAAGCGAAATGACCTCCCTAACCGTCCCCACCTCTTTATCTTCGGTGGTAATCACATTCAATCCAATTATATCGAAAATGAAATATCTCCCTTCTGGAAGCTTGATCAAGTCCTCTTTTTCTATCTCCAAGAAGCTCCCCACAAATTTCTTTGCCTCTTCCAGAGTCTCCACTCCTTTTAACTTAAGCAAGACCCTCTCTTTGAGTCTTTTGCTCTTGAGATTCGTTCGGACTTCTTCTATCTCAAACTGGGCTATATTTGCATCCTTTGACACGAATATTTTTTCAAGCCCAGAAAGCCTTTTTGGATCGTCAGTCAAAGGAACCACTACCATCTCTCCCTTGATTCCACGCACCCTGGAGATTTGACCTATGGTTATTCTTTGCATCTCCACCGTCTGCTGTCGGCAATTTACCGCAAACCGGTTTAATCACAGCAATCCGTTAAGGGCAAGTTCTTTCCTTCCAATTTACTACTTCTAAGCTAACAGTTAGGAAGAAGTAAGAACGAATCGGCTGCGAAAGCTTTTGATTTGATCTGAAGAAACAGGATTGTTAAGACCCTTCAGACTTTTCCTTCTCTTCTTTTGGCTCTTTAGTCTCTTGGGCTTTGCTTCTTTCTTTTTTGGCTCTTTCTGTTCTTCTTTCTGTTCTTTGACTTCCGCTTCTTTGGGTTTGGTCTCCTTCTTTTCTGGCTTTTCCTTTTCTCCTTTTTCCTCTTTGGCTTCTGTGATTTTTTCCGCAGGAGCTTCTTCAGGCTTCGCCTCTTTCTTGGGCTTTGCTTCTTTCTTTTTTGGCTCTTTCTGTTCTTCTTTCTGTTCTTTGACTTCCGCTTCTTTGGGTTTGGTCTCCTTCTTTTCTGGCTCTTCCTTTTCTTCTTTTTCCTCTTTGGCTTCTGTGATTTTTTTCGCAGGAGCTTCTTCAGGCTTCACCTCTCTCTTTTCTTTTTCTTCGGTGACTTCTTCTGCTGGGGGTGCGGCTACTTCGGCTTCCTTTGCCTTTTTCTTTTTCTTCTTCTTGGGTTTTTCTTTCAATTGGGTGGGCAAAGTGATCTGGGATACGTCCTCTCCTTTTTGTATCATCTCCCATTTTCTTAGCAGTCCGATTTGCCTGAAAAGACTGCTTGCCGTGTCAGTTGGGATTGCCCCTTGCTTTAGCCAATAATAGACCTTTTCCTCATCTACCTTAACTGAGGCAGGTCTTTCTATCGGACTATAATGTCCCAGAATCTCAATGAACCTGCCGTCCCTGGGCATTCGGGAATCTGTAGCCACAAATCTATACATCGGTCTTTTCTTTGACCCCATCCGTCTTAATCTTATCTTTACCGCCAAATTTACCTCCCATCATGATAGTTTGAAGTTTTCGTCGTTTTTCTTATTTGTTATCTTCAACTCATAATAAGTCATCGGACATTTTAACGAAATGAGAAGAGACCTTTACCGAATTTCCGGAAGTCCATCTTTCCTAAGTTTTTTATCATCTTCTGCATCATGAAAAATTGTTTCAACAGCTTGTTCACATCCTGCACCGACGTACCACTTCCCTTGGCGATTCTTTTCCTTCGGCTTCCGTCGATGATATGGGGCTTTAATCTCTCCTCTTTGGTCATGGAGTTGATCATCGCCTCCACTCGAACCATAGCTCCGTCATCAATCCTTAAACCTTTCATCACATTTCCACCCATTCCCGGGATCATCCCCAGGATGGAATCCAGAGGTCCCATCTTTTTTATCTGCTGGAGCTGATTATAGAAATCCTCAAAGGTGAAAGCCTCTTTTCTTAGTTTTCTCTCCAGCTTTTCTGCTTCTTCTAAGCTTATGGTCTCTTCAGCTTTTTCTACCAGAGAGACCACATCCCCCATTCCCAAAATACGGGAAGCCATACGATCCGGGTAAAACATCTCCAGGGCGTCCAGTTTCTCACCTGTCCCCACAAACTTTATGGGCCTTCCGGTCACCGCTCTTATGGAAAGTGCTGCCCCTCCTCTGGCATCTCCATCCATCTTAGTTAAAAATACTCCATCCAGACCGATTCTTTCCTCAAAGGTTTTGGCAATGTTGACCGCATCCTGACCGGTCATGGCATCTGCCACCAGGATGATCTCCTGAGGGGAGATGTCTTTTTTTATATCCAAAAGCTCCTGCATCAAAGGCTCATCAATGTGCAATCTTCCAGCAGTATCAATTATTACCAGATCTCGTCCATCTTTTTTCGCCTGATCAATTGAATCCTCACAAATCTTCACTGGATTCTTGTTTGATGAAAAAACCGGTAAATCTAAACTTTTCCCCAGGATCTTTAGCTGATCCACTGCGGCGGGACGATAGACATCTGCTGCCACCAAAAGAGGGAATCTGCCCTTTTTTCGATAATAACGGGCCAGCTTTCCACAGGCAGTAGTTTTGCCCGATCCTTGCAGACCAACTAACATAAAAATGGTAGGAGGTTTTTGGGAAAAATTTACCTCTACTCTGATCTTACCTAAAAGGCCGATCAATTCTTCATGCACTACCTTTATTATTTGCTGTCCAGGGGTTATGCTTCGAAGAACCTCTTGACCAATGGATTTCTCTTGAACCTGATCGATGAAATCTTTCACCACCTTGTAATTGACATCCGCCTCCAAGAGTGCACGCCGGACCTCTTTCAAAGCATCCTTGATGTTGCTTTCCGTAAGCTTTCCCCGCCCCCGGAGCTTTTTGAAAATCCCTTCTAACTTTGTGGTTAAATCCTCAAACATATCTTCAAACTCAAATTTAGTTTACATGCCCAAACCTAATACAGAGTGTTCTCCCACTCCTTTTAGCTATCATACGTTTAATAAAACCAAATTTAAGGCTTATAATATAACCATTCAGACTACGTTAGCAACAGAAATCCCGAGTCCATACTATTGCGGCAGGGTACCCTTTCCCTGTCACATTGCTTAAGGTCGAGGGTGAGGGTTCATCCTGCACTTCGTCCCGCCCTTCGGTCCTGAGACCTCAGGGTCGAAGGAAGACTCAGTGTCGAGGGAAGACCTCAGAGTCTAAGGAAAGATATTCACACTGACTTCCTCCCGATGGACTCAGTCCGAGGGAAGGGCACCCTCCACCAACGAGTTTTTATTGTTCTCTCAAGGCTTTAATTATCTGGCAATAATTTTTACTTTTAAATATGGCATCACCAGCCACCAATATGGTGGCACCTGCCTCTTTCACCAGCTTGGCGGTCTTTGGATTAATTCCTCCATCCACCTCTATTTCCGTTTTCAGCTTATGTTCTTCCATAAATTTCTTAGCCTCGCTTATTTTGGAAAGAACCGAGCCAATGAACTTCTGTCCGCCAAACCCGGGATTTACCGTCATCAACAAAAGCAAATCCAGCTCTTTGATTATTGGCTTCACTAATTCAAAAGGCGTTGCAGGATTCAAAGCGCATCCCACCTTGACCTTGAAATCTTTAATAAGACTTATAGTACGGTGAAGATGCCGACACGCTTCGATGCTTACGGTAAGATAATCCGCGCCGCTTTCCACAAAAGACTCCACATAAGAATCCGGATTTTCGATCATCAGATGGACATCTAAAGGAAGTTTGGTGCACTCATTTATTGCTCTAACGATCATGGGACCAAAGGTGATATTCGGGACGAAATGTCCATCCATGATATCTAAGTGCAAAAGATCCACCCCGCATCTTTCCACCTTCTTGATCTCCTTTTCGATATTCCTGAAATCAGCGGACAATAATGATGGAGCTATTTTTGTCATTTCTTTACCCCATTGGATTCGTGTGTCGTTGTTCGTTGGCGAAGCCCATATCGGCAATCGTTTAATCGAAACTCGAAGCTCGGAAAATCATCTGCTCGAACTTCGAGCATCGATAAGAACTTCGTCACCGTTAAACGAGCTTCAAACACCTATTGCATCTATCCGTGATTCTTTATTCGTTATGCGTCATAACTCTACAGCGCTTACCTTCAGATCAACTTTAGTTCCCCGTTCTACTTCGGCACCTTCTTGGGGAAACTGTTCCACCACGGTTTCTGGAGGAAGGTAATCTTTAGCCTCAAATTGAATTTCCCCAATATCCAGACCAAGTTCCTTTAAAATGCTTTTTGTCTCTTTCAGGCTTTTGCCTACCAAATCGGGTATAGTCACCCTCTCCGGTAAGCTCCCTAAGCTAACCGTAAGGTTGACTGACATCCCTGAGGGAATTGACAAGCCGAATGAGGGATCACTCTCAACCACCACGTTTTCCGGGAAGGTGTCGGAGGGAACCCAATTTATCTCCCCCACTTCCAAACCTTTCTCATGCAGCATTATCTCTGCTTGCCTTAAAGATACTCCCTTAAGATAAGGCACCAGCACCATTTTTTCCCCCTTGCTCACCACCACCCTCACAATTCTCCCCTTTTTAACTTTTGCACCAGGAGCAGGGCTCTGTGATAAAACGATTCCGGGCGGCTTCAAAGGATTATATTCCTCGGCCAGCACCTGAAGAGATAAATTCGCCTCTCGTAAATTTTCCTCTGCCTTTTCTAAAGGTTTATCGATAATCTCGGGTACGATACACTCTCTGCCGGTATGAATCACTGCCGGCATTATCCACCTATCAAGCAGATACAAAAAACCAAAAAGAGCCCCCAATGTCAAAACTGCTGAAAGGGGGTATCCAATATATTTATTTCTCCAAATGAAGAATTTTATCTTTTGAGCGACTTGGTTTGGATCGTCGGACTTATCAGTTTCTCTCATAAAAGGTTTCCAAAAATTGCTTTGCTCCTTAGAGATCTTAATCTTTTAAAATACGACCTCATTTCAATAAAATCCACTATTTTCTGTTTCAGGATGCCTCCAATCTGGCGGCGAAGCTCCCATCCATTTTATGAATATGGGGAAAGGTTCGGACAAAGCCAGATGCGTCCACCAGCTGAGACTCCACATAAAGCGAAGCATCCACCGCTTTGAAATCTTTTCTTTTTTCCAAAAAGAGTTCAATCACCTGATCGTTTTCTTCCGGGGTGATGGTGCAGGTGCTGTAGACCAAAACGCCCCCTTTTTTTACAAGGTTCGCTGCATTGAAGAGTATCTGGAGTTGAAGCTTTTGTAATCGGAGCAAATCTTCTTTTTGTTTTCGCCATCTTGAATCTGAATTTCTCCTTAATACCCCCAAGCCTGAACAAGGTGCATCCACCAAGACTCGACCCACAGGTTTACATTGAAAGTGGTAGGCATCTCCACAGATACAGTTTACCCAATCGATTCCTAATCTTCTGCAATTCTTTTTCAACAACTCTATTTTCTCCCAGCTTTTATCAACTGCCAGGACTTTTCCCTTACCTTTCAATAACTCCGCTATGAAGGTGGTCTTGCCCCCCGGGGCTGAGCATAAATCCAAGATTGTCTCACCCGGTTGCGGATCCAACAAAATCACCGGAAATCCTGCGCTTTCATCCTGAAGATAGACTAAGCCTTCCTGTAGAGGTAGAAAACGATTCAAATCCACTTTCGATTCTAAATAATAAAAAATTTCCAAAAATCTACCTGCTTTGAACTTGATTTTTCTCTCAGTGAATTTCTCCTCTAAGGATTGATGGTCTACTTTTACCGAATTCATTCTACAACATAACTTGGGTCTTTCATTGAAAGCCTGGCAAAGCCTTATGGCTTCCTCCTCTCCAAACATATTTAGCCAGTTTTCTACCATCCAGCTGGGAAAGGAATAAAACAGAGCTATGTTTTCTACTTTGTTTTCCTCCCAGGAAGGGAAGCGCACCCTGCTTTTATCTCTCAAGTAGTTTCTCAAAACCGCATTAACCAAGGCCACCATGCCCCTGTGTCCAAATTTCTTGGCCAAGTTCACTGCTTCATTGACGGCCGCACTATCCGGCACTCTATCCATGAAATCTATCTGGTAAACGCCCAATCTCAAAATGTTTCTTATCCACGGCGTTAACTTGTTTATCTCTTTTTCTAAAAAGAAACTCAGAACATAGTCCAACTTCCTTCTCATTTTGGCAGTTCCGTTGACCAACTCGCTTACAAATCTTCTATCCAAATTTGACAGATGGTAATTCTTGCAAAAAAGTTCAATGGTTTCATTTGCGAAAGCGTCTTTTATCTCTAACTCATACAAAATCTTCAAGACGATCTCTCGAGCGGTTGGAATTGGCGCTTTTTTCATTTAAATTGAAAAACCTGTAGGTCGGGTTGCAACCTCAAAGGGGGCTACCCGACACATAAAAAGCTAAACTACGTCCATGGGGGTCAAAATCTCGGAATCCATTTTAATAAAAAGATTGCTTCTCTTGAAAAGCAGGCTTTGAATATCATTTTCCTTCAGTCCGAAACCGTAAATTAGAATCTCCTGAGGCCTGGCATATCCTCCTGCTCCCAATCCCAAAAGCATCTTTACCTTGCTTTTTGAATCCTTCTTCTGGCACTCTAATTTTCTAATATGTTTTCTTATATCGATTTCCTTTGGTCCTTCCTTGAAGTTTCTTTTCACCAATAGATTCCTTTGACTAAGAATAGATTGGCTCTTTGTGGTTATTTCTTCTTCAGGAAGATCCAACTCCACCTCATATGAGGCTAAATTTATGGCAGAGCTCAAGGATTCAGATTTCCCCAGGATCGGTTTTGCCTCCAGGAACTTAAATCCAGGCGGCAAAACCTGGTTAAGGCGACAAAGGACCGCGTTGGAATGAGGTTGGGTGAGCTGCATATCCAAGTATTCAGAGTCCGAGATAAATCCTAATGGGAGCGGAGGTCCAAAGGCAACTTTTTGATGAGGATGGAATCCTTCCGAATAAGCAATCGGTATTCCCGATCTTCGGATGGCACGCTCGAATGTGCGTCCCACATCCAAATGGGAGGTGAATCTGATTTCTTCGGATTTACTCCACTTAAGCCTTACCCGGCTGCGGGCTATGGTGTGCGCAGGAGAAATCCCCTTTCTTTTCTTTGTGCGACCGTATGCTTCTGAAGAAGATTTATCCAATTCTTCAGGTTGAGAGCTGAGTTTTTCGAAGACCTTTTTTCCGATCATATCTCCCACTCTCACCTCACCCTTAGAAGGAACGAATTCCTCTTGGACTGAGTAAGCTCTGTTTCTCTCCTTTTGCAGATATTCTTTTCTGATCCCTTTATCAATGTGATCCCAGGGAAGAGATTGGGTCAAATCTCTGGCTGGTAAATAAAAGGATGGATCGATTTCACTTTCACCAAAACCCTCTTCCCAGATTTGGTATTTGAAATGTTCGGTCCAGGCATCCAGCCTGGCCCCCTTTTTCCAAGCAGAATAGATCACCTTTGACAAAAGCCGATCCCCTCTGCCCAAAATCCCTTCCAGGTAGGAAACCTTGGGATCGCGAAATTTTAAATTTAGATTTCCGCGCCGGAGATTTGATTTCAGGTAATCCATCTTTTTTTGAAGACCATCTATATCCTCCTGTTTTTCCCACTGAAAAGGAGTATGAGGTTTTGGGGTAAAAGGAGAAATGGTCACGTTCAAGTTTTTGCCTTTCCTGATCTCTTTTCCAATTCTCAAAATCTTTTTTAAAAGGACAATGATACCATCCAAATCCTCTTTTTTCTCGGTCGGAAGTCCGATCATGAAATAAAGTTTGATCAGGTTCCATCCAGAAGAATAGGCGATTTTGACGGTATTGAAAAGACTCTCTTCTGCCAGGTTTTTACAGATGACCTCCCTTAGCCTTGGCGTTCCTGCCTCCGGAGCGAAGGTCAAGCCTGGCTTTTTGGTTTTGGTTAAAAGTTGCGCCAATTCCAATGAGAAGGTGTCAGGTCTGAGCGAGGGGAGTGAGATCGAAACCCTCTTTGAGTAAAATTTCTCATGCAATCTTTCGGCCAACTCTGGTAGCTTTGAGTAATCGGTGGTGGAAAGAGACAAAAGAGATATTTCATCCCAGCCTGAATTAGCTATTCCCATTTCGGCTTGTTTGACTATCTCTTCTATCGATCGTTCCCTTTTGGGATAATAGGCAATCCTCGCCTCGCAGAACCGGCAACCCATGGGACAACCGCGCATTATCTCTATGGTCAAACGATCATGGGTTGTCTCCAAAAATGGAACTATAGGAGCGGTGGGATAATACTCGCTCTTTAATTCAGGTATGGTCCTTACCTTGATTTTTTCAGGAATCTCCGGAGAGTTGGGAACAACTTTTTCAAATCTTTTTTGGGCATCGTATTTGATTTCATAAAAAGAAGGCACGTAAACTCCGGGAATTCTTGAGAGTTTCAATAACAGCTCTTCTTTCTTTATCCCATTTTGCTTGCCCTTTTCCACTTCATCCAAGATCTCATCAATGATTTCTTCTCCATCTCCCAAAGCAAAAAGATCGATAAATTCAGGATTCAAGGCAGAGGGACCTCCGGCGATGATCAAGGGATCATCTTCAGACCTTTGTGAAGAAAAAACCGGCACGCCTGCTAAGTCCAAGAGATTAAGAACCGTGGTATAATTCAGCTCATAGGTCAACGAAAAGCCAATGATATCAAATTCCTTTAACGGGGTATGACTTTCCAAAGAGAAAAGTGGAATGCTTTCTTTTCTTAAAAACTCTTCCGCATCCACCCAGGGAGCGAAGACCCTTTCGGCCACACAATCTGGTCTTTTATTGATCAGATGATACAGTATGGAAAGCCCCACATAGGACATTCCGATCTCATACACATCCGGAAAAGCCAGAGCTACCGAAAGCTTTCCCTGATGATCCTTCTTTATCGCTCCAAGTTCATTTCCAATGTATCTTCCCGGTTTCATCACAAAGGGAAGTAAGTCTTTCTTTATCTTATCTGATATTTGATGCATCATTTTCTTTTGATCGCAGCTAAAGCCGGTGCTACCACTTAAAACACGTAGCCATCCATATGGATGGCACCAAGGCATAAAGCCTTGACTACGCCTCAGTTCATTTATAACCTATTAATATAAACAAAAATGACAAAAAACCAAAAGATGTTGCGGAAAATTTTGGGAAAGTTAGAGGTAAAGTACAAAAGCCCATGAGAACGAAGCCCCGACAGGCGGGGCGGAAATACGATCTGGGGTTTTAGCCAGGTTTTTTTCGGGGTGCACAAGCTTACTTCTGCGGTCTCTTCAAACCAAAAAATGACTTCGCATCAGAAAGCAGATGCGCTCCGCTAAGAATCCCTTAAAGCTTCCTTGCCACCTCCTCTGCTACCTGAGTTGTGGTGGATGATCCGCCCATGTCATAGGCGCGTACTTTTCCTTCTGCAATAACTGCGGCTATTGCATTTTCTAAGCGATTTGCTTTCTCGGTTTCGCGTAACCAATCCAGCATCAATTTTGCAGATAAGAAAGTGGCGATGGGATTGACTTTGTTCATCCCTGCATATTTCGGGGCAGAACCGTGAGTTGGTTCGAAAACAGCGTAATCATCCCCGATATTCCCTGAGCAGGCAAAACCCAAGCCTCCAACTAATTGAGCACATAGGTCGGAGACGATGTCGCCGAACATATTGGAGGTGACCAAAACATCGTAGTCCTGGGGATTTTTTACCAGCCACATGCACATGGCATCGATGTTGGTCTCCCAGAGCGGAATTCCAGGATATTCTCTGGCTATTTTTCTTGCCTCCCGTATCATCAAACCTGAAGTTTCTCTTATCACATTCGGCTTTTCCACCACGGTAACCGATCTTCTCTTGTGTTTTTTGGCATATTCAAAAGCATCCCGAACTATGTTCTGACAGGCTTTTCTGGTCACTATTCGTAAGCTCACCGCCATATCATCTAAAGAGGTCTTTTCAAACTTTTTCATGGACTTATGATTTTTCAAAAGAACGTCCATCACCTCTTGGGGCAAAGGATGAAACTCCACGCCGGAGTAAAGGTCTTCGGTATTCTCCCTGAAAACGACCAGATCTATATCATCCCGGTAATTTAAGGGATTGCCAGGATAAGCCTTGCAGGGTCTCAAATTTGTTCGCAAATTGAAAAGCTGGCGGAGCTTGACTATTGGGCTGTAGTAAACATATCCCTTTCCTTTCAGGCTTAGATCAAGCTCAGCTTCCGCTTCTTCTTTCGGTTTGGAGGTTATGGCTCCGAATAGGCAGCAATCGGTTTTCTTCAAAAGTTCAATGGTCCTCTCAGGCAACGCATTTCCCTCTTTGCACCAAAATTCCCACCCAATCTCACCGGGGATATATTCGGCATCCAATTTTAATTCATCTAAAACAATCTTGGCAGCATTTAAAACATCTATTCCGATTCCATCACCAGGTAACCAAGCAATCTTGTATTTTGCCATAGAAAGTTGCTCCTTTGCTCAGAAATCGTCATTTTTATGAAACAACTTAGCCGAAGATCACACCGTCTTAACGGTAGATTTTTAATGGAGTGTCCGCCTTCAGGCAGACCAGACCACGGATCATGGTCAAGCTGAAGCTTGACACTCCTTTACGTCTACTTTATCTCGATGTTCAAAGATACAGAATGAACATCACCCAACTCTGATTTGTGGGGAAGGTATCCATAGTCGATGCTGTAGTTTCTGAAACTTGTTCCCAGGCCAAATGAGAAACCTTTTTCGTCATATCCGCCCTGGTAACCTAATCTGATTCTCAAAGCTTGGTAAAGTCCATATTCCCCACCCAAATGGATCTTGACTTCATCATCTCTGGGCTTCACCAGATCAAAGCCAAGAGTGAAATCGCTGTTCAAGTCCTTCTTTTCCACAGAATAGATTACCCCCGCTTTATACTGTGTGGGCAGAGAAAATTTCTCCTTCTCAAATTTCATTTTTTCACCAAGGTTCAACACCGACAGCCCAAATTTCAAGTTTTCCAAAGGGGAGTAAATTCCGCCTAAGTCGAATCCCAATCCACTTGCCGAGTGAATGTCAATCTTTTCGTAGAGCCATTTTGCGGAAAATCCCAGGGCGACTCCTTCCTTTACCTTTCGGGCAAAGGATAACGAAAAAACTACATCGTGAGCATCAAACAGAGCAATGGGCTGATCAGTTGGACCTTCCCTTTTCTGTATATCGGGTATCTTCCCCATGGCCAAAGAGAGGCCCAGGGTGTTTTTGCCAACACTTAGAGCTGAGGTGAAATGTTCAACAGTCATATCTTGAAACCACTGGTTATGAGTGAAGCTGAGGTGTATTCCTTCGATTCCGGAAAGTCCAGCCGGGTTCCACCAAGCGGAGATAACTTCACCGGACTGGGCAACAAAAGCTTCTCCCATCCCTACCGCCTTGGCTCCCATGCCAAATTTTAAAAAGCTAAAGCCAGAGTTATCCGCTTTGCCGTAAACTGGTGCCTTGAAAGCAGAAACACTCCATACTAAAAAGAAAAAAAATAGGATCACCGGTGTTTTGATTTTCAACTTGTTCTCCTCACTAATCAAAGTTCACTACCTTATTTTTTCGGTTTTGTGAAACCACATCTAAAAGTTGATGGATCTTGTTTTGACTGTCCTGATACAAACGCATCTGTTTCTCATACGAAACTGCCCTCTCCCCCAGGGGGAGAGGAAAGAGCGAAAGGGAAATCAAACAATACGCAAGAAAGATTTTTACATTTGTATTAGCTCACTGCAGACTTTTTTAATATTCTCTTCATGTCTATCTACGTTACGACGAGCGAATCTGGTGAACTCATTCCGTTTTGCAATCTGGTCTGAGGAGAGATTTTCTTGAATGAATTTTTTGCAGTTCTCCAGCAAGTTCTCAAAATAGCCGATATGATGTTCTACCTCCCTCTTATCACACAGGTATCCATGTCCCGGAACCAAAACATCAAAATCCAAATCACGGATTTTCTTCAATGCGAAAAGCCACCTTTGAGAGTTCCCGTCTCTCATAAAAGGATATCGTCCCTGAAAGATGAGATCGCCAGCAAACAGAACTTTCGACGAAGCTATGTGTGCAATCGAGGTATCTTTTGTATGTCCGCCCATATGAATCAAATTGATTTTTAGATTTCCCAAGTCTATTTCCAAGCTATCGTCAAAAACTAAATCAGGTAAGGTTATCTTTAGATTATTAAGCTTCTCCTTCCACTCTGGATTTTCCTCCACATACTTTTGAATGGAATCTCGTGACCATTCTCTTTCCAGAAGTTTGGTCATGATGTTCTTACATTCCCGATGCGCCACCACCTTAGTAGAAAAAACCTGGTTTCCAAATGTATGGTCCGAGTGGTGATGGGTATTGAACAGATATCTGATCGGCTTTCGAGTCACTGATCTTATCTGTTTCAGGACCTTTTTGGCATCCTCGGGAGAGAAAGTTGAGTCGATCACCAATACTCCGTTTTTACCTATAACAAAACCTGTGTTTATCCTCTTTTCTCCTCCCAGAATGCAAAACACATTTTCAGTGATTCTTTTTAAAACCATAGTAAAGATGATGGATTTTAAGCCTTCAAAAGAAGTGATAAATGTAGTTGCTCGATTCATGGTTCGACAAGCTCACCATCCTGAGCCTCTCGAAGGATCAAGCTATTTTCTTGCCTGACAAATCAGGCAACCACAAGAGATTTGCTAAGTTGAATCTGCTCAAATTAAATTCTGCTTCTTTTCCTTAACTCTCAAAACTCAAGCTGAAGAGAAATCAGATGATCCGGATCGTCATCCACCCGGCTTCCGACATAGGCGTAATCGAAGCCCAGGATTGTGGACCCTCCCATCTTCTGTCTTAAGCCCATTCCCAAGGTTAACGAACCCCTATCGTATCCACCCCTCACCGCCAGGCTCTCCAGTATCCAACCCTCCAACCCAAAATGAATTCTTCCCGTTTGTTTTTCGTTTTTCTCAACCTCCGTGCTGAGCAGTATTCTATCCTCCAACAGAAGATAAGAAACTCCAGCTCGCAGGTTGATCGGAAACTCATCCTTTGAGGAAGAACCCAAAAGATCAAATTTTTTCCAGTAATCTCCAGAGGTCCATGAGTATCTCATACCCAAATTCTCGACTGCTGCTCCCAGTCGTAATTTTTGTATTGGCTTTCCAAATGCGGAGAAACCAAAACCGACTCCATAAGCGCTGATATTAGCCAAGTTATATTGCACATATCCAATGCGCAGTCCCACAGATAATTCATTTAAAATTTTGCGTCCAAAAAAAAGTTCCACAGCGTTCTCGTAGTTTTTGATCTCCTCGGTTATTTCCCCGTTCTCATTTCTTCCCTTCACGTCCGACACCCCGACATTGGTCCAACCTATGCTGATGGTGGCTTCCTCCCGGATAGGTTGGCAGTAGGTTATGTAACCCAGTCTTCGATCCAGGGTCATCTTTCTATAAGAAGCTCCGAAGGTGCGCATCTGAACCTGAACGAGACCTGCTGGATTCCTGAATCCAGCGGTGGCATCATCTGCCACCGCCACAAATGCACCTCCCATGCCCAAAGCTCTTGCCCCTAATCCCAATTGCTGGAATGATCCAGCATATCCGCCATCTCCGGAATCCGCCCATAAATTTGAGGTCAAACTCAAAAAGATCACGCTCATGATTAAAAAGGATTTTTTGACTATCATCATCTTCCTCGATTTTATAAAGTGAAATCTCGCTGACTTTTTAACCTTCCAACTTTCAAACCCTAAAACTTATTTCAAAATCACCAATTTCCCACATTCGGTCTGCCCTCCAGGGGCTTCGACCTTGAAGAAATAAACTCCGTTGGCAACTACATCCCCATTTTCATTTTTCCCATTCCAGGGTTCATCATATTCCTCTCCGCCAATCCTGTCTTGATTGTCCACCAAAGTGGTAACCAGATTCATGGCGAAGTCATAAATCTTTATGGTCACAGGTCCACCTCTTTGTGGTTTATAATGTATTCTAACCACCCCGCCGGTCGACAACACTGGGGAAAAAGGTGAAGGATAAGCGTAAGCCGTCTCAGAGCCTTTTGAGCCGATGGGAACGGCTGTTCGAAATACATTCCAAGTGTTGCCATTGTCTTGAGTCCTCACCAGTCCATCGGCGTTTCCAGCCCACACCTCTCCATCAATTACAACGACTGAGGTGAACTCGGTAGAAAAGATTCCGTCTTCGGTTACTTCCTCCTTATCCTTCATGTAATTGAATATATCCCACCTCTCTCCGCCATTAGATGATCTCTTCAATCCAGAGCTGGTGGCGGCCCAAACCACCGAGTCGTCGAATGCAAAATTCCACACTCTATCCCCCTCAAGGGTGACACTCCAAGTTTCTCCGTCATCTGTGCTTTTGCTGACACCATTTCCCCCTGAATAGGTGGGCTGGGTTCCTGCCCAGATGATCTTTCTATCATCGTATTTTTGAATGGCGGTGCTGACCACAAAGTCTCCGGTTATTCCATGTTCATAGGAATTATAATTGAGCACGGTATCGAAAACGTCCCGATAATTGTAAATGAACTTAAAAATCCCTGCAGCACTTCCAGCCCAGATAGCCTTCTTGAATGACTGGGCGAATTTGATAACCTCCCAAGTTCTGGTATCATCCTTGAATTTCGCCAGTCCATCCATCGCGCCCACCCAGATGATGGTATCAATGACAGTATCAATTTGGGACGGAGATAAACACACAGAGGTAAAATTTGAAGGAATTGAGAACCGTAGCGTATCAGGAATCTCAAAATTATCCCAGACTGTTCCACCATCTCTTGTCATTTTTAGCCCTTCATTCGTAGCGGCCCAAACTGCTGAACCCTGAAAGGCAAAATCTCGCACCCAAACGCCGCCTAGATAACTTGTCCATGTTTCTCCACCGTCCGTGCTCTTGTAGGTTGAACAGGAGGAAATATCCACTTCCTCAGAACAGGCACTAGCCCAGATGATTTTGTTCTGGTCGTATTTTTGAATTCCCAAGGCAAGAACAGAATTCGAACAAAGTTCACCCTTGGTGATGATGGTGGTGGCAAGATCACGACCCTCGCGATCCGCAGCGGTGACTGATACTAACTCAGCACCAGTGACGGTCAGAATATGTGAAGCACCAGGAGGTATGCTATTACCCTCTCTGCTCCACACCAATACCTTACCTTCGTTAAAAAGAATCTCCATCTCGGCATTAAGCAGAGTTGGAGTGACTACACCATCAAATTCAAACAGAAGTGCGCCAATCGGAGAAGCGCACTCAACCGTAATCCTACCGCACGAGTTGATGAAGCCAGCTGTATCTGAGGATGGGCTATCCACGGGATACGGGACCGCATCGTGGTGAATCACTCGAATCAGGTAGACCAGATCAGCAAGCATGAGATGCCGGCCATCCGCATTAACATCTGTGGCGCAACCCTGTGCATCCTGATCAATGGTGAACACCGAAAGCCCATACACGAAAAAGTGAGCGAACAAAATCGCATCTGCAATCTCATATGCTACGCCATTCAGGTCAATATCACCGCGGATGCAACTAAATGGAGTATCGGACGCACAGATGTAGACTCCACCATCCATAAAGTCCAAGATGGGGTAGATGGCTCCGCCCTCAGGCTGGCTTTCTCCGCAAACGTCTGGCTCATACTGCAAAGGATTCTTGCTCACGTACAGATCCACCATGTCACAGCTGGACATAGTGTTCTCCGCGCAGTCCCAGTCCTCGATGATCTCATGAGGTGGATCAGGCGAAAGCTTGTGTTCCCACTCAAAGACGATTGGGAGTGTCTGGTCTCTCAACAACTCATTGTTGGCTATCTGGAACTTCAGCCAGACCAAAGTGGCACCGACTTCCACCCACTCAACTTGACCGTTATGATAGTACTTGGCGGAATCAACAGCCCAATGGGTCTCAGGGACGTTATTTTCTGGATTTAAGCAGTAGCCTCTGCGGTATGGACCATCCGGCATCTCCGCCTGACCATAGAGCAAAATCTTATACTTCCGGCAGCCAGGCTCGGCGCACGGCATAACCCGATAGCTGAAATACTCCCATCTCCATAAAACGGTATCTGTGGGATTAGATTCATATGGCTCTAACCAGCGCTTACTAAGCAGGGCACCTCTCTCAACATCAATGAAGGTCAGATTGATGTAGTCGAACTGAACCTCTAACAAGAATCCACCAATCCTGTATTCGGGTTGAAAAGCTTTCAAAATGATCGGAATCTCGAAGAAATCACCCGGATCGATGCCCTGATACGGATAGCAGAAATCATCCACGATGATGCTGTCGGGAGGAACCCAGTCTCCGTACCCGAACCGCTCATAAACCCTGTTGGGGATAATCACCTTATTCACCTCTGGGGAAGAGGCATGAACTACAGGAGCTTCGATCCAATCGGTAGCAGTCGCATATCCAGGGCTATCAATAAACTTGTAGAGTCCATCTTTCGTGCCAGCCCAAATTATAGGCGTGTCTTGAGAAAAGGTATCTACGGCAATGCTAATAAATATGTCTCTATCCAGAAGATTACCTTCCTTGTATCTTTTTTCCGCGTTGGCATCGACAAAGACATTCTCCCAGTTTTCTCCCCAGTCAAAGCTGCGAATAAGCCCACCTTTTCCGCAAACGGCCCAGATCAGGGTATCAGCTATGGCTATGTCATAGGCGAATTTCTCCAGATCGATTGCCTGTACTGTCAGGGAGGTATCCCAAGAAAACCCATAGTCGGAGGTATAATTGAAACCTTCACCTTCCAAAGCGGGCAAAAGTGGAAGCTCGTATTCTTTTTCTCCACTATAAACTCCCACACAAAGAAAAGAAGCGTTGTCGTCATCTGAAAAGGAGGTAAAGCCTGTTAAGGCGTGAACGCCATTGGCATTAAGTCCGTTAGGAATCTGCCATCATAGACTATGTCGTTTATAGAATTCTTGAGTCTCTTATCTTTTGGGCAGAAAGTATCGACAACCACAGAAAAGAATCTATTGTCCAAATGCTCGTACAGTCCTGAATCATAATCTATTCTGGCCGCTTCGCTCACAAAGACATTCTCCCATATCATGGTATCATTATCCATCCAGCCATGAATTAAACCACCATACCAACAGGCGGCCCAGACCCTGGTATCGTCGAAAGCTATGTCATAAACGATCTCTCCGGCAAAGTCCACCTGCTTCGGAATAAAGGATTCCCACTCTTTCCCCCGGTTGGTGGTTTTGTTAAAACCATTGCCAAATGGAATAGGTTCACCTTCAATCATTTTTGTATAAGCGCAGGCAACCCACAGGGTGGAATCGAACACGGCTAAAGCCGAAATGTCATTTGAATTTAAACCATTATTATTGTCGTAGGTGAACCAGGTCTCTCCGCCATCAGAGGAATATGACAACCCGTCTCCTGTTCCAATCCATATATATTCACCATCATAAACAATGTCACCCATGCTGTTTCCAGCCAAGCCAGAGCGTGGCTCGTCCAAAGAGAAATTCATGATTGTCTCGGTTTCGGCTGGGAAGATAAACAAAGTTGTTACAATTATTGCCAGGATTAAAATTCTTCTCATTCGATCCTCCTTAGTCACACTACTTGGAAAACGTCAATAAAAAAACCCAGTTGAATTTTTGTTCTAATAAACCCAAAAAAATCTTTTTGTCAAGCAAAATAGAAGCTTGAAACGGAAAGCCGTGGCAGAACGCTAACGTGTGGCGTCTCTAGGAGAAGTTGGCAAATTTTACCTGTTTCTTCCTTGATACATATTTAAAAATCCCTCGGAGTAGGGAAACATCCTTTCTTTGTAAACCTTGCAGGGAAATTCGAGGCAGTCTCTCATACAATAACCGATGCCTTTTTCAAGGGCACATTGAAGTTTTGGGCAGATTTTCCCCAAGTTTTTCCTCTGCTCAGCCATTTTCTTTTTCACAACATCTTTATCTGTTGGAAGACCAGAGCCACACGGAAGACATATTCCCTTGGCAAACAAACCACAAGTGCTGCAACAGATCCCGCAAGCGGCTATATAAATACGTTCTTTTTCAGCCATTTTGTTTTCCTCCTGTTTACCGCAAACGTCATGGACGAGGGGTCCGTGACGAACAAGGGAAGATTCCGACCCATGAGGGCTCTGCTACGCGTAGCGAAGGCTTCACGCCTTCGCCATTAGGTCAACCATCGATTGTTGGTCAGGGGTTGCCTAACCCCTGATCAGTCTACGTTCAGGGTGAGGGTTCCTCCTGAAGAACACTCTGAACTAACCAGCCATTATTTTCTTAAACCGTAAAGCGTCTTCGAACATGAAAACGTTGTTAAACATAAAATATTGCAAACTGTAGCTTTTTGGGGTTCGTGGTGAATCCCGCTCCAGAGGGTATCGAGCAATCTTTTTCAGTTCTTCCAAGTCAGAATCTGTATATTTGTAGCGGTATCCGGTTTTTCCATGCAACCTGAAATATCCAATTTTGCAGGGGAGAGGCTCATTTCCAAAAGGGTCAATGCAAGGAACAAGATCAAGTTTCTCACACAAACTACAAATCTCTTCTCTTTCCCATCTTTCTCTTGGTTCCCAGACCAAAAGACAATTTTTTCTTTTCACGGTCTTAAAAAACCTTCCAAAATTCTTTTTATTTTCCGAATTTGGCTCGAACCTGGGAGGACATTGAAAGACGATAATTTTCGATTTCAAAATCTGAGCAACCCTCTCGGTTTTCTCCCATGCCTCCCAGACTTCATCTGTGGGCTTGAAAAAACCGTAATTTTTCTTTTTTGACTCGGGAATTTTGAACTTGAGTCTTCTGTAGGTGGGACTGGAAGGTTCATGAGTGATAAGTTGCCAAACTTTTAGAGAGAATTCAAAATTATCCGGTGCTTCGTTTCTCCACTTCAAAACAGTTTTCTCCTCAGGTGGCTGGTAAAAAGTCTGCTGAATTTCTACCACCCTAAAGCTCTTATAATATTTTCCCCTCGAAACCGGAAATCCGCAACAACCAATTTTGATCTGCATTTTCTGACCTAAGTCGGATCTTTGGCTAAAACCGAAACAATTGTTTCATCTGGACAGGTTATCCAGATGAATCAGGATTAGCGCCAGTTATCATTTTCGAAACTTCCGCTACAAACCTATCCGGATTGAGCGGAGTTACGACAAAAGCAAATCCTTTCTTTTGAAAGATGTGAACCGGTGTTGACCAACTCGACTTGAAAGGAGCATCTTGAGACAAAAAAACCGAAGATTTGGGCAATTTACTTACAGATTTGATATTACCAGAAGGTATGGTCACCGTGTAGCCAAGATATAGCTTTATTTCCAGTTTGCCCTCACACAAAATCAGTTTTCTAGGTGTCAAAGCAAAAGCTAAAACTACAACTAAGACAAATAATGCCCAGCACAAAAAATACCCTACGGTTGCCTGTGAAAGATAACATAGAACTCCTAACAGAAAGAAAATTAAAGCCACCAAGCCCCAAAACAATTTCATACCCAAACTTACTTTGAGTTTTTCCTCATAAACTATCATGGTCTACTTGTTTGATTTTTGTGAAGCTTGCAAAACAATCCAACCTGGACCTCTAACCTAAAGAAGGAAGAAAACCAATTTTCTAAAAAAATGGAACTTTAGTCTAAGTTAATGTTCATCTTTTTTAAGAATTGCTGTACCTCTCCAAAGTCTTGCGGATTCCGCTTGAGATAAGTTTTAAAAAGCGGAATAATCTGCTCTGGCTTTCCCATGCTATGGTAGGTGACAGCTAAGTTCTTATAACCCACAAAATAATCCGGGTTTATCTGGATCGCCGACTCAAGTATCTCCAGAGACTCCTGGTAATGTCCCATTTCTCCGAGCAATATTCCTAAGTTACTGTATGCTCTGAAATAATTTGAATCTACCTTTATAGACATTTGGTAATGTTTTCTGGCTTCCTCATATTGACCGAGATAATAAAAAGAGATTCCCAGATTATTGTAACTCTCAGCAGAATTCGGATTCAATTGGACTGCCTTTTTGAACGCGGCTATAGCTTCCTGATACCTTCTTAATTTCATGCAGCTCATTCCAAGGTTTCCGGCGTAGCGTTCAATCTCTAAGACGGATAACGCCTTTTTCCACTCCTCCACTTCCTCATTTAACAATCCTTTGTCCCTACAGTATAAAGCTAAGATCTCATGCCCATATGCGCTTCTTTGCACATCCATATCCATAAGAGCTTTGAATCTTTCCACTGCTTTGTCTTGTTGAGCATTAACATATACCCAGGGGAGAGTGGAAAAAAGGGCAGTCGAGGCTAAAGTCATTATTATATAATTCACCTTCTTGATTTTGGCTTCTCTAAAGTAACTGAACAACAGGTAGATTCCCAAAAGGGTATAGCCCAATCCGGTGGAGGAGAAAAGATCCCAATCCCTGGCATAGCCTAATTTAGGATCCATGAGGAAGGCAAACATAAATGAGAATAAGGTCACAATCATGAAGAATGTGACCACCCTCTCTTTGAAATTAATCTTTATTGCACAAAAGATCACTACCGCCCAGAGAACCATTCCGATAGGGGAGAGCAAAAGTTGTTCGTTTATCATATCCGCCAGATGGGCACTGGAAAAAAGGGAATAGGGGTCATTTTCTTTTCCAGCCAATGGAATCAAATAATTGCTGACCCTTGTGGGGTTCGGATTTTTACTGATCAAAATGACAAAACCTACTCCCACCAACAAAAGTATAAAGACCACATTCAAAATTTTCTTAAAGCTGAATTGCATTTTTTTCTTTTGGGAATTGGCCAAATGAAGGTAAATCAAAGATGGAAGAAGGTAGACTGCGGAAAGATGGAGACTGATTGAGAAAAGCAAAGTCAGGCTGGGAAAAATGAGACTGCATCTCCCCTCCAGAAACCATAAAGAAAAGAGAAAATAAGCCATTATTCCCACATATACAAGAGTATAACTTTCCACATAACCAAAGAAAAGCTGAATCGATCCCATACTAACCAAAATCACAGAGGCCAACACCTTTTCTTGGTTTTCTTTTCCCAAAAGATGAGAAAGCCACAAGGCCAGAAATATAAATAATGCACCTGCCAAACAGCTGATCAAGGTGTAAGTTTGGTATCCATCTAATTTCAAGAACCTATAAGCCAAAGCATGCAAATAAAAGTCCAATGGCTCGGTGACAGAAAACTTCGCTCCCTTCATAATCTCCCCTCCCCTCAGGTATCCATCACCTAAAAGAGGGGTTTTGGCTTTAAAGAGCCAAAAGAGTATGATGCTGCCTAAACTGAAAAAGACATATTTGTAATATCTATTTATCCTCTTGAGATTCTTTTCCACCAGATTGAAGAATCCGGCGAAAACGTTATAAAATATTTTGTTGACCTTTGGGACTAAAATGAGAATAGCTAAGACGATTATTATCCAGCGGGGAATAAAAGAAACATAGGCTAACTGATTAAGGCCCCATAACCTCTCCTTAGGGAAGAAGGAGGCAGCGGCATGAATGAGAATTATGAAGGCACAAGCGAAGAGTACAACTTTTTCCAGTCTGGCCATGACAATTCTAAGGGCTGAATTTTCACCATTCAAAATTTTACGTTTGGTGTTGGAATGAGGGTTTACCCTGAGCGGATTCAGCCTGACATTCGTTTATATTGTTCGTTTCCTGTTTAATCCTTTTCTATGCCTCTTACAAACTCTCTCAATGACCTGTGGAAAAGCAGGATGGGCTAAATTCAACCCTTTGGCTTCATCGATTTCAAACCAAACCATAGATTCATGCTCTTTCGGAGCGAGATTCTTTGGCTCACCAATCCAGTCGGTCACCAGAAAAACATGATATTTGTAGCGTCCATGAACCTCAGGATGGGGATCATCAAGAACAATGATCTCTTCGTATTCGGTAGGGGTGACTCCGATTTCCTCCTGTAGTTCTCGCAACAAAGCAGATTCAGGCGATTCACCGGGTTGACAATGTCCTCCGATAGCATCCCACACATCTGGGTAAAAGGATAGCTTTTTGGAACGAAGAGCTAACAAGACCTTAGCGTCTTTCAAAAGGAGTCCACATGACGCAATCTTAACCATGATACTTCTCAGTTCGTCATGGACGC
>SMTZ1_10005614_pt1 | contig 24365 bp, 27 predicted proteins | sample DeeMarSWOR136_30_FD_25667 | JGI IMG/M metagenome (IMG submission 25667) | reverse complement strand
GAGTATCTTGGCTAAATCAGGGTAAACCCCTCCAACCGAATCCGATTGACAGTTTAAGAATCAGGATGCATAAGTCTCAATCGGATAATCCGGATCTTTGTGGACGTCGTTCTCAAAGGAAATAGATGCGCAGTCGTTTCGGAATACTAAAAACCCATTGTCGATGCGGCACATATTTTAGCTCTACTTCACATAACCATTCGCCGAACTCCACCACCCGCTTCTGATGACAAGACGGACAAAAATGGCGACGCTTGCATGAATAAGCTAATAAATACTCATGACCATACAACTACTCCGCCAGAGGTTGTGGCGGAGCACCTCTTCCAAGCATAGTGTCGGATAAAGCCTAGGACCTTAGATTCTTTAAAATTCTCCTCACTTCTGAATCCACTCTTTTCCAAAAACCATCATTCATCATACCTGCCAAGCCTATTATATCGGACATAACAAATCGGTTTCGCATAAATCGTGCATTCAAAAATGCAAATTTCATTTGTTCGGCTGAGATAGGAGGTGTGAGCTCTTCAGGCAACGTTGGATTTCCCGAGAGATACAGAGCTTCAATTATCTTTTCAGCCGATGTAAGCTTGGCTGAGATTTGATCTTTGGGTCCTTCCGCTTTATTCCAATCCGCAAGGAATTTCTCAAAAAGAGACCGCTTTTGATTCCATAGAGTGAGTTTTTCCTTGTAGTGGGTCCAAATCTCCTCCACTGATTTCCCATCAAGGTCTATATGACCAAATCGACTAACAACCTCATCATGGGCTGTTTTTTCTGATGGATAACAAAGGTTCACATCTATTTTATCTGGTGAGAATTCCGTCATAAATTGTTGATAAGCAACCGAAGCATAGGCAGCGCCGAGTCCAACTTGAGCGCCATGCAACGACAATTTACGTCCGGTTGCCAGACCCTCAAAATCCAGCGCGTGGGAAATCATATGATCGAAACCGGAAATAGGTGCTGTACCGAATCCCATCGAGGAGACAATGCCCATCATAACCAATATCTTCGCTAAGATTTCTATGCCCTCCGGAGACATGTCGCCGACTTTGCGATCGACCGCCAGCAGAGCTTGACCCGAGTCTTGCATGATGTTGACTACCAGCTCGCTGTAGCCGTCCGACATCCCGAGCATATTACTGACATACCAGTCAACGGAGGAGATGAGAATCCCCGACATGTCACCGAAGCCGGCTATGTTAAGATTTCGGGGAGCACTTTCTATCACATCCAGATCTACCAAAACTACGGTGGGATACAACGCTTGCAGGGTGCGCTTTACACCCTCGATGAAGATAACCGCCTGATTGGCACCAAAGGCACTTCCTGAAGTGGCTGTTTGACAGATAACCAGTGGTATTTTACCAATATCTGGCCTTTCCTTCAGTGACAGAAAAGTTGCATATTTACAAATGTCTGTGATCGTTCCTCCACCGATGCCGATAATTCCAGTACGACTATCAATTTTAGATTGAACCCGCTTCACCCCTGCCATATCGGCATGAAGGAGGTTCGTATTATCTGCCCTAAGGCAAAGAAGTTCTCCTTTAATTCCTTTTTTCGCAAAAATTCGCCCTATGAGATCCTTTAGGATGTCTTTACCACGTTTGATTTGTGTTTCATCGCTCACAACTAAAACTTCTTTGACATCACCGTCCGATATTTCTGCCATGATGGCGGGAAGTTGTTCGATCATGTGTTTGCCAATTACCATTTTTTCCAAGGTGATTTCATCAAAGCTTTCACCTTTTGATTCTAATTGAATTAACTCCTTTAACTGTGTTATTTTGGTTGGATCGTATTTCAGCTGTGTCATTGCCAATTCTCCTTCTAATGCGTCTAAATTGGTTCTTTTTTTACTTTTAATACTATTTTTTTTTGATCTCGAAAGGAGTTCACGAAATTTAAAAAAATTTTATTGACACCGAAAAATTTTTGGATGTATAGATTAGATGTATAGATGTTTGATGTCAATATATTATATCCTCTTTTAATTTTATATGTAAAATAACCGGTGAGGGATAATTCATGAAAAAGGTCAAATCACCTCAACTCTATCTGCTTGCAAAAGATGAAATTCTAAAATATATTAACGAGAATCGTCCGACTGTCGGCACATTACTCCCTCCCGAAAGCCATTTCGTAAGCCAACTCGGTATAAGTAGAGGGCGTTGCGGGAAGCCATGCGGGTTTTTGAAGAAGACGGCGTGATAAGACGCAAACAAGGTATCGGCACCCTTATCTGCGACACCAAAAACTTGATCCGCAGCACCCTGGATATCAATGAATCGGTTTCGGAGATGATATTGGGTAAGGGAATGAAACCAGGTTCAAAGGACACTCGTATCGAAAAAATAAGGGCTAACGAAGAACTGGCTGATAAACTCAACCTAAAACCGAATGATTCGGTCATCTCTCTTAGCCGCTCCGCGCGGCAGACGGGATTCCGGCGACCCACACCATTGATTTCCTCCCTTGGGCGTTGGTGCCCGAAACGTTTTCTCAAGAACTTGCCTTATCGATAGCATGAGATGTTCCAGAGGAAGACAATCAAGAAAACAGCAACAAAAGAGTTGGCCTCAATTAATTGGTGGCTATAATTAGGCTCTGGTGAGCAAAATTACGATAACGGCTATGAAAGGTGAAGAATTATGAAACCAGAATTGATCGTCATGCTGACTTACAACGACAAGACGGTAGAAAATGCATTGGAACTATTTAACGAAATGAAGCACACCCCTGTGATTCACTGGGGCTTTAAGGATGTAGGTCTTCCCCCTGATAAGATGAAAGAAGTGGTGGAAAGCATGAATGCTGCCGGAAAGACGACCTTTTTGGAGGTCGTCAGCCTTACTGAAGAAGAAGGTTTATCCGGCGCAAAGCTTGCCGTAGAGTGCGGCTTCGATATTCTTATGGGAACTGTCTTTTTCGATTCCATCAACGATTACCTCAAAGACAAACCCGTGAAGTATTATCCTTTTCCCGGTCATGTTCACAGCCATCCAACTATCCTGGACGGTACCATTGAGGACATCGTGCAGCACGCTCGCGATATGGAAGCCAAAGGCGTTGAGGGCATGGATTTACTCACGTATCGGTATACCGGTGATGCACCTGCCCTGCTAAAAGAAGTCGTTCAGGCCACCCATGTGCCGATTGTCTCGGCCGGAAGCATAGATTCCTTTGATCGCATTGCCGAAGTTCGCGACACCGGCACCTGGGGGTTTACAATCGGTACAGCTTTCTTCGAGAAACAGTTTATCCCGAACGGCTCTTTTATTGACAATATGATGGCGGTTTGGGACTGGGTGCAAGCGCATGGTACACTGGACTAAGGTGCTGATTTAGGTGGTCTAACTCACAGTAACTTGCACAATATCAGTATTAATAACTGGCTGATTAGAGGGAGGAAATCTCGCAAGGATAGATTTCATGTTTTGGCATTTTACAAAGAAGTAGGACGGGGATGAATACATAACGTATCCGAGAGGCAAACATTACAGCCTATTATAGGCATTGAACCACTTTTACAAAGGAGGTGCATTTATGAAAGGATTTACTGTTACGACGAATAAGAAATGGTTTCACACGTCAACGATCGTGTGCGGCTTGGCCATTATGGTTTTAATTGTTTACGGACAGGCCCAAGCATGGGATCTCAAAGAGGCGGCTAAGCCATATAAAGGCGATACCATCCGGACCATCGGTGAGGCCCTGCCGCCTTTGGAGGCTTTGGACAAAATCAAGACCAAATTCACTGAACTCACCGGGATTAAAGTCGTGGTTGAACAATACGCCCATGAGGAGGCCGTAGACAAGGTCATGCTAGATCTCAACGCCCGCACTGGTCGCTACGACTTCATCATTCAGCCCCACCGGGAGTTGGGCCGTTTCGCAGAGAACAAACACGTGGTACCACTCGAACGTTTTATGAACGACCCCAAGCTTAAAGATCCCGACTTCCATCCAGAAAAAGAACTCTACGTTAATCTTTGGAAGGAAATTTCCTGGTATGCCGGCAAGCCTTATGGATTTCCATTTACCGCCATCACCATGTTCCTTTGGTATCGGGTTGACCTTGTGAACGATCCCAAAGAACGGGCTGGCTTCAAAGCGAAATTTGGATACGACCTAAAGGCTCCACAAAACTGGAAAGAATACAAAGATATGGCACAATGGTTTACAAGGCCGGATAAGGGCTTTTACGGCACGGCCATTCAGGGTAAACGCCATGTGGCCTTATGGTACGAATGGCTGAATTTCCTTTACAGTTTTGGGGGGGACGTGTTAGAGGCTGACAAAGGTTATAAATATGGGCCTATCATTATAAACAGCCCCGAAGGCATCGCGTCGCTGGACTATTATAAGGGCCTCCTTAAATATTCACCTTCAGACACGCTGAACTACGACTGGGATGGTGCGATGGCGGCCATGCAACAAGCTAGAATCTTCGAATGCATCATGTGGAACGACGCCACATATGCCGTGGAGGACCCCAAGCAGAGCACGGTAGCTGGCAGAATGGGCTTTGGCATGGTGCCTCAAGGCAAGGGTGGCAAGGTGGGCCAGGTGGAAGGCTGGACTTACCTTATCCCACGTTATTCCAAACACAAAGAAGCTGCCTACCTTTTCATTCAATGGGCGCTAAAGTATCCGAACCAACTGGAACAACACCTCAATGGTGGTGCTTCTCCGAGACCCGATGTTTACGCCCATCCGCACGTGAAAAAACTTACCTACTCCCAGGCTGCAATGGACACCAATTCTGCCGCATTACCGAAGGCTACCTTTCCGGAGTCGCCACAGATGACCGATATCATCGTTCTGGCACTTAGTGATGCATTGGCCGGCAAGAAATCATCAAAAGAGGCACTGGACTGGGCAGCCCTTGAAATCCACAAGCTGTTAGGCGACAAGGCGCCGCTGAAATATCCGGTAAAATAGGCAAACCGTATAAAGGAAGCTCTTCGTTGCAAGGTGCTTCCTTCTCTTCCGAAAATGCAAAGAAGTAGGGGAAAGCGTGTCCTCAAACAACTGGAAACGTATACTTCTGGATAAGGGTACAAGTCCCTTGTTTTTAACACCGGCTCTTATCATTTTTTTGGTTCTTTTGGTAGGGCCGTTTGTTTACATGGTCAGCCTTTCCTTCACAGATCTGAGTTTTTCCCAACCCGGTCGTGACGGCAATTTCCTTGGTTTCGCTAACTACCGCAAGCTTATGCGTGACGATCCCATATTTTGGGAAAGCTTTTTGACCACAATCAAATTCGTTTTCGCTGCAGTTGGGCTCGAGTTTCTTTTTGGTCTCGGCTTAGCCCTTTTACTTTTTCACCTCATCCGGGGCCAACGCTTCATTGTAACCCTGATCCTGATGCCCATGATGATGGCACCTGTGGCTATCGGGCTTATGTGGAAACTGCTGTTAAACGGCGAGTTTGGTATGCTTACCTACTACTTGCGTAAAATTGCACTAATGGCCCCTCAAACCGCGCCGCTTTCCAGCTATAAGTTGGTGCTGTGGACAATGGTTGTTATCGACGTCTGGGAATGGACACCTTTTGTTACTCTGGTTATCTTAGCCGGCCTCATGAGTCTGCCACGGGAACCATTTGAAGCGGCAATTATGGACGGCGCCAGTCCCTTACGTGTTTTCTGGGATGTGACGCTGCCGCTGTTGCGTCCCATCATTGCTCTGGTTATGCTGCTGCGCGGCATTGATGCCTTCAAAGAGTTCGATAAGGTCTTTATCCTCACAGGAGGGGGGCCCGGAACAGCCACGGAACTTTTGTCCATTTACACCTGGCGCATCAATTTCAGAAACTGGGACTTCGGATATGGCTCGGTGGTGGCATTCATGGTCTATCTCGTGGTACTCATTATGTGCTCTGTATTCTATAAGGGCATCACTTGGAAAAGGGGGATTGAGGAGCTAAGAGCATGAGCAAAGCTTGGCGTAATGTGGGAATGGGAGTCATCATCATCGTTATTATCATTGCCTTGACTCCCTATATTTGGATGTTGCTGACTTCGTTAAAACTCCGTATAGATGCTCTGGCCTCCGTACCCAAGTGGATGTTTCCTCCGACCGGCGAGCACTATCCCACGGTTTTTATCGACAAGGGATATCTTCCACTTTTAAGCAACAGCATCATCGTGGCCCTCTCCAGCACATTGCTATCGCTGTTAGTAGGGGTGCCGGCATCATATGTCTTTGCCCGCAACCGCTTCGCCGGTAAAGAAGATCTTTTTTTCTTCTTTTTGACCACTCGCATGGCGCCGGCCATTTCCGTGGTGGTGCCCATGTTTCTTATCTTTGGCAAATTAGGATTGGTGGATACCTACTATGCTGTTGTACTGGCCCACAGCTCATTCAATCTTTCTCTCGTGGTCTGGATGATGCGGGGCTTTTTCGAAGAAATCCCCCAAGAGATCGATGAGGCTGCTCAAATGGACGGCAATACCAAGGCAGGCACTTTTTTTAGGATTCTGTTGCCTTTGGCTGCTCCGGGTATATCGGCCACAGCCGTTCTTTGTTTTATTCTTTCCTGGAACGAGCTGCTCTACGCCATGATTCTGACCGCTTTCGAATCACGCACGCTGACGGTTGGCATTCCGGGTCTCGTGCAACCCCATGGAACCCTTTGGGGGCAGGTGGCAGCCGTGGCTGTGGTGGCGACGTTACCCATCATTATCTTCACTTTCTTCGTGCAGAAGCATCTTGTGCGCGGGTTAACATTTGGTGCAATAAAAGGATAGACGAGTTAAAGGAAACACGATGAGCGTCCGATTCCAAAACGTTAGCAAACGCTTCCCAGACGGCACCCTTGCCTTGAACAACCTCGACCTCGAATTTAGCAAGGGCGAGTTCGTTATTTTCCTGGGGCCATCAGGTAGCGGTAAGACGACCGCCTGCCGCTGTCTGGCAGGTCTGGAGGAGGTCACCTCGGGCAACGTTCTTGTGGATGGCAAAGACATCACCCCGTTACCGCCTCGTGAGCGCGATATGAGCATGGTCTTTCAAAACTATGCGCTTTACTCACACAAAATTGTCTACGAGAATATTGCCTATCCATTGCGTATACGCAAATATCCCAAGGATAAAATCAAAGATATGGTCTATGAGGTAGCAAGACTTTTGCAAATCGAAGATTATCTGCATCGCAAACCGCGCCAGCTTTCCGGCGGTCAGGCTCAGAGAGTAGCCGTAGCCAGGGCATTGGTTTGGCGACCCTCAATCTGTCTGATGGATGAACCCCTTTCAAATCTGGATGCCATCTTGCGCCTTCAAACCCGTACCGAGCTTAAGCGCCTGCATGAAGAACTCAAAGCGACCTTTGTTTTCGTGACCCACGACCAAGAAGAGGCCATGACCCTGGGAACCCGCATCATGGTCCTTAACGAGGGCAAACTCATCCAATTCGATACCCCTAAAAAGATTTATTCTGAGCCGGCTACCCGTTTTGTTGCTCAATTCATTGGCCGGCCTGCGATGAACACCCTAGAAGGCGAAATTGGCGATGGGTATTTCCGCGCCAAGGAGTTCGAGCTGCCCATATCGGGAAGACCTACCGGGAAGATTGTTTTAGGTATAAGGCCTGAGCATATCGTCTTGCATCGAGCACCCCAAAGTGGATCTATACCCTTCACGCTAGATGTAGTGGAACTGGTTCAGCCCGACACGCTTCTGTTTGTAAAAAAGGGGGCAAAAGATTCGGTGGCCATGGTTGTAAGGGTGCTGGAAGACTGCTCGGATCTCAAGCCTCCCGACACGGTTTATCTGCAATTTCCGGAAAAGTCGCTACACTTTTTCGACATCACAAGCGGGGAGCGCTTACCATGAGTTGGTATGTGGGTTTCATACCACTGGTGATAGCGGCTGGGTTTTGGTGGGCCCTGGCGCGCCTAAACCGGGTGGTGCGCTGGTTCAGGCTTGGGGAACTCATTTTCTGGGACGCTATCATATTGGTCATTATCTATCTTGTCTGGCTGCGTTGGTTTTAAGATCGGCGATGGGCCGTAATACCAAGATCATAGGCAAATAACTTGCATCGATAGAATTATCAGTGCATTCCCATTATCACGTCAATGCAAGCAATGTAAAAGAGTCTCCTAAATCATCTCTGATTACATTCAGAACTCCTCATAGAAGCATCAGATCGTGAACATGGGCCTAAGGCTGTTGAACAAACGGCCATACGTGGAATAGGCTGTATTATAAATACGAACATGGCCTGGATTCGGTTCTAGAATTATTTTGCCTTCATATTCTGTCTCGGCGCCTTCTACAAGTCCAGCACAAGCTTCTAGATGTGGATGTATATTTGCCGCCACTGCCGCCAGCATGGCGGCACCTATGGGTGACGTATCCAGACGTGAAGGTAAGCCAACGGGCAAGCCGCTAATATCTGCTCTAATTTGTGCCCATAGGCGACTCCTGGCACCTCCACCCAGCAGTAAGATCGACTCAATTGGAACCTCCAAGAATCGGAGTCGTTCAAGCACGTCACGCATAGCAAAAGCGCAGCCTTCCAGCACTGCCCTGGCCATGTGGGCCGTGCTGTGAACAGGGGTAAGACCATAAAAACAACCTCTGGCTGACTCGATCCATTCCGGAGCCATGGCCCCGGATAGCGCCGGCAGGAAAAAAAGCCCCTCACTACCTGCTGGAACTTTTTGTGCCAGGCTAACCATTTCCTCAACGCCACTGAGCCGAAAGGTATTCACGAACCATTCCAGAGCGCCACCCGAAAGCCAACCCGGATTTTCAATGAAATAGGTTTCCCCGAAATATTTATGTGTCTCCACCAAGCCTTGGTCGTCGATCTTAGGGTTGGTGTCGAGAGCTCCGACTACTTCAGCGGTCCCCAGAACACACGCCATCTGGCCGGGTTTGATGAGTCCTGCGCCCAAGGGAGTAGAATAATCGTCACCAGTGCCGACGGCCACTGGGATACCCTCCGGCAATCCACTGAGGTTCGCTCCCTCCGCACTGAGCTTCCCGGCCTTCGCCCATGCATCCTTAATTTTCGGAAGACGATTCGAATCGAAACCGAACGCGTCCAGAAGTTTATCGTCGTATCCGCCTTTTTTTAGTGAATACAACATGCTTGTAGAAGCCAACGCATGGTCGTAGACGTGCTCTCCGGTCAGGCGCGCTACCATGTATGATACAGGCTGGTGGAAACATAGCGCCTCCCTGCTTCTGGCGACGTTTCCAAGAAACCATAGAATTTTGGCCGCCATGTGACTGGCATCCAGGGTAATTCCCGTAATACGGCGCAAGCTGTCGGCTTCGATTCCTTGCACACCAGCCAGCTCCGATTCCGCCCGACGATCCATCCAAATAAGACAGTTGTGCAAAGCTCTGCCATCAGGACCGACAGGCAGGCAACCATCAAGCTGGCCGGCTACTCCCAGAGCCTTTACCTGAGCCGGACGAACCTCCGCAGTCTGCAACGATCCAGCTATAGCTAAGGATAACCCTTCTTCCCAAAGGACTGGATCCTGCTCGGCCCAGCCAGGCTGCGGGAAGACAGGAGCATAACTATGGGCTGACTCACCCAATACCTTCATGTTTTCATTAATAACTACCGCCTTAAGGCTCTGAGTTCCTATGTCGATCCCGACTATCATGACTTCCTCGTATGATTCTTTCCAATATCCTGTTTAAACATCAACATATTATAAAGCCAACTAGGTTAAATAGTATCGGTGCCTTAATTCTTTATACAAAGAGAATATGGCCATTGCAACTATTGTAAAAAATAAGCTCGTCTTTTATATAAACTGAAACATCGAAATCCGCCTCATCCGATTAAATGCAAGATTAAAAACGCAAATCGATAATTTCGGCTCGCTCCCCGATGCTCGAATACATCTTGTATTAATCACCCTGGGTCAGAAGAAAAGGCAGGCCAAAATGACCTGCCTTCCACTAATGACCAATCACTTCGTTGAGTGATCCTCAGAAGCTTTTTGCCAGTATGAGACCGTAGGCTTCGAAACTAAGAGGTATTTCCCGTCGACGCCGGTACCGCTCTCGACGTTAAAACTTCGACCTCATTCCCAACAAAACCGGCCCTTACTTGCAGTGTTCTTTTATGCAATATCACTGGGGCCCGTTGTGCAGCACCGTCACGTTGTCAGTAAAGGAATTTACCACTGCCAGATCAAGATCCCCGTCTCCATCCCAGTCACCTGCCGTGATGGAAGATGGTTCATTTCTCACCATCACCGTGTCTGCCGAAACAAAGTTGGCGTTGCTTCCTGTATCCGTGGCAGCGGCACGGAAGCGGTACACAAACGCCGCATCAAGGGATGCTCCCCGGGTTGTGGTGAGGCCGGTGGTTAGGGTAACTTCCACCTGTTCACCTGACTTGAATTCATTGTCAGGATCAAAGCTGAGGGTGGTGGTTCCACCCCCGCTGTAAATGCCAGCAAGCTTCCCGTTCAGGGACCCATCCACCAAAAAGTTGCTGGCATCACCCTGGTTCATAATCTGATCAAACACGACCGTTACATTTGCATCGCCCGGGGCGGCTCGGGCATTGGCAGCCGGGTTGAGGTCGGTGACTTGCGGGGTGCTTCCAGGGCCGATAGGCGCCCCAGGCCCAGAAGAATCTCCACCGCCACCTCCACCCCCACAGCCCGCCAAGCCTAGCGTCAACACCGCAATTATGTAATTCTTCCACCAGATACATTTCATAATCTCCGCCTCCTTTGGGGAGCCTTGTTGGGAAGAACCTTGCTCCGTTCAGATAAAAAACCGGGTCACCTATCCATTCCGGCAACCCGGCTATCTCTAAATTCAACCTGTTATTTCGCTATGGCGATCCTGTCAACGATCCCGCTATAATACTCAACCGATTAGATAAAAGCCACTCCCAGATTCCAACAACTTGGACTTAAAGATCCGCGGCTTTCCGCCCCACCCTCACGGATGGTTTGGCTTTGTCGGAAAACAACACCTTTATATCAAATCAGGAGAGTCTTGTCAAACGATATTTAAAACATGTTTTAAAAAATAGAACACTATCAGGAGATCTCTCAAAAACGAATCAGAAAAACAATGATACTAACTGAATCAGATAGCTTTCTCAGCCTCTGCTCTTGATGAATGGCGTTTCAAATCTTTACCTTTTGGCATCACGCCTAAATGGCCTGATACATCTTGAAATCTACTGACTAGCATCCTTGAGGTAAAAGGAGTCCCAAGATACGACCAGCAGTGCATTACCTCTTATATCTCCCCATCAACTGGCCTTCAGCCATAATATGCCCCTCCATTGCCTTTAGAAGCTGTGCTTTCGTTATCCCGGCCTGGAGATTCAATGCCGTATCTAGGGCATAAACCTTGAAATAGTACCTATGCGTGCCACCCGGAGGACATGGCCCACCATAGCCGATTTTGCGGAAATCATTGGTTCCCTGTATCCCTCCATTTTCGAGCATCTTTTGAGGTGGTACGTTCTCTGGCAGCTCCTTCGCATCCGCCGGAAGATTAAACAGGACCCAATGCACCCACGTCCCCACTGGCGCATCCGGATCATCGCATATAAGGGCAATACTCTTGGTTCCCTCGGGAACGGAAGTCCATGCCAAAGGAGGAGAAACATCGGTACCATCGCATGTATATCGTTTCGGTATCATGCTTCCTTCCTTAAAGGCCTTGCTTTTCACTTCGATTTGCATCTTTTTCCCTCCCATCGTTTCTGAATTGGATTGATCCTTGCTCTGCCATAAGCAAAGCACAATGAACGCAATGAGCAAACAACAGATCTTTCGAAACATCAGTCCTTCCCCCCTATTTTAAAATCGTAGTCTGATAATATTTAACCACCTTCTTTAAAAAATCTTCTACTGATCCTCTTTCCCCGTACAACCTCCTCTTGCTCTGCCTCGCCTTCCGTTCGTATTAAGGTTTACATACTTTGCACGGGCTATATCCTGCCCTGATAGCTTCTTCTCGATTCTTGAAGGTAGCCGTACAATCCTTGCAATCGTAATAGCGACAGCCCGGCTTGTGGAAGACGTGGGACTTTACATTGCCATGATATAGCCCGGAGAATTGTTTCTTTTTTGTCCGGCGTCCACGTTCACCCCGTCGCCATTCCCATGGTGGTATGGGATTGGGGTCCACCCACAGACCCCGCTTGGCTGCTCTGGCTCAGGACTCCAATGCCTTCAGGGTCTTGTCGTTCGGGCCATACTTCCTGTACCACCACGCATACCCGGCGTGGACAAGGTCTTTGTTCAAACTCAAACCATCCGGGAGAATGACGCCACCGACGAAACGCCCATACCTGTCCGTGGTTTTAACCTGAACCGTCACCTCCCTTCCAAATGCCATATCAGAGGTGATTTGTTTAGCCCGTGTGCCGAAGGGTTGCCCTTTTTCCGGGCAGTCTATTCCATGCAGATGGACTTTCACAGCTCGGCCTTAACGCATGACTGAGATAGTGTCACCGTCAGATACCCCTACTACCTTGCCGATAGGAATAAAAGGACAATAGAGGATAGGAAAATCTTCTGCCTGGACACTTTAAGCATAGAAAACAACATGGCCCACATGACCATCTAACCATCAAAGATGTTGATGGATTGCCCCCAAAATTTTTTCCGACCTTGCTTTGTCGCCAAAGGTCCCCACCCTTACCGTGATCTTGCTTGACGATTCCGTAACCGCACGAATATCGATCGAAACGTATTTCCCGTCTGGGAATTGGGACTCGATTTTTGCTTTCAGCCCTTCCTTCACATCCTTATTGACAGGAAGTTCAAGGTGTTTCAGCGCTGCGAGAGAAGCCGTGTGAGCCTTCGAAAGAGAGACATTGCTCTCTTCCACCATTTTCCCTTTGGCCCACAGAGCTGCTCCTGCACCACCGGCAGCCCCAACGCCTATTAAGACTGCCTCAGCACATCCGGAAATAGCCATTGCTAAAGCCAATAAAAGTACCGCATGTTTCCATCTCTTAAACATGTGTCACCTCCCTTAAGTAATGCAAAATTCACTTGCACCTCATAGCCCCATGGTATCAGAGTGGTACAAGATTCACAAGAAAAAAGGCAGGGCCATTTTGACCCTGCCTCATATCCGGTAGACCCCGCAGTCTCTATCTTATTTCAACATTTGCCGTGGGTTAATCATCCCTTTCCCTACCCAGGATCAACATCAGCGCTATTATTCCGGCGAATACCAAGCCGAGACGTATAAGGTAATCAAGGATCTCTGGGAGCATGGTTTTTTTCCTTTTACGAGTGTGAGAACAAAACCTCGTTCCAAGTAATTATGGCAAATTTTCTCCCAGTGTCAAAAATCCATCCGAGAAGGATTTGAAGGGGGGATTACTTGGGCCAGGAGAGGGATTAAGTAAACATTTCTGACGCAAATCAATAGAATGAGACATCGATGAAAGATAACTAATTCATCTTGAAATCTTCACCCCTGGTAATATCGGGAAAACAGACCAGAATGAGTTACCCCAAATTGAGCAAAAGTGATCAATCGAGGGTGGTCTTTCCCCTTTTCTCCTTCCTGTTTAATTATCGGGCGGCTGGTGGCATCGTAAGACCCCGCTCGGGCCTTCCCTTTGGGTTGTGTACAGGCTCAGGGGTCCTGTTCCTTCCTTTCGAGTTCCAGAAAAAGGTTTCCCGAAGGGGGGAATCTGCCACGATTCCGTTCGAGAAGGGAGTGACGATGGGTGGCATTATGCCTTCAATCCTCAATTCCGTGGACCCCTCCTTTATGGACGAGAATTTCCATCGTTTCGTATTTCCGTACCTGCTGGCGGGAGACCGCTCAACAGGGCTATGCTCTCTATGATTCGGTTCGTAAGTCTTGGGGCTTCTCCCCCCTCGGCAAAGATCGGCCTCCCAACCTTCACGTTCACCATCTTTCTCAACCCTCTGCCCCCATAGTGAATACCCACCGGGACAAAAGGGATGTGATCCTCCTTCGAGGGGGGTTCATCGGTTTCTCGATTGAGCTGCCAGCGGAGGATGATTTGGATCAGCCTCGACTTTCCCTTCCCAACCTTATCGTGATAGTACGTGCCTTCGGGGAAAATGACCAGATAATTCTTCCCCCTCAGCAGTTGCAGGATATATCGAAAGGAGTTCATGGTCTTCGTCGTTTTTTCCCTATCTACGGGGATCCCACCTAAAAGGGAGAGAGAGGTCTTGACAAAGGGCATTTTGAAAAGCTCGGTCTTGGCCACATAGTTGAGCTGGGGCCTTAAAGCCCGGTTCACGATGTGGATATCCGTCCAGTATTGGTGTTTAGGGAGAATGATCGCAGGGCCATGGTGGGGAATGTTTTCTGCACCCTGAAACTGAATGCAGTATCAGAGGCGAAAGATGATGGCGGCGATTGTCTTGGTAAATGCATACACGAGAGGATTTTTTTTCTGCCCCGCACCAAAGTATATTTCCCCCACAAATCCCTCTCTCAAACCCCGAGAATAAAGAAATACTTTTTTCAGCATTAAAATTTCTTGGCATAGATGTGAGATAAAAGTAACAGGACGCTCGTAGATGGGTTTGGGCCATTCGAAACCCTACAAGTTCACCGTCATTGAAAAAAGTCCACAAAAATTCTGGAGGTGGTTTGCAGTTAACCCCAGCCGTCTTTCTTATTACTTGCTCTTCGAAGTTGTAATTTGCATCACAGATCGTGGCGTTAAGACCGGCTGTATGTTCAGCGAGTCGGCAAAGTGGCAGGCGACAAAGTGCTCGGCGTCCAGCCCTCGGTAGGCTGGGACCTCGGTGGTACACATTCCCTCCGCATAGCGGCAACGTGGATGGAAGTAGCACCCGGAAGGTGGGTCCACCGGGCTCGGAACGTCCCCCTTGAGGATGATTCGCCCCAGCTTGTGGTCGGGATTCGGAATCGGAACCGCCGACATCAAGGCCTCGGTGTAGGGATGTTTCGGGTTGGAGAACAATTCCCCGGTCTTGGTCATCTCCACGATCTTCCCCAGGTACATGACCGCAACGCGGCTGCTGATATGTTTGACTACGGAAAGATCATGAGCGATGAACAGGTAGGTCAGCCCTAGTTCCTGCTGCAAGTCCTCAAGGAGGTTCAACACCTGCGCTTGGATGGAAACATCGAGGGCGGAGACGGGCTCGTCGGCCACAATCAGCTGTGGCCCAAGGACGAGAGAGCGCGCGATCGCGATCCGCTGGCGCTGTCCCCCGGAAAACTCATGCGGGTAGCGCTGCATGTGTTCCGGCTTCATGCCAACCGCACTAAACACGTCGCGAACGCGGTCTTCGGCTTCGCTCCCCCTGGCCACTCCGTGTACGAGTAGCGGCTCCCCTACGAATGCTCCCACTGTCATTCGCGGGCTCAGGGAGGAATAGGGATCCTGGAAGATGATCTGCATATCACGGCGCAGGGACTTGAGAAGCTTGCGTGACGCGGAGTTGATGCTAACCTCTCTGTACCCCTCGCCCGGGCCTGCGAGACTCTTGCTCCGGAAGAGGATTTGTCCTGAAGTCGGTTCGATCAGACGAAGGATCGCCCGTCCGACCGTGGTTTTCCCGCAGCCACTTTCACCCACCAAGCCAAGGGTCTCCCTCTCGCTGATGTACATATCGATACCATCGACCGCCTTGACGTGGGCAGCCACGCGCCTCAGTATCCCCTTGTGCACGGGGAAGTACTTCTTCAAATCCTTCACTTCGAGCAAGATGTTGTCACGGGGCAAGCTCTACCACCTCTCCCTCATTGGTACAACCAGCAAGCGGCTATATGGCCGACGGTCACTTCCTTGAGCTGCGGGATCTGCACCTTGCAGATTCCCATTGCATGCGGGCACCGCGGCTCAAACCCACACCCCGGTGGAACCTCAAACGGGCCCGGCACGACTCCCCTAATGGGGATGAGGCGCTCCTTGCTCGTGGTGGCGAGCAATGGGATGGAGTTCATCAACCCCTGGGTGTACGGGTGCTTTGGGTCGTGAAAGATATTGCGAACGGCTGCGCCCTCTACGATCTTTCCGAGGTACATGACGGCGACGTCGTCGGCCATGCTGGCGATGACCCCGAGGTCGTGCGTGATGAATAGGATGGCCGTCTTAAACTCCCTGCGCAGGTTGTTCATGAGGTCCAACACCTGGGCCTGAATCGTCACATCGAGGGCCGTGGTCGGCTCGTCGGCAATCAGAAGGGAGGGATTACAGGAGAGGGCCATGGCAATCATGGCGCGCTGGCGCATACCACCGGAGAGCTGGTGCGGGTACTCTTCAACGACTTGCTTAGGAGATGGGATCCCCACGGCATGAAGCATCTCAACGGCCTTGTTCCGCGCCTCCTTCTTGCTCAGTCGCTGGTGCAGGATGATCGCCTCTATAATCTGCTTCCCAATCGTGAACACCGGGTTCAAGGAGGTCATTGGTTCCTGGAAGATCATAGCAATCTCGTTCCCGCGGATTGAGCGCATCTCGGACCCCTTAGGATCGAGCTTCGCTAAGTCTATGACGTTCTTGTTGCACTGGTAGAGGATCTTGCCAGCTTCAATCCTGCCTGGTGGTGTTGGGATAAGCCCCATAATGGAGAGGGCGGTTACCGACTTCCCGCACCCGCTCTCACCGACCATCCCGAGGGTCTTCTCAGCTTCGATGGTGAAGTCGATCCCATCCACGGCTCGCCCAACACCATCCTCGGTATAGAAATACGTCTTAAGACCTTTAACCTCGATGAGCGGCACCGCTACTTTCCTCCCCGCTTCCCAAAGCAGCTGGGTAGATTAGCATTCCCTTGATAATCTGCGATCAAGGATTCTAGGTCTTTGATGCCAACAGTCACCGGCTTGTCGATAAGCTTAACGGCGTCGCCTGGATCCCTGAAACCGAATCCGGAAACAATTAATACAATGTTTTCTTCCCTGTTTACCTTCCCGAGCTCCAAAAGCCTCCGGAGTCCTGCTAAGGCAATGGCGCCAGCCGGTTCAGCACAAAGCCCTTCCATTGTTGCGAGGTCCCTTTGAGCGGCAGTGGTCTCCTCGTCAGGCACGGCAATCGCGGTCCCATTCAGTTCCCGCAACAGCTTCAAAACACGATTTCCACTCGGCGGATAGGGATTCCCCAAGGAGCGAACAATGGAAGTATAGTTATGATTTACCCGCTCGATCGCCCCCATGCCCTCTTCAAAGGCGCTTACTATTGGTTTTGCGTCTTCAGGCTGTACGACCGCTATTCTAGGGATACTTGAAACAATCCCAAGCTCTTTGAATTCAAGGAAGCCCTTGTACAAAGCTGAGACCATACCTCCGCTGCTGGCGGGTGCCACAACCCAATCAGGGACATCCCAACCAAGGCCCTCGACAATTTCGAAGGCCAACGTCTTTTGGCCCTCTGTCCTAAATGGATTGTCGCAATTTATGAATAGTACACCGTATTTGTTAGCTATCTTTAAAGATTCGTCATACATCGAGTCGTACCTGCCCACCACCTGTATAACCTTTGAGCCGTAAACGCTTAGATACAGTAATCTTGCGCTAATAATGTCCACAGGCGCGAGGATATAGCACGTCCGCCCTGCTCTGGCCGCGTACGCTGCCACTGAGGTGCCCATGTTCCCGTGGGAGACGGTTCCCACAGCACGTAGTCCGTGTTCAACAGCTACGGTCATTCCTACCGCGGAACCGCGGTCTTTGAAGGCACCCGTGGGATTCCGCCCTTCATCCTTGAGAAAAAGGTTCGCAAGATCGAGAGAGCTTGCGAGAGCGTTTGCCTTATGCATCGGCGTAGCCTCTTCCCCGAGGCTTACAGGCTCAGTGGAAGGACTTACTGGTAGGAGCTCTCGATACTTCCAAAGCCCTCTTTGCCTTGCCGCAAGGCTTTTTATGGTGATCTTCTTTGCCAGGTTTTCGTATTCGTAGGTGACTAAGAGCGGGCCACTGCACGAGTCGCACCTATATCGGATCTCATCCGGGGGAAATTCTCGCCCACAGACGCCACATCTATACGCTTTGAAATTCACGTTCCCTCAAAATCTCTCCGCCAGTTTCAACTGGCTTCCATCAGATGCTGCTCAGCACTTCCGGGCATGCGGATACCGCGGGATTTCCCCGATCACCCCGCCGTATGGTCCCGTCAAACGCACCTACTGGGCGCGTATATGGGGCATCCTGTATTATCAAGAGACCAACCGGCTAAACTCCTCAACGCGCGTATAGCTTGGGGTCGGTGATATCCCTCAAGCCATCCCCCAACAGGTTGAAACCGAAGATCGATATCAGGATCGCAAGGCCGGCGAAGACAGACACCCATGGGGCGACCGCTAAGAAGTCCACACCCACCCGCACCATGTTACCCAAGGTCGGCGTTGGCGGCGGCACTCCTACGCCCAAGAAGCTCAAGCTAGCCTCAAGCCTAATGGCCGTACCAAGCCAGAGGGTACCCATCACAAGGATCTCACCGAAAATGTTGGGAAGGATGTGGCGGATGATTATACGGGAGTCGCTTGCCCCAATTGACTTGGCCGAAGCGATATAGTCTACTTCTTTTATCGCCAGAGTTGGAGCATGGCCCATCCGAGCAAACCTCGGAATCATCAAGACCGTAATCGCGATGATCACGTTTTCCAGTCCAGGGCCCAAGACTATCATGACCATAACCCCAAATACCTCGTCGGGGAAGGACATCAGTATGTCCAGGATCCGCATGAGCGCCGTTTCCAACTTGCCCCCAGCGTAGCCCCCTATCATACCCATTGCTGTACCGATAATCATCCCAAAGGCCATCGAGGCCATGCCAACTATAAATGAGATCCGTGCCCCAGCGAAGATCCGCGAAAGAACATCCCGTCCATACTCGTCCGTACCGAGAGGGTGACTCCGTTCTGGGGGGGTAAGGCGATAATAGACGTTCTGCCTCAAGGGGTCGTATGGGGAGATCCATGGAGCTAAGATGGCTATGGAGAGCATTGCCATCGAAATGCATGCGCCAATTATGGAGGTCCTATTTCTGAGAAAAGTCCTCAATATCTTCCGGCGCATGCTCGGTTGTTTCATCGCGACCATTCCGACTTCTTGAGAATTTACTTGTATCTTACCCTTGGGTCGATTAGCCCATATGTTAGGTCAGTGATAAGATTTATGAGAATTACAAAGCTCGTGAAGGTTATCATCACGGCTTGTAGGGTTGTATAATCGCGCTGTTTCAGTGCCCCGATCATCATCTTCCCTAAACCGGGACGTGAGAAGACGATCTCAACCATAACCGAACCACCGATGAGCACAATCGAGTAGACCCCGATAAGGGCGATGATCGGAAGCAGTGCGTTTCGCAACAAATGTACGTAAATCACCTTTCGCTCTGTAAGGCCCTTTGCCCTGGCCGTTCTTACGTAGTCCTCATTGAGGATGTTTAACACCGACGACCGCGCCATTCGTGTAACGTAAGCGGTCATAATTAATCCCAAAGTAAGCCCTGGGAGGAAGAGGTGGTAGAGATTGCTCCTGAGATTATGGATGTCTCCGCCACCTACGACTGGAAACATGGGTATTTTGATGGCAAATGCAAGCATCAACAGTATTCCCAAGTAGAAGGTTGGAAAGGACAGCCCGCCGAGGGACAAAGTTCTGCCCATATAATCAGCGAGGGTGTTGCGCTTTAACGCCGTGTACACTCCCGTGGGTATCCCAAATACTGCGCCAAAGATAATCCCCACGAGGGTGAGCTCGACTGTATATGGAAGACTGCGCCTTAGATCCTGAGAGATGGGTCTCCCATTGACCATAGACCTGCCAAAATTTCCCTGGAGCAAACCATTCAAGGTGTCAAGATATTGGCTCCACATTGATTTATCGAGGCCCATTTCCCTGCGCAGAGCCTCTACCGCTTCTTTGGAAGCGTAGTCCCCGAGCCTCACCTCGGCCGGGTCCCCCGGCGCGATCCGTATAAGTACAAAGGTAATCGTCAGCACTATGAGGAGGGTTGGTATTGCAATTAAGACTCGCCTGATCGTATAGGCAATCATCGACAATTCCTTCTGGTTCACTTAATAGAGGAGGCACGGGTTTTCCTGAAACTCCGTGCCTCCTTCCTCAGACAGACCGGTTCTATTTAGTTACCTTGGTTAGCTCGTTGATCTGTGGGGAGAGGATGAGGGTCGACTTCAGGTCATATCCCCAATCCACGTAGTCCTGTCTGGCAAAGGTGAATCGCTTGATAAAGACGGGATAAGAGACGCACCAGTCAAGGAGCTTGAGCTGTGCTTCCTTCCAACGCGCCAGCTGTCCCTGAGCGTCCAACATGTCGCGGGCGGTCTCGATAAGGGAATCCACACTGTCCACCTTTCCGTCCCCGTCAGCATCTACTGCCCCTACATGCGAGAAGTTGGTAATGGGCTTCTTACCAGTTACTACGATTGAACCTGAATGGTAGAAGTGCGTAAGACGCACATCGGCGGTTGGCCTCCAGCAGTTGTACAGCACGATTGTGTTCATATCTGCCCTGATGTTGTGGTGGTATGTGGAATGATCAACCACATTCAGCTTGACATTAATCCCGGACTCCCTGAGCTGTGCCACGACGTTCTGCATTGGCACCTGATATTCTCCCCGCTCCGTCAGGTAAATCTCCGTCGTGAAACCTTTCGGAAAACCGGCCTCTGCTAAGAGCTTTCTCGCCTTCTCGCGGTCGAAATCATAGAGGTAGTCTTTCCCGTCCTTTTTGCCACGTGTTACGAGTTCCTCACGAGTTATCCATCCCGGTTGAGGGTTCGGAATCTCAGAGTATACTGGTTCAGCGATGGCCTTGCCAATGGCGGTTACTACCTCATCGCGCGAGAGAGCGTATGCTACAGCGCGTCGAACCCTGATGTCGTCAAACGGCTTCTTGGCGATATTGAAGTGAAGTACCCCGGCCTCACCTGGGCCAAAGACATTCACCTTAACCCCTGGCAGCGCCTGCATTTCCTCCACCCACGGCTGTGAAGGCGGACCTTCAATCACGTCGAGCTCCTTGCTCTGCAGTCCAAACTTCCGGCTGCTCAGGTCCGGCATGAAGAAGACTTCCACTCCGGCCAGCTTCGGCACGCCTCGGTAGAATTTTTCGTGCCGAACAGTAATGATCTTCTCCTTAGGGAGATATTTGTTGAAAATGAATGGGCCCGTTCCCACGGGATGCGTCCTGAAGCCTTCACCGAGCTCCTCCGCCGGCTTCTTGGGTATGATGAGGCCACCCGCATAATCAGCCACTTTGGGAAGGAATAATAGTTCCGACAGCGGTTTCTTCAAAGTGATCCGCACCGTGTACTTGTCGACCGCCTCGAAAGTCATTCCTGCGTACTCAGCAGCCCATGCTGACCCCTTTGAGTCTGCGGCTGATTTGAACGAATAAACCACATCCTCTGAGGTCAACTCGTACCCGGGATTGTCCTTCCAGGGGTGGACCATCACCCCTCGGCGCAGATGGAAAGTCCAGGTCAGCCCGTCCTTGGAAACCTCCCACCTCTCGGCCAAGTCCGGCTCGAATTTTCCAATATCACCAGTCTTGTAACGGACAAGACCGGTGAAGAGCAAATGTACGATTCCCCTATCCTGGGTAGTATGGGCGAAGTGCGGATGGAGATCCGTAATATCTGCCGCATCAAATGCAATTCGTAGAACCTCCCCACCTGCAGCTAAGTCCCTGGGCGGTCCAAGGAAAAGGAACACGCCCATAAGGAGTATTATTACAAATATCATTTTCATCGATTTCATCATCGTCCCCCTTTTATGACCAATAAAAAGCGTTGGGCGAAGCCCGCTCGCAAATTGAAATGTCTGACTCATCACCTCCTTTCCGACATACCCACAAAGCATACCGTCAAGCACCATCTCTAATTTATCACCACTTTTCGGTCATACCCACCTCTGTGAGTTTTGCCCCGTTTCCGCGCCCCTAGGTCGAGACCATACCCTTTATAATATGTCTGTTGGTCTCTGTCAAGGGTGGTAGCGAGCCATGTGTTAGCATAGCTATTTTGTCCCTTCTAACTGCAATGGTAACATATCTTGACATTTGGGGGGTAAAGGACTATTAAGTTTTTTGACTATTCAATTGAAGGGAGGGAGTTTAGTATGAAAAAGCGGGTTTTAAAGATCGTGGAAATTTCGTTGGTTGTGTTCCTCTGTTTTTCTTCGCTGGCTTTTGCCGATATTTTTGCAGTAACCTCTATAAAGGCCAAGAACGGCATTGTTGCCACCCAGCATAAGCTGGCCTCCCAAGCTGCCCTTGAGGTTCTGAAAAAGGGCGGCAATGCCATTGATGCCATGGCGACGGGCCAGTTTGTCTTAAACGTTGTCGAGCCCTATGGCTCGGGAATCGGCGGCGGTTGTTTTATATTGCTCTATTTGGCCGATAGGGGCGAAGTTGTCGTCATAGATGGCCGCGAAGAAGCACCGGAGGCTTTTAGAGAGGACATATTTATAGACCCTAAAACAGGGGAAAAGATAGAATTCAGGCCGAACCGGATCACCGGTGGAAATCCCGTAGGCGTGCCGGGTACGTTGTATGCCATGAACAAGGCCCTGGAAAAATACGGCACGATCACGCTTGCCGAGGCTTTTCAGCCGGCCATCAAGATCGCAGAGGAAGGTTTTATCGTGTCTGAGACGTTTGCAAATATTCTTAGGAAGGAAAAAAATAACGAGCGGTTGGCCATGTTTCCGGCTTCGGCCAAGCTGTTTCTAAAGGCTGACGGGACGCCCTTGGAGGCGGGCGATGCGCTCGTTCAAAAGGACTTGGCCAAGACCTTCAAACTTATCGCCGAAAAGGGTATAGGCGTCTTCTATAAGGGTGAGATAGCCGACGACATTGTAAATACAGTAAGAAACGCCCCTTATAACCCTGGTGTGATGACAAAGAAGGACATCGAGCTCTACCGGGCGCCTATGCGCAAACCTGTTACGAGTACCTACAGGGGCTATGAAGTCTATGGTATGGGTCCCCCAAGTTCCGGGGGTCTGACTTTAATAGAGATGCTTAACATCTTAGATGCGTATGATCTATCGATGACCGACTTCGCCTCTGTGGATAAGATCCATCTGTTTGCAGAGGCCGGCAAGCTGGCCTATGCCGACAGGGCTAAATATATGGCGGACGCCGACTTTGTGAAGGTGCCGGTCGACGGCCTGACCTCCAAGGCATTTGCCAATAAGCGACGCCTCAATATCGACCCCCTAAAAGCGATGAAGCCAAAGGTGCCCGCAGGAACGCCGGGGAAAAAGGGTTCTGCCCGGTTGAGCCCGCAATGGAACGATACGGAGAATATCTGCACCTCCCATATCTCCATCATAGATAAAGACCGTAATATGGTCGCCTGCACAACCACAATCGAGCAGTTTTTCGCTTCTGCAATGGTAGTGCCGGGCAGGGGGTTCTTACTTAACAACGAACTGACCGATTTTGCAGCCGAGCCCAAAGATAAGGAGGGGAATATCGTAGCTAACAGGCCGCAAGGCGGCAAGTGCCCGAGACGAACCAGCATAGACATCGCCAGGACGAAGGGCGGCAAACGGCCGAGAAGCAGTATGTCGCCTACGTTGGTCCTTAAAGACGGCAAGCCTTTCTTGACCATCGGATCGCCGGGCGGCTCCCTCATCATCAACTATGTCGCTTGGACCCTCATAAATATTATAGACCATGGTATGGACGTCCAACAGGCCATCAATGCGCCAAGGGCGATCAACAGTAACACCCCGACAGAACTTGAAGATCGCTTGTTTGAAAATGAGGAATTGAGAAAAGCGCTGGAGGCGAAAGGGCATAAGGTTAAAGCCAGAAAGGAAAAGGCCCTTTTGGGTTGCGTCCAAGCTGTCATGGTTGATCCTAAAACGGGCGATCTTGTGGGGGGCGCCGATGCGAGAAGAGAGGCCTGTGCCGTAGGGTATTAGAGACTGCTTGGCAGAAAAGCCATTAGGTGAAGATTATACCCGCAACGGGGACGGAACCTATCTCAAGATCAATGATTCTCCTAAGAAACTACGGGCCGAAGCTCGAGGTTTTGAATGAGTTCATATCCCAGGAGTCGCGCTCTCCTTTTGAGATTATTGAGGACCCTTTGTCGATATTTCTGTTCGTAGTAGGCAACTCCTGGATCCACATATTGCTTTCCATATTTCAGCGTCCGGTAGACGATACAGGCCAGTTTGTGGGCCGTTGCGGTATTGGCTTTCGAAGGTCCCAGCCGATTTTTCATCCTTCGATAATAGCCTCCCAGAGCCGTGTGGCTTTTGCCGGCGGCCTGGGCGGCCATCCGGAAGGCACAGGCCGCCCGGTTGACGACCTTTTTCGACCGGGTATCTTTGACTCTTCCGCCTGTGACTTTGTTATTCGGACAGAGTCCCAACCATGAGGAGAAGTGTT
>SMTZ1_10001359_pt1 | contig 24368 bp, 16 predicted proteins | sample DeeMarSWOR136_30_FD_25667 | JGI IMG/M metagenome (IMG submission 25667) | reverse complement strand
CCTGCACCGTCGGTGCGACAACGGGCACGGCCCAGAGCCCCCGTTTCCCTGCCTGGTCGAACAGATTCTCGTCGTAATCGTAGGGGAGATCGGGTACGATGATACCCTGGACCCGGAAACTGATGCACCGGTCGAGAAACGCCTCCACCCCGTGAAAGAAGAGCGTGTTGGCATAGCACATCAGGAAAATTGGAAGGTCGTGCTGCTCTCTGATGCTGCGGATGAGCCCGAAGCCTTTTTCGACTTTGAAACCGCCTTCCAGCGCCCGCACACAGGCTGTCTGAATGGCGCTGCCGTCTGCGGTTGGATCGCTGAATGGAAACTGCACCTCCAGGTATGTACAACCCCCCTCGATCAGGGCCCGTGCCACCTCGAGCGATCCGTTCCTATTGGGATAGAACGCCACCATGTGAGCCATCAACCGGTATCCCATCTCCCTGTGCCTCCTGCCGTAGAAAATGTTCCCAGCGCTCCCTGTCGAGCTGTCTGGCCAGTATGAAGAGGTCCTTATCCCCGCGTCCCGACATGTGGACGATGATCGAGCGGTCGCGTGAAAGTGATGGCGCAATCCTGATTGCCTCTGCACCGGCATGGGCGGGCTCGAGCGCAAAGATGAGCCCCTCGCGGGCGGCGAAGAAGCGCACCGCCTCCAGGGCTTCGCCGTCCCCTGCACGGGTAAACTCGACTCGGCCTGTGGAGCCCAGGTGAGCAAGCTGTGGCCCGATGCCCGGGTAATCGAGACCTGCGGAGATGGAGTGTGTCTCCCCGACCTGCCCGTCGCCATCCAGGAGGAAGAGGGATTTGTACCCGTGTACGATACCTGGCCTGCCCATACCACCCATGCGTGCTGCGTGTTCACCGGGCCCGTCACCCCTGCCCCCTGCCTCCACACCGATCAACCGGGGCGTGGTGCGGTCGATGAAGGGGGTGAAGAATCCTATGGCGTTCGAGCCGCCTCCAACACAGGCGATGAGCGCCTCCACATCGAGGCGACGGGCTTCGATCTCCTCCGCCACTTCCTGCCCGATGACGGACTGGTACTCGCGCACCATGTCTGGGTAGGGCGAAGGGCCGAGTGCGGAGCCGAGTAGATAGTGGGTGGTGTCGAAGCTCGAGGCCCAGTCCCTGAGCGCCTCGTTAATGGCATCCTTGAGAGTACGCGAGCCTGAGTGCACCGGAACAACCTCGGCACCAAGGAGCTCCATCCAGAATACGTTCGGACGCTGGCGTACCATGTCCACGTCGCCCATGTACACGCGGCAAGTGAGCCCCAGCTTCGCGCAGGCGGCTGCGGTCGCCACGCCATGCTGTCCGGCACCTGTTTCAGCAATGATCCGAGTCTTCCCCATACGCTTTGCGAGCAAGGCCTGGCCCAGGGCATTGTTGATCTTGTGCGCACCGGTGTTGGCAAGACCCTCGAGCTTGATGTATATGCGCGCGCCGCCGAGGGCACGGGAGGCATTTTCCGCGTACAGCATGGGTGTGGGGCGGCCGGCATAGGTGCTAAGAAGCTCCCTCAGCTCCCCTTGGTAATCCTCGTCCTGCATGGCTGCTTTCCATGCGTGCTCGAGCTCGTCGAGAGGCGTCCTCAGTATCTCCGCCACATACCGGCCGCCAAACCTGCCAAAGTAGTCGTTGTAGTATCTTTCCATTCCTCTCTCCCGTACCTCAAGGGTATTCGACGATAGGTTTCATTTAAAGGATCTTCTCCAATTTTGTTGCAAATATTAATATACAATCTCCGATTTCTCGATTGCACGAAAGAAATCTCTCATGTTTTTCTCATCCTTCACCCCGGGTTTGGCCTCGAGCAGGCTTGAGGCATCGATGAGCTCGGGCCTGAAGGCTCTGATGATCTCTCCCACATTGTCAGTTCCTATTCCGCCTGCAAGCCAGAGAGGGTGCCGCTCACGGACAGCCTCGATGAGTGTAACCGATATACTCTGCCCCGTTCCGCCAGGCTTTCCTGGTACAAAGGCATCGATGAGGACACGCGGGCACCAGTAGCGGCCAATGAGCTCAACGTCGCGCAGAGTACCTAGCCTGACGGCTTTGTAGTATGGAAAGGCCATGCGGAAACAGGCTTCGGGAAGTTCATCACCGTGGAACTGAACGGCGTCCAGGAGCCCGTCGTCCAGGAGGCACTGCACCGATTCCCCCAGAACATCGTCTCTCTCTTCCTGAACCACCACACCCACTTTAGGAACCCCGAGGTCGGCAAGCCTCTCGAGCAGGGATGAGTCGGCCCTTCGAGGCGAAGGGGCAAAGATAAATCCCAGGATGTCTGCCCCGAGTTCCGCCGCAAGACGTGCATCATTCTCCCTCGTCATGCCGCACACCTTCACCAGGGGTCTCTGCCCCTTTCCTTTCCCGTACAGGCGGTGCCAGAAATCATTCCACTTCTTCCCCTGCATCGCTCCGATGCGATCTATCAGGTCGGGGCTTCTCATTGCGCCCTCACCGACGAGCATACCTGAAAAACCTGCCGAGAGTGCTACCGCGGCATGTTCTGGCGCCGTAATTCCCGATTCGTAGACCGCATCAGTGTTCCAGTCCACCTTACCCCTGAGAGCCAGCGGCACGAGTGGGTCGATTCGGAAGCTCGCCAAATTCCTGCTGTTGAACCCCGTGATCGCAGGTTTCACGGCACGGGCCTTTTGCAGGTCCGCCTCGTCATGCACCTCGAAGAGCACCTCGAGCCCCATTTTTACTGCCTGAGCGTGGAGCCGGCAGAGCCTTTCGGCGGGGTGCATGCAGGCTATGAGCAGCACCGCATCGGCGCCGGCTCGAAAGGACACCGACAGGTCCTCCTCATCGATGATGAAGTCCTTGCGCATGACACACAGGTCGGGGAAGGCGGTCTTTATCCTGATGATGTCCTCTAGGGAGCCGGAAAAGTGTTCCTCCTCGGTGAGCACGGAAAGGGTACGTATCCCCTGGCTCGCGTAATGCCGTGCCTTTTCCACCGCGTCGGTGCCCGGTGCGAACACCCCTCTTGAGGGAGATGCCCGTTTTACCTCACAGATGATATAAAAGCTTTTTCCGTCACGCCTTCCAAAGGGAACAAGTGAAACCCTTCTCCGGGAAGGAATGGGTACCCCCATGCTGTGCCCCAGACGGGCAATCCTACTCCTCCGCCTACGGGTGATCTCATCGATGATGCTCACGAGCGCACCCCCTCCTCGATCTTCGTGAGGATCGATGCAGCGGCGGCCCTGATCTCATCGAGCTTCCGGGCCGTCCCGCCCGACATAAGCTCCTCGCGGGCGATACGGTACCCTTCTTTTATGCTTTCGGCTCCGCCATAGAGGTACAGGGCTGCTCCTGCGTTGAGCGAAACAGCATCCCGAAGAGCTGAAGCACCGCCACCCCCGAGCAACGCCATGGCAGCCTCGACATTGTCCTCCGGTGTGCCGCCGAGGAGCTCCTGAAGGGAATACCCTCCGATCCCTGCTTCTTCGGGGCTGAATAGGTACTCCCGCACCTCTCCGTCGGCACCGGCCTCGGCGATCGTTGTCGGCGCGCACACGGAAATCTCGTCCAGCCCGTCGCGGCTGTGTACCACCATGACCCGCCTTCTGCCGAGCATCACAGCTGCCCGGGCCATGATCGTACAGAGTTCCTCATCATACACGCCGATCAACTGAAACTCAGCATCAGCCGGGTTGACCAGGGGTCCAAGAAGATTCATAACCGTCCGTATCCCTAGTTCCCGCCGGACCACCGCCACGTGTTTCATGGATCTATGGTAGAGGGGCGCGAAGAGAAATACAAAGCCCGAACGGTTGAGGAGCAATTCAGCCTGCTCGGGTGCAAGGTCTATGGGGATGCCGATCCGCTCGTAGAAGTCGGCACTCCCCGACCTCGAGCTCACGCTTCTGTTCCCGTGTTTTGCCACCCGGGCGCCGCAGGATGCGGCAATGAGGGCGGCCATGGACGAGATGTTGAAAGTACCTGAACGGTCACCGCCGGTGCCGCAGGTGTCGATGCAGGTCCCGCTGCTCCGCAGGGTTCTTTTCTTTTGATTGAGCACGGAGGCGAGCCCGAAGAGCTCGCGCGCCGTAACCTTCTTTGCATTCAGCGCTGTAAGGAAGGACGCCGTCTGCGCGTCTGTGAGCTCACCTTCCGTTATCTCCTCCATGATCGATGATGCCTGCTCCTCCGTGAGTTCCTTGCCCTCCAATATGGTGGAGATGATATCAGGGATGCTGAAAGGTTCACGGATATAGTGCAGAAAGTTCTGCAGTATCTTTTTCCCGTACTCCGATGCGATGGACTCGGGATGAAACTGTATGCCCTCCACGATGTGATCCCTGTGCCTCAGTCCCATGATCTCACCGTCCTTGGCATAGGCAGTAATCTCCAGCTCTGCAGGAAGGGTCTCCTTGTATACTGCCAGGGAGTGGTAGCGAGTCAACCTGACGGGAGAGGGAACGTTTCTGAACAAACCCCTGCCGTCGTGGATGATATCGTCGGTTTTGCCGTGCACGATGCGGTTGGCCCGTTTTATTGAACCACCGAAGGCGTAGCCGATGGCTTGGTGACCGAGGCACACCCCGAGTATCGGTATCCTTCCTGCAAAGTGCCGTATGACTTCCACCGAGATGCCCGCCTCCTCAGGCCGGCCAGGCCCGGGAGATATCACAATACCCATGGGGTTCAAACGCTCTACATGGGGGATATCAATACGGTCGTTGCGGATGACCTGTACATCTCCGTCGTAGAGCTGGGTTATGTACTGATACAGGTTGTACGTGAAGGAGTCGTAGTTGTCGATGATGAGAATCATTCTTAAACCTCCATGCCTAGGGATTTTCCGAGGGCCCGCAGTTTTTCCGAAGTCTCCTCCAGCTCCCTTTCCGGGACCGAATCCCACACGATGCCGGCTCCTGCCTGCAGGACAAGGAGGTCGTCCTTGCGGAGGGCGCTGCGTATGGTGATGCACGTATCGAGCGAACCTTCCGGTTCCAGGTACCCCACGAGCCCTGCATAAAAGCTCCGGCACTCATCTTCGAGCCCGTCTATGATCTCCATGGCACGAATTTTAGGTGCTCCTGTCACGGTACCTGCAGGAAAGGTCTTGCGTATGGCCTCGACACCGGGCAGATCCTCCCTGAGCACTCCCTCAACCTGTGAAACGATGTGCATCACGTGGGAGTAATGCTCAATGCCCATGAATTCCGTGACCTCGACACTACCAGGCACGCAGACGCGGCCCAGGTCGTTTCGCGCCAGGTCGACGAGCATGAGATGCTCGGCCCGCTCCTTCTCATCGGCGAGCAGCTCCTTTTCCAGGGTCAGGTCTTCCTCCCGGGTCTTCCCCCTCCGCCTTGTACCCGCAATTGGACGGATGATGACGCGGTTACCGTCGACCTTCACGTGCATCTCAGGTGAGGAACCAAAGAGCTGAAAATCACCAAAATCCAGGAAGAACATGTAAGGGGAGGGATTCAGAGAACGGAGGCGGCGGTACGCCTCGAGGGAAGGCATTTCGGTTCTAATCAAGACCCGTCGGGATAGAACGCCCTGAAGGATGTTCCCTTTCTTGATATCACGTCTCAACTGTACGACACCCTGAAGAAAGTGTTCCTTTTCGGTGTCCGAGCTCAGGAGATTGCAGTCATAGTGTCGATTGAAGGGGCTCAGGTAGTTGAAGTCCAGGTCGTGTATGCGGCTCTCCGCTTCTTCGATAGCCCGATTCAGGTTTATTTCGAATCCCTCGTAGTTGAGGGCCACGATAGATACGGTGTCGGTATAGTGGTCAAAGATGAGGAACACGTTGCCGAGCATGAAGGACGCCTCGGGCAGGCTCAAGCTGTCCCGTTTGTCTCGCAGGTGAACGTCATCGAAATAACGAGCACACTCGTAGGACAGGTATCCGATACCGCCTGCGGGAAATGGAAAACCCTCTTGATGTCCGGTGTGCTGATTGGCAAAGCTCAGGAGTGCCTCGAGGATATCGGCCTGCTCCATGGGATACTCATCGCCTTCTCTGACGAGCACCACAGAACCGTGCCGCTGCTCCACCCTGAAAGCCTCCTTTACCAGTATGAGCGAAAATCTCGCCTTTCCTCTCGCAAAGGAAGCTGACTCGAGCAGTGCCCTGGCATCGAGTTTCCGGTACAGCGCGTAGGGTGTGAACTTCTCTGCAGGGATAACCCTGACCATGCTATTTGCCGTCTTTCTTTCAGTCTGCATGACATCTTCCTCCAGTTCCGATTGACCCTTATCGCTCAGCGCATGAGAGGTTCCCTTCAAGGGCCGGTTCTGAAAAAAAAAGCCGCAAAACCGAATCCGGTTTTACGGCCTGAAAAGAACAGGCCGCAGAACCTGGCTTGGACCAAGCCAGAACCTGCGGCCTATCCGTGTAAGGGCAGGGTTCCGGCTATTGCCAGAACCACCACCAGTAATTGCTGTAGATAATTGACACCATCATCGTTTTTTTACCCTGTGGTATCGTACGATAGCTGCATTCAAGGGACGAGCGTACCCGCCAGCTCGAAATGGCTCATTTACAATGGTTTCTTTAATATATCCTTCAGGGGAGGAATGTCAAGGAAAAATATAGACCTTCTCAGACCCGCACGAAGTCGTTATAACGCTTTTCCTCACCTATAAGGGTGTCCTCGCCGTGGCCCGTGTAGACCTTCGTTTCATCGGGGAGAGTGTAGAGTTTATTCCTGATGCTCGCTCTCAGGTCTTCGGACGAGCCCCCGGGGAGGTCAGTCCTCCCCACGGAGTGGTAGAACAGTGTATCACCCGCGAAGAGTAGGTTTCTGATCTTGATGCAGATACTTCCGGGGGTATGACCAGGTGTGTGTATCACTTCCAGGCTGGTGCCGTCGAAGGGCAGGGTATCCTCATCCTCGAGAAGAATATCCGGTGGAAGGGATATGAACGGTGTGTCCACCATAATGGAGAGGTTCAGTCCGGGATTCATCAGCATTTCGTGATCGTAACGACTGATGGCGAGCTTGGTGTCGTACCGGGCTTTCAGGTCATTGTTTCCACCGGTGTGGTCGTAATGGCCATGGGTGTTGATGATGTAGAGTAGTTTGCGTCTTCCGATTTCAGGGTAAACGAGCTCGAGATTGCCTCCCGGATCAATGACAACCGCTTGGAGGTTGTTTCGTAAGATATAGCAGTTTGCCGACATGATACCCAGTATCCTGGTGATCACCTGCATGCTGAAGTCCTCATGAAAATGTCTTTTCCTTTGAATCGATGATAATGGTTACAGGCCCGTCGTTCATGAGGCTCACCTGCATACGAGCCCCAAAAGTACCTTCTCCAACCCGTATACCGTAATGCCTGAAGGATTCGATGGCCTGCCGGTACAGGGGTTCTGCAACCTGAGGTTGGGCAGCATTCGAGAACGAGGGCCTTCTTCCCTTCCTCGTGTCTGCGAGCAGGGTGAATTGAGAGACGATCAGTATCGCGCCACCCGTATCGAGGAGAGAGCGGTTCATGTTGTCCTGCTCGTCGCCGAAAATGCGGAGATGAACAGTTTTTTCGGCGATATATTCGATGTCCTGTGGGCCGTCGTTGCGGCCGATACCGAGGAGGAGCAGAATACCCGGTCCAATCTCCGAGACGATTTTTCCAGCCACCTCTACCTGAGCACGGTTCACTCTCTGAATCAGTGCAATCATGGAATTGTGGAGTGCCGAGGCCGCCTACTTCTCTCTGGCTGCCTCTTCCTTCCTTCGCTTGGTTTCGGCGATCACGTCTTCGGCGATCTTGCCGCTAATAGGATCGTAGTGGGAGAACTCCATCTCAAAGGAGCCGGTTCCCGAGGTAATCGACCTGAGCTCGATCGAGTACTTGAGTAGCTCAGATTGCGGTACCTTTGCCCTGATCTTTTGAATGCCTCCGCTCACATTGTCCATACCGAGAACCCTGCCCCGCCTGGAGTTGAGGTCGCTCATGATGTCCCCCGTGAACTGGTCGCTGACGTATACGGAAAGGTCGTAGATCGGCTCGAGGAGCGTTGGTCTTGCCTGCTCCATGGCAAGTTTGAATGACTGCCTGCCTGCAATCTTGAAGGAGAGTTCAGAGGAATCGACTTCATGATAGGAGCCGAACACCAGCTTTACCATGACGTCTACGACCGGGTAACCGGCGACCACGCCCTCCTCCATGGCTTCCACGACGCCCTTTTCCACACCGGGGATGTATCCCTTGGGGATGACACCACCAACGATCTTGTCGACGAATTCGAAGCCCTCTCCCCGCGGGAGTGGTTCAATCTCCAAATAGACCTCGCCGTACTGCCCGTGTCCACCCGATTGCTTCTTGTGCTTGTAACTCGCCTTGCCGGGAGACTGAATGGTTTCGCGATAGGCTACGAGAGGTGTTGAAGTGATAAACTCGATGCCGTGTTTCTCCTTGACGCGCGATAGTATGATATTGAACTGCAGTTCTCCCATGCCGGAGATGACCGTCTGCTTGGTTTCTTTGTTGTAATTGACGTGGAATGAGAGGTCTTCCTCGGCGGCACGCTGGATGAGTGCGTTGAGTTTGTCATCCTCTTTTTTGTTTCTGGCCTTGATTGCCATGCTGTGAACGGGGCTTGGGAGTTTCATCTCTGGAAAGATCACCTGCCTGTCGGTCGAACAGAGGGTGTGACCGGTTTCCGCGTGGGGGAGTTTGGTAAGCACCACGATGTCTCCCTCCACGGCATCACTCTTCAGTGGGTGTTGGGTCTTGCCGAAGGGGAGGGCAAGCTTGGAAAGCTTCTCCTTCTTGTCCGTTGTCGTATTGTACACTTCTTCCTCGGAATGCAGTGTTCCGGAAAAGATCCTGAGGAATGAGATCTTACCTGCGAACTGATCGATAATGGTCTTGAATACGAGGCCGGTAAACGCTGCGTCCGCGCTCTGCTCCACTTCGAGCTCTTTGGAATGGTCGCGAACGTCGAGAGCTCGGATTGTTGCACGGTAATTCGAGGGCGGAGCGAGCAGGCTGATCATATCGAGCGATTCGGTTAGTCCGCGGTTCAGACTGCAGGAGCCGCAGAGTATGGGAACTGCCTCACCCCTCATCACCATATCGCGGAGCCCTTCCATGATCTCCTTCTCGGTGAGCTCTTCACCCTCGAGGTATTTTTCAGTGAACTCATCCTTCGACTCCGCAGCGATTTCGATGAGCTCGTTTCGAAGGCTCTCTGCCTCTTTTTTAACCTCCGCGGGGATATCCTGCTCTTTCCCCTTTTTCTGACCGCTGTCGTAGAGAAAGGCTTTCATCTTGATGAGGTCTACTATACCTTTGAATCCACTTTCCTTTCCAACGGGTATCTGCACGGGGAAGACTTTGGCCCCGAGATTATCTCTGATATTTGACAGGACATTTTTAAAGTCTGCCCGCTCCTTGTCCATTTTGTTGATGAAGATCATGACCGGCAATCCCATTGCCCGTGTCCTTGCCCAGAGTTTCGAGGTTTCGATTTCAACACCATTCACCGCATCAATGAGAAGGAGGACAGAATCGATGCCGTTGAGGGTGGAAACAACTTCGCCCACAAAGTCAGATGAGCCGGGTGTATCGACGATGTTGAGGCGTGTTCCGTTGTACTCAACTGAAAATGCAGAGGATTTGATTGAAATCTTGCGTTTGATTTCCTCGTCGTCGTAGTCACTCTGGGATTTCCCCTCGTCTACCTTGCCGAGTGTGTCGGTCGCGCCAATATTCCATAGAACTGTATCCAGAAATGAGGTTTTTCCAACCGATGTGTGTCCAATGAGCGAAAAATTTATTCTCTGCATCCTGTCCTCCCGCACGCGTTCTGGGTACGCTCACTATAATCATGTGCACATGTGTGCGTCAAGACATTTGTCTGGTAAGCCCTGAATTGCCTTGATATTGCATTTTCGAATTGAGAGTGTTATGTTTAATGTTAGACATAACTCGCGGAGTTTCCCCTCGATGAGGTATATCACCGTCCTGATTCTTACGGCTCTGTGGCTCGTTTCCTGCGTGACCCCTCCGGCAAGGGACAGTTCTTCCGTTCAGAAAGTGGATGGCAAGATACTTGAGGAGTTCGAGGAGAGCAGAGCGGCTGAGGATTTTTACGGTGCGGCTAGAAGCTATATAGAGTTCATGAACTGCTGCGAGGATGAGCGGATTCGGGGACTCCGGGAGGAGATAGGCCTCCTCTATAGAAACAGGATCGATGATTTCAAAATCGAGGGTAAGAGCCTCGAGTTGATCGAGTACACCTATTCATACCTGCTCCTTACCAAGGACACCTTGACGGATGACGAGCAATCTGCACTGGAGAAGGATCTGGAGAAATACGTTCGGATGCACATAGAAACGGGTCTGAGAAACATGGGTACCCTTGAAAAGGCCTCCTGGCTTATGTACCTGGACCGTTTTGCATCTCCCATGGGTTCCACTGTCACCCGGGAGGAACTGGTTGAACTCTTCCTGAACCGGAACAATCCGGTGATGGCTGGCAAATATATGACCCTGCTCGAAGAAACCACTGGTAAGAACGAAGAGAACGAGCGTGAGCGGGAAACGCTCAAGGGTAGGGTTTCCAAGCTTCAGGAACAGAAAGAGGCTATTTCAGAGGGAGCCATCGATAGAACGGTAAAAAGCAGTGTGAAGATAATCGTGGATCGTGGAATAAAAACCGATCGTGGAGTAGGCGTGCCAGATCAGGCCCTTGGCACAGGTATCATTATCGATCCAAGGGGATACATACTCACCAACTATCACATCATCGAATCAGACGTGGATCCTTCCTATGAGGGATACTCGAGGGTGTACGTTATTTCGGCAAAAGACGAGAACGTTCGGTTCGTGGCGCGGGTGGTGGGATACGATTCGGTGTTCGATCTGGCTCTGCTCAAGATAGAGAAGGAGTTCCCATCCCTGATTATGGTCGGCGATTCAGATACCTTGAAACAGGGTGAACAGGTGGTGGCCATCGGAAACCCCGTTGGACTAACCAATACGGTAACCTCAGGTGTGGTGAGTTCCATAGATCGCCCCTTTCTCCAGATCGGCGGGATAATTCAGATCGATGCGGCTCTCAACCCAGGCAACTCAGGTGGTGCCCTCATAAACAATAGCGGCTACCTCGTGGGCATTGCATTTGCCGGACTCGCGAACTTTGAAAACCTCAACTTCGCCATTCCTTCGAATCACATGCTCTCAATTCTCGGAAGGCTCTATGTGGGGGACCAGACCAAGAGGAGCTGGATCGGGTGTGCAATCGACGAGAGGGAAGATGATCTCATTATCGAGTACCTCGTGCCCAACAACCCGGCTGATATGTGCGGGCTGCAGCAGGGTGATATCATCAGGTCCGTCAATGACAGGGAGGTGTCGTCGGTCTTGCAGATCCAGGACATCATCTCAAATCTCAACAGCCCCATGATCGTTTCCATGGAAATAGTGCACGGCGGCAAGATGGTTGAGAGAAAGGTCTATCTTGAAGAGCGTCCCGTTCAACCATCCCTCTACATATACAAGAAGGATGCCACAGAGAATATACTGACACCACTTTTTGGCATGGTGCTCTCGAACCTCGATTCCGAACGGAAGAAAAACTATGTGGTGCAACGCACCCTGAGCAATTCGGTCGCGAGTAGTGTGGGTATATCGGAGGGCGACAAGATCAGGCTCAGGGAATTGAGGTACGATGAGCAGATGAAGGTGTTCCAACTCATTATCGATCTGGAGTCAAAACGATTCGGATATATCAATAAGAGTATGATTCTGACTCGCTACCTTGAGACCAACTCCTTCATCTGAGTCTGTTCAGGCTCCGTTCGATCCACACATCTGCCGGCTCGCGGTATTCATCGATTTCCTTGCTCAGGACGAAATATCTGATGGATTTTTTGTATTCCCCCAGGTAGTAGTAGGACTGGCCAGTGTAGAAAGCAACCTGCCCGCGCTCCTTGCGGGTGAGGTCGTTCCGCTGGAGCAGCGATTCGAATGCGCGCAGCGTTTCCTTGTAGTTTCCCCTGTAAAAGCTGTTTCTCAGAGTACGGTCGATGATCGTTTGCGCAGCAGGCATCGAAGGCTTTGGAGTGGGTCTTTTCTCTTTTTTTTCCTCTTCCTTTTTTTTCTCCGTGATAACGGGTTTTCTTGTTTCGAGGGTGAAGGGTGCGGACGTGAGATTTCGTCCTGGTATGAGGGTTTTGTTCTCAACGCCCAGGCGATTGATCGCGGTAATGGCAAGATAGAGGGGAACGTTTTCCTGTACCGTTATCACGAACTGCTCGTCGGCCCCTGTGACACTGGCCACAAGCTCGGCACTCTCCAGGATATCGATCGGAAGCTTGCTCCTGTAAAGATTATAAGCTAACTCCTCTCGGGCTGGTATGAATCGAACCGCCATACGGTAGTTTGAGTCGTCCACCTTATCAATCCGCAGTATCTCGAAGGTATCGATTACTTCTGGAATAGGAGCATAGTCGATAGGTTTGGTGGTTGTGTTGAGGTATGGTACGAGGTTCGGAAACTCTTCGGTGACGGTTACGGCGTAGTAGTAGCGCCCGTCCGATTCGGGTTCATCCCGTACGGGTAACTCTTCAGCTGTTATTTCAATGATGAACGCCGCCTTTTCGAGGTCGGCACGGGATATGATCGGTGTGGTGGAACGATAAACGCGATACCTTAGGTTCTCTCCCTGAATGGGCTCGAAATTCAGGCTTATGATGCCTTGATCGTACCTCGTACTGATGAGCGTTACGAACCTGTCTTCGGTGACCACACTCGCCTGAAGGAACAGGGGTGTACTCATGAGGAGCAAGAAAAGACCTATGAGTCGTACTCTGGGAGAATTCTTCATGCAGTATACCCCGTACTAGCAGTATCGACAGGTCCTCCCGTAATTTTAAAGCTGGTCCACGATGTGTGAGAACAAGCGCCGGTGATTTCTTTGCAGTTCAGCCTGCTCCTATATTGAGAAGAATGAGGGTGCGCCTGGATGAATACATCCTGTTATTTGATCGCGCTTTGTATGTCCTTTATCCTGTCCGTTCGCTCCCAGGTGAAGCCCTCGCGGCCGAAATGGCCGTATGCTGCGGTTTCGAGGTATATCGGTTTCCTGAGATCCAGGGTTTCGATGATACTGTGAGGGGTGAGATCGAAAACCTTTCTGATGACACGCACGATCGCTTCGTCGTCGACCTGGCCGGTACCGTGGGTATCCACGGTTACCGATACGGGTTCTGCGACACCGATAGCGTATGCAAATTGGATCTCGCACTCAGTTGCAAGACCCGAGGCAACGATATTCTTTGCGACATGACGTGCCATGTAGGCCGCACTGCGGTCCACCTTCGATGGGTCCTTGCCCGAGAAGGCGCCGCCCCCGTGGCTGCCGAAACCACCGTAGGTGTCCACCATGATCTTCCTTCCGGTCAGTCCTGTGTCCCCGTGAGGTCCACCAATGACGAAGCGGCCGGTCGGGTTGATGTGATAGGTGATGTGTTTGTCATCGATGTACTTCTCAGGTATCACCTTCTTGATGACCCGATTGATCATGTCTTCTTCAATCTCTTCGTGAGTTACCTCCGCCGAGTGCTGGGTGGAGATGACCACCGTATCGACGCGAACCGGCTTTCCGTCATCAAACTCAACGGTCACCTGAGATTTGGCATCGGGCTTGAGATAAGGTATTTTACCCTTTTTTCGCAGATCTGCCAGCCTGATCAGCAGCTTGTGGGCGAGCATGATGGGAAGGGGCATGAGCTCCTCGGTCTGGTTTACGGCATAGCCGAACATCATACCCTGATCACCCGCTCCTTCTTCCTTGTGAAGACCCTCACCGGCAGTCACACCCTGCGAGATATCGGGTGACTGCTCCTGAATGCTCGTGATGACGGAACAGGCCTCCCAGTCGAAAGCCAGTTCCGGCTCCGTGTAACCGATACCTTTGATAGTGCCGCGGACAATTGTGGGTATATCCACATAGGCCTCAGTGGTGAGCTCGCCCGCTACAAAGGCGAGTCCCGTGGTTACCAGCGTCTCAACGGCAACCCTGCTCTTGGGGTCACTTTCCATACAGGCGTCGAGTATTGCATCGGAGATCTGGTCAGCGATCTTGTCGGGGTGACCCTCTGCGACGGATTCTGAGGTAAAGAGATGTCGCGCTTTATTCATCTCAAAAGACTCCTTCAAAGCGGTTTCATGTGAGGTGTAAACATTATAAATTAAACAATGTTCGTCAAGGAAATATTGGTGGTGATTGATATTGACGCTCCAGGAGGGGCTTAGTATTATTTTTGGCACGTACAACATGGCACAGGTGAAAGGCACGGACAGACCAATCGGCGTATTTGACTCAGGGGTCGGGGGCCTCACCGTTGCCGCTGCCATCAAACAGGTTCTTCCTGCCGAACGCATCGTCTACTTTGGTGATCTCCTTCATCTTCCCTATGGATCGAAATCAAGCAGGGCCGTCCTGGACTTCACACGTGCCGCTGTGCGGTTCCTGCTTGGGAAAGGGGTCCAGCTCATCGTGATCGCATGTAACACGGCCACATCCATAGCCAAGAAGACCATCGAGCGTGAAGTGGACATACCCGTGATCGGGGTGATCGAGCCGGGCGCCCTGGCTGCATGCAGGGTGACTCAAAACGGCCGCATCGGTGTTATCGGAACCCAGAGAACCATTGAGAGTAACGCCTACCGTGATGCGATCGGGACGTATGACCAGCAGGCGACGGTTTATCAAAAGCCCACACCCCTTCTCGTCCCGCTCATCGAGGAGGGTTGGAAGTCTCATCCTGTAATGCGTCTGGTACTGACCGAGTATCTGCGTGAGTTCAAAGACAAGGGAGTGGATACGATCGTGCTCGGTTGTACACATTATCCGCTGATAAAATCGGAGATACAGGATATAATGGGGGATGTTCGTGTCGTAGATTCTGCCCAAACGACGGCTGAGGAGATTGCACACGCCCTGAAGGACGTGGAGTGTGGCCACGCTGTCCCGCGGGGGGACAGCGGAGAAGGAGGGTACAGGATCTATTTAACCGATTATACGGATGTGTTCAGGTCCATGGGGGAATATATACTGGGTCGCACACTCGATGATCTAAGCATCATTACACCGCACTGGACTGAGGGGATGATCGACTACACATACACTCCAGAAGCCAACCGATAGAATGTGGAATCTTTCGGCCTTGTGAGGAATTGGGGGATCTATGAGAGTATTGAGATGCATGCCTGTACTTGCCGTTTCATTCGTGCTCATGTCGTTTGCAAGCGCCGCACATGTACGGGCAGAGATCATTAACGGAATTGCCTGTAAGGTGGGAGGCGACATCATTACCGTAAATGAGTTCAAGAAGGCATACGAGCAGGTACGTGAGCGGGCCTTCATGTTCGGTGTACCCATACCCGGCAAGCGGGAGGTAATGGACGGGCTCATCGATAACCTGCTTATAAGTCGGGAGGCAGAGCGCCGAGGGCTAATCGTAACCGAGAGCGAGCTGAACGAAATCATCGCCGATATCAAGAGGCAGAACAACCTCAGCGATGAGGAGTTTCAGCGCCAGCTCAAAGAGGAGGGCATAAGCATCGAGGAATTGCGTGAGCAGTACCGGAAAGAAATCGTCAGGACCCGCCTCACCAATTATTTCGTCACAGGAGAAGATTTCGATTTGTCGGAGCAGGAGACCAAGGCGTTTTACGATGACCCGAACAACAGGCGGCTCTTCAGAACTCCCGCAACGCTCAACCTCTCGCAGATCTACATTGCCGTTGGCGCTGATCTGAGTTATCAGGAAGCAATAGAGCTCAAGGAGCGGGTACGGTCGATATCGGAAGAGGCTTATAGGGCGGACAATTTCGAGGAGCTCGTCATGCGGTATTCCGCTGCAGTGAACAAGGAGCAGAACCGAGGTAATCTTGGCTCTTTCACCCAGGAGCAGCTTCTCTCCTTCATGAGCCCTCAGGATGTGAGCCTACTCTTTTCGCTGGAGCAGGGGGAGGTTTCCCCGCCTATCAGAATGCAGGACGGGTATTATATTTTCAGGGTCAATGAAAAGACCGAGTCACAGCAACTCACCTATGAACAATCGAGGGAGAGAATCAAGAGCTTTCTCCTGAAGTTGAAGGGAGACGAGCGCTTACAAAAATGGCTCGAGGAAGAAAGAGCCGCAACGAGAATTCAGATCGTCATGGATATGGAGTAACGGTTGGGTTCACGCAGAAGTGCACGAATTATAGCGCTTCAAGCTCTCTACCAGCTAGACATCAGTAGCAGGAATGCGGACGATGTCCTCGCCTTCGATTGGCTGGACAAAAGGTATGATACGTCCACCATTCAGTTTGCACGGCAGCTCGTAAGAGGAACCATTGATGCGCTGGAAAGGATTGACCGCAGTATCCGGGGGCAGCTTGAGCACTGGGATCTCAGCAGGGTCTCATATGTGGATAGGGCAATCCTGAGATTTTCGACCTATTCACTTCTCTATCAGGACGACGTTCCGGATACGGTCATCATCAATGAGGCAATCGATATTGCCAAGATCTTCGGTACCGATGATTCATATCGATTTGTCAATGGCGTACTCGACGGGATCAGAAAAGAGAAAGACAAAGATCACACGCAGAGTGAATCCCTATGAAACCATTCAGAGGCCTCGATAAACGTGCACGGAACGTTCTCGGGTACACTATCCTGGCTTTCTTGATCGGACTCAGTGTCGCTGCCTTCCTCATGCTCCAGCACCCGCACGAACCCGCAGTCCCCTTTGAGTATGAACGGGCAGAGGAGGGGCTTCGTGAGGGTATCAATCAGTACAGGCAGGGTAATTTCGAACGGGCGCGTCTCCTGTTGCAGAACATACTCGGGAACACAAGGGAAAATCGCACGGCAAGCATGGCTGCGCTGTATCTAGGCAATATCTCCTTTCAGGAAGGTGTGTACGGAACAGCCCTGCAGCACTACGAAGAGTCCCTGGCTCTGGATAAAAAGAATATCTACGCCCTGCACAATGCTGCGGTTGCTTCAGCAAGAAACGGAAACTGGAGGAAAGCACAGGTATTCTCCAGAAAAGCCTGGGAGCTCTCGGGAGATTTCACACCTGCGGTGCTCTTTCTTGCCAATCTTCACTACGGTGCCGGTCGTTTCGGCAGAGCTGCAGAGCTCTACGCGCGAGGCGGTGAGCTTCAGGGTGTGTTCGAATACAACCGTGCCCGTGCACTCCTTCAGGACGGGAACAGGGCAGAGGCGATCGATCGTTTTGAAAGTATCGCCTCCGCTGCCGAATCCGATACCATCCTGAGAGGACTCAGCTCCTATGCCATTGTTACACTGTGCTTCGGTACAGACGATGCGATGGCTTCAGCCTATATGGAACAGGCGGCTCAGGTTTTCCCCTCCAGTCCACCGGTACAGGTCAACCGCGCCCTTCTCCTCGCGCGGGAGGACCGGTATGCGGAGGGGGCCGCACTGATGCGTTCAATGGATCGGGTTTCCAGCCCCGATTTCGCAACGCTTTACGGGTATGTGCTGTACCGGAGCGGAAGATTCGATGAAGCCCTAACAATATGGGTGGAGTCATACCTTGAGAACCGGGATACCCGAGTCGCCCGTATTTTAGGAGACATTCATTTCATGCTTGAAAATTGGGAAGAGGCAGAGCGATACTATCGCATGGCCGTGGAAGATCAGGCACATCTCGAGGTCTATGAAAACTTAGCTCAGGTATACATCGCGATGGGAGCACATGAACGGGCGGCGGAGATATGTACCGAGTACGTATCGAGAGCCCCCGGGGATCCGTCGCCCCTTCTCTGTCTTGCCGACCTCTCCTTTCAGCTGGACCGGGTACAGACGGGGAAGGAGGCGCTCAGCAGAGCGCGAAAACTCATCGGAGACGATGCGCAGGGTCTCATGCGTGTCGGTTCACTGTATGCCCAATACGGCATGTACAACAGTGCCCTCCATCTGTATCAGCGAATTCTCGATGATCATCCTGATCGCGTGGCCCTGTATGGACGGATTGCAGAGATCTATCTGCAGACGGGACATCCCGCACGAGCTCGTGAGCAGTTCGAGAAGGCATTGCATATGACAACCGATCCGAAGCTCTTCTACAACCTGTCCGTGCTTCTCGCCCTTGCAGAAGGGGGGAGGGAAGGACAGAGTCGGTACCAAGAGCTCATCCGTGAGTATCCATACCGTTATGAGGCGTACTACAATGCAGCCCTTCTCGCTATACAGCAGGAAGATTACACACAGGCACTTCGAACAGTGAGCCTGTGCTTTGACCAAGTGACAAACATGGACGATACGCTGCTGTCGAAACTCCACACGCTCTCAGGGATTGCCAGTGCTCGCATGGGAACATACGACGAGGCTGCACGATACTTCTCCAAAGCAAGGGAGCTAGACGGGAGTAACGAACCCGCATCCATAAACCTGAAGCTGGTACAGGAGGGCATGTATTAGGCCCTTGTTCTAAATCCCCATATCTGGTATATTTAGTGCGTGGTACGAGATATACTATGAGTATTCAATATCGTAATGGGTAAGTAGTGCGTGGTGAGCAATGACGGTCAAATATGCTCAACCGCTGACGATACTAAGTGTATGAGGCGTACCGCAGGCATATCCTCCAACATTCGTGGGGGTGCGCAGGTATGCGGCTGAAACCATATCTGTTTTCCAGTGAAATGCGCGTATGAAGGTCAACGCAAAGAAGAAGGTCAACCTCGTCGCCGAAAGCAAGAACCTGATCAAGGTGCGCGCTTTTGTGGTGAAGTACGGAAGAAAAATGGGTCTTCTCCCCAAACAGGTGAGTGAGTTGAAGCTCGCCGTTGACGAGGCTGTATCGAACATCATCCGGCATGCCTACGGCGGTGCAAAGGGCAACTTCCAGGTCGAGATGACCAAGCTCGTGAGTGCCGTGGAACTCAAGATCATCGATCAGGGTGTGGAGTTTGACTGGTATTCCGTACTGGAACCTGACCTGTATAAATATGTGGAAACGAGACGTAAGGGTGGCTTAGGCATCTGGCTCATCAAAAAGCTCATCGACGAGGTCGAGTATCAAAGGATCGAGAACAACAACGTCCTCACTATGAAGATGTATATCGATGAGGCGGTGGCCACTGAGTTCGCCCGTGAGGTCAGGGGCCGCTTCAATATGAGGTTCCGCTACGCGCTCTATGCCGTGGGCATGATGACCGTAATCATCTTCGTTGCCTGGGTCATCGGATCCAATGTCCAGGAAAGAGCAGTTCTGGAAAAGTTTGACCAGCGATACAAGTCCATTACCCGGCAGGTTGCCGAAACCTCAGCTGACCTCATCCTTCGAGGCGACGATCTGGCTCTGATCAACCTTGCCGCCTCAGTGAAACAGAATGATCCTCCCCTTCAATATGTGGTCATTTCAGATGCAAGGGATTTTACACTTGCCGACACCAGGATGGAGCGAATATACACAAACTATAGAAGACCCAGGGGTATCGAGCCGATGCGTGCCGGTTCTCCGACACAGAAGTATGAACTTCTGCTCCAGGGTGGTGTACGGTTCTACGATTTTGCCGCTGTTATCGAGTACAGAAACGAGGAGCAGGGTAGAGTCGCTAAACTGGGAGAAGTCCATATCGGCATTCCTGAAGAGGCCTTCAGGCAGGTGACCAATATCGTGCAGCAGCGGCTGCGTATTGCCATGATAGGCGCCTTTTTCTGGGGCACCACCATCGTGGGAGTTTTCCTGCTCGGCTCGACCTTCATATCACCCGTCCGTAAGCTCGCTGACGAGATCGCCAGGATCAGTGCAACGGGGCAGGCCAAGGAGCTGAGTTTCGCCACAAGAAACCCCGAAGTAAGCAGGATAGGTCAGGCCTTCAACGAGATCATGCGAAACCTGCGTATCACCCAGGGCCAGCTCACCGACCAGACGCGGCTCCGGCGAGAACTTCAGCTTGCCCAGGAGATACAGAATGCACTTCTTCCGAAGCAGGTTCCGAAACTGGAAGGTTTCGACATTGACGCTGCATACCGTGCAGCCCAGGAAGTGGGGGGCGATTATTACGATTTCTTCGAGGTTGATGAGCATGCAATCGGTATTGTCGTGGCCGATGTATCGGGCAAGGGAATCGGCTCATCCATGGTTATGACCATGATCAGGACCTCCATGCGTCTCGAAGCCCGTGGCAATAAGCGCGCCTCCTTTGTGCTCGACAAGGTAAACCGGATAGCGGTAGACGATATCAAGAAGGGCATGTACGTAACCATGTACTACGTGATCCTGGACGCCAAGAAGCGCATCGTGAACTACGCAAGTGCGGGTCACAACCCCATGATCATATACAGGAGCAGTACGAAATCGGTCAGTTTCCTCAACCCGGGCGGTATCGCCGTGGGTATCGACCTCGGTGATCCAGATGAGTTCAAGAAACGGATAACCAGTGAGAAGCTGAAATTGAAAAAGGGAGATATACTGTTTATCTATACAGACGGTATCACTGAAGCCATGAACGAGAAGCGCGAGCAGTTCGGAGAAAAGCGGCTCATCGATTTCATCCAGCAGTATGCACACCTGCCGGCAAACGAGTTCAAGGCTAAGATGAACGAAGAGCTGACCACCTTCACCAAGGGATATCCCCAGAGCGATGACATCACCTTCGTGGTCATCAAACTCGAGATGAGCCCGGCCGAGATCAAACAGACCAAGATCACTCGGCTCTTTGAGCTGCTCGACGAGGAAGTCACTCTCGATGATGCTCTCGACCAGACAGGAATCTCCTATGAGGAGTATCAGGAGCTGATGGAAAAGCGTGAGCAGTACGGCGAAGAGGCCATCAAGGTCGTGGCTGAGGAGGAGATCGAAGAGGAAGAGATCGAGCTCAAGCATGCGACTCATGAACAGGTCAAGTACCTCACACAGATCATCCGCCAGCATCCCGATTACGGTGTAAGCAGGTTGACCAGTTTGCTGAATAGCGAGGAGTACGGTTCGCAGGACATCAAGGAGAGCGTGGTGAAGCGGGAGCTGATACGCATGAAGCTCGATACCCGGGAGAAACGGGAGGCGTTCTCGAAACGGGAGCTTCCCACATGGGCTTCGTATACTTGATAGAAGACGGCTGGGAGCCGCTAAGGGAAAATATTTCTGTTGATTTTCGATTTCAGATGAGATTACAATGTTATTGAAGATAAATCTGAATGGAGGATATGGTCACTCTTTAAAAATGAGTTATACTTATGTTTAAAACGTGATAATATCCCCTGGATCTGATGTTTTTTTAAATACCATATGATGTTAGGCTGTCAGCAAAACTGACAAAATGAACAGCATTGCACACATCCAGGAGTTGAGGAGGAGTTGATGCCAGATATTCAGGTTGACGTCAGATACGATGGTGACAGCGACGAAATAGCGATCATTGAAGCCAAGGGCTTCATCGATACCACCACGGCACCTGAGCTCGAGAAGAAACTTGAAGAGCAGCTCGCACTGAATAAGTACAAAATCATAGTAAACCTCCAGAATATTGACTACGTGAGTAGTGCCGGCTGGGGCGTTTTTGTATCCGAGATTAGAGAGATCCGGGAGAACAGCGGTGATCTTGTTCTGGTTAATATGTCTCCTGACGTGTATGATGTGTACGAACTTATGGAATTCTCCTCAATACTGAAATCCTACGATAGTGTTGATGAGGCCGTTGCGGGGTTTACCGGTAAGGAGTTTAGGAAGGAAGAGCCGAAACCGGCCCCGAAACCTGCTGTCACGCAAAAACCTGCGCAGCTTGAAGAGGCCCGGACATCCGCAACTCCCGAGGAAAAAGCTCCCGTTCAAGCGGACAGGCCTGGGAAGTCCTCGACACAGGCAGCTTCAGATGTCTTTACCTATGCGAGGAACGATCTCGGCAGGAAAATCATTCAGGTGATTATCGATAACCCCTATTTCGATGTGAAAGAGATTGCAAAGGCTCTCAGACTCCCTCAATACGGCGATCAGAAGGTAAGCGGTGGTGCCGTGAAGAAGGAGCTCAAGGCCATGGGACTTACCGATAAGCAGCAGCGCTTTGAGCTTGCATTAAAGGGCCGCGGATAACCTCGCTCTCCCGATACAGTTACCAGCCAATTAGTGTTGGGCAGCATATCCTCTGAACCATACTTTATGTCGCCGTGCTCAAAGCTGAGCCTTTTAACACTATAAACCATTAACATGACAACATGAGCACTGTGCAATTCAACTTTGTTTTATCGGTATTATGGGGACAGCATAATTTGTTCTTGGTGAACAATTCGCAGTTTTTGGAAAATATCATGATGCTTAAATGTTTACTGATAAAATATTACGCGCTAAGAACTAATTATTTCACAAACGATATTTATACATATAAAAATGTGCGTTGGCACCAAGAACTAAATAAGGAGGGCGAATGTCGAGTTACATACACCGGTATATAAATGTAGCGTACTCTTAGACATTACACGGTAATCTTTGAGAACTTCGGTTAAAAAGCATGGTTATTTTCAGTTTTATAACGTTAATAGTTGCTTTTCCAGATTAAAATAAAAACTCGACTAGCGAAGTGATCTCTTTACTTATTTTTAAAGTTCGACTTGAGTAATAAATTCTGTCGAAATGTTTCGTAAGTATTCATTGTTCACCATGCACTAATTATAGAATTTTTTATGTGTTGAGTATACATTGTAATGGATGCTCGATAAGGTGAGAGGTCGATTATGGCTATGGAAACAAAAGTAGTTGATTACCTGTCAACCGTTGAAAGGGTAACCAGGGAGCTTGCCGAGATCGAATCTGTCAAGCAACTGCCGCAGTATATTTCAAGCCAGCTCTCATCCACACTGAATGATGATATCCAGTATGCATTTGTGGACAGAGAATCGAATAAGATATACGAATCAGCTCACATTGAGAGCAATGTTAAGAACCTGCTCCCCTTCTTTCTCGATGACAAGTTCGTTGATGAACTGAAGAAACTGGACTGGAGTGTCATCGATTCACGTGGAGTTCGGTTTCTCTTCAGTGAAGTGTTCGAGCAAGACATTGACCTGGAAGCTTCATTTCTCATCATGCCAAAAAAACGGGGGGATACGATTGTCAACTTCTCCGTACTATGGGGAAGTGTCAAGCTCGAGAAGATCGACAAGGAGGAGATAGATTTCATATCCTCCGTCTGCAATGCCTCTGAACTGAAGGTCGCCAACCTTATCGGCACCTCCAAACCACTTGCCGGTGACCGTGATCTCAGGAGAAAGGCCTTCGAGTTGAAAGAGATCACTGGTATGGGTATCGACCTGACCTCTCTAGGCAAAGAAGATTTCTTCGGCAGTTTCCTCCTGCACGTTATGGGAAGGACCCTGAGCAAGACAGCGGTCATTCTGCTGTCAACCAACGAAAACAACACTGAATACGCTCCGGTGGCATCCCGTGGTGTACTGAAGAAGTTCGTCGAACGCATACACTTTACCGATAAGAACTCTTTCGTGCAGGAGTTGAGGCGCAAAAAGGAGCCGCTTGCTATACCGGATCTGCTTGATATACTCTCAGATGAGGAGCGGGATAATTTACTGAAGCTTGAAGCCGCAGTACTCGTACCCCTTATATCGAAAAACGGACAGATCGGCATTCTCACCCTGGGTGAGCGGATCAACATGCAGCCCTATACCGATAAGGTGTTCGATTCCATCAAGATCCTGAGCAATCAGATGGTCATGGCCGTCGAGAACTCCAAACTCTCGAACCTGCGATACGCTTTCTCGCGATATGTTTCCCATCAACTTGTCGATGGCATTCTCTCGGCTCCCGAAGAGATCAAACTTGGCGGGGAACGGCGAAAGGTCGCCATTCTCTTTGCTGATATCCGTGGCTTTACCGCTATGGCAGAGAAGATGAAACCGGAGGAAGTCGTCGACCTGCTCAACACCTATCTCTCCGGCCTAACCGGCATCGTGTTCAAATTCGAGGGAACCCTTGATAAGTACATCGGCGACTGTGTAATGGCTGTTTTCGGTGCCCCCATCGCCCACTACAACGACCCCGAGCGGGCCACCATAACCGCCATTGAGATGCAGAATTACGTGAAGGAGATAAACAAAACACGGGTGAGGCAGGGCTTGCCCGAAGTGAAGATAGGTATCGGCATCAACTCGGGATACGCCATCTCCGGGAATATGGGCTCCGTCGACCGGATGGATTACACGGTTATTGGTGACGTGGTGAACATTGCGGCGCGTCTCGAGAGCATTGCAGGAAAAGGCCAGATACTGGTGACCAAGGACGTGTATGACGATATTCGATACGTGGTAGAAGCCGATTTCCTCGACACCATAACGGTCAAAGGAAGGGCCCAGCCTGTTGATGTTTACGAGGTCAAGGGGCTCCTTGCGGGGAAGTATCTGAACG
>SMTZ1_10003158_pt1 | contig 24372 bp, 24 predicted proteins | sample DeeMarSWOR136_30_FD_25667 | JGI IMG/M metagenome (IMG submission 25667) | reverse complement strand
CAAGTGCTGGTTTTTGCAAAGAAGTCCAAATCTTAGTTATTATTGTTCGCCAACCCGCACTCGACCCCAGATAGCCACCGCTCGCGCCAGCGAATCGATATTGGCCGGCTCCGCTCCAGTGTCTCTCCGAAAGCAAAGCTTCATATAGTTGTTCAACATGAGTGCGCCGACACTCTCAATGGCAGAACGGACAGCTGCTAGCTGAGTCAGCAGGCTCTCACAGTCACGACCATTAACTATCATCTTTTCAAGCCCGCGAACCTGACCTTCAATCCTCCTCAGCCGTTTTAACAGAATATCCTGTGAGACCTCCGTATTTTCCCTTGGTTTAGCCATTCTGTCCTCCGGATTGTCTTTTTGAGCTATTGATATACCCTACCCTTACAGGGTATAATCTCCTCGGCATCAAACAAGTCTTAAAACATTTTAGCATCAATTGCAATCAATGTCAGCCCAATTGTAATTAAGGAGGAATCAGCCTGTGGAACTTAGCCGCCGAGATTTTCTGAAGCTGTCCGGAGCGGGGACTGGTGGTTTATTCTTATGCACAATCTTAAAAGGAGATAAAGCTTTCGCATCTTTCAAGCCGAGACTCACAAAGAAGATCGGAGAGAAAACCACCATTTGCCCATACTGCGGAGTTGGCTGCAGTGCCATCATGGCAATGGAAGATGGCAAGGTTGTCAACATTGAAGGAGACCCCGATTCCCCGATAAATGAAGGTTCTCTATGCAGCAAGGGGGCTTCGCTGTATCAAGTAGCCAATAACCAGTTTCGACTGACCAACCCCAGGTGGCGGGCACCAGAAAGCACTGAATGGGTAGAGGCTGACTGGGACGATGTCATAGCAGCAGTAGCTGCCAGAATAAAGGAAACCCGCGATGCTACCTTTCTTGAAATGGATGAAGATGGGAATGTTGTCAATCGAACTGAAGCGATAGCTTCTTTGGGGAGCGTCTTCCCTAATAGTGAAGAAGCATATTTGATGAGCAAGATGTTACGAGCGCTAGGCATAGTATTCATTGAGAATGAGGCCAGGATATGCGTTTCATCAGCCGTGGCTGCTAATGGTGAAACGGTAGGCAGGGGGCCCATGTCCAATCACTGGATAGACATGAGCAACAGTGACTGCATAATGGTCATCGGCAGCAACATGGCTGAATCGTTTCCGGTGGCTTTCAAATGGGCTACGCGGGCCACGGGAAAGGGGGCCAAAATTATCCACGTTGACCCCCGCTTCACCAGGACATCAGCCAAGGCTGACCTTTACGCCAGCGTCAGACCAGGGACAGATATCGCCTTTATCGGCGGGATGATAAGATACGTCATTGAAGACTTGGAGTCCAATCCTGGTAATTACAATATGACCTATGTGAAGGAATACACCGATGCTTCATTTTTAGTTAATCCGGATTTTGCTGGACCAGCTGATACGCTAAACGGGCTGTTCTCAGGATGGGATGGGAGCAAGTATGACAAAAAGACGTGGACCTACCAGTCAGATCCGAACCAGCCAGACAACATCAGGAAAGACCCCACGCTCACCGACCCGCACTGCGTTTTCCAGCTCCTGAGAAAACACTTTGCCCGCTACACTGATGATATGGTGGTGGAAATCACCGGCACTGATAAAACTGCCTTCCAGCAGATTTGCCGCTCCTATGCTGAGACTGGACGAACAGGTAAGGCAGGGGCAATAGTTTTCTCTTCCAGCGCGTGTCAGCACAGTATGGGAACGCAGACAGTTCGTGCCTTCGGGATATTGCAGCTACTGCTGGCAAACATAGGTGTGGCTGGAGGAGGACTGAATGGCATAACTGGAGCGGTTAACGGGCTCGGTTGCACGCTCCAGGGGCTGGTCAATCACTGGCTTCCCGGCGCCGATAGCGTCCGACCGGCCAGTAGCACAGAGCAACAGCTCTCCGAATATGGCGCGAACCAAGGGCGACTAGTGAGCCTGCTTAAGGCATGGTATGGAGACACAGACCATAACTCCAGCTTCCATTACTTGCCCAAGAGAGGCGGTGATTATTCCTGGCAACCACTGTTCAAGGCAATGGAAGACGGAGCAATCAAAGGGCTTGTTTGCTGGGGGATAAACCCGGTAGTCAGCGGCCCTAACAGCGCCTCAGTGCTCCGGGCTTTACAAAAGCTGGACTGGATGGCGGTGATTGATCTCTGGGAAACTGAGACCGCTGCCTTTTGGAAGCCCGATGCGGGGGCCAATCCCGCCGGTATCAAAACAGAAGTCTTTCTACTGCCGACGGCACATTCGCTGGAGAAGGAAGGCAGCGTTTGCAACAGCGGCCGCTGGAACCAGTGGCGTTATCAGGGAGCAACACCGCCAGGTGACGCCAGGAGCGACCTGTGGATAGTAAACAAGCTGTTATTGAAGCTAAAGGAGCTTTATTCCGGACAGACCGGAAAGAATGCTGCCGCGATTACCAATCTGACATGGAACTATGGCGATGCACCCGATGTTCATCTTGTGGCCAAGGAGATGAATGGTTACGACTTGAAGACAGACAGCCTACTTACAAGCCCAAGCAACCTGAAGGATGATGGCACCACCAGTTGTGGCAACTGGCTCTGGTGCGGAATGTACACTGAGGATGGCAATATGGCCGCCCGTCGCGACACCTCGGATCCTTCCGTCATCGGACTTTTTCCGGGCTGGGGCTGGGCCTGGCCGCTGAACCGGCGCATCATGTATAACCGGGCGTCGGTGGACCTGGATGGCATCCCTTGGGATACAGACCGACCGGTCATTGCTTGGGATGGCAGCAAATGGGTGGGGGATGTCCCAGATGGAGGCTCGCCGCCAGTTAACGACAGTGGTGAATATCCCTTCATTATGAAGCCTCAGGGACGGGGCTACCTGCTCGGCGCCGGGAGGGCCGATGGGCCCTTTCCGGAGCATTACGAGCCGTGGGAAAGCCCCCTGTCCAACCCCATGTCAACTCAGCAGAACAACCCGGTCATTAAAATCTGGGAAACCCTGGCCAGTGGCAACGCTCAAGAGTACCCAATTGTGGCTACTACTCATCGTATTGTGGAGCATCTGCACAGCGGAGCGATAACTAGGCGACTGTCTTGGCTGGTGGAGATGATGCCAGAAATGTTCGTTGAGCTGAGCCGGGAACTGGCTGAGGAAAAGGGAATCAATGGCGGCGATACATTAACCATCGAGTCCACACGCGGGAGCATAAAGGCAAAAGCTATAGTCACCGCCCGCCTGAAGCCTTGTAAGGTCAACGGCACCACTATCCATTACATTAACCTCCCGTGGAACTGGGGATACATGGGGTTATCTAAAGGGGATAGTGGCAACCGACTCACCGCTCGGATAGGCGATCCCAACACGGGAATTCCCGAATTCAGGGCTTTCCTGTGTACGTTGCACAGGAGCTAGTAAGCATACTCTATTCAGCTCTGGAGACAACTGATAATGGATAAGGCGATCCTCTATGGCACAACACTGATGAGTGTCTGTCGAAAGGCTAATATTAAACCTCGGAACGGTTCGGTCGGCATTTACTCGAGGTTAGGCCGCCTCTTTAGCTCCTTTGACTGGTCTAACTCTGGACTAATGCCAGCCAGGTATTTTGCTATATTCTTCTTCGCCTCGTAATCGTATTCTGCATTGAGGGCAATGGTTTCCATAATCGGGGAACCACCACCATGAACGCCAGCGATTGCATACCAGTGGGCCATTGGCGAGGCCCCTATGTTTTCAATAAACCTCCAGACACGATGTGAGTCCTCGGGAGAAATGTTCGGGTTTCTCACGATATATTTATCCAGGTCTTTTTTAGTTTCCTTGCCATAAAAGTCCTCCTCAAACGGCAGGGTAACCGACAGGCCCCCGGCTATCTCGGTTAATATGTTGAACTCATGATATATGGTTTCGCCCATAAGCCTTCTGCCCACATTGGCGTATACCGCGTCAGGGAAAAAAGTTCCTGAAGGCGTTTTCTCTCCGTAAAGCGCGCTGGCTATACCGGCGGCATAGGCGAGTTCTGCACCTCCGGCAAATTCAGACAGCCTCTGCCTGACATGCGGTACTTTCTCGATATTGTTGGCCTCGGCGGCAAGTGCTGTTGCCCCGCAAAGTATATCAGATACCGATGGTTTGCACCCTGTGTAGCTGTGGCGATGGGAATCAGCAAAAAGAAGGGCCAGTCTTCTCCCGAACTCCCACTCCTGGCACATGAAAACCCTTTCTCGCGGAATAAAGGCATCGTCAAAAATCACTACGGAGTCAGAAACGCCATACGTGCAGAGCGGCGCAATAATTGATTTTCTCTCTCTCAGCCAGACTGGTCGGGTAATCAGGCGGACTCGCTCCCAGTCGGCCGGGATGGCGAAGGCAACGGCGTAAGCTTTATCTTCTTCTCTCAACGCTCGTGTTGGGATGACTATTATCTCGTCAGCATAAGCCGCCATGGTAATCGAAATCTTGGCGCCTCTCACCACAATCCCGTCAGCCTTTTCCTCGACTACATGAACGTACGCATCAGGGTCCGGCTGCTCGGCAGGTCTCTTGGTTCTATCTCCTTTCATGTCCGTCTGGGCACAGGCAGCGGTTAAGTCGTTCTGTTGATAATGTCTTAGATAATCGGTGAACCGGCGGTGATAATCTGTCCCGTTTCTATCATCTATCTCCCTCGTACATATAGAAAGGGCGGTCAGCGCATCATGACCCATGCACCTCTGTATACAGCCACCGACCCGCTGCGTAGCCAGACGAATCATCTTCTGCTTTTGCATGAGGTCATAAGGATTCTGCGGAAGATGGTTGAATCGATTTATCTTCTCACCCGTGATGGAAGAATCAGCTGTTATCAATCCCTCCCAGTCAGGGTCCTGCGCCAGCTCAAAGGTAGTCCCAAGGACATTTATGCCCGGCTGGATTCTGGGGTCGTTCCTGCCTAGCTTCTCACCTCCAATGTATATATTTGCCTTCATCTTGAGCAAATCCGCTCGGTACTGCTCGTTGGTTCTTAGCATATTAATCGGTCCTCCTCCAGTTACTCATGTTTTCAGACGCTTGATGGTGAACAGGGGGTACTGGCAGGTCTTTTTTAATCTAATATTATTTTATACCGCTTGCTGGCAAAACTACAGTGTTAGAGGGCACTGTATTGCATTACAATACCCTGGTAGGGTATAATCCGCACGATACACTATTCTAACAAGGAGACGATATGGCAGTCAAGGAATCGACAAGGTTGAAAAAGCTCATCAAGGCTATCTGGATTTTTAACTGGTTCAACTCATGCGGCTTCATAGAGCTGGTGCCAATGGTTGGCTCAAGATGGGATATGGAAAGATTTGGGATGATAATCGTTGGGAGTCCAAGGCATGCCGACGTGCTGTTCATTGCCGGATATCAAACACTGAAATCAATCAAGAGGGCAAGGCAGGTATATGAGCAGATGGCTGAACCCCGGGTAGTGCTCGCACTGGGCGCTTGTACCATGACCGGGGGTATGTACTGGGATTCCTACAATACTGTTAAGAGATTAAGCGATTACATTCCGGTCAACATGTACATTCCCGGCTGCCCTCCCCGGCCGGAAGCAGTATTTGAGGCCTGTGCCAAAATCTTCAAGCACGTGGAGGAAATGGACTAATGGCGATGGAAAAGGAAACCAGCGTGGAAAGACAGCTAGCTTCAGAGCTCGACATCAGGGGCAAAATAAGAAGAGAGCGCAGGATTTGGGCAACTGTAGACAAGCGAATGCTGGTAAAAACCTGCGAATGGGCAAAAAAACATGGATTCGAGCATTTATCCGCAATATCCGTGGTCGATTGGGTAGAGGAGAAAAGTTACGAGCTTAATTACCACCTTTGGTCATACAAAGACAGAGTCCTCCTTACTGTAAAAACCAGAATTGACCGGGAGAATCCAGCCATTAATTCCGTGAGCCCCATCTGGAATAAGAGCGCACAAATCCATGAGAGGGAAATACACGAACTTTTTGGCGTAATATTTGAAGCTAATGAGGACCTGGCTCCTCTTTTCCTGGAAGATTGGCAGGGACCGCCTCCGTTCAGAAAAGACTTCGACTGGAGGGAATATGTAAGGAGTGAGTATTATGACCAGCAGAATGAGCGTGAACGCGTCTACTACGACTGATGAACTGGAAACCCTTTCCGGTGGTGCCGAGTATGACCTTTATTTTGGACCAGCGCACCCGGGCTCAGGCAACTTCGGCGTCAAGCTGAGGATTGCCGGAGAGAGCGTTGTTTCTGCTCGTGCTGACCCAGGTTACCTGCATCGCGGCTTTGAAAAGCTAATGGAGTACAGAACTCCTATCCAGAACGCCGTTTTGTCGGACAGAATCTGCGTGCTTGAGGCACTGAACTGGAATCTGATACATGCCGAAGCAGTTGAAGAACTGATGGGCATTGAGGCCCCGGAGCGGGCCAAGTATATCAGAGTGATAATGGCCGAGCTTTCCAGAATTCAGTCTCACATCATCTGGTTCGGAGCTTTCTGCATCGGTACCGGTTTCGATACCGGATTCAAGCTGGCTTTTGGGTATAGGGACTATATACTGGATCTTTTTGAGGCAGTAACAGGGGGCAGGGTATATCCGGCGGGCTACATATGTCCCGGCGGCGTGAGGCGGGATTTGCCTCAAGGGTTGGGAACAAGGATATTAGAGACCCTGAACAGGATAGAGAAGATGGTGGAAGTTGAAGCACTGGAAAATCCGGTTCTATTATCCAGGACAAAGGATGTTGGCATTTTGAAACTGGAGGATGCTGTCAGGCTGGGTGCTACAGGTCCGGTGTTAAGAGCATCGGGAATGAAGACAGATGTGAGAAAGGATGACCCCTACGGGGTTTATGAACGATTCGACTTTGACGTGCCCGTCCGGGACGATGGAGATGCTTATGCAAGATATCTGGTCGGCATGGAGGAGATAAAGCAATCAGCCCGGATAATCAAGCAGGCCCTTGAGGGATTGCCCGAAGGGGAAGTGATAGCACCTAATCTAAAAAAGCTGAAGCTTGCCACCAAAATTCCGGCCGGGGAAGTATATGTGCGTAATGAGGTTGCCAGGGGGGAAGCCGGGGTTTATATGTGTAGCGACGGGAGTGACAAACCATATCGGGTGAAAATAAGAGGGCCCAGCTTTCTGCATATGATACCCGTCCTTGAGCACCTGCTTATAGGAGCACAGATAGCAGATGTCCCGGCTATCTACTGGAGTTTAAACGTATGCCCGGCAGATTTGGACAGGTGACAAGATGAAACTGGAGATAATAGTTGAGCTTCTGAAGAATTTAGCCCGCAAACCGATGACCGTATCGTTCCCTTATGAATCTATCCCCATCCCTCAAGGATATCGCGGCGAGCACGTTTACCATGCCGCTGAGTGCATCTCCTGCGGGCTGTGTGCCAAGATATGTCCCAATCGAGCCATAGAAATGATAAAAGCACCAGAAGAACTGAGGGAAAAGTACCCAAAGGAATATCCGAAGATTGATCTGGGCAAGTGTTGTTTTTGTGCTCTTTGTCAGGATATATGCCCCAAAAATTGTATCGAGTTGAGCACAAATTTTTTCCTTGCCACTTTCGACCCATCGGTAACCATAAAATACCCCTTTCCGCCAGAAGCAATCGAAAGCTCCCGGGGATAAGCCTGTTAATGCTTAGAGGGGGATGGCAGGTCGGATTCTAGGCCCAATCAGCCTGTGAACCGCATCCTGTGAGGCGGGTGTTAAGGAGGTCGGCAATGGGTTGGGGTTGCTTTTCCTAACCTTGTCCTGTGCTCAGCCAGCGTTTCCCTTACCTCCTCCATCCGGGGTTCCAGCGGCTGAAGATACTGCCTCAGAGCCGACGCGGAGGCCCGGCCACCAGGCAATCTACGGTGGAGAGCCTCCTGTGCGTGCTGAGAATGCCTGGCCTGCCATTATCGACAAGGAAACTTTCTGCAAGTACAAAAGATAATGTCTAAGAATGCCCCTCGAGCGGTGCATCCACGTATTATCCCCAGTTTCTATTTACTCAGCGGTATCTTGGTTTGCACCTGCGGCAGCGCCATGGTGGGGCGCAGCGCCAAGTCGCACCGATATTACTATTACAACTGCAATCGAAACTGCAAACAGGGGAGAAAAGCGTGTAACAGCCGGATATTGCCGAAGGAAAAGATGGAACGACTGGTTATCGACCAGATTAAGAGTAAAATCCTGGACGTAAAATACCTTGAGAAATTGGTGAAACTGGTGAATGTAGAGCTTGATACCGGTCACGTCTTAATCAGAGAAAAGATTGCTAACATCGACATCGAGACTCGCGAGATTGAGAACAGACTGGCACGGCTGTATGATGCTCTCGAAAGCGGGAAATTAGACCTGAATGACCTTGCTCCCAGGATTAGGGAGTTGCGGGCAAAGCAGGATGAATTAAGTAAAACCCGAGTCCTTGCTGAGGTGGAAATAACGTTGCAGGGCTACCAGCAACTCGATGTTGATGCTGTTCGCTCTTATGTTACGGATCTTCGAAACCTTCTCGACGAAAGCGAAGTTGCTCAAAGAAAGGTTTTCTTACGGTCGTTCGTGAAGAAAATAGTCGTTGGAAAGGAAAAGGTGAAGCTATATTATACCCTGCCTGTACCTCCGGATGGAAGGAGGACGGATACGATAGGAGTTCTGCCTATTGACACCTTAAGTGGAGCTGGGGGGATTCGAACCCCCTACCTTTTGACTGCCAGTCAAACGCTCTCCCAATTGAGCTACAGCCCCATGTTTACGAGTACAATTTAGCACAAAGCAGATTAGTTGGCAACTGCGCTAATATACCTGTTCATTCTTTGCCATATATCCCCTATGGTTATTGTTTTTCAGAGACAAATCAGCTACAATCACAAATAAAATTTATGCTTTGGGATAAAGAGGAGGAAAGTTTATGAAGAGAATGGTTACTCTGGCTGTAATTATGCTTCTAATGACGCTTACAGTGATTTCCTGCGGTGAGAAAGCACCGGAACAGCCGCCGGCGGCCAAGCCAAAGACCTATTCATCACCTCCGGCAATGATTATAGATACTAGCAAGCAGTATACAGCGGTTATCGAAACGGAAAAGGGGAATATGGTAGCGGAGCTCTTTGCCAAAGATGTGCCGGTGACGGTTAATAACTTCGTCTTTCTGGCCCGGGAAGGGTTTTATGATGGCTCGACATTTCACCGGGTCATACCGGACTTTATGGCCCAGGGCGGTGACCCAACCGGTACGGGTATGGGCACCGCTGGCTACCATTTCGATGACGAGTTCACGGAGCACAAACATGATGCCGGGGTGCTCTCCATGGCCAATAGCGGACCAAACACCAACAGCGCCCAGTTCTTCATCACCTTTACCCCGCAGCACGGGCTTGACGGTAAGCACACCGTCTTCGGGCGGTTGATTGAGGGGATGGATGTCCTTGAGAGCTTAACGCCGAGAGACCCGAGCCAGAACCCGCAGTTTGAGGGTGATAAAATACTGCGGATTACCATTACCGAAAAGTGATTAGATTGGTGCCCCGAGCATCCTGAGCAGACCGCGCAGTCCCCAGTACCCGGCGTAGGCTACAGTCATGCCCTTGATTATTTTGCCCATACAGGTGATAAGGATATACTTTTTAGCACCGAAGCGTAGCGCCCCGGCGGCAATCGCTGCCGGGTAAAAGAAGGGGTTCAGTACCGCCGCCAGCACGAAGAGGATAAGCCAACCCCGACGCTCCATCAGTTCCATCAGTTTCACATAGGCATTGTGCAGCCGGCCATGGGTGCGATAATATAATAAGGCTGACCCTCCGCCATAGCCGGTCATATAGATGGTGAGTGCCCCTACAGTTTCCCCCAGGCCGTTGGCAATGCCCACCAACCAGGTGTATTCCATTACTCTGCCCAGAGCGAAGATAACTGCCAGCATGGGTACTGGGACGATAATGGTGGCTCCACCGAGGATGCTGATGAGGAAGGCACCCACGTATCCATATGCGCCGAGGTTCCGCACCCACTCCCAATAATAAATGACAGCCCCTGCCATGAGTAGAGTTGCCACAATACCGAAGATACCCAGGAGATAGGCTGTCTTGGTTGAAATCTTCTTTCCCGGTTTCTGTTCGGCCATGCCCCACTATTCTACAGGAACTTTTGCCTTATGACAAGACAATGGCTGTACCTGCGGAGCGTCAGGCAGCTGCCTTTGCCGGTGCCTTGGCGACGAAGGTCAAACCTTCGTCGCCAAGGTCAACTTTCACTGTGTCGCCTTCTTTGAATTCTCCTCTGAGCAGTTTGGTGGACAGAGAGTTTTCCACATAGCGCTCAATGACTCGCCTTAGAGGTCTGGCACCGAAGACCGGGTCGTAACCTTCCTTGGCCAGCCATGATTTTGCCTTCTCCGTGAGTTCAATGTTCAGCTTTCGCTCTGCTAGGCGCTTCTGCAGGTCCTTAACCATCAGATCGACGACGCTCCTAAGCTGTTCCTCGGTAAGCTCGTGGAAGACGATGACCTCATCGAGACGGTTGAGGAATTCGGGGCGGAAGGTCTTCTTAACCTCGGCCATCACCTTCTCTTTCATCGCTTCATATCTTTGCGTTTCGGCTTTGGCCTCTTTTTTGCTGGGAGCAAAGCCGAGAGATGATTCACGTCTGATATGCTCGACACCGGCATTGCTGGTCATGATAATAACGCAGTTCTTGAAATCAACTGTCCGGCCGTGACCGTCAGTCAGGCGCCCGTCATCCAGAAGCTGGAGCAGACTGTTGAAGACTTCGGGATGCGCCTTTTCGATCTCGTCAAGGAGGATGACCCGGTAGGGACGTCGCCGTACGGCCTCGGTGAGCTGGCCTCCCTCTTCGTAGCCAACATAGCCGGGTGGGGCACCGATGAGCCGGGACACGGTGTGCCGCTCCTGATACTCGGACATGTCCAGGCGCACCATGGCGTTCGAGTCATCGAAGAGGAACCAGGCGAGAGTGCGGGCCAGCTCGGTCTTGCCGACGCCAGTCGGCCCGAGAAAGACGAAGCTGCCGATGGGCCGCCTCGGGTCTTTCAGCCCGGCGCGACTGCGTCGAATGGCTTCGGAGACGGCTGTGACCGCTTCTTCTTGGTTGATTAATCGTTCGTGGAGTCTGTCTTCCATATGGAGCAGTTTTTCCGCCTCTCCCTCCAGCATCTGGGAAACGGGGATGCCGGTCCAGATGGAAATAAGCTGGGCAATGTGTTCCTCATTCACCGTCTCGCTGATTTTCTCCTGCTTGAGCCACTCGCTCTTCGCCCGCTGGTAGTCTTTCTCAAGCTTGAGCCGTTCTGTTCTGAGCTGGGCCGCTTGCTGGTAATCCTGTCGCTGTGAGGCGGCTTCCTCCTCATTGGTTAGCTGCTTCAATTGCTGCTCTAAAGACCTGATTTCCGGCGTGGCGCTTTCGGTGTCAATGCGAATCTTGCTCGCGGCCTCATCTATGAGGTCGATGGCTTTGTCCGGTAAATGTCTATCTGAAATGTACCTCTGGCTGAGACGGGCGGCGGCTTCAAGGGCCTGGTCGGAGATTTTTATCTTGTGGTGCGCTTCATACCTGGGCCTCAAGCCTTTGAGTATCTCTATGGTGGCGTCAACCGTTGGCTCACCCAGGAAAACCGGCTGTAAACGCCGCTCCAGCGCCTTGTCCTTTTCAATGAACTTGCGGTACTCGTCGAGGGTGGTGGCGCCAACGCACTGCAGTTCGCCGTGCGCCAGTGCCGGTTTGAGCATGTTGCTGGCGTCAATGGCACCCTCGGCAGCACCAGCACCAACAACCGTGTGCATCTCATCGATGAAAAGAATGACCTCACCCTGGGCTTGGCGAACCTCATCCATTACCGCCTTGAGCCGCTCTTCAAACTCGCCGCGGAACTTGCTGCCCGCCACTAGGGCACCCATATCAAGTGCCACCACACGCCGCCCCTTAAGTGAATCAGGGACATCATCGGCAGCGATTTTCTGGGCCAGGCCCTCGGCAATGGCGGTCTTGCCCACTCCGGCCTCGCCGACGACCACCGGGTTGTTCTTGGTACGCCGGGCGAGTATCTGCATCACCCGCTTGATTTCTGCCTCACGGCCAATGACCGGATCGAGCTTGCCCTGCCGGGCGAACTCAGTGAGGTCGCGCCCGTATTTCTGCAGTGAGCGGTAGTGGCTCTCCGCCCGGGCATCGGTAACGCGGTGTCCGCCGCGTAGCTTCTGCAGGGTTGCATAAACCTTTTCCTGGTCAAGGCCGACCCCTTTCAGGATGGCGGCGGCTTCATCGCCTCCGGCGACGATGGCAACCAGCAGATGCTCGGTGCTGATATACTCGTCCTTCAGGCGCTTGGCCTCTTCATCGGCCAGCTTCAGTACCTGAGCAACGCGAGGAGTGGCATAAATCTGAGTCGTTTCATAAGTAGCCTTGGCGACTCTCTCCAGAGCGGCTTCGACCTTCTGTTTCACCGTTTCCACTTCTATATTAAGTTCTTTCAGGATATCACCGACCAGACCTCTCTCCTGCTGGAGTAGCGCCAGCAAAATGTGCTCTACTTCCCATTGAATGTGTTTATATTGAATGGCCAGTTGCTGAGAAGCGGCCAGTGCTTCCTGTGCTAGTTCCGTAAACCTCTCCTGTTTCATCTCTTACCTCTCTTCCAGTCTCTCTAGCTTTGATGTCAGCTTTTCCATTTCTTCCTGCATCTCGCCCATCCGCTGCATCAGGCGCAGAATCACCTCCACGCCGGCCAGGTTAACCCCCATGTCCTCAACCAGCGTCTTGACGCGGCGGAGCAGGTCGATATCTCTATCTGAATAAAGCCTGATATTGCCCTGCGAGCGTTTCGGTTCTACCAGGCCGATTCTTTCGTAGTAACGCAACGTATAGGTCTGCGTGCCGAGAATCCGAGCGGCAATGCTGATAACATATCTCGGTTCATCATTACGTTCCATATAAACTAACCTCCTCTCATTTGGAGCTAAGCTTGCTCAATTGCTGAAAAAGTTCCTTTTCCCTGTCCGATAATTTTGTGGGCAGGACGACGTTCACCCTGGCGAACATGTCGCCGCGGGAGGAATTGCCCAGATGGGGCATCCCCTGTCCGGCAAGGCGAAAGGAACGCCCATTCTGTGTCTCCGGGGGGATTTTCAGTGCCAGCTTGCCCTTCATGGTGGGTACCTGCACCTCCCCACCCAGAACGGCCACGGTCAGCGGTACCGGCACGTCCACGTACAGGTCATCACCGCGCCGTTCAAATTGACGGTGCGGTCTCACCGATACCGTTAGATAAAGGTCACCGCTCGAGCCCCCGTTATACCCGGGCGAGCCCTTGCCCGCGATGCGCACCCGCGAGCCAGTCTTTACGCCGGCTGGTATCTTGACCTCAAGGCGTTTCATCCGGGGCACTGTCCCGGTACCCTGACACGTCGAGCATGGTACGTTCTGTATCAAACCAGTGCCCTTGCAGGCAGGGCAGGGTTCTTCCGACTGGAGGTTGATGGTACGGCTGGTGCTGTGAAATGCCTCCTCAAGCGTTACTTCCGCCGGGGCCTCAAGGTTCTGACCGCGCATCGGTCGGGTACGCCGTGTATACGTGCGAGCGCGCCCCCCGCCGAACAGCAAATCATCAAACAGGCTGCCCAGGTCTTCATCGCCGAAGTGGAAGCTGGTGGCCCCGCCGGCATCACCAAAGTCCCAGCGAGGTGTTTGCTGCTGTCGTGCCTTTTCAAACTGCTCGGCATACTGCCACTGGTCCCCGTATTTATCGTATTTCTTTCGGTTCTCCTTGCTGGCGAGGACCTCATAGGCCTCATTGATTTCCTTGAACTTGGCCTCAGCAGACTTGTCGCCAGGGTTCACATCGGGATGATGCTGACGAGCCAGTCGGCGGTACGCCTGTTTTATCTCCTGCTCGCTGGCATTACGCTTGACCCCTAACAGTTCATAATAGTCTTTTCTGGCCATGGTTTAAATGTACCTCTGATTAAATTATATATGATGATGTAAATATAGTCAATAGAGATAATATAATATAATTAATAATATATATAAGATATCTTGACAAATTTGTATTAACTTTATATAATATTATCAGGCAAATGGGAGAGCGGTCTCAGATCAGCTCGATAAAAATAGGCAAAGGAGGTGAGTGAAATGAGCATGATCAGATGGGAACCGTTCAGCGAATTAATGAGTTTACGACAGGCTATGGATCGACTTTTCGAGGATAGTTTTGTTACTCCTTCTCGTGCCTTTGGCCGGCTGGATTTTACCATGCCGGTAGATATGTACCAGACGGAAAATGAGGTGGTGGTTAAGACCGCGGTGCCGGGCGTGAAGCCTGAGGAGGTTGATATTACCATTACCGGCGATACGCTCTGCATTAAAGGTGAAAAGAAGGCTGACGAGAAGGTAAAACGAGATGATTACATCTACCAGGAGCACCGTTACGGCGCCTTCAGTCGAGCGGTGAATTTACCTGCCGGACTGGACACGGGCAAGGCGGAGGCAAGCTTTGAGGATGGTATCCTGACCTTGACCATCCCCAAGTCTGAAGAAGTGAAGCCCAAGCAGATAGAGGTCAAGGCCATCGAGGGCAAAAAAGAGGCTAAGAAATAATCTCCTCAATAGAGGAGCACGCGGGCCGCTCTCCCATTGTGGCCTTATTCGTCTTGCAGTTTATTTAACGCGGCCTGATTGAAAAAATCAAGGAATTTGTTCAAAATGCGGGCCGTGGCTCCCCAGATAACCCGGCCCCGATAATTATAATAATATACCGTTTCCATTTCGCTGCCCCTTACTTCCTGACGTGATTGACCGATGTCCATCAGCGACTGGATAGGGGCTTCAATTATTTCTTCGGTCTCCCCGCCATCCACTTTGAATTCATAAGGCCAGGAGATGGATGCCAGGAACGGTGTAATGATGTAGTTGGTCTTGACGCTGACCTCGTCATCCAGCTCGCCCAGAATCTCAACGTCATCCGGCTTCAGGCTGATTTCCTCGGTGGTCTCACGGAGGGCGGTGTTCAGCAGTGTTCCATCCCGTTCCTCAAAAGTTCCACCGGGAAAAGATATCTCTCCCTTGTGCTTTGCCACCCATTCCGTGCGCTTGATGAACAGAACAAAATATTGCCCGTCTCTCTCGTAGATGGGCACCAGAACCGCGGCCGATACCCGTTTGGAATCGACGATGCGCCGCTTCTTTCTCTGCGCAAGTATCTGTTTCAGTTTTTCCTTCATCCTTATTTATATTAACCGCTATTGAGTACTCAAGACAAATCGATGCCTCTTGGGCTATACTACGACTAATCAGAGTTATGGAAAAAGGCTTCCATCTAATAAAGACATGTGAAGGTGCACGGACAGGGGAGTTAATAACCCCCCGCGACATGGTGCCGACACCGACTTTTTTGCCGGTGGGCAGCCAAGGCACGGTGAAGACGCTGATCCCGGAAGAAGTCAAGGATATCGGTTATAACATGGTGCTGGCCAATACCTACCACCTTTACCTCCGGCCAGGCATTGAGGTGGTGGCGGGGCTGGGTGGTTTACATAAATTTATGGCCTGGGATGGCGCCATCCTCACCGACAGCGGCGGCTACCAGGTATTCAGCCTGACACCGCTCTGCAAAATCGAGGAAAAAGGGGTAAAATTCCGCTCCCACATCGACGGCAACGAGCATTTCTTTACCCCGGAACTGGCCATAGAGTACCAGGAGAAGCTCAGCGCGGACATCATCATGGTTCTGGATGTGTGTACCGCCTACGGCGAGGGCTTTGAGAAAACGCAGCGGGCCATGGAGCTCACCCACCGCTGGGCGGAGCGATGTCATAAAGCGCATAAAAATCAAAATCAGGCCCTGTACGCCATTGTGCAGGGTGGCGTTTTTCCGGAATTGCGACGTCAATCGGCGGAGTATCTCACTTCAATGGACTTTGATGGCTATGCCCTTGGCGGCCTAAGCGTCGGCGAGCCCAAGGAGGTTACCTTCTCAATAGTTGAGCAGACGGTGACACTGCTGCCGGAGGATAAGCCGAGGTATCTGATGGGGGTGGGCTCCCCGGAGGACATAGTAGAAGGGGTAGCGCGGGGCATCGATATCTTTGACAGTGCTCTCCCCACCCGGGTAGCCCGTAACGGCGCCCTTTTCACCGGGGAGGGCCGCTGCAATATCAGAAATGCCGCCTTCCGCCGTATGGACCGGCCCATTGTCTCTGGCTGCGGCTGCTACACCTGCCGCACCTTTTCCGCCGCCTACCTGCACCACCTTTTCAAGTGTGAGGAATTATTAGCCTATCGGCTGGCGACGATCCATAACCTGCACTTCATTCATAATTTGATGGAGAATGTACGGAATGCGATAATTGATGGCACCTTTTCGCGTTTCCGGGAAGAATTCTGGTTGCGCTACCAGCCCACGGATGAACAAGTTCGGGTCAGCCAGAAACAGAAATGGCTGAAATCAAAAGGTCGTGAACTTGACAGCGGAAGTGCACCAACCTAATATAACGGTGACAGATACTTGGCATGCTATCTGGAAAAGTCCAAATAAATAAAGGAGGTTAATGATGGCTTTAGACGAAAAGCAGAAGGAACAGATGGCCAAGGAAATTTTGGAGGCACAGAGGACGGCGAAACCAATAACCAATCTTACCGACCGATTTCCTGACGTAACCGTTGATGAGGCCTATGATATCCAGATGAAACTGATTCAGGAGAGGCTGAAAAGCGGTGAGATAATTGTGGGCCGCAAGATAGGGCTCTGTGCCAAAGCCAATCAGATAATGTTCGGTGTAGACGAGCCCATTTATGGGCACATCTTCAACACCATGGTCGTTCCCGAGGGTGAGCCGGTCTCGCTGAGCAAGCTGGCGAAACCTGTGATTGAAGCTGAGATTTGTTTTGTCATGAAGGAGGAATTAAAAGGCCCGGGGGTGGATGTGGCCAAGGTGCTGGCCGCCACTGCCGGTGTACTGCCTGCCTTTGAAATCGCGGGGAACCGCTATAAAGAGCAGAGGAAGAAAGCGCCGGACGGCATATCCGATGATTCCGGAGCCTGTGGGGTGGTGCTTGGCGGACAGCTGACGCCGGTTGATGGCATTGACCTGCGGCTCATCGGTATGGTGCTGGACAAAGACGGCGAGGTCATCGCCACCGGTGCCGGCGCGGCGGTGCTGGGTAATCCGGCTCAGGCAGTAGCCAGTCTGGCCAACAAGCTGGCCGGCTACGGCATGAGCATCGGCAAGGGCGAGTTCATCATCTCCGGTTCACTGCACGCCGCTTTCTTCGTGGAAGGTCCGTGCAGCTACCACGCCACCTTTGACCGCCTTGGCTCAGTGACGGTGCGCTTTGTGAAATAACCGACATATCGCAGCATTGATATTAGACATGCAATCAGGCCAGCGTTTTAGCGCTGGCCTGTTGTATAATGGCAGATATATTGATATTTTTCTAAATCAGAAAGAGGAGGGCAAGATGGTGAGCAAGCGGACCGATGAGCTACTGGCGCTGGACCGGAAATACCTGGTACACGGCTTTGCCAATGTGGGCAGCGGGGACGTGTGGCCGATTATCGAGAGGGCGGAAGGGGTGAAATGCTGGGATACTGAGGGAAAGGCTTACTACGACGCCGCCTCGCAGCAGACAAGCAACACCCTCGGGCACGGACAGAAAGAGATCATCGCTGCCATCTGCGAGCAGGCACAGAAGCTGCAATTCGCCCATCTTCTGGGCAGGCAGTCGAACGTGCCCATTATCGAGTATGCTGCGGAGTTGGCCAGGGTGGTGCCGGCAGGAATGGCACACTTCTTTTTCACCAATGGCGGCACGGAGGCGGTGGAGACGGCCTTCAAAATGGCACGCCTTTACTGGCATGTCCAGGGCAGGCCGAAATATAAAATCGTCAGCCTGCAGGATGGCTTTCACGGGGCTGGAATGGGTTCGGCGGCGGCGACGCGCGCCGGGAGCGGCGCGTTCTGGACGGGCTATGCCCCACTGGCTGCCGGCTTCATTCAGGCACCCACCTTCTACTGTAACCGCTGTGCCTTCGGTTTGAAATACCCGTCCTGTGATATTCTCTGTGCCCGCTATGTGGAGAAAGTCATCCAGGCGGAGGGGGCGGACAGCGTCGCAGCCTACATCGCCGAGCCGGTGATGGGTGCAGCGGGCAATGTGGCTCCGGTACCCGAGTATTTCTCCATCGTGAGACAGATATGCCATGACCACGACGTGTTCATGATAGGCGACGAGGTGCAGACCGGTTTTGGCCGTACGGGACGGCTGTGGGGACAGGAACACTGGTCGGTAAAATGGGATATCATGACCGTGGCCAAGGCGATTGACGGCTGCTATCTGCCCTTTGGCGCCACGCTGCTGAGCGACAGGGTTTTCGAGGGGCTGAAGGGCACCATGGTCTGGCACGGCTTCACCCAGCACGGCAACCCCATCTGTGCCGCGGCCGCCAGTGCCGCACTGAAAATTATTTTCCGTGACAGAATGGTGGAGAATGCGGAAAAGGTCGGCAATTACGCGCTGGAGCGCCTGAACCGCGAGTTCCAAAAATTGCCCGTCGTCAGCGATTGCGGTGGTCTGGGATTGATGCTGGGGATAGAGGTGGTAAGGGACAAAGAGACGAAGATGCCCTTTGATGCGGAAACAATGAGGAAGTGGGTGCGTAAGGTGCTGGAGCGGGGTCTGTATGTCCGCATGGCGCTGGCCAAAGACTACTCACGGGTGCGGTTCAACCCGCCCATTATAACCACCGAGAAAGAAGCCGACGAGATGCTTGATATTCTCTACGCATCAATTGCGGAGCTGAAATAAAGGGCGTGCTCTAGGCGAGGCTCTGCTCGAGCCATTCCAGGTAGTCCCGGTTGCCGTCGATGATGGGCAGGGCGATGACTTCCGGAACATCGTAGCTGTGCCGTTTTCTGACCGCATCAACGATTTCCGGGAGCAGGGAGGCTTTGGTCTTGGCAATGAGCAGGTTCTCCCGTGCGGAATCGAGCCTGCCTTGCCACCAGAAAAAGGAATCAATGCCGCGCACGATATTGACGCAGGCCACCATCTTCTTCTCCAGAAGCGTCCGGGCAATATGGTCGGACTCTTCAATGCTGTCGCTGGTAATCAGCACCACGATATATCTGGCCGCTTCCATATGTCTCCTCACACGATAGCCAGCATTTTGTCCACTGCTGCCTTGGCCTTGATTCTGGTGGCCTCGGGGACTTTCACCACCGGCCGCATCTCCTCGAGCGACCAGAGGACTTTCTCCAGCGTAATCAGTTTCATATTGGGGCAGACCGCCTGTTCCGTGACCGGGATGAATTTCTTGCCCGGATTTTCTTTCTTCAGTCGGTGGATGATGCCGATTTCCGTGCCCACAATCATTTCCTGAACGTCATCCCGGCGGGCGTACCGTATCATGCCTCCGGTGCTGGCCACCTCATCCGCCAGGGCGATAACATCGGGGCGACATTCGGGATGGACCACGACCCTGGCCTGAGGATTTTCCTGTTTGAGCTGCATGATATGCTGGGGCAGGATGCGGGCATGCGTCGGGCAGTAGCCCGGCCAGAGGTGGACCTTCTTGTTCGTCCTGGTGGAGACGTAATGACCCAGGTACTGGTCGGGCACGAATAATACCTCGTCGTTATCCAGGCTCTCCACCACCTGGACGGCATTGGCCGAGGTGCAGCAGATATCGGATTCGGCCTTTACCGCCGCCGTTGAGTTGACGTAACAGACCACGGTGGCTTGTGGCAGTTCCTTTTTCTTCTGCCGCAGCTGTTCGGCGGTAATCATGTTGGCCATGGGGCAGCCGGCGTGGCGGTCCGGCAGGAGAACGGTCATCCCGGGGCAGAGGATAGCCGCCGTCTCCGCCATGAAGTGGACGCCGCAGAAGACGATGACCTCGGCCTCCGTTTTGGCCGCATTCTGGCTCAGACCGAGGGAATCACCCACGAAATCGCCGATGTCCTGAACCTCGCCGAGCTGGTAATTATGCACCAGGATGACGGCGTTTCTCTCCTTCTTCAGCTTTAGAATTCTTTCTACGAGTACTGCATTGTTGTCGGTCATTGCCATTCTCCGATGATAACTTTATCGCCCGGCCTGACTTTGCCTCCCCGCAGGACACGGGCGAAGATGCCTTCCTCAGGCATGATGCACTGGCCCACCTGGCGGCGGATGGCGCAGGCGGTGTGGCACTCTTTGCCTATCTGACTGATTTCCAGCAGTACTTGGTCGCCTATGGCCAGCCTGGTGCCCACCGGCAGCTGATGCAGGTTCATGCCCTCTATGGTGATGTTCTCAGCGAAATCCCCGGGCTTCAGTTCCAGGCCCCGACTGCGCATCTTGTCGATGCTGGCTATGGCCAGCAGGCTGACCTGGCGGTCGGGCAGAACGCCGGCGTGGGCATCGCCGACCAGGCCATGCTCTTCTTCGAACAGGCCTTCGGCGATGGCCTGCTTTCGGGTTCCTTTTTTCTCGCTGGTGCAGACGGCGACCACTTTAGCCATTGCAGGCAAACTCCTTCATCTGTTTCAGCGCGGTCGATTTACCTGATAATTTTATTGTACCACCACCCAGCACCTTATCGCCATCATAGAACACGATGGCCTGCCCCGGCGTGATGGCCAGCTGCGGTTCCATAAATTTTACATAAACGCTATCATTATAAACCGGAGTTATGGTGACATCGGCTTCGGCATGGCGGTATCTTATCCTGGCTTTGGCGGTTATTGTTTCCGTAGGACGGTCAATGGCGACCCAGTTCATCTGGTTGGCTACTAGCTCGTCACCGAAGGCGCTTTCCCGACGGCCAACGATAACCGTGTTGTTTTCCGGCTCGATGGCGAGCACGTAACGCGGCTCGCCGGCGGCGATAGACAGGCCCTTGCGCTGGCCGATGGTGTAGTTCAGTATGCCCTGGTGGCGGCCAATTATATCGCCCCGCTCATCCCGTATCGGCCCCAGCTGCGCCGCCTGCGGGATAAAATCCCTGAGGAATTCGGCGCGGTTATTGCCGGGAAGGAAACAGATGTCCTGGCTCTCCGGCCTTTTGGCCACCGGGAGCCCTTTCTTTCTGGCGATTTCTCTCACCTCTTCCTTGGTCAGCTCCCCTATAGGAAAGATGGCGTAACTTAACTGTTCCTGCGTCAGCGCGTAGAGGAAATATGACTGGTCCTTCCGCCGGTCCTTCCCTTTTCGGAGCAGCATCCTGCCATTAGTATCATCCCTGGTTATTCGGGCATGATGCCCGGTGGCGATGCAACGCGCTCCCAGTGAGCTGGCCCGGTGGAAGAGGGCATCAAATTTGATGTACCGGTTGCAGCGCACGCAGGGGTTCGGTGTCCTCCCCACACGGTATTCCTGACAGAAGGGGAGAATCACTTGCTGGTGGAAAATATCTCTCAAATCAATCACATAATGGGGGATGCCGAGGGCATCGGCCACGCGGCGGGCATCGTTCACGAAATCTGGTGAAGCCTTTGTTGGCGCCTCGGCCTCATCTTCCGGGCGCACCAGCATGGTGACGCCGATAACAGGATGGCCTTTTTCTTTGAGCAAAGCGGCGGCAAGGGAGGAATCAACGCCGCCACTCATGGCCACGGCCACTTTTTCCACAGCTTGTTACCTGATGAATAATATTCCCGGGCAGAGGTCAACCCGTTTTTTGCTGGTAGCGTTTGGCGATTTCAATGGCGATGCCGGCGACTTCTACCGCGTTACCTCCTAGGGCCACGGAGAGTGGTTCCTTACCCCAGCCGTCGCCTTCGTAAAAGAGCCTGGGCACGCCGCCGGAACTGTCCACCAGCTGCTTTATCTTCCAGGGCATGGAACTGCGGTCCTTCTCCGCCACCTCCGCCGGCTCCACAGTGCGGTCAATCCAGCCGAAGAGAAAGCCTTTCTCCGCGCAGTACTGCTTCATTATCTCGATTACGTCGGCGTCGCATTTGAAGTTGATGCCGGCGTTTATTCCGGCGTCATACTTCCTCGTTTCGATTATCAGGCGGGCCATATGGTCGGAGCCGCCCCACGCCGGCAGGCCGGAGGCATAGGGAAATCCCCGCACCACCGTTATCCTCCCGTCAATGGCGGCGACATCTTTCCCCGTCCTGGCGCCGGGCAGAGCATAGACCAGATTTACCCTTACTTCCGGCATGAGCCGCGCGAACTCGGCGCTTTCCTGTAACATATTTACGGCACGGGTCAGATTGCCCATTATCATGTCTTCTTGTTCTGTGTTCAAAGCTTAACCTCCCAGCGTGCTGAAATAGGCAGCCCAGAATGGGTCCACCTTGACCGGCGTCAGCGTTTCCTTTTTGCCATCCTTGCGCAGGAAAACTCTGTCCTTCTCCGTCACCTCGCCGATTTCCCAGGCGGCGATGTTGTTCTTTTTCAGGTCGCTGATGATTCTGGGTGTGTTCTCCGGTGCGGCGGTGATTACCAGCGTGCCCTCGCCGATGGAGATGAGAGGGTCGATGTTGAAGTGCTGGCAGACGGCAGCTATCTCTTCGGGTATGGTTATCTTGTCCTCATAGAGGGTGACGCCGGTGCCGGAGGCCTCCACTATCTCATAGACACCGTTGAGAAGTCCGCCTTCGGTAGCATCGTGCATGGCGTGGGCATTGGGACCCGCGATAAGCGCATCTGGAACCACGCTCATTGCCATGAAAAGGGCTTTGGCCTTTTCCACTATGTCCCGTCCGTACTCCTCCACCAGAGCATTCTCGGCCTGAAAGGCCAGGATGCCCGCCGCTTCTACTGCCGGGCCTTTGGTCATGATAACACGGTCGCCCACCTTGGCGTTGGAAGGCGGCGTAAGCTGCTCCTTCTTCCCGATGCCGAACATGGTGCAGCCCCCGTTCAGTGGATAGCCGATGCCGGGGTAAACACCGGTATGCCCGCCGACGACGGCGATGTCCAGCTTCTGGCATTCCTGATGGACCTCCATCCAGATATGCTCCAGGACGCTCTCCTCGGTGCCGGGCGGGAGCATCAGACAGATGGTCATATACTGCGGTCTGATGCCGAGCACGGCGACATCGCTGGCGCAGATATGCACGATGCACCAGCCGAAGTGCGGCATAAGCGTCGGCATGCCGAAGGTGGGATCCTCGGCTACCACCATAACCTCGCCGCCGGGCAGCTCAATAACAGCCGCGTCCACGCCGTGCCTGGGACCGAGCAACACCGAGCGGTCCTGTTTGCCGAGGTGGGGGAAGATGACCCGGTCAAAGGTCGCTTTGTCTACTTTGCCTATCTCCGGTAGCATGTTTCCTCCTTCACAAACTTAATATGAAAGATTTAATCATGGTTTTTTCAGCAGTGGCGACATGGCTCTCAGCTTGGTTACAATACGGGGCAGCACCTCCAGTAAATAATCGACTTCTCCCTCAGTGGTCCATTTGCCCAGGCTGAAGCGCAGGGAACTGTGGGCCTGCAATGGTTCCAGCCCCAGTGCCAGCAGGACGTGAGAAGGCTCGGTAGTGCCTGAACTGCAGGCGGAACCGGTCGAGCAACAGATGCCTTCCCGGTCCAGGTTCAGGCACATAGACTCGCCTTCGGCGTAGGATATGCTCAGGTTGGTGTTATTGGGCAGCCTGACCTCCGGATGGCCGTTGAGCCGGGCGTGTTCCACGTTCTCTAGAACGCTTTTTATCAGCTTATTGCGCAGCCGGGTCAGCCGCTCCGCTTCCTCATCCATCTCCTCTTGCGCAATCCGCACCGCCTTGCCCAGGCCGACGATGCCGGGGACGTTGTGCGTGCCTGCTCTCCGCCCTGATTCCTGCTCGCCGCCGTGCATAAAGGGAACGAGCCTGGTGCCTTTTCTCACATACAGAAACCCGACTCCCTTGGGCCCGTACAGCTTGTGGGCGGACATGGAGAGCAAATCTACGCCAAGTTCATCCACACTCAGCGGGATGTGCCCCACCGTCTGTACGGCATCGGTGTGCAGATAGACGCCGGCTTCCCGGGTAATCCTGGCGATTTCCGGAATCGGCTGGATGGTGCCGATTTCGTTGTTGGCGTGCATGATGGAAACGAGGATAGTCTTGCCGGTAATCGCCCGGCGGACGTCATCGGGGTTAACCATGCCGTATTCGTCCACCGGCAGAAAGGTCACTTTGAACCCCTGTGTTTCCAGAAAATGGCCGGTTTCCAGGATGGCGTGGTGCTCGATGGACGAGGTGATGATATGGTTGCCCCTGTCCTTAAGAGCATATGCCACGCCTTTCAGTGCGGTGTTATCGGCCTCGCTGCCGCCGCTGGTAAAGACGATTTCATCTTCCCGGGCACCGATGAGCGCCGCCACGCTGGCTCTGGCTTCCTCCATGGCCTCTTTCGCATCCTGGGCGCAGGCAT
>SMTZ1_10005051_pt1 | contig 24374 bp, 17 predicted proteins | sample DeeMarSWOR136_30_FD_25667 | JGI IMG/M metagenome (IMG submission 25667) | reverse complement strand
CATCTATCTTATACTATTTTTTATTGTTATTTTTTTCAACACAGCAGTTATTGGTTGTGCAACAATAAGATTAAATGGAGGCGATCCTACCTTTGGTAACGGATTGCACATCGCAGGAAAAAATATTAGAAAGATTTTTGGATGGGCTATTGTGGGAGCAATAGTTGGTGTTATTTTAAAAACATTACAGCAAAGAGGAGGAGCTTTTGGAAAATTAGTTTCTTTTCTTGCAGGGCTAGCTTGGACTTATGCAACTTTTTTTGTAATACCAGTTCTAATTTATGAAGAGAAAGGGGTTATTCAATCTATAAAAAGAAGCGCTCAAATTTTTAAAACAACATGGGGAGAAACCATTGTTGGTACATTTGGATTTGGAATAATATTTTTCCTTCTCGCTATATTAGGTGTATTTTTTATAATTGCCGGTGCTTTCCTGGGTTTCACTGCATTTATAATAGGTTTTATTGCAGCAATAATTTATTGGTTGATTATTGGAATAGTTGCCTCCGCAACAAATGGAATTTATGTAGCAGCACTTTATCAATATGCAACAAAAAAACAAATACCTAAAGGTTTTGACTCAACATTAGTACCAAGAGCAAAATAAGAAACATTTAACAATCATTGAATTTTACAGTAACATTTTATATTAAATTGGGAAAAGTATTATATAACAATATAAATGTTTATAATTTTAATGATTGAAATGAAAAAGAAATTTATTATTATTTCAACAATATTTTTAATTTTATCAATATCTTTTCTTTCGGGATGTTTATATGAGATACCTGAAGATCCAAACACATTTGTTCGATCGATATTACATGATGGATATAATCGAACCTATCGTATCCACATACCACCAGAGATTGAACAGATTGATTATCCTCCCATAGTTTTTGTGCTCCATGGTGGTGGAGGGACAGGTGAAAATACAGAAAGAACTCTTACTCTTGGAGGATTTAACACACTTTCTGATGAGCATAAGTTTATTGTTGTATATCCGGATGGAATTGATAGACATTGGAATGACGGTCGAATAGTAAACGATACTGCACATCAGCAAAATATAGATGATGTAGGTTTCTTATCTTTACTTATTGATAATCTTATTGAGGAGTTCAATGGAGATCCAAATAAGATATTTTTTACTGGAATATCTAATGGAGCTATGATGTCTTATCGCCTTGCTTTTGATATCCCTGAAAAAGTTGCAGCTATTGCACCAGTTGCTGGCGCAATACCCACAGATATACTTCCCGCAAATATAACAGGGGTTCCAGTATCAGTTTTTATTATTAGTGGGACTCATGATCCTCTTGTTCCATGGGACGGTGGAATGATAGGTACTGAAAGACACCCCCGCGGAACTTGTATATCAATTCCAGATTCTGTCATGTTCTGGGTGAATAGGAATAATTGTAATACAACTGCAAAAAGTATGTGGCTTCCTAATATAAACATCCTTGATTTATGCAGAGTCCACTGCGATATTTATGAAGGTGGCGATAATAATACAGAAGTTGTTCTTTATGAAGTAAAAAGGGGAGGTCACACCTGGCCTGGCGGTTATCAATACTTTCCAAAATTTATAATAGGAAGGACCTGTAGAGATATATACGCAAATGAAAAAATTTGGGAATTTTTTAGTTTACATCCTAAACAACATAATTTAAAAAGAACGGGTGAAAAATTTTAGCAAAATAGAATATTTATTAAAAATTTTAAAACACATTTTTATAGCACTAGTTAATACAAAAAACTGAAAATTAGAGAGGAAAAACCTATGGCCTATTGCTCCAAATGCGGTAAAAAAAATGATAATGATGCAGAGTTTTGTAGTAAATGTGGTGACAGATTAGATAAAAAAGAAAAAGAAGATACATTTAAAAAACAAATAAAAAAAACTACTGATGTAATTGAAGAAAAAGCAGAAAAATTTGGAAAATCTATAGAAAAAGCTGGAAAAAGATTAGAAACAAAGATTGAATATTCATTTGAAGAATTTCAAAAATGGTATGATTATAAATTCAAAATTTTAGGACCCTTAATCTGGAGTTTTTTAGGCCTAATTATACTTCGGTTTATTATATTGATTTTTGATATTTCAAGAGATGATTATATTGTTTTAGGTGAAATAAGTGATTTTCTTTTTTCATATTTATTGATATTTTTTGGTTTAATGTTTATTAATACTTATAACACATATTTTAATAGGAGATACAAAAAACAGTACAGATGGATTTCGCCTATTGTGTCTACTATTAGTTTTACTATTTCTCTTTGGATTATTGTAAAGATTTTTATAATTCTTGATACGCATTTAGATATACCTATACTGACAACAATTGCTAACTTTATTGACACATACATTATCCTAATATTTGTTGCAGTTTTATTTTTGAGTTATGGTTTTGTTATGGTTATCTTACCCTTTGCAAAAGAAATTAATCAAAAATAATTGCTTATTATAGAAATTCTTATCTTATTCAAATTTCTATGATAATATAAAAAACAAATCAAATAAAGGTAATTTTTAAGAATATTTACATTAAATTCAAATCTAGACAAAAAAATAACATTATGTTATGATAATAAGAAAACTTTTTGTTTTTTATTTTATTAATAATTATTAAATATGCAACAAATTTAACATATTTAATTATTTTCTTAATCTTTTAAGTTACAGTTTATAATTAATTTATTATTTTTTTATAATTTGTTAATATAAATTATTTTTTAGAAAGTTTTAAATTTTAATTTAAGATTAATAATTAAAAATATTAAGGGGGAGGAAAAAAAATGAACAAGTATTTAATTAAAAAGACGCTGGTAATTGGCATACTAATTTTATTTATTGGAGCAATATTTATTCCAAATATTAGTGGCAATTCAAGTAAAATGGATAATTTGAATGATATAAAAAATATATATACAAATAAGGCGGTTAAAGATGAAAAGAAAGATGCCTATCCTGCTGATGCTACTGATTGGTGGCCGATGTGGCGCCATAGTTCAGGAAATGATGCAAGTACTACTTCTATAGCACCTAATACAAATCAATTAAACTGGAAAGGAAAAATTCCAGATGAGATTTATTCAGCTGCACCTGTAATTTATGATGATAAATTTTATATTAGTACAGGTTGGTACTATGATAGTTTTGGCCCTCCTATAACAACAGAGGAATTTTTACTAGAATCACCAGATTTTTCTGAGGTTCTAAATAATCTTCTTAGCTATAAAGAGGAATATTTTGGAGGTATCTATTGCTTGAATGCAGATACAGGAGAATATAAATGGAAATATGGGTTATACGCACCAAATGATCCGCTTATAGTTGATGATAAAGTCTATGTAACTGATCTGAATACCTACTCTTATTACAGTTCTCTTTACTGTCTAGATTCAGAAACTGGAACTCTAATTTGGAATAAACCTGTAGGAGCATTAGTTACAACACCCACAATTGGAGCAGATGATAAAATTTTTATTGGGTGTCTTGACCTTTATAGCTATTATGGTGCATTGAAATGCTATGATTTTGATGGAGTAAATAGCTGGACTTACAATTTACCACCAAATGAATTTATGTGGTTTTCTGCACCAGCATACTGTGATGGTAAGGTCTATTTTATTGCTTCAGATATGTATTCATATTTTAATGGTAAAGTATACTGTTTAGATGCAGAAACTGGCAGTTTTATTTGGTCCCGGTTTATTTCCACATTCTATATTTGGCAATCCTCTCCAGTATGTAAAGATGGGAAAGTCTATGCAGTTGATTTTAATATATATGGTTATACCTCATTTCTGAAATGCTTTAATGCAGATACAGGGGCTGATATATGGCAATATCCGTTAGGATACTCTTTTTGTTTTGGAACCCCAGCAGTCACCGAAGACAGTGCATATATAGCGGCTCTTAATATTATCTCCTACGATAGCTACCTATATAGGATTAATAAAGATACTGGTTATTTAGTCTGGAAAAACTTAGTTCCTGGTTATGTATATTTCTTCTCTTCATGTTCTCCATCATGCTCTGCTGACAAAGTTTTCATTTTACCTTGGACATATTACTGGTATTCTGATACCCTATATTGTATGTCTATGGAAAATGGAAATATTATATGGAGTTACAATCTTGATTATTATACAATTGTTTATCCATCAATTGCAGATGAAAGAGTATATGTTGCTGATGCTATAGGAAACGTCTATGCAATTGAGGATTTACTTAAAATCGGTAAAATATCTGGTGGATTTTTAACAGTAAAAGCCGAAATAAAAAATATTGGAATACCTGATTTTACAGATGTATCATGGGAAATCAATGTGGTCGGTGGTATGTTTGATATGATTGATAAGCATGCATCTGGAGATATTGCAACACTTAAAGGTGGTGATTCTAAAACTGTCAGAGCCTTCCCAATAATGGGTATGGGTAACATAGATATCCAAGTTGTTGTAAGTATGCAAGGTATAACACCAATTAGAAAGAACCTCGAAGGAATAGTCTTAGGTTTACTTGTGATTATAAAATCTTGATAGACATCTATTCTGTAACTATTAAAACAAAGATTATTTATATTCATTCTCCCCTTAAAATAAAATAGAAAAAACTAATTTAGGAGGTATGAACAAACGATATACAAAACAAAAACAGTGTTCTTACTACTAATTGCTATCATATTATTGGTAGTAAACCAATTTAATACAGCTATAGAAGCAACTATACCTGAAGATTTAGAAATATATCAAAAAAATGAATGGTTTTTAAATAAAGAGCAATACTATAAAGGATCTATTGAGAATAATCCCCCATTAACACCAAGTAAACCAAAAGGATCATCTGAAGGTGAGGCAGGTATAGAATATGAATACACTAGTAATACAACAGATCCTGATGGTGATGATATTTATTATTTGTTTGATTGGGGCGATGGTACAAACAGCAGTTGGATTGGCCCAGTAGATTCGGAAACTATAATTAATGCCTTACACAGTTGGGATGAGAAGGGATTTTACAATGTAAAAGTGAAAGCAAAAGATGTTTATGGTTTGGAAAGTGGTTGGTCAGAGACTCTTGATATTGAGATTTCAGGACCCTATGTTACTTTTGGATATATTAAGAGTGGATTTGGTTTAAATGTTGAAATTAAAAATATTGGAAATAGAGATGCTACAAATATTAAATTAGATGTAGAAGTCAATGGAGGATTAAAAATAATTCTTCCTAAAAAGCAGTATGAGATACCTTTCCTTGCTTTTGAAGAATCAACTGATGTGCGTTTAAAGATATGGGGAATCGGGCTTGGTATATTAACTGAATTTCCAATTGTTAAGATTTCAGTTAATGCGCCTAATATGAAATCTAGAGGCAAACAAATTGTTTGTAGGATATTAGGACCTTTTATAAAAAAAGTTGGAGAATTTTGGAATGATGATGAAGCATTTCTAGGTTACACATTATATAGTCCTGCAATATCTTTATACACTTATCTTATAAACAATAGCGGAGAAATCGTTCATCAATGGAGAAGTAATTTTAAACCAGCTTTGTCAGTTTATTTACTTGAAAACTCAAATCTATTGCGAACTGCATTGCCTGGTTTCAATCCAAGATTTTGGGGTGGCGGATTAGGAGGACGTGTTGAGATAATAGATTGGAATGAAAATCTGTTATGGTATTTTCAATATTCTAATGACCAGTATTGTCTTCATCATGATATTGAGATTTTGCCAAATGGTAATGTTTTAATGATAGCATGGGAATATAAATCGGCAAGCGAAGCAATAGAAGAGGGATGTGATCCAAAATCTATGCCAACTGGAGAACTTTGGCCTGATCATATAATTGAGGTAGAACCTAATGGTAGTTCTGGTGGAAAAATTGTCTGGGAATGGCATGTCTGGGATCATCTTATTCAAGATTTTAATCCCTTAAAAAATAATTATGGGATAGTAGGTGATCATCCAGAATTAATAGATATAAATTATAGAAGTGGATTCTTTCCAGATTGGCTTCATACAAATTCTATAGATTACAATGAAGAACTTGATCAGATTATCTTAAGTGTGCATAATTTTGATGAGATATGGGTCATTGATCACAGCACAACAACTGAGGAAGCTTCAGGTCATACTGGTGGAAATAGCGGGAAAGGTGGAGATATCCTATATCGATGGGGTAATCCACAAACATATCGTGCAGGAGATGAAAATGATAAAAAGTTATTCAAACAGCATGATGCCGGGTGGATTGATCCTGGTTGTCCAGGAGAAGGTAATATAATTATTTTTAATAATGGTCTTGGACGTCCAGGAGTAGATTATTCATCTATAGAAGAAATAAACCCCCCAGTTGACAGCTTCGGTAATTATATTTATGATTCTGGTTATGCTTATGGACCGGAAGAGCCTACCTGGAGATATGAAGCAGAAAATCCAACTGATTTCTATTCAATTAATCTAGCTGGTGCTCAACGACTTCCAAACGGCAACACATTGATTTGTGATGGAGCTAATGGAAAATTTTTTGAGGTAACAATGGAAAAAGAAAAAGTTTGGGAATATCTAAATCCATTTCCGGATATTTTTGATAACCAGGTTTTTAAAATAAATCGTTATCCACCTGATTATCCAGGATTAAAAAATTTATTTAATTAAGCTACAACTTTTTATATACATTAGATATAAACAGAATTTAATTAGAAACTTACATGAAGTGTCAAAAATAAATATTGTATAATTATTATAAATGGAAGAATTTAAATGAGTTTAATTTTAAAATCTGACTCATATTTACAAAATAATATCTCAGAATCTAATTCAAATAATAAATATGTTTTTCAAATGAAATATAAAGAAATAAAAAAATATCCTAACAATTTATTTATAGAAACAATAAATAAGCTCAAGGATTTTAAAGAATTTTATAATTTTCCCTTTCAAATATACAAAAATGATCCATTTTGGGTTCCACCGTTTTGGAACGAATATAAAGCTTTTTTTAAAAAAAAGAATCCTTTCTGGTCTCATGCAGATTGTGAGCTTTTTATCATCAGGAAAAATAATAAAATTATAGGTAGAAATGCAACTATAATAGATTATAAATATTGTGAATTAGTAGGAAAGAAAATTGGATATTTTGGTTTTTTTGAATGTATTAATGATTTCAAATCTGCTGAAGTCCTATTTCAAAATGCTCAGGACTGGCTTGCCTTAAAAGAAATGAAAATAATGCGTGGTCCAATTAATGGCAGAGTTGATATCGGGTGTGGTTTTTTACATACCGGATTTGAATCGCGGCCGAGTTTACTTTCGTCATATTCCCCACCATACTATATTTCATTTGCTGAAAAATTTAATATGAAAAAGGTTCGAGATCAATTGTTATATTATATTGATTTAACAAAACCAATTCCAAAAAAGCTTAAGGAAAAAGCCCAACAATGTATAGCTTCTGGCATAAAGATTCGTAAGTTTAATCGATTCCGAACAAGGAAAGAGCTAAAATGGTGGGTTGATTTTTTTTTACAAACCTTTTCAGAACATTGGGGGTATATACCTGCTTCTCCAGAAGAAGTAAAAACACGTTTTGGAATCAAGCATCTTAGATGGTTTGTTGATTCAAAATTATTTTTAATTGCTGAATATAATGGTACACCGGTTGCTTTTATCTGGTCGACTCCTGATTATAATCAAATATTTCAGAAAATGAATGGGCACTTGGGACCTTATCAAATTCTACAATTTCTTTTGATGAAACGGCAAATAAATATTGGAAAATTACCTCTTATTGGTATAAAAAAAGATTTTCATAATAAGAATATTGGATCATATTTAAACTATTTAACATTAATAGAAATGAAAAAACGAGGGTACATTGGTGCCGAGGTTGGTTGGATAGATGAAGGGAATGCTAGTGCAAATGCAACAATTTCTATAACTGGAGCAAGAATATATAAAAAATTCAGAGTATTTGATAAAAAAATAAATAATATCAATATATAGGAGGTTATTCTGCAAATTTTTTAAGATTTGATAAACTCTTAATAAAGGGATGAAATTATGAAAACGAAAAATATGCAAAAAAATAGTCAAACTATCCAACATCCACTTTTTGGCATCTCAACAAGAAAATGGATACAACTACTAAACAAAAATGGAGGAGTAGATAATAAATACCTTGCAAGAGGAGCATTTATTACATTTTCATCAATTTTTACCGCACCCGCTAGAGCACTTTTTAAAATAAAATATGATAAAAAGATCAATAATACAAAAATAAAATATCCACCAGTAATAATTGTAGGCCACTGGAGAACTGGTACAACCTATCTACATGAACTTTTAAGTCAAGACCCACAATTCTGTTCTGTAACATTATGGAATACACTTCTACCAGACAGTTTTTTAATACTTGATCCACTAAAAAATTTCCTTTCAAATTTTTTACCAAAACAGAGGCCTATGGATGAAATTAAGGTTGATATTAACGGCCCATATGAGGAAGAAGCAGCCATTGCGGTCTTTTCGCAATGGTCATTTTTTCATTGCTTACATTTTGCACGAAATGCAGAAGAGCAATATTTAAAATCAATTCACTTTGAAGGATTAACTGATAAAGAAAAAGACCAATGGAAAGAAGATTACTTTAAATTTATGAAAACAGTGACACATGCAAATAATGGAAAAAGACTTCTTTTAAAAAATCCAGCGAATACATCAAGAATTACAATGTTATTAGACCTATTCCCAGAAGCAAATTTTATTCATATTTATAGAAACCCATATAAAGTATATCTTTCGACAATAAAAATGAGAAGTAGAGTACTTGATAAACTTGCTTTACAAAACGCCTCAAAAGAAGAAATCGAAAAACAAGTAATAGAAAATTACAAAAGACTAATGAAAAGCTATTTTGAACAAGAAAAAAAAATTCCCAAAAACAAACTTGTTGATATTAGATATGAAGACCTTGTTTCTGACCCGATAAAACAAGTTAAGATGATTTATTCAAAATTAAAACTCCCTGGTTTTAATGATGCCTTACCAGAAATGCAAAAATATCTTGAAAGGCAAAAAGATTATAAAACAAATGTCTACGCTATTGACGAGAAAATATTACAACGAGTAAAGAATAATTGGAATTTTACTATTGATAGGTGGGGTTATAAACCCCCTAAATAAAATATGAAAAAAAATAATCAGAATCATAAAATTCGGGTGGCAATACTTGCAGAAGAGCCAGTTGGTTGGGGGTCTGGAAAGCATTATTTTCCAATTATTTTAGATGGTTATACTTGGACAAAAAAAAATCAGTCCTATATATTTTCTACAGAATATGTTTTTGATAAAGATATATTAAAGGGGAAATTAAATACAACAGATTTTGACGTTTTAGTAGTTCCAGGTGGCGGAGTTGGAGATGGCCAGTCAATAATGAAAGGTTTTACATTTTTACCTAAAGTAAGAAAATGGAAAAAAAATATATCAAAATTTATCAAAGATGGCGGTGGATATGTAGGAATCTGTGGGGGTACAGCTCTAATTACTGGACTTAAAAAATGTCAGAATAAAAAACCTCATACATTTTTAGAAAGACAATATAATAAAAGTTCACTTAATGTTTCATGTGTTTTTTCGTTTTATAATTCCTTAGCATTTCCTCTTTTTTATCCTTTTCAAAAGAATCATCCAGAAAAAATAGGTGCAACTGCATATGTTTTTTCATTTGCTCCAGGAGAAACAGTTGATGGGGTTTGTATTCATACAGGTGGAGTACCATTAGATTTTCAAATATGTAAAAATCATCCAATATTTTCAGATTTTAAACATGAAACAGATCGGATTAGATGGTGGGGTGGACCTGCTTTGATAATCCCTAAAAATCCAGATCGAGATGTAAAGATTTTAGCAAAATATCCTATTAAGGATTTATCAGAGAATAAATATACAAAAATCTATGCATGGAGATATATTGGAGGTATTCGTGGATTTTTTTTAGCTTTTTTAAAATCATTAAGATTTATTAAAAAAGAAAAAGAGAGTTTGAAAAATATTTTTTTATACACTTATTATTTTGCTGGGGATTGGGAAAAAACTGACAAAATAATAGACCTAGATTATTCCAACAAACCTAGCATAACTGCAGAAATTTATCCTAATAAAAATGCAGGAAGAATTCTTCTTTGTACGTCTCATCCAGAATATATGATTTGGTGGGGTGGGTATATAGAAGAAATGAAGAATAAAAATTTTAACTGTTTGGGTTCGGGCCTTCATAAATGGAAGAACATTAATAAATTAAGTAAGAATGTTAAAAATGAATTGACTCATACTTGGTGGATGGTAAGAAGATTTACAGCATGGGCTGCAAAAGTTCCATATGACAATCTCCCTCCAATTGAAGGTAATGAAATAACTGAAAAAGAGGAATCAATTATCTCAAATAATATTATTTGGGATGGGAATTTTTTAAATCAGATGAAAAATATTTAAATTCAAATGAATTTTAAGATATATTTGATTAATTTAGGAAAAACTTTATTATAATTATATAAATTTACTATATTATAATAAAAAAATTGGAGATTTAATTAATATGAGAATTATATTAAATTACAGAACCATTGTCTTTTCCATTTTATTGCTATTATTTATGACTTGTTTAATACCTTTAATTACAACTCAGAGAGTAAATGAAAACTTTGAAAATTATCTAAATATAAATGAAGGTAATATCTTGTTTGCTCCAATGCAATCAAAAACAGCATATCTAATAAATTATGATGGGACTGTAAATCATACATGGTCAAGTGATTATCGTCCTGGGGAATCTGTTTATATGCTAGAAGATGGCTCTGTTCTTTATGCAATAAAATTAACGTATTCTTTTGGTGGAGCTGGAGGAGGTATCCAGAGGATATCATGGAATGGATCGTTAATGTGGGATTTTAGATACTATACTAATGATTATTTAAGTCACCATGACTTTGAAGTATTACCAAATGGCAATATTCTCATGATTGCTTGGGAGTTTAAAACACGCGAAGAAGCAATTGATGCAGGGCGAGATCCAAATAAACTTTTTGGTAATACATTAATGCCTGATCATGTAATAGAAGTTAAACCCACTGGTCCTTCAAATGGAGATATTGTTTGGGAGTGGCATGCATGGGATCATCTTGTTCAGGATTATAATCCCCAGAAAAAAAATTATGGAGTAGTGGAAGATCATCCTGAATTAATAAATATCAATTTTGGAAGTAATCAAGCTGATTGGTTACATACTAACTCAATTGATTACAATGAAGAATTAGATCATATACTTCTGAGTAGCCGAACTTTTAGTGAAATATGGGTTATCGATCATAGTACAACTACCGAAGAAGCAGCAGGTCATACTGGAGGAAATAGTGGAAAAGGAGGAGATTTACTTTATCGCTGGGGTAATCCACAGTCATATGGTGCTGGAAGAGAAGATGATCGGAAATTTTTTCAACAGCATGATGCAAATTGGATTGAACCAGGATGTCCTGGTGAAGGTAATATTTTAGTATTTAATAATGGAGGAGGACGACCAGGAACTGATTATACTTCTATAGATGAAATTGTACCACCAGTTGATGAAGATGGAAATTATTATCTTGAACCTGGTAATCCATATGAACCTGAAGAGCAGGTATGGATTTATGATTCTAATTTCTTTGCATGGTATATAGGTGGTGCTCAACGGCTGGCAAATGGAAATACAATCATATGTGATGGTCCCTCAGGAACTTTTTACGAAGTAACTCCTGAAAAAGATATTGTTTGGGAATATGAAAATCCATATCCAAACCCAGTACAAAATAATTTGTTTAAATTCACATATTATCAACCTAACGAAATACCACCAGAAGAACCTAATTTGGATTGCGAAGGTAATCTTCAATGGAAAGATGTAAAAGCTGGAGAAACTGTCAATGGAAGTTTTTTTGTTCAAAACATTGGAGGATCAGGCTCCCTACTGAATTGGGCAATAAATATATCCTCTATTGATTGGGGTATTTGGACATTTAATCCCGAATCAGGAACAAATTTAACACCAGAAATTGGATCGGTAATAGTAAAAGTGTCAGTTATTGCACCAAATGAAGAGGACTCAGCTTTTGAAGGATATATAAGAGTAGAAAATCAAAACGACACAAAAGATTATGATGTTATTCCAGTCTATTTAAATACTCCAAGAAATAAGTCTATTAATACACCCTTCTTACAATATTTAAAACACTACTTAAATAATTTACAAATTTTACAGCTTTTATTTGGAAGATTAGTATTATAATATATTTACCTTTTTTGATTTTTGTTTTTAAAATTTTGGTAAAATCTATTACGAGGTATAAGGTTATATTAATGATTTAATTTATTAAAAATTAAAAATACAATTAAAACTCATCTATGTATTATAAGATGTAAATATAAATTATTAATTAAATTTTAATTTATTCAGAATAACTTTTATAAAGATTTTGGAATAATTTGGGAAAAACTTTAGTATTCATATGTCAATTATTATATTATAAATAAAACAATTGGAGTTAGAAATAATATGAAAATAACTTTTGGCAGTAGAACCATTGTTTTTTCTGTTATTATACTATTTTTTATATCTTGTTTTACACCTTTATCAATCACTCAGAAGATCAATAATAAATATGAACTAAGTTTAAATATAAATGAAGGGCAAATTTTATTTGCACCGATGCAATCAAAAACAGCATACCTAATAAATAGTGATGGGACAGTAAATCATACATGGTCAAGTGATTATCGTCCAGGGGAATCTGTTTATTTGTTAGAAGATGGCTCTATCCTTTATACAACAAAATTAACATTTTCTTACGGGGGAGCTGGTGGAGGAATTCATAAAATATCCTGGGATGGCTCTATAACTTGGAATTTTGAATATTACACTAATGACTATCTAAGCCACCATGATATTGAAATTTTACCTAATGGTAATATTTTAATGATTGCTTGGGAGTTTAAAACACGCGATGAAGCAATTGATGCAGGAAGAGACCCAAATAAACTTTTTTGGGAATGGCATTCATGGGATCATCTTATCCAGGATTATGACCCTCAGAAAGATAATTATGGAGTAGTAGAAGACCACCCTGAGTTGATTGATATAAATTTTGGAGGTATACAGGGTGATTGGCATCATATTAACTCAATTGATTATAATGAGAAATTTGATCAAATCCTTCTAAGTAGCAGAAATTTTAATGAAATTTGGGTGATTGATCACAGCACAACAACTGAGGAAGCAGCAGGTTATACCGGTGGAAATAGTGGAAAAGGTGGAGATATTTTATATCGATGGGGTAATCCAAAGGCATATCGTGCAGGGTCAGAGGATGATGAAAAATTTTTTCAACAGCATGATGCCCGATGGATAGACCCTGGATATCCTGGTGAAGGTAATATTTTAGTATTTAACAATGGGGGAGGACGACCAGGGACTGATTATACTTCTATAGATGAAATTGTACCACCAGTTGATGAAGATGGAAATTATTATCTTGAACCAGGTTATGCTTATGGACCAGAGAAGCAAATATGGGTATATGACACAGATTTCTATTCTTTGTATGTAGGTGGTGTCCAAAGACTTCCTGATGGTAATACACTTGTTTGTAGTGGCCCTGGAGGTTGGTTTTTTGAAGTAACTCCTGAAAAAGTCATTGTTTGGGAGTATGAAAATCCATATCCAAATCCTCTACAAAATAACGTGTTTAAAACTGAATATTATCCACCTGAACAGTCTCAACAAGAAAAACCAAATTTAGATTGTATAGGCAGTCTTTATTGGGTTAATGTAAAACCTGGAGAAACCGTTAATGGAAGTTTTTTAGTACAAAACATTGGAGGAGCATCTTCAAAACTTAATTGGATTATCAACACATCCTCTATTGATTGGGGTATTTGGACATTTAATCCTGCATCAGCAGTTAATCAAACACCAGATGAAGGACCGGTAACAGTACAAATATCAGTTATCGCACCAAATGAAGAAGACACGGTATTTGAAGGATATATTATAGTAGAAAATCAAGATGACCCAAAAGACTTTGATGTTATACCTGTATATCTAAACACCCCGAAAAAAAGAATATTTAACATATCATTTTTAGATTTCCTGAAAGATAATCCGAATATTTTTCCAATAATACATTTCTTAATACAAAGATTAATAATATAAAACAATAACTTTCTTTCACTTTTATTTCTTCCATTTTTTAATAGGCACTTAATCATAAGATATATTATTAATCATGTAATCTAAAAATATCATAAAAATTGGATAAAAAATTAGATGAAAAATATTTAAAAATTTAGCTTATATCTTAATAATTAAATTTTAGGCGTGTGGTAAATAATTGCTTTTAAAAAAAGATAAATCAAAAGTTAATTTGCCTTCTAAATTTGTTATAAAATGGCGTGATTTACCTCTCTATGAATTAATGAGCTATATTCTAATGTTTGCAAGTGTACCCATGCTTGCATTTGGAATTCAACCTTATAATATTGAAATAATAAGAATAATTATTCTAACAATTCTAGCATTATACTCAGGTTTTTTTTCAGCACTAATTTGGAATGATATCACTGATTTTGAGATAGATATAATTGCCCATCCAAATCGTCTACTTCCCTCAAAAAAAATAAAAGTAAAGAAATTGTTTGGAATTGCTTTGATTTTTTCTGCTTTTACCTTTATTTTTGCGTCTTTAATTAGTATTTGGTGTCTTATTCTTGTAGGGGTAGCTGCTTTGTTTGTAGCATTTCATAACAAATATTTAAAAAGAAGGGTAAAATTTCCAGCCTATTCAGAAATTTTTAATCCTTTTCAATGGACTGTAGTTGCTATTTTTGGTTTTCTTGCAATATGGACGGCTCTACCACAAAGTTCAGAGATTTCTATTGAGATTATATTTTTTGGGAATATTTTTACGACTAGCAAAGCAATCCAAACAATGATTATACTATTAATTTTCACATATTTTGCCGACACGTCTCATGATATACCAGAAGGAATTCATGATGTAGATGCAGATAAAAAGCATGGAGTCAAAACATATGCAATATCATTTGGTATAGTAAATGCTACAAAAATTTCTTTTTTTATGTTTGTTTTTTCAGGAGTTTTTGGAATAATTTTGTATCTACAATCTATATTGTCACCAATTTTTTTAATTCTGTTTTTATTGTTATTTGTGTATACTCTTTATTTTCCATTAAAATTTTTAAGATCCCTAAAAAAAGGATTAGTAGAGGAAGGAGTTGTTGTTGGTCGCAAATTGTATGATTATTTTTTGTTTTCATATAATTTGATATTTATTGATTTGGTTATTCAAATTTTATTAAATTCCTAAAAAACTCTATTAATTAATTTTATATATTATATTATCACATAAAATTATAAATAAGACTTAGTTCTATTTTATTTATTATTTATATAAAATAAAGGAGAAATATGATTCATAACTTGAAAAAAGAAAAAATAATAGGGGTTTTGGTTTTTACAATATTAATATCATCAACTATTTTTACAGTAAAATCTGTTAATTTAAACACATATTTTTCTAATGATTATAATAATAACGAAGATCACCAATTGAGTTTTGCAGCATTCTCAGATACTCATATTGGCGCAAAATATGAATATCCTTTATATATAATGGCTAATCATTTAGATAAAATTGGAAAAGATCTTATAGAGAATACTAACCTTTTAGATTTTGCAATACATTTAGGAGATATAATAAATCATAACACAGCACAAATAAATGGTAATTGCCTTCCTTTTTTTGTTGATCAATATAAGAATAATTTGAAGGTATATCTAATATCCAATGTAAATTTACCATTCCATTGCATTTTAGGAAATCATGATATAAATGATTACCAAAAGAATCCAGATGACCCACATAATCTTACTAAATCATTAATCGATGAACTTAGTATGAACAATCCTGTATATGCTATGATGCGTGATGGTATACTCTTTCTAATTGTTCCAGAATTAGGATATGTACAATGGACTCATCCTGTTATATATGAATGGATCGAATATATGACAGATGTATATTCAAATAAAACTACAGTTATTCTTTGTCATCAGGCAATAGAGGATACAACAAAAAAGGATTCCTATCAACCATATCGCGGGAAGCAGGACATGGACTGGTGGGCTAATCTTTTTCAAAAAAATCCACAGATAAAAATGTGGATTCATGGTCATAACCATGTTCTTGATTGGTATGTTGGTAATAAAAGCTCCGGATTTAAATATCCAGTTAGAGATTTCGGTCATGAAATTGCATTTTCTGCACCTTACTCACAATTGGATTGGAATTTTACTCATGAAGAAGACAGAGTTGTAATCTATAACATTTCTTCAACAGAAATTACTACCGCAACTTGGGAGAACAATGGATTTGGAGGCCGCTTTGTTTCAGATTATATGCATTCTTTCAATGTTTCCACAACATTTGATACGGAAGCTGAGGATTGGTATTCCTTTCCAATGTTTTTACAGGATAATGAAACTCAATTAACAGATATGAAATTGTTATCTCCAAATATTACTGTTCAGCTTATAGGTACCAAACCTATGGAACTTTTTTATGACTCAAAGATGGAATCACCATCTAGCAAACGAGAATTACAAGAAATAATATTGGGATTTGGTAATGATAGATTAGGAAATGTAGAATGGGATAATCCTGGGATGAAAGTACATGGTCCTACCTCTATCAATTTTCCTGAAAAATTTCCATACTCTAAAGAAAAGATACAAGAGGATGGACGAAGCGGACAACCTTATCATTGTTTTCCAATGGGAACGATATGTACTGCTATACCCGGCCAGACCTATAACTTTACAATGACTGCTAAGTGCAATTCAGGTAGTGGTAGATTTAACATGAATGTGAATTGTACAGATTGGAGCACTAGGTCACAATATAGCATTTTACCCTATAGCGTAAGCCAGGTGTTTTCTCATACATTTGGAAATAATTATGAGACAATTTATGGTTCTTATACAGTTCCAGATAATGAAAATTCATGGTTTTTACAAGGTGAACTAAATTTTATCGATTCCACTGATTATGATGTTTCATTATTTAGTGTAAAACGAGAGCGAATTAGCGATACGACTGATGACTTTCATTTATGTTTGAGTGGAATATGGTATAATGTTACTGGTACTCTTGATGAAAACGAAATGACAAATTTCTCAGTTGACCCAAGATTTCTATGCAATGTTGACGGTGTAATTAATTTCACTGCTTTTATTGATGGAAATAGATATGGAATGGTTAATCTTATCTATAATGAACCGCTCCTTTTGTGTAGGAACGCTAGATTTCGAATTAACAGTTATGATAATTTTGTCTTTAATATAAGTTTAACAAAAACAATTACTCGGAATTCACCTATCAATACTATCTTTTGGAATTCAAAATTATTTAAAATATTTCCTAATATAACTGAACTGATTGCAAGGTTTATTATGAGTGGAATTACTGGTAGGATTTTAACTGGACTTTTTAAGGAAAAAACTGCAGTTTTTAAGATGTTCCCATTCAGCACAGACGACTTATATGATAATATTAACATTACATCTGATGATGGTTCAGGTGTGAAGCATAAAAGTGATAATGGAAATACTTGGTTTACTTGTAATTGTCCGGATGGTAAAGAACGTTTTGTTGAGGTTACGCTGCCTAAAATTTGAATAGATGCATTAATTACTTTTTTACAAATTTTTTTAATTTAATTAAAATATAGATTGCTGAATTAATCTAGATTTATAGCTTCACAGATTCCAATCACTCTTATTTTCCCAAATGCCATTTTTAAGGCCCATAGAAAGACAGCAGGAGCATAACCCTTGAAACCCATTAATTCAATTTCTACCGGATATGAAATATCTTGTTTTTGACCATTTACAAAAAATATCGAACCTTCTTCCATTATATAGTCTGGTCCATAAGGATACATCCAATAAAAGTGAAATGGCCCAAATTGTATAGCTCTTGTGTAGCCTTCTTCCATGAGAAGCAACCACTCAAAATTGATAGGACCAGGAATTAGCCCACCATAGCATTTACCACTGATATAAACAATATAAGGTCCATCTTCTTTTGGATATTCAATATCATCTGCTGTTACTGTTGGAATAATTATAAGCATTAAAAAAAGGATTATACCAACAGAGATACCCTTCCTAATCTTATTTTTCATCATTCATTTCCCCCAAAATCTATAGATTTACAAGTAGTATAATACAATATTATAATTTAAATTTTTCCTTAAAGGTAGTTAATAATAACAACTGTGATTAATAGTAAAATTTATAGTATTTATTTAAACTTCAAGCTTATAAAAAGAAAAAGTAAGGTTAGATAAAAAAATTGAAATAACAAATTTAGATAAACAGATTAAATGATTGAATACTTCCTTGCAATATTCATCCCTTTATTTATTATTGTTAATCCCTCATCAACATTAGCTCTTTTTTCAGCAATTACAAGTAAATATACAAAAAAAGAAAGAAAAAGAACAGCAAAAAGTGCTGTTATATATGCAGCTATTTTGTTAATCATTTTTGCATTTGCAGGATCTGCAATACTTTCATATCTTCAAATACAGATTTATTCCTTAAGGATTGCAGGAGGTATTCTTCTTGCTTATGTTGGTCTTGATATGACAAGAAGGGGCCAACAATTCGGTGAAAGCCCACCTGGTAAAGAACATAAGGCAGATTATGCCTTGGTTCCGCTTGCAATGCCATCTCTTTCAGGACCTGGTGCAATAACTGTAACAATTGTAAGTATGCAAACAATTACTGATATTTCTTGGTCAATAAGAATTGTATTTACACTTATTGCAATTTTATTAACAGTGGTAATCACTTATATTATTTTTTTAGGATCAGGATTTGTAATAAAAGCATTGGGTCAAAAAGGAATGGATGCTTTTACCAGAGTTATGGGACTTTTAACAGTTGCTATTGCAATACAATTCGCACTTACGGGTCTTGCTAGTTGGATTTCAACACTAAATCTTTAATTTTTATTTATAGAGTTTTACAACATTAATGTTTAATGGAAGTTTCATAGAATTTGCAATAGCAGTACATTTTGTTCTCAGAAGATATGCAACAGGTCGATATTTTGTTTCTGAAAAAGCTTCATAATTTGCCATTCCCTTACAAATAATAAGATCTGTATTTTCTAATGCTTTTTGAAGCTCTGGTGGAATTTTTTTAAAATCAAGGCCAATTGCAAAACAACCAGTAGTAAGAATTTCATCTACAAACTCATCAAAATTAAGTTTTTCAATATCCTTTTTTGTTGCATCACTAATTATTGGTTCACCTTTTACAACAACGGTTAAATGAATATTTGAATTGAATTTTTTTAATTCACGACAAACAATTTTATCAAAAACAATCTCTCCACAGTTATCTGTAAAAAGTATTACATTTTTTGAATTTTTTAATATCTCTTTTAATTCATCTGTATCATCCCATCCGAGGTCTTCAGCAAATATTTCCTCAAAAACTTCGCTAAGTAATTCAGGATGAGTGCTTGCGCCTGGTATTCCAAAATCCATCAAATTTCCAACAATTGATGCAATAATTGTAATTCTTAAGGGATCATCTGAGCACTCGATAAGCTCATTTACTCTTGGAACTAATGTCTGTGCAATTTTATTACTTTGGTCTTTTAATTTTTCATAAGGATCATCATCACCCAATGTTTCATAAGCAATTTTATGAACCTTTGTTGCAATTTCTGCACTGGATTTATCAGGATTGTAGATATCTACAAGAAGCATACATGAATTTTGAATTGTTTTTAATCTAAGAATAGGATCTTTTGTACTTTGTTCTGCCTCATAAATAATTCTTTTAAGAAGGCAGGTTACACATTCTGGCTGAATTTTCATATAGGGACCTGAATTAAAAAACCCATATTATAGTCTTACTGAAAATATTAAGATACGAATATAAAGTATATCTTAAAAACAATGTTTAAAAAAAAAGAAAAAAAAGGAATAAATTTTTTTTATTTTTAATTTTGTTTTTTACCACCACTTATTCTTCCAGCTTTGATTCCACCATGATTTAATAGGAACTTGTGCAAGTACCTGCCAATTTTCAGATTTTAATTGATTAATATGATTCCACACATCATTCCAGGAATCACCTTCTACCCATGCCATATAATCCCAGTCTCCAGGTATGCTTGCTCCACTTGTTATCCAGTGCCACCTCTTTGTATAATCTAAGGCATTACCTAATCTCTTTTCTTTGATTAATACCCAGGTACCAGCAGGTTTTTCCCACCACCAGTATCCGTTCTTATATCCATTATATACCATATGAGAGCTTGTGTGTTCTACTTCATCCCAATTTTTAATATCTGATACACATCTATGAACTGTATCCCAATCTTGAGCGTCAAACCATGCAATAACATCCCAATCTCCAGTTACAATCCATGTGCCAATTATGTTTCCCCAATTTTGGAATCTTTGCCAAACATCATTTGCTTTTCCTTCTTTTGTTTTAATAAAAACATATGCGGATCGATTTTTCCAATCTATGTTCCCACCACCTCTAATCGAAATGTAAACATGTCATCATTTAAAAAGATATCTTTGTAAAAATTAATATTTGTTAAAACAAGATTTAGGTAAATTGAAATAAAAAAAAAAATAGAAATTGATTATTAGTATTTTGTATGGGTTCCTTCTACAAAAAATGTTGGTCCTACTTCTCCCATTAATCGCCAATGGTAGTCTGTTTCGTTATACCTGCCAATTCCAACAAAAAGTGTTTCATTAGCGTATTCATTTTCTCCTAAACTACCAAACATGAATGGCCCAAAGAAATATCCTTGTATAAACCATGTTGCATTTTCTTCTTCGAAATCAGCAAATCCTGCATAGAAATAACCAAAGTTAGTATTACGTTTATAATATCCGAACATCCATCCAGCAGGAATATGCCACTCTCCCCAAATGTCGAGTCCCCATATTCCATTAAATTCACCATTAGCCCATTCTGGAGGATCATTAGCGGGTAAATCAGTTTTATCAATCATTGATTTTTCATTAGTTAAGATATTGATACTACGTTGAGTTATTTTTAAAACAGGTGATGATATTGAAAGGCTTATAGGCATTGCAGCTAGTAAAAAACACATTCCTATTACAACAAAGAGTTTTTTCATTAAATATTACCTCCCTTATTATAACACTATAATATATTGATACAATTTAAATGTTGGGGATTAAATTTAACATTTAATATTATAGATTTTTTAATCGATTTTTTCAGAAATAAAAGAAAAAAAATTAATTAAAAGTCTGAGTCGAAGGGTACAAATGGATCTAATATCTTATTTGTATTATATTTGAATATGTTCTGAATAAATTTTTCCAATTTACTATCAAAAATGCTCCTTAAAGCTCCAGAATTATCGTCATGCCAAATAATATTATTAAATTTTTTCAAGGCTTTTTGGTCTATTTCAGGTAGTATGATACAGGAGGGATGATCACTGTCTAAAAAAAGGGTGTTTTGAGCAATATTATATGTTGTATTATCAGCCATTGGATCATCAGTATTTGGATTATTTAGGAAACGTGGATAATTAGAGGAAGATACTGCAATCCTGATTTTATGACCTGTATTCCAAATATAGGATGTAGTCCAGAGATCAACCTCAACTTCATAGATTTCCCCAGATTCCATAAACTCCCAATGATCAGCCCCATTACGGTTTCTCATACGAAGTATACCATCTGTAATAAGCATCGATCTACCATCAGGATAAACATCAGTAAGCTTGACCGTGAAATCCGTATCTGGACAATCTGATGACACAAAAAGTTTTGCTTTTATTGCACCAGTTGCCTCATAAGGTTCAGTCAACACATCACTTGTAAATAATAAAACATCAGTTCGATTTTCAATGGTGGTTTGATCAAATGGACCAGGTGGTTGCTGAAGATTTTGTCCACCAAGAGTAGGAACAGGATTGGAGGGATCATAAATATAATCTAATGATTCATAATCTGATGGATAAGATGTTGAAAGTACACCGTTTTCATGGAAATACCAATTTGTATCAGTATGAACTGGCGGCCAATCATCTGCAGCTCGCCATACATTACCAGGGGCATTAGTATCATTAACATCACCCATAACATAGTAATACACAGTAGGCCAATCCTCATAAATCCCTGGTTGATTCATAGTAAATTCATCAACCATATCCCAAAATAAGGCATTTGAAAAATTATTAACACAATTTACTGGATAAACCAATTCCCCTTGTTGTTGTTTATTTGCTCCACCATGTGTCCAAGGACCCATTATCAGTTTTGATTTCCCTTGAGCACCAGGTCCGCCCTGATATTGATAACCCATAAATCCATCAACAGTTCCCTGACAAAAGCAATCATACCATCCACCCATATGAACCGCTGGTACATTTATATCCTGCCAATTGTCTTCAAGTGATACATTTGTCCAAACTTCAAGAGAATAATTCTCATTTGCATATAATTCTGGTAAAACATGAAGGCTACGCTGTTTTTCTAACCATTTGTATACTAACTGGTATCTGAATTGTCCACCTTGATAAATTCCATGTTTATGAAGATTAGGTGTAGCAACTTGAATGAATTGACATGCAAGTCCAGGTGGATTTGCCCCTGCCATATAATATTGAGTTATTCCAGCAGCTGAAGGTCCCCAAGTTGCAACTTTTCCATTTGACCAAGATTGGTCAATAATCCACTCAATTGTATCAGGCCCATCAGTATGACAATTACGAAATACCTCATCCTCACCTTCTGATGCCCATCTTCCCCTCATATCTTGAATAATTGTTGGCCAACCTGCTTGAGCCCAAGCCATCCCAAGAGCATAACCAGTATTTTTATTATAAGGAGTTCTCATAAGTATCGCTCCATGAGGTGCAGGATTCTTACTAGGTAAATATACATCAGTTGCAAGTTTAACACCATCTCTCATTGTAAGCATATAAGAAGATTTTTGAACACAACCTGATAAAAGACCAATTGATAGCAACAAAATAGTCGAAATAATTACAATTTTTTTATTCTTCATATTTTTTTATACCTCCCATAAATTTAAGATTATAAGAATATAGTTAAATTTAAACTTTTCTAATTAAATATTAGAATTTTAATTTAAACATTTAAACATAAAAAAAAATTTTTTATATATTGAATTCGTCTAATTTTTTAAAAAATTGGGTTAAAGGGATCTAGCGTAGGAGAGGAAGGAAAGGATGAAAAAGGTTTGTTATCCTGAAAATTCATTCTTAGTTCCAAACTAGACCCCCATTAAGATATTATTTTTTATTAGATAAATAATTTTCTGTTTTTTTATATCTTAATAATCATAATTTAAAAAAATAATCATATTATTCAATTTTTGTGCAATATCTATTTGTTATTGTATTTAATAAATTAATAGAAATTTAATCTACTTATATCTATGAAAGTATTTTAGTGATAGGAATGAGTTTTGATATTGCTCAAGTAACCATTCTAGAATATTGAAGTTGAAATTAAAAGGTTTGTTTCTTGGCATTGTTACATTTAAGGATGCGCAGCCACTCTCATAACAACTTGGATCTTTTGCTTTTGCTTCGATCGTAAATATTCCTTGATTTGCATAAGTATGAGCAATTTCAAAATCTTCTCCGGAGGAATGAGGCCCATCCCAATTTTCAATATGATCATCACCCCAAATAATGTAGTAATAAACATCGTCACCATCTAGATCTATTGAATTGAATGTATAATTATAAGAAGTATCTGCGTTTCCGCTTATAGGACCATCAATAGTTGGTGTCTCTGGAGGCTTATTTGGGAATTCAGCTATCCATGTGTTCCATTGATTGTCCCCTGGTGTATATTCCCCATGGATCCAAAATGTTAGATTATCTGAAGGGTCACAGCTAATACCACTGTAATCTCCCCACCTAGAAACATTATAAGAAGTATTACTTTCCTTAACAATTACAACAGGCCCCATTGTACCTAATGGATCATCTGCAAGTCTCATACACCGCGCTATTGATATATATTCATCAGGTGAGGATCTAGCAAAGCACATAGCAGCATTACCATATCCATCGGGAGCAATAGCTGTAAAAAAGGTACGAATATCTTCCCCTGGATCAATATCCCCCGATTGATATAATTCAGGTATACCTGAGGTTGGCCAGTCATTTGTTTTGATTTCATACCAACGT
>SMTZ1_10006323_pt1 | contig 24377 bp, 16 predicted proteins | sample DeeMarSWOR136_30_FD_25667 | JGI IMG/M metagenome (IMG submission 25667) | reverse complement strand
TCAACTCGTCCCAGGTTTGCAACCAGCCGATGTCTGCAACGACCTTCGTGGTGATACGATTCGAGTACCTGTAGATATTGATAAGTGCCTTTGCTGCTCTTGAGCGTCTCCCTTGACGAGGAGGGACATGGCTTTCTTCTGAAACCTAACGGCGTTGTCAAAATCTCCAGTCTCGGCACAGGCGGCTGCAAGGGTGTCGACAAGCAAGAAGTTATTCCAGTTTGTTTGTTGGGACAACAGTCGCCGATATCACGAAGCTATTTAGAATGTGACTCCGGATAAGGTGTATTATGGCCAGCGTGGAAATATCTCGAGAAGTCGCGAAGAGTTGAGACAGAAGACGGTTCTTGAAAGGAAGCAGTATAGTAGTAGAATGACAATTGGAACTGAAAATTGCTCCCTGATACAAAGCTACAGTTGTCTCATTTCTGCTGACGACGTACAGATATGTTAAGCTGGTTTGCGGGCGTCAAAGAAATGAGTCTTTCGGAAACCGCGCGTCTTTCAGATTCGTTCAACATATTGTTGCGAAACAAGTGCTGGAAGGTTACACGAGCACGTCTACGCCAATTCCCCATCGCATCGACCTCACTTAGAAAGTCTGTTGCCCTAAATGCCAAGGATTGGGATTTCTTGAGAGACTCACGCTCCTTGCTCGTGATGAGATAATATGCAAGATCGAGCATAGCCTCATGTGTTACTACGCTGCCTTCACCAAGTGTACTACGATAAATGCTCAACGCCTTCTCCTGGTATAGAATAGCGTGCTCACGCTCACCTCGCTGATGAGATAGATTGGCCTTATCACGAAAGAACTCTGCCGTGTCCGGGTGTTCCTCAGCCTTGCTCTCTGTTGCTGCTTGCCACAGTCTCACGGATCCGTCTTTGCTGGATGAAACCAGTATATTCCCATCAGAGGAAAACGCAACAGAAGTAACAGGACCTTCGTGACCGATTAGGGTAGCCCGTTGCGTGCCTAAATCGACATCCCAAAGTCTCACTGTTGTATCTGTGCTCCCCGAGGCTATAAGTCTCTCATCAGGTGAGAAGGCCAAGCACCAAACTGGCCCGGTATGACCGCTGAGAGTAGTGTTAAGGGTTTTGGTCGTAGGGTCCCAGAGCTCTAGCGTTTTATCTAGTTTGGCAATTGCGAAAATGGCTGAGATGGGAGAGAAGGTAACGGACCAGGTACCTTCATCGACCCAGCGCTGTCCGAGTGTGTTGCCCTTACTGCCTGCAGAAACGTCCCATAGTTGTGCTGTGCCGTCCCAGCCTCCTGTCGCGAGGACTTTACCGTCCGGTGAAAATGCTGCGGACAACACGGGCATAATATCGCGATTCCAAGGCTTGTCTTGTCTATCTTGGATCGTTCGCTGCTCTTGTGTAGCCAGGTCCCATAGAGTGAGACTCATGTCCTTGCAGGTTACGGCCAGAGTCCCTCCGTCAGGCGAAAATGTAACAGAGTAGACCTCGTCGGTGTGGCCTCTAAGCGTGGCCAGGCTATCGCCTGTGGCTGGATCCCACAGTCTTACCGTCTTATCTTTACCACCCGTAGCTACTCTATTGCTGCCAGGTGAAACGGCAACAGACCAAACCGGGCCAATATGGCCCTGAAGTCGCCTGAGCTCTTGGCGGCCGGTCACCTCCCACAACACCACGTCACCACTCTCACAGCCCGCTGCGAGTACCGTGTCGTCGAGACAGAACGCCACAGAACTGACGGCCGAACCATGCAACATAGGCTCGAGCGACTCATCTACCTTCCACAACTTGACAAGCTGATCTCTGCTTCCACTGGCCAGGAGCTTCCCGTCTGGGGAGAATGACAGCGCCCACATTCTATCGGTATGACCCAGAAGGCAATCAATTTCTCGCAAATCTTTCGTATCTGTCAGATCCCACAGCCTAATCGTATTGTCTGAACTGCCTGTAGCTATACTCTTACCATCAGGGTTGAAGGCCACGCACCATAGCGGCGCCGTGTGACCTCTGCCCACGGCCGCTTCATGGTCGGAGGATAAGTCCCAGAGCCTCACAGTCGTGTCGCGGCTTGCAGTGGCAAGCAGTTTACCATCCGGGGAGAATGCCACGGACTCAATGGTATCTGCGTGTCCCGTCAACGTGGCGCGGACCCGACTAGTCCTAATGTCCCACAACGTGACGCTGCTAGGCTTGCCATACTCTCCCCATGCTATTGCCAAAACAGCGTCATTCGGATTAGGAGAGAATGCTACGTAGACACCCGCGCTAGGGTGCTTTATGTTATCCAAAATCTCTCTTAAAGAATCATCCAAGTCCCACAGTCTTACACCTCCCCCCATAAGCCCTGCAGCCAATACCTTGCCATCAGGAGAGAAGGCAACAGAAGTTATAATCGAACTCATTTTCATAGAATTAGGATACTCCTGCCCAGTGGCTGTGTCCCAGAGCCTCAAGGTTTTATTCCAGTCCCCCGACGCCAGGGTCTTACCATCTGGAGAGAAGACCAGTGACATTACCATATCCATTCTAGTGCGCCCTCGGAGTACATTCTTCACTCGATGGCCCTGAATATCCCATAGCCTGATTGCTGTATTATAACCGGCAGTGGACGTGGCCAAGGTCTTTCCGCAAGGTGAGAATGAAACTGCCCTGATCTCGGAAGGATGGCCGTACAATGTCGTGTGTCTGGAATGGCACTGTTCCCAAAAGTAATACCACTCAAAAGCGCGCAGGTCTTCCTGCCCGACCTCGGGCCGGAGCAAGTTGAGCAAGTCCGACACTTCTGCAACATTACTATTTTGCCATGCCTGTTGCACGAGCCCGATTCTCGCCATGTAGAGATGCTGACGAGCGTCTGACTCCCGTTGCTCTGCAAGCATCTGTGCCTCTACAGCATCCGTTTCAGCCTTCTCAGCTCTCCCCCGTGCCTTCTCCGCAACAATGCGTTGATTACGCTCTTTCTCTTCAGCTATTCTTGATTGAATAGCAAAATACGTGGACACGACAATCCCAGCGATCAAGACAATCAGAACCGCAGTTACCCCCGCTACTAACGCGCGTTGCCGCTTGATTACCTTCTTGAGTCGATAACCCGCAGACTCCGGTCCCGCAATCAATGGCCCCCCGTCCAGGTAATTTCGAACATCGTCCGCAAGCTCAGAAGCAGTCTTGTACCGACGGTCTTGCTCCTTACGCATTGCCTTTAGCGGAATCCATTCAAGCTCCTTGTGCAGGCGTTTTGTCAACACTGCGACCTCGGTATGTCGCTTCTCCGCGATTTTCTTTGCCTCTTCTCCGAGGCTGGACAAGCGCGTACTGGGGCGTGGTGGATCGGTTTCGCGTATGATTCTTTGGATCTCTGCAAAGCCAGCTCGCCCAAGCTCATCATGGCTGAACGGCAAAGTGCCGGTCAATAACTCATAGAGAACAACTCCAAGCGAGTAGATGTCCGAGCGGGTGTCAATATCCAGGATAGTCATGCCAGCCTGTTCAGGGCTCATGTATTCCGGTGTGCCGATAAACTGCCCCTGTTCGGTGAAAAGCGTTCTTTCAGTCAAAGGCTGGCTAATAGCTTTGGCCACGCCAAAGTCGATTATCATCGGAACCGGCTTGCCACTTTGAACGGGTACCAGGATGTTCGACGGTTTTATGTCTCGGTGGATAATCCCCTTCTGGTGAGCGTGCTGCACAGCCTCACAGACTTGTCGAAAGAGTTCAAGCCGCTCTTCAATGCTGAGTCTCTTCTCATCACAATATTCTGTGATGGGCAGACCCTTGACAAGCTCCATCACGAAATAGGGTCGGCCATTCTCAGTTGCACCGGCATCGAAAACATGAGCAATATTAGGGTGATCTAACACAGCCAGTGCCTGGCGCTCGGCTTCAAAACGAGCAATCACCTGCTTAGAATCCATGCCCGGCTTAATAACTTTGAGTGCTACCTGGCGTCTGATGGGCTCTCTTTGCTCAGCCAGATAGACAATCCCGAAACCACCCTCACCCAATACACTGAGAAGCTTGTAGGGGCCGACCTGCGTACCTATCTCTTCCGGCCACTCCATACGACTGAGGGTCGGAAAGGGTTCCTTCTCTCTCTTTTCAGGTTCTCCACCACCGTTTTCTTCGTTTTCGCTCATTTCACATGTTCCTTACTTGTTAGTATTCGCAGCTGATCAGCAAGGTTGTGAAGGTCATTTAACTCTGGCTTTACAGTGTTCAGAAGCCTTCGCAAATAGGTCCACGAGGCCTTTCGTTATCCATTTCTCTTGGGACAGACGACTGAAGGAACTCTGTAGATCTCCGTATGAGAAGTTTGTGATCTTCAGCTTGTGGAAGACCAGTGCATGAGCAATGGCAGCATAATAGACTGTATTGGCTGCTTGATGTTCAGCCTCAGATTTGGCCCGTGTAGACAACGTCCTGCCGTAATCCTTTACCATTCTAATTACGGCGGTGTCGGTCTTCGGATCCTGTAACAGCTTGCCGATTGGCCACCGCGTGCCTCTGATTGTCCAGACCTCTTCGCCACGCTTCGCCCAAATGTCCTTGAAAAGGCAAGTAGCTCGAGCGTCACGAACGGAGGTGCATCCCGCTGCCATTGTGACCATGACCGCCGCAAGGGTGAGACAGAACCTGTTGTTGAGAACGCGCATCCGATACTCCTCCTTAGACACCGAACTATGTATATATGGTTTCCAGATAAGAACCCACAACTGCTCAACTGTCGGCATAACACCCCATTTCCCTGCACGCATAAGCGATGCTCTGCAAATGCTTTAGGATAATTGGTGTACGTATGAGGGGTCTTATGCGGTTTCCAGATAACACCCCGATGTTGTGGTCGTTCAAATCGCGTCCGCCGGGCTCACGACTCCATGAGGCCCACGGTTCAACACATGCGTGTAGACCACGCCGTTATTTTGGACTCCGTCCCCGTCGGCATCACGCTGCCTCAAGGGGAAATGACGACGTTCTATTCCCAAACCTGAAATCCTCGGTGCGACCTCTACAAATACCATAATTGGAAGAGAGCGTTTTTTCAAGGGAAAAGGGCATTGGGAAGTGCGATACTTGCCAAAGATAATGGCCACGTCCTGCCCCGAAAGGGCATGATACTGCAAATTATAGCTGATTTTTACTTGACTCTGCTGGTAAGAAATGGGATAATCTCGTTGAAAGGTTCAGAATTTGTGTGGATTTCGAACCTCTTCGTTAGCGCTAACAAGCACTTTCGCTTCCAGATTGAATACTATTGCCCGTGTTGAAGAGAAGTCATCATCGGCATGGCAGGCCGACGACTGAGATTTCTATCGCTGCGCCATACCTGTTTGGCTGTTAGGAGTCATTGTCTTCCAGCCAGTGAAAAGCCATAAGCACAAAGCCCTCGAAATCGACAGTACAGTCCCTGTTCATGTCACTGACGATGATGGTTTCACAAACGGAGTCGTCAGGGTAGACTTGCTTGTGGCTAATTGCCTACTGGTTTTGCGCAAGTCGCTTTTCGATGAATTTAGCTGCAGCTTTCATACTTGCCCTCTCGCGTTCCGAAAATCGTTCATCTGAGGATTGAAGTTTAAGGAATTCAGCAGAGCCTTTATCGCCATAAAGCTCCAATAACATCATGATGTGTTTATTTACGCGACTATCTCCCCCTGGGATTAGAGCATCTTCCAACGCACCTAGGGCTTCAACTATGCCTATCTTGGCCAGTGCCACTCGTGCTGAATCCCCCAAAGCACCTTTCAGCATTACGTAGCTCTTAAGGGCTTCTATCGCCCAGGTCTCTTTCTGATTACCGATTATTTCGACTGCCAGGATGTCCCGCATATCGAGTTTATACGCAAGATAGTCCGGTGAGAATTGCAGACCCTGCATGTGAAGCGTTTTTGCAGCTGCATATTTGTGTCCGTGCTGCTTAATAGGTGGAGGCCCCGTTCTATCGCTCACAGTCCTCCAGGAAAGGATTTCCTGTTGAGCCCATTCGGCCTGTTCATCTGGTGCGACTTTTGTGAGCCTATACTCAATTTGGACAATAGCCGACATAAGCCCTTTCTTGACAAGCCGGTGTTCTTCATGTGGCAGCACTTGTTTGAGCATTTCAATGGTGTTTTCATTTCCAAGGCCAACCAGCATATCAACTGCCGCTCTACGCACGTGCCAAGGACCCGGCTGGATCAAAAATGTTTCGGCTATGCGTCGGCCATCATCAGGGTGCAGGTATGCAATTGCTACAATTGCACCGGGGTACTTTCCGTAGATTTGTTCATATAGTGCGTTCTCGGCTGCCTCGTTAGCCGGTGCCAGCTTGGCCAAGCAAAGCGAACCCAGTTTTCTCGAATTCACGTTTTCGATTCTGGCTTTGAGGAATTCCACGGCTGAGGCATCGCTGTGTTTCGTGATGAAGCTCTCAGCAGCATCTTGCATATCGTAATACATAATTCCGTTGGGCCATTTGGGCTGCTCCGGCAGCATCGCCAGGGCCTGATCAAAATCTAAGGCGATATCTTGCGAATGGCAAATGGCAGAGGACAATGCCGTAAACATAATAGCCAAGAGAAATCGTCTGGCTAAAGTCTTCATGACTTTTTACTCCTTATTGACACTAACGATGACGACTGCCTATATGCTCGTGCGTTTCTTGCGCAAAAGCAGGCCACCCAGGCCAAGTAGTAAGAGCGTAATGGGTTCGGGAATAGGGGTGCTGTTCCAGTCTGCACTAAAAAGGCCATCACGGGTAGCATCGTACCTGGTATGCATATCAAAACTCATCGTAAACGATTCACCATCCAGCACAAAAGGAGGCCCGGAGAACCTCAAAGTCCAATCTGGGTGAGCGGGGCACGCTATTCCTTTAAGCTTTGTGGTTTGGATAGATTCGCAGAGGATACCAGCGGTTACACCTGCTACGGGAGGGGGCGCAGGGGTCATACGGTAGCCCGTCCATGCAATGCCGGTATTGTTAGTGATGGTTCTGACAACGTTAAATGTGGACTCAGAGTCTACTCGCCCGGCTATGTAGAAACGCCACGAGGAGTCGGACTGCAGCTCAAGAATGGTCTCTTCGGTCGTTAGCTGCTGCAACTCATAGTCGAAGTCCCAGGTATATGTGTAACTCCCAGGAAAATGGGCACCAAAATTATAGTCTATCCAGACAACACTACCGGCACAAACCTTGACGAGAACTATGATTACTCCCACTGCTGCAAAAACAAGCCCGTATCTTTTCATAATTTCATCCTCCAATAAAAATATTGTACACGAAGGCCGCTTAAGAAACAAGGATTCTTTTTCGATTTTGCGTAAACACCCATTATTCTAATCGCACTTCCACCATTCGAGCCAGTTGGTGCCACTCGGGATAACTCTCCGGACGTTCGTGCCACAATAAATATTGCCCTGGCTTTGGTGATAGAACCTTGCTTTTGGTGTCTTTATGTCATTCTCACTATAACCTGCCCTTTTGAACAGATTTGTGACGTAATTCATGTATTCGCCCGTTGTTTCTTCCGCATCTGCCGTAAAGACTGTGGCACCGTCAACCTGGCAATTAACGTGATCCATCGTATAAGCAGTGGCACCACCACCGGTCTTATTATGGAAAAGTACAGGCATTTCAATCGTGCTACAGGTGGGGTCTGCTTCGAATTCGAACGTTTCATTCACATCGAATGTTCCAGGCGACCAATAATGCTTAAGTATGAAACAGTTCGCATCCTTAAAGATACAGTCGGTGTTCTTATCGATGTGGAAGTTCTGGTATATGTCAGACCCCGTGAAGCCCCAGGCATCTGATTCAGGTGTCCAGTTCTCTTCTCCTTCCTCCTTGTAGGATAGGTCGTAACTAATCCCATCAGGCTTAAAGACGACCTTGTAGTAGCGGGTATTGTCGTTGGGAAAGAATCCTATGAATGCCCCTGCTGTCTTCAATTTTCCACCAGGGTTTGTTGTCACTGTTACAGGTCCCTTTAGTCCAAGGTCTTCTCGAATGCCAGGTAAATCAACTGTTGCCCAGTCTGTTTCAAAATTGTAACTTCTAAGGTTAGGGTCAGTAATTATATTAACGACATACCGGTAATCCCCCCCTCCGTCGACTATTTGTGTAGAGAAGAATTCCGAAGCGGCCCAGATCAGCAGAGCCCAGCATACATTCGGGTCGGCTACAATGGTGTGTATACCATCCGGCGCGAACGAAATTACCTCGTCGACGTGACCAATATCCAACCAATCGGTACTAACGCCCAAGGCAGGGTTAACGTCCTGAGCAGCAAAAAAGTCATTTACGTCCGCAAACAAACCGCTTCCGTGGAAGAAATAACCAGGCTCTTGGACTGGAGGGCTTACAAAAATAGGTCTGGACTCGACGTTTCCAAAGGCGTTATATGTATCGTCAGGGTCCCCTACCCCTTCCAGTCGCCAGCAAACACCGACATTTTGTTCGAGACGCATCCTATGAATATACTTCAGGAGGTCCTTGTTGATCGGATACGGCGGTGCTCTCTCCCTGCTTGCACGGGGTGAGACAAGAAAAACGGGCATGCTGCCGTAAGGCACCCTAACGTAACCGACCTCGTATGCATTCTGGTGCCATAAGTCGTTCTTGTACCAGTCATCATATTCTGGATCATAAGATACTTCATCTAAATGTGAGCCATATTTTGAGTCAAGAGCGCTCCTTACCTCATTATTACCCTCAGGATCGTCGTCCTCCCATTTGGCTACGTAGACCGTTTTGCCGGAACTTGACACGTCCATCGTATGGTCAGACAGGACAAATGGTGCGACTTTCATTCGGACGGTATCGGAAGCTTGGACCACGTCATTGTAGTAGAACTTCAGGGTTATATCCACCATAGCACCGAACTCAATGCCTTCAACACGAAACTTGACTTTACAGTAACCCGAAAACATTGAGAGGAGGCCGTTTTCGTAGGTGAATTCGGCCGTCTTGCCATCCTCAGGGCCTATAATGGCCGTAGCTCCGGGAGTAACAACCCAGTGACCGTTTTGCTGCTCGTTAGGCAGGAAAATTCTTATAATGTTCGGATCAGGAACACCTGTAAGGAAGCTGTGGGTGCTGGCGTTTGCAACTTCTAATGTGATTTTACGGTCATATCCCACCCTAAAATTCAGTTGGTGGAACCATAATTCTGCCAGGTCATCGATATCGTTGCCGTTGTCAACTATCTGATTTGGGCCTTCGGTCTCAGAGTCGTAAGTTCCGTCCAGGTCCCAGTCACCGTCATTAAAATCGTCAGGGGTATACTTGTTGTGAAGGCCTGGCCAGTTGTCCGGAATGCCGTCCTCGTTGTCATCATCACAGTTGGGAAGGACAATGCTTCCCCGGCTAGATGGACCTTTGCTCCAGGTATCTTCACCGGTTTCATCAGCAACGGTAATATCTTCGTCGCGGTTTGTATCGGCATCCAAGTCAACAACATAGACGTAGCACCTATCATACGTGGACCAGGTCTGCTCATCATCTTTGACCTTAAGGTAAACAGACGCATATGAACCTCCGGTTCTGAATACACAAGTCATCTCATTGCTGTCGTGCCCAGATTCAATATAGCCGTCACACCCGGAGACAATCCAGTACCAGCCCTCTATACAACATCCTCCTTCGTCCTGGTCAAAGGAACCAAACGCGTTGAACGTCTTCGAGGTGCCGGCGCTTGCATACTGGCGGCTGGCACCTGAAATAACAGCTATGGGAGGCGCTGGGGGACATGCATAGGATTCACCGACAATAAGGCAGAGACAAGCTAAAATGATAGCAGCGGATAAGGAACGCGTGTTCATTTTTGTCCTCCCTCGAGTAAATCGATCAAATCGATGTTACTTTCGAGCCAGTCACGGGCAGCATTGGCTGCCGGGCAGTGGGGATACTTGTGAAGGACTTGCTCACAAGCGGCCTTTATCTGAGCAACAATTTGAGGGTCTGGAACACCGTCAGGATCGATTAGCCGTTCGTAATTGTCGGCGACCAGAAACTGGGCACTCCAGGCGGATTGATAGTTAGCCCAATTGTCAACTATCTCTTGATAATACTCTATTGCCTTTTGATATTGGGCCAGCCGACGATAGCAAACGGCTGAGAAATAGTAAGAATGGGGGGTATAAGGAGTATTGACCGGGAATTCTTCAATTATCCGCTCCCATACAGCGATGGCTTTTGTGAAATTGTCTCTTGCTTCAGGCTCAAAACCTTCGTTTTCATACTCAAAAGCCTTGTTGTAATATTCCTCCCCAATCACAAATACCACTTCGGGCAAATCGGGATGGTCGCTAAAATGGGATATAAGAGCATCAATGGCTGCTTCGGCAGCAACATCGTCTCCCTCGTCGATAACAAGCAGAATCGGGCACTTCTCTATATCCAGCAGCGCCCTGCTAGCATATTTGGTGCCGGGATACCGCCGCATTATGTCCTTATACATAGTCTCTGCCTCCTCGTATTTGGCTGACTGTTCATATCCTTTTGCGATATCGTAAAGCGCCTTGACAAGCTCAGAATGTTCGGAAAAATCAGCCACTAAGCTGGCAATAGCTGCTTGCGCCTCGTCATTTCTTGCCACAGAGATGTACCAGAGTACAAGCCGTGTTTCTGCCTGGAAGGCATAATCAGTACGAGGATAATTCGCTACGATGTCCTTGTAGAGACTCTCGGCTATTTCGCATTTGCCTGACTGTTTATATCTTCTTGCGATATGGTAAAGTACTTCCGGCAAACCCGAATGGTCTGCAAAATCGGAAATTAAGCTATCAAGAGCCGACTGAGCAGCGGCGTCTTCTCCCGAATCGATAAGGGACAGGACCTTTATCGCTGGAACACCCAACTGTGCCTTGTCAGCATACGGACCGCCAGGATACTGCTGTATTATTTGCTGACAGAAGCTCGTCGCTTCTTCGTGTTTGCCTGACCATGCATATTCCTCTACAATATAGTAAAGGACCTCCGGCAGAAGCGGATGTTCGGGAAACCCCGCGACGAGTTCCTCGAAAGCTGCTTCTCCTTGTGTCGGCTTGTCCCAGGTAAGGTACAGCATCACAAGTTCCTTTTGTGCCTCCAAGGCACAATCAGTATCCGGATAGTCTGCCACGATTTGCCGATACATTGCCTCGGCTTGCTCGTACTGCCAGGTGTTCATCAAGAGTTCTGCTTGCTCGAGTTTAGCGGATGCGTCAGCCAAAGCCCTGGTTGACATCCCCAGAACCAACAGACTGCACAGGGTCAAACATATAAAAGGAATTCTACAGCGCATAGGTTTATACCTCCCTTCAGAGCGAACTTGAATCTATGTATCCTTCCTTATCGCCTTCGATGCGATGCCCAATCCGCGGGGTAGCTCATCATGTCTCACTTGTGCATCTATGTATATTGTAAGGCTTCTGGCTCAGGTGTCTATCGTGGAAACTACGGGATTTTCGCAATTTTTTCATCTTTTTTCGTTTCCCACCGACTCTGCACTCCACAGCCACAGAAGGCCGAAATTGGCCCCAAAACCTTGCTCTTGACTTGTGAGAGCCGACTTCCACCTAAATGCGCTGACAGGATCGGGCAAGACATGCGACATCTGTCCGTTTTGTGGCTGCCCCGGCACCTAAACGATGCTGAGTTTCTTCTCTGGAGTATTTTGAAATGGGGAAAATCTTCAAAGAGGAGCATTTCGGTGCACGATTTGCCTTGACACACCAAACTGCCTTTGGTATGCTTACCGCTGGTTTGGAAACGTTCAGAGAAGTGCGAAATCCGCCAATTCTGCTTTGGAACTGACGCCTTGTGAAGACGCCCGCCGTTTTAGTTACACATAAACCATTTGTCTTGCTTGCCTGTTAGGAGGTCTACACATCTTGACCCAAAAAGAGCACAAGAGGAATCGTCTCTTTCCGCCCTTTAGGGCAATTTTTCGGCCAGATCTCGCATGTCAGAATCTGGGTGATTCAGCAGTCGTTCTTTGTCATAGGTGACAAAGTCCGGATGCGTAGAAAGACGGTACGTCTTGGAGTGAAAAGCTTCGATGAACTTCTTTCCGTCGTTTTCAAGGAGGCTGCCCTGCAGGGCCGTGCGAAGGTTGCTGTACCTCTGATAGCGACCAGGTTCGCTTACGAACCCTTCCGCGGAAAGATCCAGGCTACTCACCCTGCCACCTCTGCCTTTCTTCAACTCGACTACGAAGCGTAATAGCAGGGCGAAAAGAAAATCTCCCAGGTTAAGGTCGTGGCCATTCAAGAAAACATTATTGCTCCTTTCCCTCGGGTGTGTTCCGGGAATGTAAAGCCTGTCGTGGCAGAGGTAAGCATGTCTTTCGTAATCGGTAAGCTGCGTATCCGTGAGGCTTGGAACCTCAGGACTCACACCTGCTGGGAGGGGCCTTCTAAGAGCGGCAAGGGAGATAGGTGGAATCTGTTTTGACGGTCGCGTATCTGTCTATTTCCTCCTTGTGTCTGCTTGCTATCTACATCGAATCCAATATACTTGTCCATGAGAGTCTCCTGTAATAAAGGTCATTATGATTCATAATCAAACAACCACGCATTGTAGCCAACTTAAGAGGCTCCGGTTACATAGTTTCTCTTGAAAAAAGCAAAAGGAGATAGAAATGAAGCGGAAACCACATGCGTCGGCCATATTACTGTTGGTTTGGGCGGCAAGTGCTTTTGGGGGCGTGCCCATTACGGTAGAGGTGGTTGAGGTCAGACAGATCTGGGACGAAGCCTTGCACAATGCCTTTACGGATCTGGTTCGCTGGAAGGAGAAGTTCTACTGCGCCTTCCGCGAGGGCAGAGGGCACGCATCGGCTGATGGTAAGATACGAGTCCTCGTATCGCAAGACGCAAATCGTTGGGAGTCAGCAGTTCTTGTCACGCTTGAGGGTTACGACCTACGCGATCCACACCTATCAGTGACACCGGACGACAGGTTGATGTTGATCGGTGGTGCCGCGCCACGCAAGCGGGACGGCCAAGGAGTACCGACCGGCACATTCGCATCTTTTTCTAAGGACAGCAGACAGTGGAGCAAGCCACAAATTGTCGTTGACCCTGGCCGGTGGCTGTGGTGCGTCACCTGGAACGAAGGAAAAGCATATGGCGTTTCCTATGCAGCCAGTAAAGGTATGCCGTATCTCGACTTGCTTGTAAGTTCCGATGGAGTGGACTATCAGCCTCACGCGGCTAGACTTTTTGGAGAGGGTTATCCGAATGAGGTGACACTGCGTTTTGACAGTGACGGAACATGTTACGCCCTTGTGCGGCGGGACGGGCACGGAAAGGAAGCGAGCAGTGCATTGCTGGGTACGAGTAAGCAAGATTACAGGAAGTGGCGATGGCATGACCTCGGAGCAAACTTTAAGGGATTTGGGGGGCCGAACCTCATTCGGATAGCGAGCGGTCACTGGATTGCTGCAGGCCGGATGCACCAGGGCGGAGCGCATACGGCGCTGACGTACATTGATGTCAAGAACAGCACCATGACCAAGCTGGTGAAGCTGCCAAGCGGTGGCGACACAAGTTATGCTGGGCTGGTTTGGCACGATAATATGCTATATGTCAGTTACCACTCAAGCCACGAAGGCAAGACCAGCATTTATCTGGCAAAGGTAAGGTGCAATCCAAAGGCAACCGCCGAAGAATCCTTTGGAGCTGAGCCAAATCCGACGGGAGGCCCCATCGGAGGTAGCTAGTGCCGTTCCCAGTTAGTGAGTTTCGTACGGTTCATATGTTTAGGCCACTTTGTTGTGAGCACGGCGATATGATTTCCAATCTTCAAGGTCGGCGCGGAGGAGGCGCCCCACATGGCTGACCTCCGTCCGCCGCTCAAACTAGACGTGCGGTTTTCCCGCATCTTATGTGGTCCACCACATAACACATCCAGCTTTCACAAAGGCTCGCCTTCTGCGTAATTCAAGAGAAGGAATCAGTTCCACAAGGTTTACAAGCCCATCTGGCCATAAAGGGGCGATGGTGGCAGTTGTCTCCATGTACAACTCCGCCACCGTTTAGAACGGTGTGGCCAAATCCGCTGCAATATTGATCGGTCAAGATGGTGAAAGAGAGTTCCGACATTGGCTCGGCAATAATAGTTACCCCAGCAATGATGCTGTTTATTTGGCAGCGACCAAGGACTGTACAGAACAAACTCAAGGATAAGTTCAATCCTGTTAAAGCAGCCGTCAAACAAGCCATGCTATCAACTCCGCGAGCCAGCTCGATCGTTGAGAATTTAAACAGCCGTTTGAGAGACTACTACTTTCTTCGTCGCCATATAGGCAATGATTATTTGGATTTGTTACGATTCTTGCTTAATCACCACCGTTTTGAGAGAAGTGAAGAACGTCCGGAACACATTGGAAAGAACCCTGTTGAGTTGCTGACCGACGAGAGACATTTACACTGGCCGGAACCGCTTAGATTTGAGAGATTCAGCCGTAACTAAAACCTCCATAGTCTCCTTGAGTCACATCAACCATATCGATCACAGCTAATGCCCCCGAAAATCTATCGCAACTGTTACCTCAAGACCAGTATTTTTGAACCAGGCCAAAAAAACTGAATACGACGACTTGACAACCGTCGTTCAATATTGGGGTGAGAATCTATCTTATGGCGTGCTTTCAGTATTCGCCGCCGATAATCAACCAGGCTCCATTTTCCTTCTGAAGGTCGAATGTGGGCGCATACCTGCCCTCTCCCACCGTGAGATCCAGTACAACGCCGGTCACTTTGGCTTTGTCGCCTTCGATTGTGATTTCGGCACCTTCTAAACCGACCTCGGCATCATCCAGGTAGCGCGCATCGAAATAGTACTGCATGATTGCTGCCTGCGATTCTTTGTCGCGTGCCTCAAAGCTCTTAAAACTCTCAGAGTAAAGCGCCATAAGTTTGTCTATGTCCTGGGCCAAGACGCCTGCTTTCCAAGCCAAAAGCGTGCGGTTAATGAGTTCCTCGTCGGAAGGCCCCCTGCCGCCAGTCACGCGCATACACCCAGGCACTGTGGCCACTGTCAAAACGCCCGCAGTAACAGCTATTATCATTGATTTGCTCATGCTTATCTCCTATGAATACATAGTAACCGTTAAGACTTCTGCGAAATTCCTACGTTTATTCTGAATAATGATTTACAATCACCGTTTTCTTGTAATCTCCTCCATTTTGTCTATTATGCAACTACCGTTTGTAAAAGGAATTACAAACAAAAAAATAACCCGAAGGGCAGAGTTCCACGGGCTTGCCCGTGGGTGAATGAAGAATTCATCCGCCTGTAGGGCGGATGTCGCCCCGCCAGGGCGTAATAAAATGGTACCACGGGTTTTACCCGTGGGGTTCCATAGACATCATTCATTTTGCAAAAGTCTTTTGGCTACGGCCAAAATTGCTGCTCAAGCCAATCCTCGGCCAAGATAGCAAGATCATTGAAGTTGATGCTCTTGGAGTTCTTAGGCTCGTCATCGTACAGATTGGCTCTGGATGTAATCGGGAAATACAACTCACTCAGGCCCATAACACTTCTAACCTCAGTCTGGGCTAAAGCACAATCATAGATACGCAGGTCCGAAATCATGCCGCCGAAGTAAAACTGGCCAGAGGTGTGAGCGCCGATTCTAAACGCGTCGATCTCGGACCCGTTAATGGCTGTGGTTTTGCCGCTGCCGGTATGCCAAAGCAGGCCATTTCGATATATCTGCATCTCACCGGTGGTAGCATTCTTCGTAAATGCCCAATGGCTCCATCCTTCAGTCAACTCCGTTTCGTCCGCAGTTTTGTAGATGTACTCCGAACCGGGCACGTACCAGAAAACCTGAGTTCTGCTGGGAAGCTGACAGTATATCAGTGGGTTGCCCGAAGCCCTTGCATCAAAAGCAACATTCTTCTGATTCCAGTTGTCACCACGTTGCCATAAGGTGACCGTTACTTCACTCGTGATGGTTGAAAACGGACTTGAGCTGGACAGGTCAACATCCACATAATCCGGATCTAAGAACGTCTCAGTGGCATCGAAACTCACGACCCACCCTCGTTCGGGATCGTTAACCCACTGTGCGCCGTAGACCGTGCCGTTGCTGTTGCCGGCCGAATCGACGGCAGTGTGACCCGATCCCTCATCGAATTTCCACCAGCCCACTAACCGCGCAGGGTCGGGTGGCACCACTTCAATGCCATAATCGGTGTCGAGCCAACCGCTTGCCAATATCGTAAAGTCCAGAAAGTTAACTGCACAATCGTCTGTTATATCACCTTTCGGTCCATATTTGGAAACACATCTGGTCGGATACAACCTGACGTCGTCAAAGTAAACGATACCCGAACCGCCAGGGTTCGGATGATTATCCCTATCGCCAAAGCCAATATAAATCTTCTTGATGTTGGTTAAGTCTACGCCGCCGTCATTGAAGTCTTGAAGGGCCATATTCCATTCCTGCCACTGTTGCTCCTTCACATCATTTGCATCGCCGTCGTATGGAACTACCGCAACGTGGCCACTTCCATCTTCCAGGGCCACGTACATCCGCTCGGTAGCATTGGCATCATTGGTCGGGGCGCCGTAGAAATACAGCGTTAATGCTTTAACACCCGCTTTAGTCCAATCTTGGCCGATTTCCAACTGACTAACATCTGCTGCGGCCTCAGAATAATAGGATAGCGGACTGTCGGGATTTCCCTCAACATAGCCATCGTTGTCGTAGTAGAACGGCATCGACTTGCTGCTGCCTGGGCGAGTGATAGTAGTCTCGGAGATACCAGGTGGAGGCCAGTGGCCTACCTGCGAGCCAGTGCCGTTGCCGGGATGTCCGGGCGATGGGTCGGCATAGCCAAACCCGTCTATCCACGTCTGGAATATTCTATCGCTGTCGTTATAGTCCTCAAAATCATCCACAATAAGATAGTTGGCTACCGTAAAGCTCCAAACGCGGCCTTTGTGTACAGTCGCATTGTCAGCTTCAACCTCATCGATCCGCCAGCAGTAAGTCCCACCGTCGAATTCAACAAGGCCTGTTAGGGAATAGGTTGTACCTGGCTGCTTGGCTTTGAATTGGGGTGAACTTATGTTGGCATTGGCCACAGTGTCTCTGTCAGTGCCAAAGTACACATCGTGTGAAGCTGCGCCATCTCCCGGCGACCAGCTAAGGGACGTCGCCTCAATTATATCAACTGTTGACCCGTTAGCGGGGCTCGGGTCCCACGCCAGTTTGGGACCACCTCTCATAATCTCATTAATCTTCTCTTGCGTCAGCGCCTTATTGTAGATGCGGACGTCGTCAACGAGGCCACGGAAGTAATTGGGGTAGCCGGGTCTGCCGCCTATTCTCACCTGGTCAACGGTCGCTAGAGGTCCGGCCTGGCTACCAATCAGTTGGCCATCCAGATAAGAAGCCCCGGTACTTCCATCATACGTAATTGCAAAATGGTGCCACTGCGTATCAACGGCACAGATGATGCCGTGCCAGTCGTAAACGTGGATAACATAATTGCCCGCGCTGTCCACCTCTATATCGAAATACGTGCCAGTGCCGCTTCCATCCTGGGCGAAGCCGAAAACGGTTGCCCAGCTTGGTATAGCCGTGGTGCTCGCCTTCGCCCATCCGGCAATCGTTCTCAGATCAGTCCCACTTATCCCAACACTGCCGATATCCACATAGTCGCCGTCACCGTCCAACTCCAGCGCATTGCCGTCATATCCAGCCACCCACTCCGGATCACCCATGATGGTGCCATCATGGTAATAGCCAGACCAATCAAGAGCAGCAGTGCCAGAGCCCTCACCATCAAGCTTCCACCAGCCGATAAGATTAGGATCGGTAATGGGTATGCTGCCCATTGAAAAACTCCAGACCTCGCCTTTCCATGTATTGGACTCATTAACCTCATCTATCCGCCAATAGTAGGTCCTGTCAAATTCAAGAATTTCGGGAGGAATGTAACTACTGGCCTCATAATCCTGGCGGCCTCTATATATGCCGGTCGAATTTGTATCAGCGTTGTTTACATCATTGAAATCGGCTCCTAAATAGACATCGTGCTTGTCAGCGTAATCTCCCGGCATCCAGGTAAGGGCAACGTCCGCCGAAACATTGACCGCCCCGTCAGTGGGCGTGGGTTCATAGGCCGCCAAATGGGGCATAGGTTCCTCGCCTGCCATAACACGCCCGATGTCATCTTCGCTGAGTTCGCTGTCGTAGATGCGGACATCGGACAGCATTCCATGGAATCCAAAGATGCCGGCACAATGGATACCGATTGTGCCACTATCAATACTAGTCCCGTCAATCGGCGTGGTTTTGCCGGCTGCGCTTGCCATTTCAGTGCCATTCTGATAAATCTTCATCTCGCCGGTGGCAGCATTTTTGGTGAATGCCCAGTGACTCCAAAGACCCTCAAGCTCCTCCTCATTTACGGCCACCCTTACCCATTCACTACCGGGTGCATACCAGTACGTGCTGCCGCTTTTATGCGGGTGCTGAACATACACCATAGAATTACTGCCCGCTCTGGCATGAACGGGTACATTGCTCAAACCCGACCCGTACAAATCATCGTAGCCGTACATCCAGAAAGCCACCGTGATCTCGTTGGAAACGGTCGAGTATGGGCTTGCAGTAGACAAATCCAGCGTCACACTATCGCTACCATTGAAACTTGGCACCCAGCCACGTTCCGGATCGTTAACCCAGGTCGCGCCGTCTATGGTGCCGTCACTATTGCCGGCCGAATCATAGGTTACGTTACCGCTAGCTTCATCGAGCTTCCACCAGCCCACAAGCTCCGCCGAACAATTACTGGCAAAACCCAGCGACAGAATAAAAATTATCAAGCAAAGTAACCTCTGGAACATACTCATAATCCTCCTTATATATTCTTTGCCTATGGTCACAAAGCGAACTATTTCCCAACTTCTACTGACAGATGAAACCATCCACAAGTTCTACGCTTTTTTACAGAACTTCGTAGGACCTGAACTGGGCCCCCTTCGTCCAACAATAACATTTGCGGGAAAAGAGTAATCATACTCGATTTGCATTTTCCGACACTCTGTTCTGTTGTCGCAGTCTTTTGGTCTATAACCCACGCGGCTAAAAAAAACCAAGCCTTGTCCGTAAGACTGCATCTTTTGTACCATATCAAGCACAAGCCTGTCAATAGGGCGTATTCAATAACATTAAGAATATTTAGGGTTGCTATAACGTCGCCGCAATCTTGTTTAAGATGTTATGATGCTTAAGTTCTGTTTTTGCAAGATGTTATAGATATTTCCCTCAACGCTTTAGGTTATAAGGCACGCAATTCAAGGATGTAAAGCCCGTCCGCAACAGCAAATGCTTTAACCATATCAGGCATAAGCCTATCAAGAGAAAGCATTAAAATCAGACTTAAGGGGTTACCAGGGCAAAAACGGTGGTCCTGACAGCAAAGTAAACTGCGGCTTGCTGGGCTTTGCTTTTTGACAGCCACATTTCCAAAGGTAGAATTGCAACGCAGAAGATGATTTTAGACCGAAACCTGTCTCTTAGAGCCTAATGCGATGAAAAGAAAAACAAAATAAATTCGATAGAAGGAGTTTGCTATGAGTCGGGATCTGACACGTCGAGATTTTATCAAAATGACGGGGGCGGTGGGTGTGGCGTTATCGACCGGCGACATGATCCAGAGCGCGCCGGTTGGGTGGGCCGGTAAGAAACCCAACATAGTGCTGATTTGTTCCGATATGGTTGGGGCGATGCATTTTGGCTGCTATGGTGACCCGGCCCAGGTCACAGCACACATCGATTCTCTGGGACGAAGCGGGGTGATTTTTGATCAGGCCTATTGCGCCAGTACACCGTGCATACCGGCGCGAGCTTGTATGTTTACCGGCCAGTATAGCCACACGCATGGCAAGACGGCGCATGTCAAAATGCCCTTGGACCCAAAACCTGTGCTGATTCCGGAGGTTCTCTCCCAAAATGGTTATCATACGGCTGTTCTTGGCAAGACACATTGGTGGCCTTCGGCGAGTACATTAGGTTCTGATGAAGCATATCTGACTATTGACACACATCTGGGTGGCGAACTGGGAGAGAAGGAGGCCTATTGGGAATTCCTCCGGGAACGAAATCTTTTGCAATATTATCTAAGTAATTATAGAAAGACCAAACTCAGGCTGTCGCCGGAGAAGTTGCCTCCGGATTGTTTAAGGGTAAACTGGATGGGTGATACGGCCTGTTCACTGCTCGAAAAGTTTTCCGGCGAACAAAGACCTTTCTTTCTGTACTGTTCCTTTGTCGCTCCGCATGGGGCCGGGTCCGTACAGAAAAGCCATTTGGAAAAATTCAAAGACATTCCATTACGGTCGATGATCGGACTTGAAAATCAAAAAATGCTGGATCACGAAGACTTGACCAAACCGAAGATTCAAAGAGCCTCTGCCAAACGGTGGCGCGGTAACTATAGTCTGGATCGTTGGCGGCAGGAGATTGTGGAATATCGGCGAGGTGTATACGCGTCGCTTAATCTTGTCGATGCCAATGTGGGAAAGATAATGCGTAAACTGGATTCGCTGAATCTGAGCCATAATACCTATGTTTTTTTTATTACCGACCATGGCGATTTGATGGGTGACCACAGCTTGATGTCAAAAACATTTCTATATGATCCCGCGGTGAGGATTCCCTGTGTTATCAGCGGGCCGGGAATCCCGCCTGGCCAAAGGAGGAAACATTTCGTCAGCCAGGTGGATTTGTTTCCCACGATTCTCGGCTTTTGTGGGATAGAAAAAAAGAACCTTACCCTTGAGGGGCGTGATATTGCGCTCATAATCAAAGATCCAAATCGCCCCTGGCGGGAGAATCTATATTGTGAGGTGGACAGCACCGTGCATCTTCACTCCCTGTGCCGATCTTCGATTGCTAAGATGCTGAGAACCGGTCCCTGGAAATATATCTACACCCTGGTCGATGGGTACATTATGGAAGAAGAGCTTTACCATTTGGACGATGATCCAGAAGAACTGCATAACCTTGCTTATCAACCAACGCTGGCCGACAGAAACAGACTGGACCAATTCCGATCGGAGATATTGCGGTGGTTGGTGGCCACCGAACCCAACCGGCTACATCCCGCCCCGGAAAACCACTATGGTTATTCTCGAATTGAACGCCGGTATTTCTAACTGTGCTTGACTGAGAATCTAAGAAGAGCAAGAAATTATGGCAGTCTGGCGATGCAATTGGGAAACTTGATAACCTATAGTCTGATTGCGGGTTTGGCGGTGATGACACCGGCAGGTGAAGGCGCGGCGGGCGGGGATCCGGATCAGGACAAAAGGGCAGATGAACTCGTGGGCAGGCCTTTCGATGTGGACTATGGGTCCTTTTTGGCACAGTATGACGTCAGTTTCAAGAGCCTCGGCAAGGTCTATAACACTTATATTGCCAGTGGGGAAAGGAAAAACTTGAAGGTGCCCCAACCGCAGTTGAAGGTTGGTTACGGCGCTTTACTATCACCATTATCCAGCTTTCTTTTGATCAGCAAGTTTGTTCGCTCCCTCCAGCCGATACAGACATGATCTGAGCACCCAGAGCTGTCTGTAATCGCTGATTCGCCGAGAGCATTTTTCCGTCTCAAGAAACGCTGAGGTCAACCCGTAGGAGATGAAAACAGTAGATCGTAGCCGCTCGTGGCTGGTGCCTGGTCTTCCGGTATCGCAGCACAATTGATGATTGTTATTCTGAGTGAAGCCGAGAATCTCTCAAGCCGCAACGAAACATAGATCTTTTTCATAGGATGCTTCGCCTTTCGGCCAATCCCTGTCCTGAGCGAAGCGAAGGGATGACATCCCCTCAAACCAGCAGCGATAAACACTGACTTAGATGCGGCCGGATGGTCTTCTGTTTTTCCCTGTCACTTTCTTTGCCGAATCACCCAAGTCTTCGCGCATCTTATCAGCGAGGTCTAAAAGCCGCTCGACCACATCCAGGTGCCTGACAGAGACATCGTGTTGCTCGCCTATATCCTTTTCCAGGTCAGATAGTGCCAAGCCGATTTTGGCCCGCTCGTATTTGACTGGTTGGCCGCCTGTGCCACCCTTTCGTCCGCCTAATTTGCGGTAACCATGCGGCAGGTGTAGCTTCCACTTGCTGCTGCGAACGGCTTCAAGCACCCAGCCCTGATAATAGAAGAACGCCTCGTGTGGGCTTTTCGCTCCGGCCCAGCCCGACATCAATGGCCAAATGTCCTTGCCATCGATGCGACGAGTCGGCAGCTCTGCTCCAGCCAGTTTCGCCAGCGTGGGCAGAATGTCCATCGTCGAAGATAGTTCACGACAGACCGTCCCTGCAGGTATCTTGCCTGGGTAGCGCATGACGGTCGGTACACGCTGGCCACCATCAAACGTAGTGCCTTTGCCCTCACGAAAGGGTTTGGCTGAGCCTGCGTGGCCGCCATAGCTCAGCCACGGCCCGTTGTCCGAGCAGAATATCACCAGCGTCTGCTGGTCAATGTCCAGGCGTTTTAGCGTTGAGAGAATCCGACCCACCGACCAGTCGATCTCCACTATGACATCTCCGTAGACGCCATGCTCGGATTTGCCCTTGAACTTGTCTGAAACATGCAGCGGCACATGCGGCATCGAATGCGGCAGGTAGAGGAAAAATGGTCGATCCCTATTTTTCTCGATGAAGCGGACCGCCCGCTCGGTGTACCACGTGGTCAGCTTCGTCTGGTCGGGGTTGTATTCTATGATCCTTTCACCTTCGACAAGCGGCAGGTCGGGATACCATCCTGGTCGCTCGCGGTGGTACGGCCACATATCATTCGAGTAAGGCAACCCGGAATAGTCGTCAAATCCGTGACGCGTGGGCAAAAATCTGGGATAGTGGCCCAGGTGCCACTTGCCGTAGCAGGCTGTAGAGTGGCCGAGCGGCCTAAGCACGTCGGCGATTGTATATTCGGCGCTGTTGATGCCGATTTTCACACTCGGGCCGAGCACATGTGGCAGGCTCACACGCTGCGGATAGCAGCCGGTCATTAGCGCCGCACGTGAAGGTGTGCACGAAGTGGCAGCAACGTAGAAATCCGTGAAACGTACTCCCTCTGTAGCCATACGGTCGAGATTAGGCGCCTTGAACCCCTCCACTCCAAAGCAGCCGACGTCGGCATAACCCTGGTCGTCGGTGAAAATGATAATAAAGTTGGGTGGCCGATTCTTACTTGCCCTGTTGCCAGACGTACTGAAAATGCTTGCGCATCCCGGCAACGTCAGGGCTGCAGTTCCCAGGCCAACAGTCTTTAGAAAATCACGACGCGTGTAAGCGTACATACTCATGTGTTTTCTCCGTCCCAATGAACGCTGTGGAGGCACAATATTCTTCCACTGGGATTTCCCATGTATACACGCTCAGCTACGGATCTCGGCCGTTTTTCGCATCGGTCAGAGGGAAAAAAAAGGCGGAATTTTACTTGCCCTATATTATTTTAATGTTATTATAATCACAGGTGCAGAAAGAATCAGGATTGTGGATAATTCCTTTGCCGTTATAGTATGGCAAAAAAGGGCGCTATTATGAACAAGCAACGGGGATTTACGTTAATCGAACTGTTGGTTGTGATCTCCAAAAGAGCCAGGAAGCAGGCCAGAGCGGTGGCGTGTCTGTCAAATCTAAGGCAATTCGGCATCGCCTGTGCTACGTATACCCAGGACAGCAACGGTTACCTGTTTGCCCGTCACCGAGAGCTGAACTATCACTGGCCACAGATTCTGGAGAGCTACGGCCTTGACGAGGACTTCCGTATATGTCCAATGGGAACGAAGCTGCTCACCGAAGGGGACACACACCCGTTCGCCGCCTGGGTCAGGCCCGGTTATGGTTATACCCGCGATACCCCCTATGCCGGTGGTTCACCTTTCTTTGTTTTGTTTTACATAGGCTCGTAAATGTGAATCTTTTCACTGACCGTATTTGGATTCGGGATTGAACAGTCGCTTTCCGTAGGTTGAATTGGAGCTGTCATATGAGTCGATTTCGTGCTACTATCCTGGTTATCTTTGCTTTAATGCTGTCTGTAGATTCACGTGTCTTTTCTAAGGTGATCGGCGATTCCTTCGTGTTCGTCAAAGGCAACAGGCCGGTCGCCACCCTTGTTGTCGGCTCAAAGGCAAAGCTGGAAGACGACTTTCACTTCGCCAATATCCTCGCAGGGACTATAAAGCAGATAAGCGGAGTTGAGATACCCATTGCCGATACGAAAGACAAACTCCCCAGCAGCAGGCAGGTGCTGATCGGAACCCCAAAGGACGTACCTCTGTTAGCGACGCTCTTGGCCAAAGATGCGGTCTATAAGGACAAGACCGGCTGTGAAACGCTGCCGCCGGAGTTGGGCGAGCAGGGCTTTGTAATCCACAAGACAAAACACAACGACAGGGA